>ENA-OPAR01000116-OPAR01000116.1-human-gut-metagenome-genome-assembly--contig:-NODE-116-length-46937-cov-43.056674_pt1 | contig 46937 bp, 39 predicted proteins | sample MGYA00241061_ERZ501438 | MGnify/ENA primary metagenome ERZ501438 (study PRJEB25962, sample SAMEA2042580) | human gut metagenome | biome: human gut; feature: human-associated habitat; material: faeces...
ATATTGCTCCTTCATATAAAAATTGGGGCTTTGTACTAAAATTTGAGAAGAACCACACGGACAAATTGAATTTGTCCGGACAAATTGTCCGGCGACTTATAAATCTCTGATTATTTGACAGTTACAAACTTCCGGACAAACGAGCCGGACAAATTCAATTTGTCCGTGTTATTTTTTTCTAGCGAAATCAGCCATTTTTGTTTATTGCCAATAAATAAATCTGCGGTTTTTTATTTACTGGCAATAAACAAATCGAATATAAGTTCTATCATCAAAGCTCTTATTGCCCTCTACGATGCCCTTGGTGGCGATAAAGGAATGGATGTTCTGAGGGTCGTTGGCAATCTGCTCTGCCAATGCCGCCTCGCTCGCTGCCAAGGTTGGCTTCAGGAACGGATATCCATCGCTCGCCAAGACTATCTCGGAGGAAGAAGATGGAATTGTATCTGATGCAGAAACGGAGTCAGAGCAGGAAACAGTATCTTGAACAGAACAAGAATCTGATGATGAAACAGAATTCTGAACAGAACAAAAATCTGAAACAGAAACAACCTTCACTCCCTCCCGATAGATAGGAAATCCATCAATAACCGTATAGGTCTGGTTCTGCCCCGAAAACATCGCCTTGATAAGCAATGGCTCTATCTGCTTTCTAGCCTCAGCAGGCGAAAGGCCCTGCTCTATCAGTTCTACCCTCTTTCCGGCAATCTCCTGCTCATAAGGCTTGCCGTTCTCATAGAGCTTTCCGGCGATGATTGCCTGACAATCGCCCACCATCCATACTTCATTCCTTGTCCGGCTATAAAGGATAGCCGAAGCTGTTAGGCGCTCTTCGGGATGTTCCTTCAACCGCTCTTCCACCCCAAGCTTTTCATACACCTTATTATATATATACGCCGTTACGCCCTGGCAGAATTCATCTGCCGAGGCATCCGCCTTCAGTTCCTCCCGGATATATTCCGAGATAAGCATCATGGCGTATCTTCCGTTCTTCATATCTGGATTGAGATGCTTCGGCGTCTTGCTCGTACTGCCATCTATCACAGCGATGAAATCATCGGTAACTACCATTCCATCCTCACAAGCCTCCTGGCTCTTCTTTCCTATGATACTGCTTTCTATAATCTTCATAAAATCTACTTATCTATCCGGTTATATATCTGAAAAAAGGCTACCCATCCAGGTAACCTTTTTACTCGTTTATTTATCTCTTAAGCCTTAACCTTCTTTAATCTGATAACCAGCTGTATGAAACTTGGAATCATGATGCAGAGAGAGAAGCCTACGGCATAATACATGGTCTTCTCATCGCCATGGAAGAGGTCGATGAGTTTGCCATCGCTCTGAGGCATGATATTGGATAGGACATACGCCATCGTATTATTCACCCAGTGGAGCAGGATGCCCGGAACAAGACTCTTGGTGCGATAATACATCCAACCCAGGAGTAAGCCCAGCAGGAGGGCATTGATAAACTGCGCTACGTTGGCGTGAGCCAGACCGAAGATGGCAGCCGAAATCATGATGGCTACCCAATGGTTCTTCTTGCTCATAAGACCCAGCAGGGTGCGGAGAATGGCTCCACGGAACACAACCTCCTCAGCAAAAGGCGCCAGAATGCCGATAGCCACATAGCCCCAAGGCTCCTTCATGAGCGATGCGAATATCTGCTCGGCATTCTCGTCCATCTCGATGCCTATCTGCTCATATATGAGCTCCAGAGGAATGATGGTTCCCAGGGCGAACAATGCCACCCAGAGAAGCGTTGCCCAAGGCTTGGAAAGCAGATAATCGCGGGTCAGCGGTGTCCACTTCGTCTTCAGGAAGATGACGAGGGTGATAACGTTGCTGAACGCTGAGGTAAGCGCCATCAGGATAGGATTGCTGCCCGAACTGATAGCCAGGAGCGTTGCCTGGTAACCTTCGCCCTTAATGCCCGCCCAGATTCCTGCGCCAGCATACATCACGATAATCTGTACTACTATAAATATAATCATGTAGAGGACGATATCCGTCAAACCTCTCTTTAAATTAATCTTTGCCATTGCTTTTACTGTTTATAATTAATCGTTTATAGTTAATAGCATTCTCGCTATCATTCCGCTTCCTTTTCAAAGAGATCCAGCACAGTCTGCTCATCCTCTTTCAGCTGCGCCGCCAACTCCTCGGGACTGTCAAACTTCTGTTCGCCCCTTATTCGCTTCACGAAGCTTACGAGCAAGAGCTGGTCATAAATATCCCCGTCGAAATTGAAGATGTGCGTCTCTAGCGTCAGTTGTCTGCCATTGAAGGTTGGGCGATTGCCCACATTCATCATTCCCCGCTTCCATACCACCGTATTCTCCAGTCTTACCCTTACGGCATAGACACCAGGGGCAGGAATCAGCTGTCCGAAGTGAGAGATGTCAAGATTGGCTGTAGGGAAACCGAGCTTTCTGCCTTCATGGAATCCGTTCACCACCTTTCCGATGAGGGTGTAAGGGAATCCGAGGCACCGGGCTGCCATCTCCACTTCTCCCTCTTTTAGGAATGAGCGGATGACGGAAGAAGAGATGTTGATGCCGTCTATCTGGAAGGCTTCGTTCCTGATTACCTCGATGCCCATCTCCTTGCCGTAGCGCACGTAATCTTCGAAAGTCTCCTCGCGGTTGTGACCGAAGCGATGGTCGTAGCCGATGAAGAGTTTCCTTACGTTGAGATGGTCGTGGAGCACCTGCTGCATGAATTCCCTTGCCGACATCGCAGCCATCGCCTTGTCGAAATGCAGCACCACTGCATTATCCACTTCCGTCTTCGAAAGCAGCAGCAGCTTGGAGTCGAGCGTGCTCAGCATCTCTGGCTGATAATCTGCCTGCAATACCTTGCGGGGATGCGCATCGAAGGTGATGACGGTAGATTGCAAGCCATCCTTTCGTGCCGTCTCTACGAGATGATGAATCAGGAACTGATGTCCCCGATGCACCCCATCGAAGAAACCGATGGTTGCCACACAAGGCGGCAACTGCACGATATCGTTATAATGTATTGTATTCATAAGGACTGTCTTTAACATTCATATCAGAAGAAGAACTCCGATGGATTATCTTCTCTTTGCTATCATTCTCTTAAAAGTTCTCCACAGCTCGCCCGCCCAAAGTACAACGGAGGTTGAGCCGATGATGAGCAGCCACTCGTGGAGCGACAATGGTGTGGTGCGGAACATTTCGCCACCAAAGGTTACGATGATCCACTGACCCACCAATACCAGTACAAGCACCAGAATCATTCCCTTATCCTTCAGGAAATGGCGGAATGCAGTATGATGGCTCATCAGCGCCTTGGCATTGAAGAGGTTCCAGAACTGAATCATCACGAAGGTGGTGAAGAACATGGTCAGCTCATGTACATCTACTCCACCCTTGCCTCTGCGCTCGCAGTAAACCAGCAGGGCAAACATCACGAGGAAAAAGACGATGCCGCAGAACAGAATGCCGAAACCGATGCTCTTGTTGATGATGAAATCGGATGCCTTGCGTGGTTTATCCTTCATCACCTCGTGAGATGGAGGCAATGAGGCAAGTGCCAAGGCTGCGAAGGTATCCATGATAAGGTTCACCCAGAGAATCTGGGTTACCGTCAACGGCATTTCGGTTCCGATAACTGAGCCACCAAGCACCAGCAGGAGGGCTGCCACGTTTACTACCAACTGGAAGAAGAGGAAGCGCTGCAGGTTGCGATAGAGCGAGCGTCCCCACATCACGGCGTTGGCGATAGACTTGAAGGAATCATCGAGCAGGGTCATATCCGAAGCCTCCTTAGCCACGGAAGTTCCCGAACCCAGCGACAAGCCCACATGGGCATAGTGAAGCGCTGGAGCATCGTTGGTACCGTCGCCTGTAACGGCAACCACCTCGCCACGCTTCTGGAGCATGGCCACCAGTCGCTGCTTATCGGTAGGACGGGCACGGCTCATCACACGGACATCCTTCGCCCGTTCGTAAGCCTCTTCGTCAGAAAGAGCCTCCCACTGTTCGCCCGTAATCATCTGCTGGTCGAGCGAGGTCAGAGAGCCATCTGCTCCGATATTCTCAGGTTCATCTTCAAAGACACCTATCTGCTTGCCTATCTCCAAGGCGGTGGCAGCCGTATCACCCGTAACCACCTTCACCTCGATACCCGCATGGCGGCACTCCTGCACGGCTGCAGGAACATCCGGACGGATAGGATCGGCAATGGCTGCAATGGCCTGCAACTGAAGATCGTTGGCATCGAGAAGTGCTACCACTTCGGCAGTAGAGGTTCTGGAAGTTCTCATGATAGAAGCTTCTATCTTCTTATAGGCGAACGCCAGGGTTCTCATCGCCTTATGCTGCCACTCATCGAGTTCTTCGGCTGACTGTCTCTGCATTCTATCTTCGATGATGCATTTCTTCATCACGATTTCAGGCGCACCCTTCACGAAGAGATAGGTCTCGCCATCAACTTCTGCCAAGGTTGCCATCATCTTTCTCTCGGTAGAGAAAGGCAACTGCTTGAGCACATTCACCTGCTTGCGGAGTTCTTCATAATCCTTGCCCTGGGCATCGAGCCAGAGCAGGAGAGCCGACTCGGTAGGGTTTCCGATAGGTTTGCCATCATTCAACTCGGCTGTAGAGTTGAGGGCAATGGCAGTATCAAGCAGCGCCTCATCGCCTTGCTTGAGTTCCAGGGCACTCACCTGCATCTTGTTCTGGGTAAGCGTACCGGTTTTATCGGTACAGATTACGGTAACGGCACCCATGGTTTCGCAGGCATGGAGCTTGCGCACCAGATTGTTCGACTTCAGCATCCTTCGCATGTTGAGCGCCAGAGAAAGGGTAATCGCCATCGGCAATCCCTCCGGCACCGCCATCACAATCAGGGTAACAGCCATCATGAAGTATTTCAGCACGATTTCTGCCATATAGAAATAATCCTTGCCGCCCCATACCGGATTGGTGAGGATATCGTGAATCAGGAAGATGAAGAAGGCTGCCACAGATACTACAGAGCCTACCTTGGAAATCATCTTAGCCAACTTGTCGAGCTGCATGTGAAGCGGTGTCTCCACCGAAGTCTGCTCGGTAGATTTCTTCGCCACCTTACCAATCTCGGTAGCATCGCCCACGGCTGTAACCACGAACTCGCCCCTGCCATTCATCACCATGGTAGAACGGAGGATGACGTTGCGAGGATAGGCACCATCGCCACCGCCTTCCAGAGATTTCTCGGCAACCGGTTCGCCCGTAAGGGCAGATTCGTTAATCTGCAGGTCGTTGCAGACGATGAGTTCGCCATCGGCAGGCACCTCGTCGCCCACTTCTACGAGCACTACATCTCCCACCACCACATCGTGGCGCGGAATCTCCATCACCTTACCATTGCGGCGCACCTTAACCGGCTGCTCTTCGCTGAGCGCCGTGAGCAGATTAAACTTCTTGGCAGCATCGCGCTCAAAGTAGAAGCCCACGGTAGTAGCAAGGAAAACTGCCACGAAGATACCGATGGTCTCCATGAAATTCTTTTCGATAAAAGCAAGAATAAGGGATACAAAAGCCGCCACAAGAAGTATCTGGATAATCGGGTCGCGATATTTATCCAGATACAGTTTCCATAATGAAGTACGTAGAGGAGGGGTAAGCACGTTCTTGCCATGCTGTTCCCTACTCTGTTTAACTTGTTCATCGGTAAGACCGATTCTTTTATTTTTGTCTATGTCCATTTCTGAATAGAAATACTTTTTCTTTTTTGTACGATTAATAAGTACATACGCACGTGTGCGCACATAATTTGGTGCAAAGATACGCTATTTTTCTGATTCTAAGAAAATTTTTAAGATTTTATTTGGTTATTTGCCCAAAATCTAGTATCTTTGCACTCGAATTTAATAAAAATTCAACGGACTTGTAGCTCAGTTGGTTAGAGCAACAGACTCATAATCTGGAGGTCCTAGGTTCAAGCCCTAGCTGGTCCACAAGGTTAAGCATCTGAATATTAGATACTTAACCTATTTTTATTTCTAGACATTTCTGGATTAAGAAATACAACCACCAGAGCTTTTCCTCTTTATTCGCTACATTGTTGACTGTTTGTTGACTAATTAAATTAAACGTAACATGCTGACAATCAAAGCAGAAATTAAAAAAGGAGAGCTTAAAGCAAATGGTACTTACAATGTAAAGATACGCTTTACGCTCAATCGTAAGGTGAAGAGACTATCATCTAGTCTTTTCGTTTCTCCAAAAGACTTAACTAAATCTGGAGATTTCAAGAAAACGACCAAGATTTACAAGGAGATTGAGAACTTAGTACAAGGGTACAAGAACAAGTGTAATGAAATGCAGGTTGATTTGAACAACTATTCCCTTGATGATATTTTCAAGCACCTAAAGTTTGAGGAGATGAAAGACAAGGAGATTAACTTTATCGACTTTTCCAGAAAGTGGATAGCTAAGGCTACTATAAAAGGAGTAAACAATTACAAGACCGTTCTCAACTCACTCACTTCATTTATTGGACGTGACAGCCTCAACATTTCAGAAATCAATTTATCCTTTATCACAGGATATGCTGATTATATAAAGAAATGTAGAGACGCTAAAATAGAGAAGTTGGAGAAAGCAGGGAAACGTGTTCCATCTAACAGAATGATGTCTTTATATTTAGGCAGTTTACGACACCTATTTAAGGAGGCACAGAAGGAATATAACAACTACGACAATGGTTTGATACTTATTCCATCATCCCCTTTCGACAATTTCAAGATTCCGAAACAGGAGGCAACCCGAAAGAGAGCACTTGATAAAGCCACCATCAAGAAGATTTATGCTCTTCCATATAGGAATACAAGCAAAGGCATCAAGGGGACGTGCAGATACGACCTAGCTAAAGATTGCTTTATCTTATCCTTTGGGCTAATCGGCATGAACTCTGTTGACCTTTATAACGTGACAGATTACAAAGATGGTAAGCTGACATACTACAGAACCAAAACCAAAGCACGTAGAAATGACAAGGCGAAGATGGTGGTTGATGTTCCTCCAATACTGAAACCATTGATAGAGAAGTACAGAGACAAGTCTGGCAAACGAGTCTTCAACTTCTATCAATATTATGCAAACGACAAAGGTTTCAACAAGGCAATAAATCGAGGCTTGAAAGAAATTGGCTCAGAATTAGCTATAGATGATTTGGAGTTTTACGCTGCAAGACATTCATGGGCTACCCTAGCCATCAACAAGGTTGGCATAGACAAATTCACAGTACATGCTGCACTCAACCACGTTGATGAGTCTATGAGAGTGACCGACATTTATATCGAGCGAGACTTTCAGAACGAAAACAAAGCCAATGCTAAGGTCGTAAAATACGTTTTTGGGACTAAATAACAAAGCTTTAATCAAAGTTACGAAAAAAAGAGAGCACAAAATGGAAAAAAGCTCTTTAAACTTTGCTCGGTCAAAAATAATTATTATCTTTGCAGCCCATTTCAATACTTCGATAGAGAAATCTATTTAAGTGGAGGGATGGACTGCTAAGTTTTAAACTAGCAAGAGTGTTCTTTGACTTATTGAGACAGGAATTATTAATTTATTAATTCAAAGAAATTATGAATAATTTCAATTTCTCGTTGGATAGCACGCCATCTATTCAACGATACGATAACGTAGGTGCTTATAACACTCTACGTGCGTTAATGAACCGTGGAGAAAATTTGACCATCAAATTTTTCACGAGTAAAGATAACAAGCCTTGTGCGTGGATAGAATCTCGCTATGTTGCAGGTTTTAAATATGAGCTTCAAGATAGCTCCTTGCACGGTTTAATCAACTATCTACAAAATGGCATTTTTGTGGATTTTGACATTAACCCCACAGCTACAGAGCCACTAGAAGCAAACTCAGATTTTCAAATGGAAATTTTCAAGATGTTCGTGAATGCAGGGAAGGCACTTCAATACGCTCCCCTATTCCGAACACAACCTAGATTTCTATCGGCAATGCTGCCACTCTCTAAAGGAAAAATCATATTTAGAGTAGAAAGAACAGATGATTTATTAGATTACTTGCGTGAAAAAAAACAAGTAATCATTTAGATTATTATCTAACAAGGGCAACTTATTAAATTGCATGTCCTTAAAAGCACAAAAATATGAACGTTGCAGAAATTGAAATTAAGAAAAAATCCAATGGTAAGATTCAATACCTTACAGAGGTTTTAAAGGAGATTCCGACAAATACAATATTATGTAAGACCTTAACAGGACTCGGAGCTACTTATGGTGAGATAAAAGCAAAACGTCACTCAATAATCATAGAGCCAAACAAGCCTGTAATCGTAGGTAAATACAATGACTCAAAACATAAAGGTGACAATTTATTTCCTGTGCATGAGGGAATTTATTCAGATGATATAGTTAATTACATTGAAAAGACATTTGAATACAACCGCAAGCACACAGGAAAGAATAGCAATAAATATATTAAGATACTCACGACTCCAGAAAGTTTTCCAAAAGTCAAATCTGCATTTGAGGAAGTTGATTACGATATTAGGTTTAATTGCTTCCTATTATATGACGAATGTCACAAGCTAGTTAAAGATGCAGACTATCGGAATAGCATAAGTTTACCAATGGACTTTTTCTTTCAATGCCAATATAAGGCTATGGTTTCTGCTACACCAATAGAGATTAATGACCCTCGATTTGAAGAGCAAGGGTTTCAAATTCTAAAAGTTAAGCCAACCTTTGAATATAAACGAGACATCAACCTGTGGGTAACCAATAATTTATTACAAACTGTAAAAGAGGTTTTAGCTAAGGTAGAAGATAAAACATGTTTCCTCTTTTGCAACTCCACAGATACGATTTATACGTTGATGAAACAGCTCAACATTCTAGATAAATCTGCTGTTTTTTGCTCAGATAAAAGTGTAGATAAACTGAAGGGGTTAAAATTTAAATCCGCTTATAGTACTTGGGGCGAGAATAATATGAAGCATTATAATTGGTTGACTTCTCGATTCTACAATGCGGTAGATATAGAAATAAATGAGTGTCCTAACGTTCTGCTACTTACAGATTGCTACATGGCAGGATATACGATATTCGACCCTAACACTGATATTATACAATGTGCAGGTAGATTTCGGAATGGCATAACAAGCCTATATTTAATTAGCAATGTCAATAAGAATTTTCTAGTACGAAATAGAGACTATCTTAATGGGGTCATACAATGTTCTAAGAATATATACGACGCAACAAAATGCCAATATGAACAAGCTAGAAATGATAAAATAAGCCAAGAAGCTTACAAAGCAGTCTTAGATGCATCACCATTCAGACAATATATAACACCCGAAGGTAAGATTAACTATTTTGCTATAGATAATTATATTGATAACGAACTCATTAAAGGGATATACAACTGTAAGGAAAATCTTTATCGGGCATTTTGCCCTAACGATTTTTTTAACGTGGTTTCCTATCAGACCAACTTTTACAAGTTAGGAGATTACGAAAGATTATGTAGGGAAAACAAATCAAATTCCCTAAAAGAAAAAAGAAAGACAATTGTAAAACAATTAGAACTTCTTGGCGATTGTGAGACAGAAATGGATTTCGCTTTTAAAGAAGTTTTACGAAAAGCAGACCCTCTTATAGTAGAAGCCTACGAAATCCTAGGTAAGGCTAAAATAGAAGAGCTGAAATATAAGAAAAAGCTAATTCGCAGAGAAATCCATTACCAGAAAGCCAACGGAAACAATATCTTAGAGATTATCAACGACACCTTTCAAGTTGGCTCATGGTACTCTAGAAATGAAATTAAAAAAGAATTAATTGGAATATATGGGAGATTAGCAATAATACCTCTAGAGGCTATTAGCTCCCATTCCATTTTAAATTACTTTGAAGCAATCGAAAAACAGCGCAAGAAGCAGAAAGGTTATCTTCTACAAAAACGAAAGTTTAACATTATGGAGACAAAATTTCAAGAATAATACTTTTTAGTACCTATTCAAAAAATGTCTCCAGACCTGTCTCAGTAAACAAGAACACTCAAATACGAACATGCAGGGGATGCCAGTCTATGGTGTCCCCTGTTTTTATTTTATTAGATACCATTTTCATAGCTCATTCATACAAAGACCATAACTTAAAGAAAAAACAAGCAGAAAGCTGATTGTAAAAAATATCAGAAATCACTTGGATTTTTCAAGAATATACATATCATCGTCTAAGAAGATGGAACTAGTTTTCACTTTTTGACCATAAATTGTAATTGTTATCTGATTAGTCAAACTAAGCCGTGAGCCTCAACGCTTGCGGCTTTTTCGTTTTTATACCATTCTTTAACAAGGGGAGCACAGGACAAGCCAACCCAATTTTCCTATTTCACCTGCCCGTTCCAAAACTATCCTACAACACCAATATACAGCCTCAACTTTTTCAACCTAGCTAATTAGTTAGGAAACATCATATCTCCAAAAATCAGAAGTTTAGAGAAGAGAGAAGAAGACTAAAAATAAGGACTTTACACATTATTATATACTATATGCCCCCCTACTTTATATCTCCCCATGTGTTCTACAAAAGACGGTGGACATACACTTTAGTCCCCTCCTCTCTCTTAGAAAGAAAAAAAATATATATATAAATAGCCCATGTACTAACGTCAATATTTATATAGAGATTATAAACAACATTATTCACTTCTAATTTATTGAGATTATGAACAATATTATTTTATTGCCACAGGCACAGAGAGTAAACAACATCGAGGATGCAGTTATCTTGGACGATTTCAAGGCTGAGAATCACTTTATTGAGGCTAATACCCAAGAGGTAACCTTCGAGCACTTGAAGAACGATTGCATCACTCCTGTTTTTGCTAAAGACAACGAGTTGACCATCAACCACGCTGACTTTATTGAGACCATCGAGGATGCAACCAGAACTTTCTTCCATGGTCAAAAGGTTGGAACTCCAAACATTCGAGTTTCCCACGTAATCAAAGGCAGAATACCGGAAGCAGTGAGAAAGCCTGCTAGTCAACTCTTGGATTCAGACAAGACCATCTACTATGAACGTGCAGCATTCAGCATCGACATCCCTACAGTTTTCGAGACTATAATGGGTAACAAGTTGAATCTTTCCATCGTAGGAGTTAGAGCATACAATCAGATGAACTTATATTCAAAGAAATCTCCAGAGCTATTCCGTCTAGCAATAGGTTTCAAGAATCAAGTTTGCTGCAACATGTGCATCTTTACAGATGGTTACAAGGAGGATTTGAGAGTGACATCTACTAATGAACTCTATCGTGCAGCCTTGGAGCTATTCAACAGTTTCAATCCTGCTAGACAACTTCAACTACTCCACTCGTTAGGGAACACCACCATGAACGAACATCAATTTTGCCAGATACTTGGCAAGATGAGACTCTATCAGTGCTTACCTAATTACTATCAGAGAAACATTCCTAAGATGTTGCTAACTGATACACAGATTAACAGCGTAGCCAAAGCATACATCAATGATGAGAACTTTAGTAGTTTTGGAGAGGACATCAACATGTGGAAGTTCTACAACCTGTTAACAGGAGCTAACAAGTCTAGCTATATAGACTCATTCTTGGATAGGAGCCTCAACACCACCCAACTTGCACTTGGCATCAATGCTGCCTTGCATGGTGACGAGCGATATAAATGGTTTATCGACTAACCACAGACAGGACATCTATCAGAAATGGTAGGTGTCCTTTAGTTACTAACTAATAAGCAAAAGACGCTTCATTGATATATGTAGCTATGAGAGAAACTAAGCTGAAATGTTAAATCTCAACATATATTAGAAGAAAGACAGACAAATCCTTGGTCAATCAAACAATTATTGCTAAATTTGCACCAATTCTACAAGGAGTAGAAGTACATATTTAGAATGAGCGTTTGAAGTTATCTCGACATAGAATCTGGACAATTCGATGCAAAATGAGATGGCAGTTCAAGGTGCTCATGCTTTCATGTTGCATATATATACCCATATATATAACACATGGAGCATGGGCTATTGTCTGTTACTATTTTGCAAGCAGTCCAGAGCTTTATGTCAGTAATACTCAATAGTCCCCATGCTCCTTTCTGTATGTGTCAACCAATAAACAATTTACAGCAAAAGCCGTCTGGGGATTCAAGGCTGAATTATTAATTTTAAACTTACAGATTCATGAAACAATTCAAATTTTTAGCAATGGCAATCTTTGCTATGATTATGTCAATTGGATTCGTTGCTTGTAGCAGCGATGATGATGATAACAATGGTGGTGGAAGCATTACAAGTGGCAAGAAACTTGTACGCATCAGTAGTGAATATGAGACCATAAACTTTACTTATGGAGAAGATGGTAAACTCACTAGAGCTTCAAGAAATGTAAATGGAAATTCTGAATACATAAACCTTGATTGGTCGGGTAACACTATCACGCTTACAACTCATGCAAGATGGGAAGAGAACCCTTGTACTATTACTCTTGATAATGGAAAAATCTCAAAAGCTACTGATGGTGAAGAGACATATAAGGCTGCCTATTCGGGAAACTATCTTTCTCAAATTACTGGCTACAATATCAACAAATATACATGGGAGAATGGTAATATCGTAAATTACAAAGAAGTTAGTGAAGGTTACACCTATAACTGTACTTATTATACCGATATGCCTAACAAGCATTCTGTCTTTGATGTTGATGCACTAGGATTCGATGATGCGATTTTAGCGGAATATGGTAATCTTCTTATTATGGCTCATCCAACCTTGTTTGGTCTCAACAACAAGAACCTATTAAAGAGCGTTACAGATAGTGAAGGATATACACTTTCTTATACATACGAACTTGATGGAGATGGCTATCCTGTAAAGATAACCGAAACCGAGAAAAAGAACCAATATGATTCTGGTAGCCCAGAAGTTTACACTTTAACTTGGGAATAGAATATAATTACAACATATCAAATACTTGCCAACTTCTTCTTTCATGTGGAGGTTGGCTTTATTTTTGCTAATTATCAACAAAAATTTGGTTACCCAAATGGTTGCCAAATCAAAGAAAAGCATTATCTTTGCAGCCATACACCAACATATATCAATATGACAGAATACAAGAGACAAGACATCACAACAGAACTTCGTGGAGCACTTCAAGAAGTGAAAGAGCATATCGAGGGTAAGAAGCTACTTCAATCCTTAGATAGTCTTCTTGAAGAATTATAAGAGAGATGGGGTTCTCTCTATAAAATGAATCCCAATATTATTTGCAAAGTACATAACTATTGTACCCAAGCAAAAAGGATGATTGTTGACTCATTGTTGACTAATTTCATTCTATCAGTGTTCATTAATAGGTTGACAAATAGCATAAAAAGACTTGTAGCTCAGTTGGTTACACCTTGCTAAATCCGCAGGAGTTAGTAAGGCTCGGCACAGACTCATAATCTGGAGGTCCTAGGTTCAAGCCCTAGCTGGTCCACGCTTCTATTACAGCGACTTACGAGCAATCGTAGGCCGCTGTTTTTCTTTTTTCACAAAACGTATCCGACAGAAGAAAAAGAGGGCAACTGGAGCTTTTGCAACCAAGTTGCAGAAACCTTTTCGTAATTTTGCAACCGAAATAGAAAAAGGAACTGAATGTTCCTGGTTATATAGAACTAAAAGTATTGCAAAATTATGGAAGAAATGAAACATTCTCACGAACATCATCATGAATGCCATTGTGAAGATTCTCACGAACATCATCATGAGCACAATCATGACTGCTCATGCGGCACAGAAGAACATGAGCACCAGGGGTGCGGTTGCCACCACCATCATCACCATGAAGAAGGCGGTTTGAAATCCAAACTCTTTCTGATAGGAGCAACCATCATCCTCCTGATTATCGCTGTTTTCATCGAAAAAGAATACAGTCTGGCAACCTGGCAGTTACTCCTCGTCTATCTCATTCCTTATTTATTAATAGGACACGAGACGCTGGGCGAAGCTGCAGAAGGTATTGCCAAGGGCGATATGTTTAACGAAAACTTTCTGATGGCTATTGCAACCATCGGAGCACTTTGCATCGGATTCTTCCCTGGATCAGATACAGAATTCCCGGAGGCAGTCTTTGTGATGCTCTTCTTTCAGGTGGGCGAACTCTTCGAAGGATATGCGGAAGGAAAGAGCCGCGACAGTATTTCGCATCTGATGAATATCCGACCGGATGTAGCGAATGTTGAAAGAAACGGAAAGGTAGAGTCGGTTTCGCCGGAAGACGTCAAGATAGGAGAAACTATCGTAATCCGTCCGGGAGAGAAAGTTCCATTGGATGGCATTGTTGTTGAGGGAAGCTCAGCCTTAAATACCATTGCCCTGACAGGTGAGAGTATGCCACGGGATTTGAATGAAGGCGATACTATCATGTCCGGTTGCATCAACCTTTCAGGAGTAGTTCGTGTACGCACCACCAAGAGTTTTGGCGAGAGTACCGTATCCAAGATTATTTCTCTGGTAGAGAGTGCAGACAAGAACAAGTCGAAGAGCGAGGCTTTCATCACCCGTTTCGCCCGAGTCTATACTCCTATCGTTGTTTTCGCAGCCATTGCCCTGGCGGTTATTCCTCCATTCCTGGCAGCAACAGGAATCGTAGGTGAAGGAACCTTTGGCGAGAACTTCCCATTATGGCTCAACCGCGCCTTGATATTTCTGGTAGTTTCCTGTCCTTGCGCCCTGGTCATCAGCGTGCCCCTCACCTTCTTTGGCGGCATCGGTGGAGCATCCCGGAACGGTATTCTCATCAAGGGCAGCAACTATATGGATGCTTTAGCCAAGGTGGGAACCGTTGTGTTCGACAAGACCGGAACTCTGACCCACGGAGAGTTTGCCGTAGCAGCTGTTCATGCTGATGATTCCTGCCCAGACCATTCATCCCACGATGCAGATAATGTGCATATTGGCGAATATTCTGACAAGGAGAAGATTCTGCTGCATTTGGCGGCTCATACTGAACATTTCACTACCCACCCTATCGGCGCAGCCCTGCGTACTGCCTTCCCGCAAGAAGCAACGGATGGCTGCGAGGTGACCGATGTAGAGGAAATTGCAGGACAGGGTATCCGTGCCAAAGTGAACGGCAAGGTGGTTTGCGTGGGCAACAAGAAGATGATGGAAAGCATCGGTGCCCAATGGCACGACTGCAACCAGGTGGGAACCATCATCCACGTCGCCATTGATGGCAAGTATGCGGGACATATTGTGATCAACGACACCCTTAAGGGAGGAAGCGCCCATGCCATCAGAGAGCTGAAAGAACTGGGAGTAGAGAAAACGGTAATGCTGACGGGCGACCGCAGAGAAGTAGGAGAAGATGTTGCCCACAAACTGGGACTGGACGAGTGCCGCGCAGAACTGCTGCCAACCGATAAGGTTTCGCATGTAGAACAACTGCTGATGACAAAACCAGCAGGCAAGACACTCGCTTACGTAGGCGATGGCATCAACGATGCCCCTGTATTGAAGCGTGCCGATGTGGGCATTGCCATGGGTGGACTGGGTAGCGATGCAGCCATCGAAGCTGCCGATGTAGTACTGATGGATGATGAACCTAGAAAGATTGCCCTTGCCGTAAAGATAGCCAGGAGAACCATTCATATCGCTCACGAGAACGTGATATTTGCCATCGGAGTAAAGGTTGCCGTACTGATTCTCGCCACCATTGGTCTCGGCACCATGTGGATGGCTGTCTTTGCCGATGTAGGTGTTACGGTACTGGCTGTATTGAACGCCATGAGAAGTTTGGGTAAAAATCGTCTTTTTTATCGTTAAATACCAAAATAAGTTGTATCTTTGCAAACGAATAGCAATATACAATACTGAATGGTTATGTATAAAAAAGACATTTTGACTATGAATAAGATTATCAAACTCATCTTCGTGCTCTGCTGCTTCTGCGGCATTGCACAGGCTCAGCCTCAACGCCCTAAGCTCGTTGTAGGCATCGTTATCGACCAGATGCGATGGGATTATCTCTATCGCTACTACGCCCGCTACGGCGAAGGCGGATTCAAGAGAATGCTCGGAGAAGGATTCAGCGTAGAAAATTGCAAGATTCCTTATATCCCTTCGGTTACAGCCATCGGCCACTCTTCTATCTGGACCGGTTCCGTTCCTTCCATCCACGGAATTGCAGGAAATAACTTCGTGAAGGATGGAAAAGTAGTGTATTGTACTGCCGACGATACCGTCAACCCGGTAGGTTCAGACAGCAAGGCTGGCAAGATGTCGCCTCGCAACCTGTGGGTAACCACCATCGGTGATGAACTCCGTCTGGCTACCAACAACCGCTCTAAGGTGATTGGTGTAGCCTTGAAAGACAGAGCATCCATCCTCCCTGCGGGCCATCACGCCAATGGCGCTTTCTGGTTTGATGACAAGTCGGGCAGGTTCATCACCAGTACTTTCTATATGGATAAGTTGCCTGAGTGGGTGAACAAGTTCAACAAGCAGAAACTCCCAAACAAGTATCTTTCCAAGAAATGGGAGACGCTCTACCCTATCGATTCCTACAAGGAGAGCACCAGCGATGACAACAACTACGAGAATGGAATTGTTGAAGGCGAGAAGGCGGTATTGCCACTCGACCTGCCTACCTTATATAAAAAGCATGGTTACAAGATTCTCCGCAGTACCCCATTCGGCTGCAACCTGACTTTCGATATTGCCAAGGCTGCCATCGAGGGCGAGAACCTGGGTAGAAACACAGATACTGATTTGCTGACCATCAGCTGCTCCAGCACCGATTACATCGGTCATCAGGTGGGCGTGAACGCCATCGAAACAGAAGATTGCTATCTCAGATTAGATAAGGCATTGGCAGATTTCTTCACTTATCTCGACCAGACCGTGGGCAAGGGAAATTATCTCACCTTCCTCACCGCCGACCATGGAGGCGTGAACAACGCTACCTTCCTGCAGGATCAACGAATCCCTGCCGGCATCTGGAACAAGAAGGGACTGGTAGATGAATTGAACAAGAGTCTGAAGACAAAGTTCAACACCGACAAGGACCTAGTAAAGACCATTATGAACTATCAGGTATTCTTCAATACAGACATCATCGAGGAACTCGGTCTGGATTACGCAGCCATCAAGCAGGTGGTAGTAGACAGACTGAAGAAAGACAAGGACGTGCACTATACCTTCGACATGGAGAAGACCTCTATCGAGAGCATCCCTGAAGAGCTGAAGTTCCGCGCCATTAACGGTTATAACCGCGAGCGCAGCGGAGGTGTTCAGATTGTACTGAAACCAGGTCACTACGATTATTACAGCAGCAAGGGAACTACCCACGGAGCATGGAATCCATACGATATCCATATTCCTTGCCTGTTTATGGGTTGGGGCATCCAGCACGGCGAGAGTGCTCAGCCTCACTATATGACAGATATTGCCGCTACCGTTTGTGCGATGCTGCATATTCAGGCACCTAACGGCTGCATCGGCACACCGATATTCTAATAAAAAGCAAAAAGCCAGATAATAACAAAGGCTAGGTTCACGATTCTGGGAACCTAGCCTTTATTTTTTATTCAAAAGAAGATGTTCTTCTATTCCGAGAAGAACATCTCTTATTCTTCGTTCATAATCTTCATATATTCCTCGTAAGAAATATATCTGCCACCCATCGATTTGAGATGAGGAGTCTCCAACTGACAATCTATCATCTTGCCACCGTGCTCCTGCAAGTATCTGGCAAGGAAGATGAGGGCAATCTTAGAAGCTGACGGAACCCTGGAGAACATGCTTTCTCCGATAAAAACCTTGCCGATGGTGACACCATAAAGTCCCCCCACCAGTTCATCGGTTTCATTATCCCATACCTCTACGCTCGCCGCAAAGCCCTGCTTATGGAGGGCAGTAAATGCCTGGATGATGTTCTCGCCCAGCCATGCGCCATCTTCCCAATACCGTCCGTTGGTCTTGCTGCATCCCCGTATCACGCCATCGAAATCTTCGTTGATTCCTACGCTGTACCGGTTCTTTCTCATCAGGGTACGCATGGAATGACTGATGTGGATTTCATCAGGGAAGATGACGAAACGCTTCATCGGACAGAACCAGAGTATTTCAGGCTGGTCACGGAAACTATACCAGGGAAAGATGCCATTGCTATAAGCCAGCAACAGGCGGTCGATACTCAAATCGCCACCAATCGCAAAGCATCCATCCTCATCGCCATAATGCGGATCGGGAAAGTAAATCTCGTCCGCAGTATCATCTATCTGTAATATCATACGCTTATCTTTTATCAAGAATATTCTTGACTAGACTTTCATTCTAATAATTAATCACCAGTTCCTTTCCGTCAAAGTCGACATGCGCCTTGCCACTCTTCTTGAGTTTGCCGAAGAGCAGCGCCTTCATCAGGATCGGTTTCAGGCGGTTACCGATGACACGGTCCATCTCGCGGGCACCATATTCCTTGGTAAAGCCCCATTTCAGCAACTGTTCACGCGCAGCATCGGTTAACGTTACGGTAACTCCCTTTGCTGCCAGTTTCGCATCGAGTTGACGAAGTTTCTTGGCAAGAATCAGTTCTGCCATGTGCTTATCCATATCGTTGAACACCACCATGTCGGAAAGTCGGTTGATAAACTCAGGCTTGAAAGTCTTCTTCACCTGTGCCAGCATCGCTTCGCCACGACTTACGTTTCCATTGAAACCTACGCTAGCCCGTGAAGCATATTGCGCTCCGGCATTTGAGGTCATGATGAGAATCACGTTACGGAAATCAGCCTTCTGGCCCTTGTTATCAGTCAGACGGGCATAGTCCATTACCTGGAGCAGGATGTTGTAGATATCGCTATGCGCCTTCTCTATCTCATCGAGCAGGAGTACACAGTTTGGCGTCTTGCGGATAGCATCGGTCAGAAGTCCTCCATCCTCATAACCCACGTATCCGGCTGGCGAACCGATGAGTTTTGCCACGGTATGCTTCTCGGTATATTCACTCATATCGAAGCGTACCAGTTCGATGCCGAGTTCCTTGGCCAACTGTCGTGCCACCTCGGTTTTTCCTACTCCGGTAGGTCCCACGAAGAGGAGCGAAGCCAATGGTTTGTCATCATCTGTCAATCCCGCCTTTGCCATCATTACAGCCTCAACCACCTTGTCTACAGCCTTGTCCTGACCGTAAATCTTGTCGAGTATGCGCTGGCGGAGCGTAGCCAAAGCATCGTTGTTTTCATCTTTCATCGCAGCCGCATCAATCTTGCAGACTTTAATCAGAATCTGCTGGATGATAGACTTGGTAACATAAGAGCGCTGGCGAGATTCTACCGGATGCACCTCCAGATAAGCACCCGCCTCATCCATCAGGTCGATGGCCTTGTCTGGCAGACAGCGGTTGCAGATATATTTGGCGCTGGCACGGACGGCATATTCCAGGGCGTCCTTGCGATAGGTTACGTTGTGGAACTTGTTGTATTTATACTGCAAGCCCTCCAATATTTTGATAGCCTCCTCCTCGGTAGGTTCCTTGATATCTATCTGCTGGAACCGACGCACGATGCCCTTGCTCTGAGCCATGTAACGGTTGAACTCCTCGTAAGTGGTAGAGCCGATGAAACGGATATCACCTGCCTCCAGATATTGCTTCAGCATATTGGATGCATCAGGTCCGCCATCTGAGCCACGACCGGCACCTATCATATTATGAATCTCATCGATGTAGATAATGGTATTGCCTTCCTTCACGGCTCCCTCCATCACCATCTTGATGCGTTTCTCGAAGTCGCCGCGATATTGGGCACCGGCAAGCATCTGTCCCATATCCATGCCGTAGATGCGAGCCCCCTTGAGGCGTTCTGGAACCTGGTTTTCGTTGATGAGTTTGGCGAGACCATAGACCAGAGCTGTCTTGCCGACTCCGGCTTCTCCGATGTGGAGCGGATTGTTCTTCTCGGCACGGCAGAGCACCTGGATGGTTCTGTCCAGTTCCTGTTCTCTTCCGATGAGCGGATTGTGCTCTTCTACCTTGTCAGAAATACAGGTAACCAGCTGATGCCAATCCTGTACAACCTGTCTTCTGCCTTCTTCCTCGTCGTCGTCATACTCGTTGGCATAATCGTCATCATCAAAGTCTGCTCCCATGCCCATGCCAGCCTCTCCAGTATCTTCTCCAATAGGATAATAACTGTCAACGCTCGCCAGGAACTCGCCCTGCCGGTCGCCCACATTCTTGCACAGCAGGAAGGCGGCTTCTGAATTCTGCAAGCCAAACATCGCCTGCACAAAATGGGGTACATTCACCAGCTGTCTGTCGGCAGCAGCAGCCAGGGCGCACGCCGTTCCAAACATGGTTTTGAAGAGCGATGACGGCTCTGGCAGATACTTGATGGTTTCAGGCACACGCTCCTGCTTGGCGAGCCATTCCACCAAGTCTTCGTGCATCTTGAGACTGTCTACGCCTTCTTCCTGCAGCGCCTGACAGAATGCATACTGCCTGAGCAACGCCAGCAGCATGTGCTCGGGCATCACGAACTCGTGGTCGAAGAACCGGGCTTGCTTCATGGCATCGTCCATCAGAACACTCATATATCGGGTCAATCCCATACTGTCCATTCTATTTTTTCCTTTCTTTTTCTTAGCATATATTGGGGATATTTCCCCGAAATCAACGCCTATTCCGGCATATAAGTGAGTTTAAGCGGAAACTTCTGCGTACGGGCTTTCTCCATCGCTTTCTCCACTTTACTCTTGGCGATGTCATAGCTGTAGGTGCCCACCACGGCTTTTTCTTCGTGATGAACCTTGAGCATGATTGCTTCAGCCTCAGCCTGCGACTTGAAGAAGATGGATTCGAGGATTTCTACCACGAAGTCCATCGGTGTGAAGTCGTCGTTGAACATCATTACCACGTAACGCCCCGGCTCCTTGAGCCTGGTTTTCTGGCGTTCACGAATTGCTGTTTGTTCTTGAGCCATATTTTAATTCTTACTTTTTATAAGCATTGGTAATCTCCACAACATAAACATCGTGGAATCCACCCTTGGCACCATACCACTGGAGCAGGTCCTTGTCGAGCAACTTCTCAGCAGTCATACTGTCCTTATAAAGTTTGCGGCATTCCAGGGTGAGTCGAGACTGCTCGAAGGCGATGCTGCCGTTATCAGTTTCTACAGGAATCAGTCCTGTTTCCTTCACCTTATCCAAATCGCGTCCGCTCTTGGAACCGCAGAAGCTATAAATCTTTCGAGCCTCCTCGCTGTTGCCGAGGAAAGAGAGAGTCATGAATTCATTCTCCTCGATGATGCCGTGGGTGAAACGCTCCGGACGGATAAAGACCACAGCCACCGGCTTGTTCCAAAGCCATCCCAAACAGCCCCAAGAGGCGGTCATCATATTGAAATGATCCTTGTTGCCGGCACATACCAGCATCCACTCCTTACCAATAGTCTCGAAGACGTTGTCATTCAGTTCTTTTACGTTGATCTTTTCCATCTTATCTGTTCCTTTCTTTTTAATTTCTAATTACCATAAAATTGTGACAGCAGTATTCTGATTGCTGAAAGCTGCCCATATCAACTGCAAAGATACAAGAATAATCTGAAAAAGCGAATGTTTCTTTAAGAAAATCGCATCACCCTATTGAGGATTATGCCTAATTAATACTTTTTTATGCCACGAGAAGGCTGAATTGAATACGATTTGTGAGGTAGGAAACCAACCTTGATTTACATTAACTTTGCATCGGCAGTTGAAAAAATAATTCACATTTTATTTTGTCAGTTGCCCAAAAGGCAGTACCTTTGCACCCCGAATGCCGAAAGCCGGGAAGGCGGAAGGCTTCGATTTATTATTCATTTATAAACATTTAATTTAATGTACAAAACAATTTTCAACAAGCGCAACAGCTTGAAGTTCAACCGATTCTCTAACAAGAATTACTCACTCTTCGCAGTTTTGGGAAGAGAGGTACTTGTTGGTGCACTCAGCGTTGCTACCCTGAGCCATGCTAAGGCAGCAGGCGTAAGCACAGAGGGAGCCAAGGTTGATTCTACCCTCTACAAGGGCGGAAAGGCTTACGAGCTAGATGCGGTGAGCGTTACCGGATCTCGTGCGCCGATGACTGTAGAGCAGTCACCTAAGATTGTGTCTGTCATTACCCGCGACGATATTCATCGTGCGGCTGCGCAGACTATCAACGATGTATTGAAATTAGCTACCGGCGTGGATGTCCGTCAGCGTGGTGGCTTTGGTGTTCAGACGGATATCTCCATCAATGGTGGAACCTTTGACCAGATTACCATTCTCTTGAATGGCGTCAACATTTCCAATCCTCAGACTGGTCACAATGCTTCTGATTTTCCTGTAGCTCTTGCTGACATCGACCACATCGAAGTGCTCGAGGGGGCAGCATCGCGCTTATTCGGAACTTCAGCCTTCAATGGTGCCATCAACATCGTAACCAAGAAGGCTAAGAGTGAGGGGGTATCTGCAAGTGTAGAAGGCGGAAGCTTTGGAAGTTTCGGAGCACAGGGACGTGTGCAGACGGCTTTTGAAACGGGCAAGTGGACCCAGGCTTATTCCGTAAGCGGAGGCTACAAGCGCTCGGATGGTGGCACAGACAACAGCGACTTCGAGAAAGGACAGGGCTACGGCAATCTCTCTTTCTCTTACGACCAGCGTTTCGACATCATCGCCCAGTTGGGTATTGCTAGCCAGAGCTACGGCGCCAATACTTTCTACAGCGCCAATTACAACAACCAATATGAGAAGACAGACCACGGTATGGCTTCTCTCAACCTGAGTCTGCATAACCAGGAGAAGACCTGGGAGATTGCGCCTCAATTCTATTATAACAAATTCAAGGATCACTACCAGCTGAAACGCGGTATAGCTGGAGCTGCAGCAGGCGAGAACTATCACGACCTAGATGTTTATGGTGGTGGACTGAATGCCAACGTGGCTTGGGCTTTGGGTAAGACCGCAGTAGGTTTCGACATCAGTAAGGAGTGCATCTACTCTACTGCATTGGGCGAGGAACTCGCAGAGAAAGACTATAAAGATATCTCGGGGTCTGATCGTCAATATACCCGAAAGGGCGAGCGCACCAATACCAACATCATGCTGGAGCACAACTTCATCTTCGGCGGCTTCACCTTGTCGGCTGGTGTCTTGGCTAACAAGAATACAGGTTTGGACAACGACTTCCGTTTCTATCCTGGTGTGGATATGAGTTATCGTCCTAACGACAACTGGAAGTTCTACGCTTCCTGGAACAAGGCATTGAGAATGCCTACCTACACCGACTTATACATAAATAATGTGGTGCAGCAGGGCGACATCAACCTAAACCCGGAGAAGAACTCAACCTTCAAGGTGGGAACTCAATATCGCCAGACTGGTTTTGCTGCAACCGTAAGCGGATTCTACGCACACGGCACCAACATGATTGACTGGGTTCAGACATCCGTGACCGAGCAGAAAGACAGCAAGTATCACGTGATGAACATCGGAAAGCTCAACAACATGGGCTACAACGTAGATGCTACTATCTACATGAGAGAATTGGTACCAAACAGTTTCATCACCCGCATCAAGTTGGGTTATGCTTACATCTATCAGGATCATAAGACCGAGACAAACATTCTGAAATCACTCTATGCATTGGAGTATCTCAAGCACAAGGCTGTATTCGGTCTGGATCATCAGATTTGGAACAAGCTTTCAGCTTCGTGGAGCGTAAGATGGCAGCAGAGAATGAATGGCTATCATCCATACACCAAGGTAGATTGCAAACTGATGTGGGACGAGAAGAAATACAATATCTTCGTGAAAGCCGACAACATCACTTGCCACCGCTACTACGACCTCACAGCTGTTAAGCAGCCAGGTTTGTGGATTATGGCAGGAGCCAGCGTAAATCTCGGCCGATAATATAATCAGATAATAATCATCCCAAAAGATGATAAATATCCGAAACACGATTCGGATATCAAATAAAAAAACGAGCCTTGATGGAGGTTTCTTCCTTCCGTCAAGGCTCGTTTCCTTTTATTCCGGCTATTTTCTTTTATTTCAGTTATTCCGGTTTCTGATATTTTCCGTTCACTTTTATCGGTTCGAGATGGATTCCCACATGGGTATCTGCACCGAAGTGCTGCTTCAGTTTTGTTTCTATATGAGTAGCATGCTCATGTGCCTCATAAAGCGAGAGAGAACCCGGCATGCGGACGTGCATTTCTATCGCAATCTTGTTTCCGATGCGACGGGTACGCAGGTTATGAATCTCTCCCACTCCCTGCTCTTCGTTCGCAATCTTCAGGATTTCATCTTCCTCCGTTTCCGGAAGACTGGCATCCGTCAGTTCTTTCACAGATTGCATCACCAGTCCCCAGGCAGCCTTGATGATGAAGGCACTCACGATGATGGCTGCAAGCGGATCGAGCACCGCCCATTTTTCTCCCAGGATGATGGCACCACCAATACCGAACATCGTTCCGATACTCGATAAAGCATCGCTGCGATGATGCCAGGCATTCGCCACAACAGCCTCGGAATGATATTTCTTTCCGGCTTTTACCGTAAACTGATAAGCCCACTCCTTCATCACGATACTTACGATGGCAGCAATCAAGGCTACAACGCCCGGCTGCTGCAATGTCTCGCCGCAGATGGCACGATAGGTCTTGGTTACGCCAGAATAACAGATCATCACACCCACCACGAAGAGCGAAATGCCGATGATGGCTGTGGCAAGCGTCTCGTATTTGCCATGCCCATAATCATGGTCCTTATCCTTCGGCTTATTGCCCAGTTTTACGAACACCAGTACCACCACATCGGTGGCAAAATCGGTAAGCGAGTGGATGGCATCCGCTATCATGGCTGCAGAATGTCCGAGAATACCTGCAGCAAACTTCAGCACGAGTAGCACCACATTGATGATGCTTCCCGCTATCGTCACCTTATATACTTCCTTTACTCTATCCGCATCAGCGGAATGATTCTTTTTCGTTTCTGCGGGCATCTCTTGCTCGTTATATATTCTCTCATTCTTGTCCATACTATAAAATATAACAGAAGTCCTTTGCTTCCTTAATAATGTTTTTGTATAACCAAATTCCTGTCTTTCATGAATTGAGCGGCAAAAGTACATCTTTTTTCTGAAATCGGATAAAAAGAGAGATTAAAAAAGTATAACGAATAGGGAATAATGTGATAGCGAAGAGAGAAAAGCATGGAATTTTGTGATAAAACGCCTTAAAACAACAGGAATTTTGTGATTTTCAGCCCGAATTCCTTTGGAATTTTGTGATAAAGTTGTATCTTTGCACTCGAATAAGAACTATAAACATATTGATTATGAAGCTTTTGCGCAGAAAGATTGATAATTATCTCAAGGAATGGAAAAGCGATAAGGAGAGAATGCCCCTCATCGTGAAAGGAGCCCGACAAGTAGGAAAGACCGCTTCCATCCTACAATTCGCCCATGACAACTATCAAAATGTGGTTGCCATCAACTTCGTATTGCAACAAAAATACAAGGCAATCTTCGAAGAAGGTTACGAGGTAGACAGCATTATCCGGAACCTCACCCTCATCAATCCTTCTCTCAAGATAGAAGCAGGTAACACACTCATCTTCTTCGACGAGATGCAGGATTGTCCTGCCTGCGCCACCAGTCTGAAAGCCTTCAAGATAGATGGCAGGTACGATGTTATCTGCTCTGGTTCGCTTATGGGTATCAATTATCGCGAGATAGAATCGAACAGCGTGGGATATAAGGAAGACTACACGATGCACTCAATGGATTTCGAGGAATTCCTATGGGCAAAAGGTTATGATTCTGCCTTTATAGAACGCCTTTACGAAAAGATGGTCTCCATCACACCACTTTCTAATATGGAAATGGATATTTTAGAGAGGCTATTCCGTGAATACATGACCATCGGAGGAATGCCTGCCGTAGTCAATATGTTCGTGAGCAACGGAAACTTCAGCGGCACGCTCAAGATACAGCGCCAGCTTCTTCTTGACTATGAGGAAGACATTACGAAATATGCGCAAGGACTCGACAAAGGAAAAATCAAGAACGTGTACGACCATATTTCTGTCTTCCTGGGACAAGACAACAAGAAATTTCAGATAAGCAAGATTGCCCATGGAGCAAGAAACAGAGAATACGTTGGCACCATCGAATGGCTTCGTGATGCAGGTATCATCAACGTTTGCTATTGTCTCGCCCAAGTATCCTTACCTCTGAAAGGCAACTACGACCCGAAATCGTACAAACTCTATTATAAGGACACGGGCTTGCTGGTTGCCTCGCTAGATGAGGAATCGCAAGAAGACATCAGAGTGAACAAGAACTATGGTACCTACAAGGGCGCCATCTACGAAAACATCGTTGGAGACATGCTGGTAAAGCAAGGCTATAATCTTTACTTCTATCGCAACGAGAAATCTACCCTAGAGATGGATTTCTTCATTCGTGATGCCCAGTCGCTCATCCCCGTTGAAGTAAAAGCCACGGATAATGCCACCAAGTCGCTCGCCAAGCTAACAGCACAAGATGGTAAATATCCCGACATCAGATACGGCATCAAGCTCTGCAATAAGAACATCGGTTTCAATGGTAAGTTTTACACCTTCCCCTACTTCCTCACCTTCCTGCTCAAACGATTTGTGAGAAGAGAAAGATAGAAATGCAGAAAAATCCCTCAGAGAGGGATGATTCTGTATTTACCATTATAAGTTAACGAACTTAAAATGTCAAGCCGTAACCGTTAATTCTGCGAAAGAAAACTGCGGAAATCCGCAAAAATTCCACATAGAATTAATAAAAGTATTATTTTTGCAAAAGAAAAATGCGGAAATCCGCAAAAATCTTTCCTGTTATGATTGTAAATAGAGACAAATATCTACAAGAGTTGGTTAGTTTGTCTTATACGTGAAAAAGTTGTCACCTTTAGGATGGTTAAACTAAATTTGTTACTATCTATTTTTCTTATCACTAAATGAGTTACGCATTTTTATTTTTATCACTATATGGGTTGTCAGCGGATACCCATTATACCTAACTAGGTTACTCTTTTTAAGGAGCTATCCCTAGAAAGGTTACGGTGATGATATTCTTTCAAATGCAAAGATACACATTTTCAACTAATTAGAAGAATTTTCCCAAGGATTTTTCCACATTTTCTGCTGTGGCCCCACTTGAGTATGTGCAACTGATGGTGTTTGATTACCGATACTCATATGCGGTCTTTCGTCGTTATAAAACGCAATAATCCTGGTCAGTTCCTTCTTACATACTTTACGAGTAGGAATTGTCATTCTATAAAGCCATTCTGTTTTTAAAATGCCGTTTGCACGTTCTGCTATAGCATTCTCCAAAGGATCTCCTGTTTGAGTCATACTTATTTGTGAGCCATGACTTTTTAGGATAGATACATAATTCTGACTGCAATACTGGCTTCCTCTGTCAGAGTGATGAATGAGTCCTTTTGCAGTTTCTTCATCAATGCTTTTATATGCCATTTTAAGCGCTTCTAATGGATATACAGTTTCTAATGTTGGACCAACAGCCCATCCAACGATTTTATGGGAATACAGGTCTGTTATAAGCGAGAGATAGCACACACCTTCATTGGTTTCAACATAGGTGATGTCACTTGCCCAAATCTGGTTCGGATGGGTAGGAACTACTCCCTTAATCAGGTTTGGGTATTTGCGATAATTATGGTCGGAATCTGTTGTCTTATAGCGCCTACGGCGCTTTATACGTACCATGAGTCCATGCTTACGCAGCATCTCAATAAATGCGTCACGACCAGGGAAGCAGCCAGTATCCTCAAACATCTGTTTCAATATGGCATGCAACTTTGCAGCTCCTAAGCCAGGATTCGACTTACGATACTCACGTGCCTTTTCAATGATGATAGACTCAATGGCCTCTTCAGCAAAGCCGTCAGAGACATTGCGCTTATTATATGCTTGCCGGGTGAAACCAAACAGCCCGCATAGAGTGCCTAAACCTTGGCTCTGGCACTCTGTGCGGAGCAAGCTTACTGTTTGGTACCAGATTTTTTTCTCACAGGAATATTGAAGGTTTCTTCTGCGAGGTCAATCATGGTGGAGAATGCCTTAGAGCGAAGCTTCTCTAACTCCAAAGCCTTGCGGAGACGCTTAATCTCTGCATCTTTCTCTTTCAACTGTTCATTTGTTGTCTTTGCCATATCGTCACGGTTTTGGTCTTCTGGCGGCAAAGATAACAAATCTTTTTCATTTAAGAACTTATCCATCCAAGAAAATAGCACTGTACGACTGCTTATATAGTATTTCTTGATGATTTCTTCTGCTGGGAGCCCACTCTCCATATACTCTCGAACTATCATGATACGATCATCATCTGTAAAAGAGTAGCTATTCAACTCTACCTCACGGGTCTCAAACCAACCTGTGTCCTCATTATACACACGTTCAATTCTTGTCTTACGTTTCATTGTCACTTCTGTTTGTTCCTAAGTGACAACCTTTTTCAGGGAAGTACAGTTCACGCCATAATGGACTGGTAAAAATCATTACCGGTATGCGCCGTTGCGGAAAATCCTTTCTGCTGTTTCGTCTCTTCAAGCGTTTCCTTGAAGACGATGGAGTCATGCCCGACCACATCATAGAAATGGCATTCGATGACTATGCATTCAAGGAGTTTCGCAATCCTGACAAGTTTTATAAGTATGTAAAAGAGAAGATTGCTGACGACCAACCTTATTACATTCTGCTTGATGAGGTACAGATGCTTGGCGAGTTTGAAGATGTACTAAATGGATTATTGCATATTCCCAATGCTGATGTTTATGTGACGGGAAGCAATGCACGCTTCCTATCCAAGGATATAATAACCGAATTTCGTGGACGAGGATACCAAATACACGTTTCACCACTCAGCTTTGCTGAATTTATGACCGTATATGATGGCGACAAGCAGGATGGTTGGAACGAATATTTGCTTTATGGTGGTCTTCCGCCTGTTGTTCTACAAAAGACAGAAGAAGAAAAAGTGAGACTTCTGAACAGCCTCTTGACTGAGACTTACATGATAGATGTCATCAACAGAAACAAGATAAAGAACGATGCAGAACTCAACGATTTATTCAAGATTCTCGCATCGGGAATTGGCGGACTTACCAATCCACAACGACTTGCCAATACTTTCCAATCTGTAAAGAATGTCTCTATAAGCTCTGCAACCATCAAGAAATACATCGAATATCTTGCAGATGCGTTCTTGCTTGAGCCATGCAATCGCTATGACGTAAAAGGTCGTAAGTATATCGGAACGCCATTGAAATATTATTTTTCTGACTTAGGCATTCGCAATGCACTTCTCGGCTTTCGCCAACAAGAGAAAACCCATCTGATGGAGAATGCCATCTATAATGAACTTCGCTACCGTGGATATAGTGTGGACATTGGCAACGTAGAAATCAACGGCGTGGACGAAAAAGGAACCAAAGTGAGACGGATGCTTGAAGTTGACTTTGTTTGCAACCAAGGCTACAAACGCTGCTACATCCAGTCGGCTCTCAGTTTGCCAGACAAGGAGAAGACGAAACAAGAACTTGCTTCTTTGCTACGTATAGACGATAGTTTTATGAAGTATGTGATAACAGGCGACCTCATCAAGAAATACCAAAACGATGACGGCATCGTATTTATGGACGTATTTGATTTCTTGTTGAATAAGGAGTCTATATGATAATTTATAAGGAAAAGGCTAATGGCAATCTTGGATATTTCGCCTCCAAGATTGCCATTTATCCCTAAGCAAATCGAGAATTATAAACTCGAATATTTTATGAAAGCCTAAAGACTATCGGGACAGTATATTTCACCCTAACACAGTTTCCCTTAAGCTTCCCTGGTTTCCATTTAGGCATAGCCTTGACTATTCGCATAGCCTCTTTATCCAAAGAAGGATCAACACTTCTTGCAATCTCAACATCTGTAATTCTTCCATTTTTATCGACAACAAATTTTACTACCACACGACCTTGTATCCCATTTTCCTGTGCAACAACAGGATACTTGAGGTTGGCTGCGATGAATGAGGCTAAGGCACCAGAGCCACCAGGAAATGAAGGCATCTCTTCTACTTTATCATAAATTTTACCTGTATCAATCAATTCCGAATTGTCATCTATCGACATCATTATTGGCATCTGTATTGGCTTGATTGGTGCTTCTTTTTTAAAAACATAAACATAATTTGTAAGATACTTGTTCTTTATCCCTAAATCATTAAATCTTACGACCAATGGCTTGGCATCTTTATACGTTACCTTTGCCGTATCTGCATTTATGAAAAAATCTTCATTTATCTCACCATAATACCCATCATAGCTATGACGCCAAATCCAATAAGGCTTTCGATTTACAAGTATCGAGGTCGGGCATATCATATTCTGAACATAAACGAATTTGTCAAAACGACGCAGTAGCTTTGCTGTCTGATATCCCCTATTAAAATCCTCTTGAAATTGTGGAGCTTCCGCTATAGGCACAGATACATATATGGTAGCTCTTATTTCATTAAAATTACATGTAATAGGAAAATATTCTTTGTCGGCATTATACTTTTCCAAATCCAAGCTCCAATTTTCCCCCATTCTATCCTTAATTGCGTCATAGCAAATGGAGTCAAACACAAACTTTGAAGATTGCTGTAAACGCAGTTCGTAAGCTGTAGTCTTCTCGAATTCTCTTATCTCATTCCATGCACTAAATTTTTCCTTCACATTTTTCATGACTCGTCCTCTGTCGGTCATTTCATATCGTTCCCGTTCTGAATTTTTTGCTGCATTCTCAATAAGTCTTTGCCAAAACAGTGTATTTGAATCCACCGACTTTTTATTTCTTGCACCTCTATTGTTCTTACCCATAGAAGTGGTCTTACCCTTAACCGTTTGAGACGTTTGCCCCATTTTTCTCATTTGAGGCTTTCTCGTTTGAGCATTGCTACCAACCATACATAGCAAAGCTACTATAAGTAAAATAATATGTTTCATAATTTTCCTTTTTTATAGAAAAGCATTAGTACTATTTATTTCCATCTTTATCCCATCATTTTCTCCTTGCGAAAATCTTACGAACCTTTGTCCATCCCACTCTTGAGATTTTCTGACGCAATAAGTTTGGAAGCCATATCCCTTATCTACGATTCTTACCTGAAAAGGATTCCAATCGTAATATGCTTTGTTTATCACTTCTGTTATATCCACGCCATCCAATTCCTTCCGTTCTTTCATCGGGAGTTCCATCACGCAGCTTCCATATTGGTTAAAAGCATCAACGGTATGACGTTCACACTCTGCAGAATGCCAAAACGTTTTACTAGGATACTTCATCTCCATTATCAGAAGCAATCTTCTTTTCAACTCGCCTGATACAATTGCAGGAAAGACAAAATCCTCGTATGATGTTTCATCGTCATAAACGTACACATTATCACCTCCATCCGTCAAATACCAGAAATAGTCATCACCCTCTTTCAGCATTTTAAATGCATATACTTCTTGTGCTTCGTCAGATAAAGTATCACCTTTTGTAGTTTGTGCTTTTGCTGCTTCTTTCACAAGCTCTCTGCCCCCTTCTTTCAGTCCTACTTTTATCCCAACAAACAGAATTACCACAAGTATAGCAGAAAGCACCTTCCAAGACTTTCGCCAGAAAGATGTTTTCTCCTCACGATCAACAGTGGTGCTTGCCTCTTCAGGCTCTATACTATCTACTTTTTGAGTCATAGACTTTTCTGTGTCAGCATCAAGCCATTCACCGCAATATCTACATTTTTTTGCCACGGCAAGGATTTCCTCCCCACAATAGGGGCAACGTTTATGCTTTGTATCCATACATTTCTATTTGTCAAACAAATCTTGATAAACCTTAGCCCATTCTCGCCAAGAATATCCACGAGAAGGATGACGCTGGCGAATCATAAGAGCCTTATCTTCGCCGCCAGTGCTAAACCAACGAGTATTAACCTCATCACCATTAGCCAGAAACAGTTTCTCACCATCTTTCTCGCCAAGAGGATAAAGTCTATTGAAGAGACCATAACCCCAAGTTATGATAACATCAGGTTTCAACTCTTCAAGAATTTCCTTGAATGCCGAAACAGAGCTATTAAACTCGTCAGAAGTATCCTTTACACCTGGTCTTGCTATATTGAACTGAATAAAATTGTAAAAAGCAAGTTGATTCCAAACGCATTCTCTATCATCTACAGATATTTCCCTGTTCAACAAAGCCTTTGTTTGGCTAGTATAGCCTCTATAGAAAGAGGCATCTTCACCACTTACAAAACCGTCCACAATTTCTTGAGTAAATGTATGGTGACAAGGAGCACCAGCATTTTCTTCATTATAATGGCTATGCCCTAATATCAAGACTTTCTTACCACTATTCAAGAATCCTTTCTCGTAATCCTTACCAACAAAAGGATAAGCATTTACATGTTTCATACGCTATTCTATTTTAAAGTTATTAAATGTCGGGGACAAAGATAGTGTTTCTACTTGACACTATCAAGTCCATAATGGTTCATAAGCGAAATTTCTTGATTTCGGCTTAACAAAAGTAGTAAAAATCATTCTGTTTCATTGGTATATTATCATTTTGCCAGGTGTTCCCGAGACTTGGCGGGTTAAGATTTCGGTTTCGGCAAAATAAAAAAGCGTGGGAACTTACCTGTCACTCGTCCCACTCTCTGAGGCCTTCGCATTGCCCTGCATTGTTGAACGAGCAACGTCAATATCATGCAACATTCAAAATGATAAGAAATTGCGCGTAAATGCTAATATATACAGCATATAGCAGGTGTTTGACATGATATATTTTTTTGTTATTTATATGTTACTTTACCATTTGATTTTATAATTTATCATAGTTAATGGTTCAAAATTGGTTCTTGTTTTGGGTAACAAACCCAATTATTTTTCGTATCTTTGCACCGTGAGTAACAAATCTCGCAAAATGACAATAAGTAGAATAAACAACAAAGTAACATGAGAAGTAACAATGAACCTGTGCGCATACGCTACAAGGATTTGGCGAATGGCACAAAGTCGATTTATCTCGACACTTACAAAAGTGGAAAGAGGTCGTATGAGTTCTTGAAGCTTTATCTGCTTCCAGAGGACGATGACAAGGCTAAGGCTGTCAATGCCGAGACCTTGCAGAAGGCAGAAGCTATCAAGAACCAACGAGTGCAAGAAATTCTGTCGGGGAAGTTGGAAACAGTGAAGGCTTCCTTGGAGCATCCTGCTTCTACAACAACTTCAAGCAAGAAGACCGCACGTTTAAGTAAGAAGAAAAAAGTCGGCAGTGATAAAACTAGCAAAAGTGTCAAGGGAAAGGAAAGTGAGGTAAACGAAGTCGTTGGAGCCGTTTCTGGCAGAGAAGGACACCAATGGAAGTTTATTGACGATGACGGTGAGGACAGAGCCATAGATGGAACAATCAAAAAACATAGAGGCAGACCCAACAAGCGTGAAGCTGTCACTCTTCGTTTCAAGGATCTTGCCAACGGCAGCAAGTCGCTCTACTTCGACATATATTATAATGGTGAGCGCAAGTACGAGTTTCTGAAGCTCTATATCAACCCAGAGATTACCGAGGCTGACAAGCAGAATAATGCCTTGGTCATGGAAACCGCAGAGCGTCTGAAAGAACGCAAGATGCGAGAGGTTGTCAATGGAGAAACTTTCACGGATCCTTCTGACGAGCTGAACCAAGTGGAGAAAGTTGAGGAATACACCAGTTCTGTGATAGTCCGTAGTCGCAAGATGCGCAATGGAGACCGTTCCCTCTTTCTTGATATATATTATGGTAAGGGACAACGTGCCTATGAGTCAGTTGGTCTTTATCTTCGTAAGGATGACAGCGAAGAGAAACACAAGGAAATCTGGAAAGAAGCTGAGAAAAAGGCCAAGGAACGCATGAAGGCATTGAAGGACGGAACCTTTGAGAAGCGTGTCGGCAGAAGAGGCTACAAGCCGCATGGAGAAGATCCAGATGCCAACGTGGACAAATACAAGGAGTATCTTGCCACTAAGAAGGTGAAGACAGAGATTGCCGTTGCGGAGACTGAGCGCAAGAGAAATTCCAAGACCAAGGAGCCTGTGAGAATCCGCTTCAAGGAACTTGCCAACGGCAACAAGTCGGTCTATCTATCCATCAATGTCAACGGTCGCCGTACCTATGATTATCTGCGCCTTTATCTCATACCAGAGGTTGACGCAGCTGCCAGGGAGCAGAACAAGCAGACGATGCAAGCAGTCTATGCCATCAAGGCACAACGCATCATGAGCATCACTAACGGTATCGCAGGGCTCAAAGACAAGTCAAGAATCAAAATGCGACTTGTGGATTGGTTGGAGATATTCCGTGACGCACAAGTGGAGCGAGGAAGACAATCTGCCCGAAACTGGGTGAACAGCGTGCTGAATGCAGTGAGAGAACACTCGCCAAACGTGACACTCGCAGAGATGACCAAGGAATACTGCAATGGTTTCATGGTGTTCTTGTTGAACGACTATATCACCTACAAGCACACCCATCCGTCCAAGTCCACGGTGATGAACTATCTCAAATGCCTCAAAGCAGCCTTCAACATGGCTATTGAGGAAGAGATAATGGACGACAATCCCGTATTGCGTCTTCGCATGGATGTTCTGAAAGGTGGCGGTACCAAGCGAGAGTATCTGACCGTTGACGAGGTGAAGAGACTGATTGACACCCCTTGCAAGCGTGAGGATATCAAGGCGGCGTTCCTGTTTTCATGCTTCTGCGGACTCCGTATCAGTGACGTGAAGAGTTTGAAGTGGAAAAACATCATCACCGAGGGTGACAAGACACGAGTTGAGATATTACAGTACAAGACCAAGCAGCCCCTCTATCTTCCTCTCAACAAGCAAGCCCTTCGTTGGATGCCTGAGCGTGGATCTGCGAGTGACGAGGACAAGGTGTTTCCAACACTGCCAAGCAAGAACTACGACTGCATCCCGGAATGGAGCCGTGCGGCAGGTATCAGCAAACATGTGACCTACCATGTCTCAAGACACACGTTCGCCACGATGGAGCTGACCATGGGCGCAGACCTATACACTACAAGCAAACTTCTCGGTCATACGGAGGTGCGTACGACACAAATTTACGCAAAAATCATCAATAAGAAAAAGGACGAGGCTGTTTCCCTATTAGACAGTGCGTTCGAAGAATAAAAATGGAACATAATAATACATCAAACAACCAAGGACGAGACGACTCCTCGTTCTCTCTTTTTACCCCAATGCAATGAATGCACCTTCGCTAACGGTGTAGGTGGCATTTGTGGTACCAACAAATTGTGGTTGTTCTTCAAGGAAGCCCATGAGTGCTATCAGACGGAAGTCATAGGATGCGGTAAACTATATCACCGCTACAAAAAGGATTTTCTCAACAGTCATTCCTATACGGACTGCCAGTATGCGGCAGGCAAGAACGAGCACAAGAAGAACTTCTACATCATGGAGGAGTTTCTTGAAGAACGTGAGGACTTGGTAGTCATATTCTTTACCAAAGTGGATTTCGAGTATCATGACTACAAGGCTCTTCATCACAAGTTCAACACCACGGAGCCACCTCCAAACGGTCAGTATCTCCATGGTAAACCACCGTCAATATTACAAACAGCACAAGACACCAAACCGAAACAGGACTTTCAATGTTATTTTGATTCTACTCAGTTGAACCTCATTGCGCGCCATGCCAATGAGGTTCATTTGTTCTCGACCGATGTGTCGGAAGAGGATATGCGAAAACTATTCTCGTGTCAAGTCAGCAAGCAGCTAAAAGCGAGAAGTAACAGACGTGTGGCATTCTTCTTTGATATGCTCTGCAGCAAGAACTTGATCTGCAAGCAATGGCAATCGGTCATTGCCAAGCATAAACTCATCCTGTCTTCATCAACAGACAAGCCACTTACAACAACCAAGCTGTCCTCAGCAACCAGTGATGCCAAAGGTACCAACGCCAGTATCTATGAGGCTATCCGCAAGAAAGTGCAAGAAATAGCAGATTGCGGTAAAAATGACAGCAAGGACACCATTTGACAGATGATAACCTTGACAGTTGGCTTGATAGTCGGTTGACAGTCAAGCGCACTTCCATCCGATTGGCTATAAATGCCCTTACCTTTGCCCTCCGTAATCAGAAACCTGGTTATGGAGGGCGACCTCGTTATGTGTAACGATAAATAGAATAACGACAATGATTGGACAGACAACAAATCAGACAAACAATCTGCCAAAGGATGGTGCTATCCTACCGCCAACGATAGACGTGGATAAACACGAGTTGACAGAACAAGAACTGGCAGACATGACACCAATGAGACTTGCCGAGCGCATTCAACAGATGGAAGAAGCATTCAAGCTGCTTGGACCAGTGGAGGATGTGTTGAACCGCATCAAGTGCTTGGAGAAATGGCTCTTTGCAGGAAAAGACGTGCTCACCCTTGACGAGGCAAGCGTATTCCTTGACGCTTCAAAGAGTCAGCTTTATAAACTGACACGCACATTTGCCATTCCCCATTACAAGCCAAATGGTAAGACCATCTATTTCAGCAAGGAAGAATTAGTGGAATGGATCAAGAAGCATCCAGTGAAGACAAAGGAGGTGTATGAGCAGGATGCCATACGCTATGTGATGAACAAACCATTGAAGAGCAGATGACGATGGAAGAAATGAACGACATGAGCCTCTTTGAAGGTGCAGCAGACAATACTGACTTGCTGGAAAAGCTACTGAAAGCATCGCTTATCCATGCGGATGAGACCTACCAGACACCGCCACAGATAATATGGGTGGACAACTCGACCATAGCCACGCTTGGCAACTTCAGTGCCTCCACAGGCAAGGCGAAGAGCCGAAAGACGTTCAACGTGTCCGCTTTGGTAGCTGCCTCGCTTGCTAACGGCAAAGTACTGCAATATACGGCAAAACTACCCGATGATAAGCGTAAGATACTCTACGTTGATACGGAGCAGAGCCGTTTTCACTGCCACAGCGTGATGCAGCGCATCCTCCGGCTTGCAGGACTACCCGACAACATGAACAGCGAGAACCTTGTGTTCTTCGGACTGCGAGAGTACAGTCCCAACCTCAGACTGCGGTTGATAGAATATGCCTTGCAGACACAAAAGGGTTTTGGCTTGGTCATCATTGACGGCATAAGGGACTTGATGCTCGACATCAACAATCCGAGCGAGTCTGTCCATATCATCAACAAACTGATGCAGTGGTCAAGCCGTTATGACCTGCACATCCATTGCGTCCTGCACTTGAACAAGGGTGATGACAATGTAAGAGGTCACATTGGCACGGAACTCAGCAACAAGGCAGAGACGGTACTGGTGATTAGCAAGAGCAATTCGATGACGAATGTGAGTGAAGTGAAACCGCTCAATATCCGAGACAAGGACTTTGTCCCTTTTGCGTTCCAAATAAATAAGGAGGGATTGCCAGAGATTGCTAAGGACTATGTGGTTGACTCCACCAAAGCCAAACAGCCGAAGATGACAATAGCCGACATTACCGATGAGCAGCATGACAAAGCACTTGGAATGGCTTTCGGCAAGAAAGTGGTGTCAGGCTATGAGAATGTGATAAACGCATTGACGAAAGGATATACAGCTATTGGTTTTGCCAGAGGTAGAACAGTGATGTCAAAGTTGCTGACCTTCCTATTAAAGAGCAAACTGGTGGTGAAGTGTGGCAACAACGAGTATTGCAGGGTGAAGGATTATCCTTCGCTTCCGCTGCTTGAAGAGCAGGAGATGAAGAAGTGAGGATGAAGTGAAAATCACTTCAAAAACCACTTCATTCACCTCGGTGTATATATAATAGTAGAACGGACGGATTTTGTAAAGTGGCATCATATATAACTACATAGACATACGACAAAATGACTTCACAAAACCGTTCATTCACTCTGGTGTATATATAATAAGCGCACGAATGAACAAAAAAATGAATGAAAGATGAACATACAACAAGCAAAGGAAATCAAACTCACGGACTATCTGAGCGCATTGGGACATCAGCCCAAACGATGTAGCAAGTCCACCTCTTATTATCTGTCGCCATTGCATGCGGAGACAAAGCCATCGTTCAAGGTGAACTTCAGCCGAAACCAATGGTATGACTTTGCTCTTGGTAAAGGTGGTAATATCATTGCTCTTGCTCAACTTCTCTACAATACGGATGATGTGGGTACAGCATTGCAGCATATAGCAGCGGACATGAACAATCCAAAGCCCACAATGGCAAAACCTCCCATACTGACACAAGTAGAAACAGGCAAGATGGACAAGGTACATATCCAAGACTTGTCCTACCCTGTGCTTATGTCGTATCTGCGTTCACGCCATGTGGATGCGGACATAGGTAAACGCTATTGCAAGGAGATTTGGTACACGTTCAAGGGCAAGCGGTATTTTGGCATAGCCTTTCCGAACTGTAGGGATGGTTGTGAACTGCGTAACCCATATTATAAAGGTTGTTTGGGCGAGAAAGACATATCCTTGATACATTCACAGCAAGTTGGAGTGCAGGACAGATGCTGCATCTTCGAGGGGTTTATAGACTTTCTTTCGTACAAGACTTTGGAAAAGCGAGGCGACAATGTAATTTGCATACAAGAGCCATGTGATTATATTGTACTGAACTCCATCAGTAGCCTTGGGAAATGCATGGAACGATTGGCGTGTTATACTGCTATCCATTGTTATCTTGATAATGACAAGGCAGGATTTCTGGCAACAGAAGATATCAGGGAACGTTACCCCAAAAAGGTCCGCAATGAAGCCATGCGATATGCAGAATATAAGGACGTAAATGACTATCTAATAGGCAGGAGATCCATAAATATAGCTGTAGAATAGCAAAATATGATAGTTTTGAACGGATAAAATAAATATTCTCCGTAGAAAACTATTGTTTCTGAAGATAAAGTTGTATCTTTGCACCGATAAATAACCATAATAAGGTAAAGGTATGAATGAGATTATGTATAAGGCAACCTCGCAAGGTGGAATCATAACCACCGCTGAGTTCCCAAACCAATCAGATTATCAGAAAATTGTGAGGGCTAAGGAACGTGGCGAACTGATAAGGGTTCGCCATGGGGTCTATGCTGTTCCTGACGCTCTTTTCAATACGATGATAGATATTGAACGAATCGTTCCCAATGGAATTGTATGCCTGTACAACGCTTGGGCATATCATCAGCTCTCCACTGTTGTTCCACCTTCCTTTTGTGTTGCTATAGAAGCCAAGCGAAAGGTGGCAATGCCGCCAACCCTACCGATAGAACTTTATTATTGGAAAAAGGAGAACTTGGAGTTTGGTGTTATGGATGTGGAAATGTCGGGCTACAACATTCGTATGACGGATATGGAACGTAGCGTATGTGATGCCGTCAAGTATCGTAACAAAATCGGATTGGAAGTATGCTCCGAGGTGATACGAAATTATCTGAAGAAACAGAACCGCAACCTAAGCCAATTGGCAGAATACGCAAAACGGCTTAGGGTTGCCAATATTTTGAAAAATTATCTTGAAATAGCAATAGAATAAAATGGGAAAGAAAAACTATGGCAAGTCTGTCAAGACTCGTCTGCTCAATCTGATGAACGAGACAGGCTATAAATATATGTATCTTCTTGCAAGATACTTCAACGAGCGACTGCTGTACAGGGTATCTGTAAGTCAGTACAAGGACAACTTTCTGCTTAAAGGCGGTTCTTTGCTCTATGCGATGGATGGCCTTAACGCTCGTCCAACCATAGATGTGGACTTCATGGCAGAAAGAATAAGCCGTGATAGAGAGTTCTTAACAAAGGTGTTCCAGGAAATTTTGGGCATAGTCTGTGATGAGGATGGTGTTACGTTTGATACGGAAAACATAACGATGGAGCCTATCACTGTGGAAAAGAAATATCCCGGTACAAGGTTCTTCTTCACGGCACACATGGACAGCATTATCCATAAAATGTCCGTGGACATAGGATTCGGAGATGTCGTGACACCTTACCCTGCATCCATTGATTTTCCTTTGTTGTTGCCGAATATTCCGTCAGTCAATCTCCAAGCCTATTCGTTGGAGACTGTTATTGCCGAGAAGTTCCACACTATGTTGGACCGTGACGAGTACAACAGTCGAATGAAAGATTTCTTTGATTGCTACCAACTATTGACGAAAAGACAGTTGGACGATGAAACACTATATGACGCAATCAAGGCAACATTTGACAATCGTGAACTTGAATATAACCCTAAGCTGAAACTTTTCACAGCCGAGTTTGTCAATGATGCCAATCGGCAGATGCAATGGAAACTGTTCCTTCGGAAGATTCAATGGAAAGAAGAACTCAGTTTTAATGTGGTAATGCAAGTTATCACAGACAGGCTAAAGCCTATGGCTGAAAAATATTGGGAGAATAATTTGTAGCAATACATAATGTCAAGTAAATATGACAAAAAGAAAATGTTTTAGTCAAGCTATTGTAGAAAGTATATCCAAGATTATCGGGGAAACCGTTGATGGATATACTGGTTCTGAAATAGAACTGTTTTTGGCACAATGTTCTATACCAGACATTTCTCCTGGAATAACCAAGTGGAAACGACTATATAGTGCGTTAGCTAATATTCAAAACATCCAACAATGCTCTAACTCTATATTACGTTTTATAGGAGCAATATTGGCTCCTGCAAGAAACATTGACAAAAATAATTATAAAGAGATTGTGCAAAAAGTAAATGTCCAATTAGCATTAGTTGGATATATTTTTAATGAAAGCGGAAAATTCAGTGAGTTAACATCACCTGCGAATAGTGTCTCGGAAGCTCAAAAAAGAGTAAATAAACTGAAGCACGATTTGGAAGAAAGAGGAGTTCACAAATTGATTTTTCAATGTTGCAAAGCAGAACTGATGACCAATAATTATTTTCATGCAGTTTTCGAATCGTCTAAAGCTCTCATAAAAAGAATTCAAGACATTAGTGGTGTTCTGTATGATGGTCAGAATCTTATTGAGCATGTCTTCAGAAAAGACAATCCAATATTGATTATCAACAATTACCAAACACGATCTGAAAAAGACGAACATAATGGATTCAAGTCCATTCTAATAGGAATATGCAATATGTTCCGTAATCCTGAAGCTCATGAATTGAAAACAGAATGGATTATTGAAGAACAAGATGCTTTAGATATTTTGTCTATGATTTCTTATTGTCACAGAAGATTAGATAAAGCTCAAAAGATAAATATTTGACATCAAACCACAAACAACGCCAAGCTCTCCCATTCGGAGGGCTTTTTTTATGCCCTTTTCCCAAACATGCGAAAACTAACAGAAAAAACTGATTAAAGTATGATTGAGAGTATGATATATAGTTATAATTTGAATATATCTTAAACTTTGACGGCCATACTTTACAAAATTCTTTTATGTCGGATTTTACACTTTACTTTGCACTCGCAACTGGCACTTTTGTCACTGTATAGAGTATAAATCATCAATAAAACAAAGTATTATATGAGTCCATTTTTGATATTCGCCATCAGCCTTACCATTGCATACGTTATCTACTATGCGGTGATGATAACGAGAGATCTGTATGGCAAGAAGGAAGAAGCCAAAAGCAACGAGGAAGTGTTTGACATCAGCAACATAACGGAAGGGGAAGCCGCTGTAGCCGTCAACGAAAGCAATGGTGGCTTTAGCGTTGCCGACAAGCAATACGACACAAGTTTCCAAGACGGCACATCATACGATGAGGACTATGGCATGGGAACAGAGAGCAACGGAACGAATGGTAGTTCTCTTGGTACGGATTCTTCTGGCAGAGAAGATGATGTTGATGAAGACGAAGAAAATGACGTCAACCAACAGAAGCCGAAGAACGCAGCCGAGTCGTTGCAAGAAAAGATGGATGGACAGATGGAGTCCACTTCTCCCATATGGATAGACGGACTATGGCAGGACGACTTCACGGAGAGCCTATTGAAACAAGGCGAGACAAAGCCAGGACAACCAAACATCAAAACAATACCAGTCAAGGATGAAATTTAGCCATATCATAAAGAATGTAGTAAGTTCCTTTGTCTTTGCGCTGCTCCCCCTGTCTGCATCAGCCAAATGCGGTAATGTGGACTATAGCTGGGGAGCAGACGCACTGGCAGGAATGCACGATTATGTGGTGACGATGATGCTGTATGTGCTGTATCTGACATACGCTGTCGCTGCTGTGATGGTGATAATATCTGCATTGCAGATATACATCAAGATGAACACAGGGGAAGATGGAGTCACCAAGTCCATATTGACGCTGATAGGAGCCTGTCTGTTTATGATAGGTGCATCCATCCTGTTCCCGGCATTCTTTGGCTACCAGATTTAAGACTCAACTGCAGAAGAGTATATCATGTGAAAGCGACAACACCTTTCTATATAATTATAATAAGGTGTTGTCAAACGAATCATTAACAAGTAAAACAAGAAAGAATGTTTAAGAAAACAACAAACTATCTGAAGAAGACCGCCAAGAGCGTTCTCTCTTCAGGACGCTTGAAGACATTGGCATTGATGCTCCTTGTGGGCGGTGGCATTGCCATGGCGCAAAATTCGGCAGGTGACTACACGGCAGGTACCACCGCGCTTACAACAGTGACGGAGGAAATTGCCAAGTATGTGCCTATCGTGGTCAAACTCTGCTATGCCATTGCAGGTGTTGTAGCCGTAGTGGGTGCGATAAGCGTTTACATCGCCATGAACAATGAGGAGCAGGATGTCAAGAAGAAGATCATGATGATTGTAGGAGCATGTATTTTCCTCGTGGCAGCAGCACAGGCATTGCCATTGTTCTTCGGTGTGACCAACTAACGAGTGAGAGTTATTCCGTGCATATTCAGTAATTGAGAAACGACGTGAAGAATGGCAAGAGAAGAGCAGGGAATCCGCTACCCAGATTACCCACTATTTAAGGGACTCCAGAAGCCCCTTGAATTCATGGGAATACAGGGGCGATACATCTATTGGGCAGCAGCCACGGCAGGAGGAGCCATCATCGGCTTCATTGCCGCCTACTGTCTGATGGGTATCATTGCAGGACTGATAGTGTTGGTTGTGGCAATCACTACGGGTGCAGGTCTCATCATGTTCAAACAACGGAATGGACTGCATACCAAGAAGAACGACCAAGGAGTGTTTATCTATGCCTACAGCAAGCGCATATAAAAATGTGAAACAAAAAAAGTATCGACATGACCAAGATGTGGATGACAAGTAGAAAGTGAACGACTGGTAGGCTCATTCTCCCCCCAAGGGTGTGGGTCTACCATTATTTGTTTCAGCAGAAAACATTGCATCTTCGACATAAAAGACTAGTTATGAGCATGAAAGCAAAGAATATTATAATAACGGCATTGGCAGTGACATTGCTGACCGCTTGCAAGGATAAGACCTACAAGCCACCCACATTGGATGCCATGAGGAGTGCTGACAAGGCAAGAGCAGCTTGGGCGAGAGAAACAGAAGAACATTCTGCAACCTTGGAAACACCAACAAGCAGGATGGATTCCACTGCAAAAGATAGTGTGTCAACCCTTTATGGCGAAGAAAGTTCCAATACCTCTTATCAAGAGAATGACAACAAATCATCCAGTATGGGAGAAAATCATCAATCATCCGAAGAAACAGAAGAATAAACGAGTATGGTACTATATGTAATCTTATTTTTCGTGGCAACCTGCATTGGCATGGCCATATCGGTCTATGCCTTTGGTACTGGTGGCAAGCGGAAGAAAATCTTTCAGGACATCTACTTCTCCGTGGAAGACACGGACGGTATCGGTGTGCTCTATACCAAGACTGGAGAATATTCTGCCATTCTGAAAATGGAGAATCCTGTGCAGAAGTATTCTGCCAATATAGACAGCTATTATGAGTTCACCAATCTGTTTGCTGCCATCGCACAGACTCTGGGTGAAGGCTATGCCCTGCACAAGCAGGACATCTTTACCAGAAAACACTTCAAGGATGAGAGTGGCAAGGGACATGAGTTCCTTTCCGAATCCTACTTCCGCTATTTCAACGGAAGAGAATATACGGACAGTATGACCTATCTGACCATTACGCAGGAGAACAAGAAAAGCCGTCTGATGTCTTTCGACAACAAGAAATGGCGAGATTTTCTAGTGAAAATCAGAAAGGTGCAAGACCAGCTGAAGGATGCCGGTATCAAGTCAGAGTTTCTGAACAAACAAGAAGCAAGTCTGTATGTTGACCGTTTCTTTGCCATGAACTTCCGGGACAAGATGGTGAGCATGACAGGATTCAAGGTGGATGACGAGATGATAGGTATGGGTGACAGACGCTGTAAGGTATATAGTCTTGTAGATGTGGATTGCGCCAACTTGCCGACACAAATCCGTCCGTTTACCAATATCGAGGTGAACAACACCAGCATGCCTGTGGATCTGGTGGCATTGGTGGACAGCATACCAGGTGTGGAGAGTGTGGTGTATAACCAAATCATCTTTGTACCGAACCAGAAGCGTGAGCTTGCTCTGCTAGACAAAAAGAAGAACCGCCATGCCAGTATGCCCAACCCAAGCAATCTGATAGCCGTGGATGACATCAAGCGAGTGCAGGAGGTGATAGCGAGAGAAAACAAGCAGTTGGTATATACCCACTATAATCTGATAGTGACGATGAAGCCAGAGACGGACATACAGAAGTGTACCAATCATCTGGAGAATGCCTTTGGCAGGATGGGCATCCATATCTCGAAACGAGCCTATAACCAGTTGGAGCTGTTCGTCAACTCATTCCCCGGCAACTGCTATGGGATGAATGACGACTACGACAGATTTATGACGTTGGGCGATGCCGCCACCTGCCTGATGTACAAAGAAAAGATTGTGCATAGCGAGGACACACCCTTCAAGGTCTATTATACCGACCGCCAAGGAGTGCCAGTAGCCATCGACATATCAGGAAAAGAGGGACGAAACAAGCTGACCGACAACAGCAATTTCTTTGTCCTCGGTCCTTCGGGAAGCGGCAAGAGCTTTTATGTTAACTCCATGGTGCGCCAAGCCCATGAGCAGGACACCGACATCGTGCTGGTAGATACAGGTAACTCGTATGAGGGACTTTGCGAATATTTCGGCGGTAAATACATTTCCTATACCGAAGAACACCCTATCACAATGAACCCATTCAAAATCAAGAGAGAGGAATGGAACATCGAGAAGTTGGGATTCCTGAAAAACCTCGTGATGCTGATATGGAAAGGAAGTCAAGGCACGGTGAGCAAGACCGAGGACAGGTTGATAGAGCAAGTCATCAACGAGTATTACGATGCCTATTTCACCACCAAGAGAGTGAACAACCTCTGTTTCAACACTTTCTATGAGTTCAGTACTGAGCGACTGCCGAAGATATGCGAGGAGAACGGTCTGCATGGCATAGACCTGTCATCCTATAACTATCTGTTGAAGGACTTCTATAAAGGAGGCAGCCATGATGTGACGCTGAATGAGAACATGGACAGCAGTCTGTTTGATGAGACCTTCATCGTCTTCGAAATCGACAGTATCAAGGGTGCGCCCGTCAAGGCTGCATAAATAACTATTCCATTAGCAAGGAATTAGGCAAGTGTACATTGAAAAGACCTATCATCCGCCTACTTATCCATTCAACGAAAGACGATGGGGAGTGTAGCATGTAGGAAATCCATAAGTCAATCAGCTATCAGATTGCGACTGAATGGTAGGATGAAAAGATAGACAAAGGATAAAATCTATACTGATTGAATGATAGTCCAAGCGGTATCTGCGCGTACCTGCAACGTAAGATAGCTAAACTCGTTGTATCGTGACACTCATTTTCCAGTCTTTGAGGAGAATAGAGCATGTACTTGTCACGACGCATCTGCAATAAGCAGAAAAGGACGAAAGTCATATCCTCCTGTCTATCAGGCAAGAGTTATTATGCAAGCAAACGGGGATTGCCTAAATCGGAAAGCCACTTGTAAGGCTATGAGGTGCAGACCTCTGAATATCTGACAAGGCAACGGAGCCTCCGTAGTAGTCCGAGCAGGATAATGACCTGCACATGGCAAAGGGAGGCAGTTAATTCTTTTAATACAATTAATGAAAAATGTGTGAGACATTATGAGAAATTCAGAAAGAGTATTAAACAGTCTGGCTATACACAGCCGACAACCGAACTATAAATTTGAGCGGCTTTACCGCCTGCTCTTCAATGAACAGATGTACTATGCTGCCTATCAGCGCATTTATGCAAAGGAGGGTAACATGACCAAGGGGGCAGACAACGCCACCATTGACCACATGAGTATATCACGCATTGAAAAACTGATAATTTCGTTGAAAGACGAGTCATATCAGCCCATACCGTCAAGGAGAGTTTATATTCCCAAGAAGAATGGGAAGAAACGACCTCTTGGCATACCCACATTCAACGACAAACTTCTTCAAGAAGTTGTCAGAATGATTTTGGAAGCGATATATGAAGGTAGCTTTGACAACAATTCCCATGGATTTAGACCCAAGCGAAGTTGTCATACAGCCTTGCAACAAATTCAAAAGTCATTCAATGGGACACGTTGGTTCATAGAAGGGGACATCAAAGGCTTCTTTGACAATATCAATCATAACACATTGATAGACATTTTAAGGAAGCGAATTGACGATGAGCGTTTTCTTCGATTGATACGCAAGTTCCTCAATGCGGGATTTATTGAAAATTGGGTATTCAAC
>ENA-OPAR01000137-OPAR01000137.1-human-gut-metagenome-genome-assembly--contig:-NODE-137-length-43082-cov-5.500035_pt1 | contig 43082 bp, 26 predicted proteins | sample MGYA00241061_ERZ501438 | MGnify/ENA primary metagenome ERZ501438 (study PRJEB25962, sample SAMEA2042580) | human gut metagenome | biome: human gut; feature: human-associated habitat; material: faeces...
GATACCAAATAGAAGGTTTGCCCGTATGCGGCTTCGACCGGAGCAATCTGTTGAAGAATGTACGCGTTCTTTATAAATTGATGCAAAGCCAGCTAAAGGCACGGAAAATTATCAAGCACTTTAAGCCATGCGTAGCGGTAGGTGTTGGTGGATATGCCAGCGGACCGACTTTGAATATGGCAGGTAAGATGGGTGTGCCGACTTTAATACAAGAGCAGAATTCGTATGCAGGAGTTACCAACAAGCTACTAGCTAAAAGAGCAAAAAAAATATGTGTGGCTTACGAAGGGATGGAACGTTTCTTCCAGCCGTCCAAGATTATCCTTACCGGAAACCCGGTACGACAAGGACTGTTGACTCACACTGTAACGAAAGAAGAAGCTGTTAAATCGTTCGGACTAAATCCTGCCAAGAAAACAATATTGATTATCGGGGGAAGCCTCGGCGCACGCACCTTAAACGAAAGCGTGCTGGCGCATATTAGCGAAATATCCGCTTCCGGCATACAGTTTATCTGGCAAACCGGCAAATATTATTACGAAAAAGCTGAAAAGAACCTGCATGATAAAGGCGCATATCCGATGATTCACATCACGGACTTTATTTCGAATATGGAATATGCCTACAGTGCAGCCGATCTGATTATATCTCGTGCCGGCGCAGGCTCCATTTCGGAGTTCTGTCTGTTGGAAAAACCGGTTATCCTGGTGCCCTCTCCCAATGTTGCGGAAGATCACCAGACTAAAAATGCTTTAGCTTTAGTTAATAAAGGAGCCGCACTGTATGTTAAAGACAGCGAAGCTACGGAAACTCTGATTAAAACCGCAATCAACACGGTAAAGGATAATAGTAAGTTAGAAGATTTAAGTAAGAACATATCGAAACTGGCTTTTCATAACTCCGCAGATACAATTGCCGACGAGGTGTTGAAATTAGCAGAACAATATCAAAAGGAACATGGATGTTAATACTATAAAATCGGTTTATTTCATTGGTGCGGGCGGCATAGGCATGAGCGCACTGGTACGTTATTTTCTTTCAAAAGGGAAGAAAGTTGCCGGTTACGACCGTACGCCAAGCAAACTGACAGAGAAACTTATCTGGGAAGGCGCCGACATCCATTACGAAGAGAACGTTGAGCTAATCCCTTCCGAATGCAAACGCCCGAAAGAGACCCTGGTAATTTATACTCCGGCTATTCCAGACAATCATCAGGAATATCAGTATTTCCTCCACAACGGGTTTACGATGGAAAAGCGCGCACAGGTATTAGGGACAATCACACGTCTGGAAAAAGGCCTTTGCGTGGCGGGCACACATGGGAAAACTACAACTTCTACCATGGCTGCTCATCTTCTGCATCAATCTCATGTAGAGTGCAATGCTTTCTTGGGAGGAATCTCCAAAAACTATGGAACCAACTTACTGCTTTCCGATAAAAGCAATCTGGTAGTGATTGAAGCGGATGAGTTCGACCGTTCGTTCCACTGGCTTTCTCCTTACATGGCGGTAGTGACGGCTACCGATCCCGACCATTTGGATATATACGGAACCAAAGAAGCTTATCTCGAAAGTTTTACTAAATTCACCTCCCTTATCCAACCGGACGGATGTCTCATTCTTCACGAAGATTTAGAGATGAAACCGGCTGTACCGCAAGGAGTAACCATTTATACTTATTCGCGTGAGAAAGGAGATTTCCATGCTGAAAATATCCGCATCGGCAATGGGGAAATTTACATCGACTTCGTATCACCCAAAGGAATCATCCGTGATATACACTTGGGAGTACCCGTAAGCATCAATATAGAAAATGGTATAGCTGCCATGGCTTTAGCCCAATTGAACGGTGTGACGGATGAAGAAATCAAAACCGGCATGGACAGTTTCAGAGGTGTTGTCCGCCGTTTCGATTTCCAGATTAAAAATGAGAAAGTCGTTTTTCTTACCGATTATGCGCATCACCCGTCTGAAATCAAACAAAGCGCATTGTCCATCCGCGAATTATACCGGGACAAAAAGGTTACGGCCATTTTCCAACCGCACCTTTATACCCGTACACGTGATTTTTATAAGGATTTTGCCGAAAGCCTCTCGTTTTTCGACAAAGTGATCCTTACCGAAATCTATCCGGCACGTGAAAAACCTATACCGGGCGTTACAAGTAACCTGATTTATGAGAACTTGAAACCTACTGTGGAAAAGAGACTGTGCTGTAAAAAAGATATTCCGGAAATAATTAAAGAAGAAGAAATTGAGGTGCTCATTTTATTGGGAGCCGGAGATATAGACGAATATGTTCCGCAAATTTGTGAAATACTGAACAAACAATGATAAGAAAGATACTGATACTATTCACTCTGCTATTGACCAGTGCCTACCTGATTGCGGCACTGAGCGTATTAAACCGCAAACCGCAAGGAGCTGTTTGTCAACGGGTAGAGTGTATTATAAAAGACAGTATCCAATCCGCTTTTATCAATTCGCATGAGGTAGAGAATATTCTTAAAAACAAAAAGCTCTATCCTAAAGGAAAAAAGATGGATTCCATTGTATGTCGTACGATAGAAACATACCTGAAAAAAGATTCGCGCATTGAAAACGTAGAATGTTATAAAAGTCCCATGAACTGTATCTGCATTGAAATTGTTCAAAGGTTGCCTATACTTCGGATTATAAGTAGTAGCGGAGAAAGCTACTTTGTCGACAGCAAAGGAAAAATAATGCCTCAAGTACAGTGTGCCGCCTATCTGGCTGTAGCTACGGGAAATATCGACAAGGCTATGGCATGTAAAGAGTTGTATGAACTTGGTATGTTTTTACAAAAAGACAAATTCTGGAATGCGCAGATCCAACAAATCAACGTAACACCGGAAAAAGAACTGGAACTGGTTCCACGCGTGGGGGACCATATTGTATTTTTAGGAAAGCCGGATCAATTTGAGAAGAAATTATCCAGACTAAAAGCTTTCTACGAAAAAGCGCTGAATAAAGTAGGATGGAATAAATATTCTCGTATCAGCCTGGAGTTTAATAATCAAGTAATTTGCACCAAAAAGGAGAAGTAAGATATGACAGCAAAAGATTTCATCGTGGCTATCGAACTAGGTTCGTCTAAAATCACAGGAATAGCCGGAAAGAAGAATAATGACGGGAGCATACAGATTTTTGCTTATGCAAGGGAAGAAGCCTCTTCATTTATCCGAAAGGGTATTATATACAATATCGACAAAATGGCCCTCAGCCTTACTTCCATCATCAATAAGCTGGAAGCCGAACTGGACGCCTCCATTGCTAAAGTGTATGTAGGCATCGGCGGGCAGTCGTTGCGTTCGAAAAAGAATTTCATTATTCGCCAAATAGAAGAAGAAACCAAGATCCAGAAAGATCTGATCGACTCTATTATGGAAAGCAATTTGCATACTCCATATGCCGAACTGGAAATTCTGGATGTCGTTCCACAAGAGTACAAGGTGAAAAACAGTTATATAACCGATCCGATCGGTATGGTAAGCAACCTGATTGAAGGACATTTCCTGAATATCGTCGCCCGTTCATCGGTTAAGCAAAATTTGCTTACCTCTTTTAAACAGGCGAATATCGATATTGCCGGTTTCCTGATTGCTCCCATGACGATGGCGGATGCCGTATTAACCGACGTGGAAAAGCGTTCGGGATGTGTATTGGTTGACTTTGGAGCAGATACCACAACGGTTGCCATTTACAAAAATGACATATTAAGGCATCTCGCCGTATTGCCTTTGGGAGGAAACAATCTTACTAAAGATATTTGCAGCATGCAGATGGAAGAGCGGGATGCTGAAACGCTGAAAATCAAATATGGATGCGCATACACCGATCCGGAAGACAAGGAACAAGAAAACAAGACCTATTCCATAGATGAGAAGCGGATCATCTCTGCCAAGACATTGAACGATATTGTGGAAGCCCGTATGGAAGAGATTATCGCCAACGTATTCAATCAGATAGATTTATCGGGTTACCGCGATAAACTGACAGCCGGAGCCATCTTAACCGGAGGCGGCGCGAATTTGAAGAAACTTACCGAGGTGTTCACTCTGAAACACAAAACAAACAAAGTGCGTATTGCTAATTTCGTACAATGGGAAATCAGAGCTACCCGCCCCGAACTGTTAGTGAAGAATGGCATGTTGAACACAGCCTTCGGACTGCTTGCAGCCGGAAAAGAAAATTGTTGTGAGATGGAAGTTCCCAAAGTTCCGGTCAGCTTGTTCGATGAAATTCCGAACGAAGATAAAATAGACTCTACCGAGAAAGAACAGTTTGAAAGAGAACGGATAGAAAAAGAAAAAGAAGCAGAGTTGATAGCTCAAGACGATGACTTCTGGAAGATTTGTCAGGACAATGAGGAATGGGAAAAGTATCTGAACGAATACCCCAAAGGCCGCCATGTCGATGAAGCCGAAGAAGCTATCCGTCTGGCTGAACAAGAGCGTCTCGATAAAGAAGATGATAACTTTTGGGAAACATGCAAGGCAAACAAACAATGGAAAAGATACCAAAGAGCTTACCCCGAAGGACGTCATATCAAAGAAGCCGAGAAAATGCTTGAAAAGCAAAAAGAGGAAAAGAAAGAAAACAGCTTCATCAACGTTTGGGGACGTAAACTCAAGAAATTCAGTGAAGACATGCTAAAAGAAGAATAAAAATACATCACCCTATAAATATCAGACCATTATGACAGATGAAATAATGCCTTTCGATTTACCGACAAACTCACCAAGCATTATCAAAGTGATTGGTGTTGGAGGCGGTGGCAGCAATGCCGTGAAGAACATGTACAAAGAAGGGATACATGATGTAACTTTTGTGTTGTGCAATACTGATAAACAAGCATTGATCAACTCGGATATCCCTATCAAGATACAACTAGGACGCGAAACGACCAAAGGACTCGGCGCCGGAAACGACCCGGATGTGGCACGTTCGGCAGCAGAAGAAAGTATTGAGGATATCAAAGACCTGTTCCGCGACGAGACACAGATGGTGTTCATCACTGCCGGCATGGGCGGAGGCACCGGCACGGGAGCCGCGCCCGTAGTGGCACGCATCGCCAAAGAAATGGGTATCCTTACCATCGGTATCGTAACGATTCCTTTCAAATTCGAGAAAAAGAAGAAAATTATTCAAGCCTTGAAAGGGGTGGAAGAAATAGCCAAGAATGTGGATGCATTACTGGTAATCAACAACGAACGTCTGCTCGAGATTTATCCGAACCTCCCCGTTAAAGAAGGCTTCCGGGTGGTAGACGAAACTTTGACTACCGCCACAAAGAGTATTGCGGAAATCATCACGATGGAAGGTATCATCAACCTCGATTTCCGCGATGTGAGCAAGATACTGAAAGACGGTGGCGTGGCTATTATGAGTTACGGTATCGGTTCCGGCGAGAAACGATTGGAGAATGCTATCGAGAACGCATTGCACTCCCCATTGTTGAACGATAACGACATTTACAATTCGAAGAAGATTCTCTTCAATATCTATCAAAGCATCGAAAAACCTCTGATTGTAGAAGAACTGGAAGAGTTGGACAAGTTTATGGACAAATTCGAAACCAGCGATATCGAAGTGATTTGGGGACTTGCCGAAGACGATAATCTGAAAGACGAAGTAAAAATTACCGTGTTGGCTACCGGATTCGGAATGGGTAATATTCCGGGTATGGAAGAAGCTATTGAAGCACGTAACGTCCAACAAAAAATTCTCTCCGAACGGGAACGCCAGGAAAGAGAAGAAGAAGAACAAGCCATCTTGGAGAAGTTCTACGGAAAAAGCAAACTGGCACCTAAACGAACCGTCCGTTCTTTCATTTTGCAAGAAACGGATATGGATAACGATGAACTGATTTACGGTATCGAGAATTCTCCTACTTACTTACGTACCTCCAAAGAATTGAATGAACTGGAGAACAAACGTAAGGAAAAAGAGAGTCCGGCCAATAGCACAGAAGGAGAGGCGGAAATAACAACAATTACCTTTTAAACCGGGAACAGCCTCAAAGCGAGAAAGCTTTATTCCTCTAACGGAAGGAAAGAGAACTTAAACAAAGAATTATTCATTTAATATATATATAACTATGGACTTATTTGAGCAAATCAGTAATGACATTAAAGAAGCTATGAAAGCCAAAGACAAGGTGAAACTCGAAACCTTGCGCAACGTAAAAAAATTCTTCCTCGAAGCTAAAACCGCTCCGGGTGCAAACGATACGCTGACCGATGATGCCGCATTAAAAATTATGCAGAAGCTGGTAAAACAAGGCAAAGATTCCGCTGAGATTTATAAAGGGCAAGGACGTGAAGACTTAGCACAAGGCGAATTGGAACAGGTTGCCGTCATCGAAGCATATCTGCCTAAACAAATGACCCCAGAAGAACTGGAAGCGGCTTTGAAAGAAATCATCGCCGAAACGGGTGCTACCAGTGGAAAAGATATGGGTAAAGTAATGGGAGTAGCTTCCAAGAAATTGGCAGGACTTGCCGAAGGCCGTGCCATCTCAGCAAAAGTAAAAGAGCTTTTGGGATAATTCACCCACTCTCTACTGAGAAGTTTTTTTACTTTCGATCTCTCATAAATCAGAGATAAAAGATTAAATATCAGCAATATACTTTATGAGAGATAACTCACGATGAGTTATCTCTCATCATTTCTCCCAGTATCTCTCATCATTTCCTCAAAACGTCTCTCATCATCCTTCAAGTACCGGCATTCATCTATCAAAGCACTGGCATAAGTTTATAAAACTACCGACATTGTTCTGTTAAAACACCGGCATAGTTAATTCGTCACGGCCGTGACGAGATCTCGTCATGGTTGTGGTAGGATCTCGTCACAGCCGTGGGAAGAAGTCACCACAGCCATGACAAACCATCTATATCGGTATCCAATATGAACAATGCAGGGAATAAACACATTGTATCCCTACTTCTTTCATCTACTAAATCAGTGCCTATCAGCCGAAAGGAGCTAATCAAACAGTTCTTTCAACACTTCTAATGATTTCAATACCGGGAAGTCCGGCAAATGCAGACTATAATAATCATTGATAGTCGTCAGACAACGAGTACGTTCGGCACGACTCATACCGAAAAGATGCATAGTCTCATAATTCATACGCATCAATTGCCGAAGACGTCCCGCATCTTCAGGATTGATATAGGATGAATGCAGTTGGGGACGAGTAGAAGTAAAACAAGCATTCAGCAAATCGAAGTAATCACCGGCATGATAGTCTTCCAGATTGGGATAAAGGCCCAAAAAACGGGAAAGACGCATTAGAAAAACAAGATGGAAATTAGAGAATCCTTCCCTGCACTCATCCAGCCAAATGATGGAATGCTGCAAATAAGCAAACAGCGGACGGTTCTCAGCCTCCTCCCGAATAGCCCGATAAAGGAATTCCGATAGAAAAAGTGCCATCGCAGATTTATAAGGATCATAGGGAATGGAAGAAAAAGGATAAAAGGATTTCGCCTCTTTCACCCGATAAAGAGTCGCATTCGGTCTGTAATCCGCCTCAAATTCAATAAAAGACAACGGCTGGAAAAGAACGGATTTCACCGCTGCTTTTCGTGAACGGGGAACTGCCACAAGAAAAGAAGCCCTGCCGGAAAGCTCCGTATATATATCTACAATGATAGAAGTATCATTATACTTTAATGTATGAAGAACGATTCCTTTCGTTTTTTGCAGCATAACCAATCACAAATTTCCATTCCGGAACAAAACTACAAAAAAATGTCTGGCAATCGGGAGCTTTTTAGAGGCGTTAACAACAAAAAAGATTGCTATTTTTGTTATACTCCCTGAAGAACAAGTAAATATAGACAAGAGTATGAAAAGAAAAAGTAATAAAAACAGCTTTACCGGATGCGCAAAAGCATACATCCGGAATCTACAAGAAGAGGGTCGTTACTCGACGGCACATGTATACAAAAATGCAATTCTGATTTATACATGAAGCAGAAGGTGCAAATAATACACCTGGCTATATCTATAAACACTTTACTTTTCTCATAATTCACAACTATACTCCTTAACCTTTATATATAATAAGGTGTAAATATAGCACATTATTCATAGTCTTATAGACGAAGATATTTTTTTCGAAAAATCGCAATCTCATATTTTATTGAAAATCAAGCACTATAGAGTCACCATACAGAAAAAAAGAGAAAAAACTACATATTTTTTCATGAATTGTTTGTCAGTTTCAAAAAAGTTCCTACCTTTGCATCCGCAATCGAGAAACAAACACTGATTCGAGAAAGCAAAATGCAGAAATGCAACAACAGGATGGCCCGTTCGTCTATCGGTTAGGACGCAAGATTTTCATTCTTGAAAGGGGGGTTCGATTCCCCCACGGGCTACAAGTAAAAAGAATAAAGAACTAAAAAATAGATTAGTCGAAATGGCAAATCATAAATCATCACTGAAAAGAATCAGACAAGAAGAGACTAGAAGACTTCATAACAGATACTATGGTAAGACCATGAGAAATGCTGTTAGAAAGCTTCGCGCAACTACAGACAAAGCTGAAGCAGTTGCAATGTATCCGGGCATTACAAAGATGTTGGATAAGTTGGCTAAAGTGAACATTATTCACAAAAATAAAGCTAACAATCTGAAATCTAAGCTCGCTCTTTATATCAACAAGCTCGCTTAATACATAGGAATTTAACAATTCTATATAGCATCAGGCTGAACTTTTAAGTTCGGCCTTTACTGTGTATAGACACTTGACTATCAAGTCTATCGTAAAAGTACAGAATCCACTTTCATTCTTCATTTTTCACGGTTTATTCTTCGCCAAGTCGACAAATTTCACTATATTTGCTCTGTTATTAAAGTTAGAAAGGCAATTATGAGCGAAGAACAAATCACTCCCAATAACGGGTCTTATTCTGCGGATAGTATCCAAGTATTGGAAGGTCTTGAAGCAGTGAGAAAACGCCCTGCGATGTACATCGGTGACATCAGTATAAAGGGACTTCACCATTTGGTATACGAAATCGTTGACAACTCTATCGACGAAGCTTTGGCCGGCTATTGCGACCATATCGAAGTAACGATCAACGAAGACAATTCAATCACAGTACAGGACAACGGACGCGGTATTCCGGTCGACTATCATGAAAAAGAAAAGAAGTCGGCACTGGAAGTAGCAATGACCGTCCTACACGCCGGAGGTAAATTCGACAAAGGTTCCTATAAAGTATCCGGAGGTTTGCACGGTGTAGGTATGTCTTGTGTAAACGCGCTGTCTACTCACATGACTACGCAAGTATTCCGCAACGGTAAGATCTACCAGCAGGAATATGAAATAGGCAAACCGCTATATTCGGTAAAGGAAGTCGGTACTGCCGACATTACGGGAACCCGCCAGCAGTTTTGGCCGGATGATACCATTTTTACAGAAACGGTATATGATTACAAGATCTTGGCTTCACGACTACGCGAGCTGGCTTACTTGAACGCCGGCCTGCGTATCACGCTGACAGATCGCCGGGTAGTGAATGAGGACGGTAGCTTCAAAAGTGAACAGTTCTATTCGGAAGAAGGACTGAGAGAATTTGTACGTTTCATCGAGTCTTCACGCGAACACTTGATTAATGACGTGATTTACCTGAACTCCGAAAAACAGGGAATCCCCATTGAAGTAGCAATCATGTACAATACAGGGTTCTCGGAAAACGTTCACTCTTACGTTAATAATATCAATACGATTGAAGGTGGTACGCACCTCGCTGGTTTCCGCCGTGCACTGACCCGTACACTGAAAAAATATGCCGAAGACAGCAAGATGTTGGAAAAGGTAAAAGTAGAAATCTCAGGAGACGACTTCCGCGAAGGTCTAACTGCTGTTATTTCCGTAAAAGTAGCTGAACCTCAGTTTGAGGGACAAACGAAAACGAAGTTGGGTAACAACGAAGTCATGGGTGCCGTAGACCAGGCCGTAGGTGAAGTTTTGTCATACTACCTGGAAGAACATCCGAAGGAAGCAAAAACGATTGTAGACAAAGTGATCCTGGCTGCTACAGCACGCCACGCAGCAAGAAAAGCCCGTGAAATGGTACAACGTAAATCTCCGATGTCCGGTGGTGGTTTGCCGGGTAAGCTGGCAGACTGTTCGGATAAAGATCCGTCAAAATGCGAGTTATTCCTCGTCGAGGGTGATTCGGCAGGTGGTACCGCCAAGCAAGGACGTAACCGTATGTTCCAGGCAATCCTTCCGCTTCGCGGTAAGATTCTGAATGTTGAGAAAGCGATGTATCACAAAGCGCTGGAAAGTGACGAAATCCGTAACATCTATACCGCATTGGGTGTCACTATCGGAACCGAGGATGACAGTAAAGAGGCCAATATTGAAAAACTGCGTTACCACAAGATTATCATCATGACCGATGCCGATGTCGATGGTTCTCACATCGACACACTGATTATGACGTTCTTCTTCCGCTATATGCCGCAGATCATTCAAAACGGTTATCTGTACATCGCTACTCCCCCGCTCTATCTCTGCAAAAAGGGTAAAGTAGAAGAATATTGCTGGACAGATGCACAACGCCAGAAGTTTATTGATACTTACGGCGGCGGTTCGGAAAATGCAATCCATACACAACGTTACAAAGGTTTGGGTGAAATGAATGCCCAACAGTTGTGGGAAACAACTATGGACCCTGAAAACCGTATGCTGAAACAAGTGAATATCGATAACGCTGCAGAAGCTGACTACATCTTCTCTATGTTAATGGGTGAAGACGTAGGACCACGCCGAGAGTTTATTGAAGAAAACGCAACGTATGCGAATATCGATACATAATATTAATTTTACGTTTTTATAAACCAACCTCACATCTTACAACGAGGAAACGCCGATGGAGAAGGAGCATCCTTCGATCGGCGTTTTTCTTTATCCATATCTTAATAAAGACTAAAGACAGTAACATTTTCAGTGCTAAATCACTATATTGCAAAAAACATAGAAAACAGTAGCTATGAAGATGAAAACTACTAACCCGTTATTCGCAAAGATCAGACTATTTCTTATTGTCCTGACATTGTGCGTTATCGTTACCTGCATCTTTCTGGTCATCATTCATCCGGAAGCATGGATGGTACCAGTATGCGTAATGGCCATAGCACTATGCATCTTGCTGTATCAGGTATTTGGCACACGTAAGAAATAGGAAGTTTAGATAAAATGTTGCTTTTTCAATTCTTCGGCAACAGCTTCAAGTTCTTTGTACCATTCTTCACCGAATTTACGAATCAAAGGTTCTTTCAGAAATTTATAGACAGGGACATTCTCTTTTTTTCCTAACAGAACCGCAGCCTTGCATACATCCCAACGATGATAATTCACCGCTTTATAAGGTCCGTAATCTCCAATGCGAATAGGATAAAGATGACATGATATCGGTTTATAGAAATCTGTTTTTCCTTCCCGGAAAGCTTTTTCAATAGCACAGTAGCAACATCCTTTCTCGTCATAACAAGTAAAGACGCAGTCTTTGTTATTTACAATAGAAGTTACCAAGTCTCCTTCCTGGTCAGTATATACCACCCCCTGCTTTTCTATCACCGCACGCGCTTCCGGAGCCAGTTCATCCCAGATAACCGGCAACACTTCCTCCAGTTTCATCACTTCATCCAGTTCTACCGGTGCTCCGGCATCTCCCTCAATGCAACATTCACCTTTACAGGCATCCAAGTTACAAAGAAATTTCTCCTGAAGTACATCAAGCGATACAACTACATCATTAATCTGAATCATAAAACTTATGTGAGACAAAAAGGGCGGAGTTCTACTCCGCCCTCCCAGTTATAGAAATCTAAATTACTTAATCAAAACATTCCCGTTCATTTCAGCCGGAGCTTCCAGTCCCATAATCTTCAGGATAGTTGGAGCAACGTCTGCCAGACGGCCATCTTCTACTTTCGCAGCTTTGTTTTCTGTTACGTAAACACAAGGAACCGGATTCAAAGAGTGGGCAGTATTCGGAGTACCGTCTTCATTCAAAGCATGGTCAGCATTACCATGGTCAGCGATAATGATTGCTTCGTAATCCTGTGCTTTAGCGGCTTCGATTACATCTTTCACACAAGCATCAACAGCAACAACAGCTTTTTCGATTGCTTCGTAAATGCCGGTATGACCTACCATATCACCGTTAGCAAAGTTTACTACGATGAAGTCATATTTGTTTTCATTGATAGCAGCCACCAGTTTGTCTTTTACTTCGTAAGCGCTCATTTCCGGCTTCAAGTCGTAAGTAGCAACTTTCGGAGACGGAACAAGAATACGGTCTTCGTTATCGTACGGAGTTTCACGGCCACCGTTGAAGAAGAATGTTACGTGAGCATACTTTTCTGTTTCTGCAATATGGAGTTGGTTCAGTCCCTTAGCAGCAAGGTATTCACCCAACGTATTAGAAACGTTTTCTTTATCGAATAAGATGTGTACACCTTTGAAAGAAGCGTCATACGGAGTCATACAGTAATATTGCAGTCCCGGGATTGTACGCATACCAGCTTCCGGCATATCTTGTTGAGTCAATACTACTGTCAACTCTTTAGCACGGTCGTTACGGTAGTTGAAGAAGATTACTACATCTCCTTCTTTGATTGTTCCATCGAAGTTAGCATTTACAATCGGTTTGATAAATTCGTCTGTCACGCCTTCATCATAAGATTCCTGCATTGCCTGAACCATATCGGCAGCTTTCTTACCTTCACCCTTTACTAACAAATCATAGGCTTCTTTCACACGTTCCCAACGTTTGTCACGGTCCATAGCATAATAACGGCCGATGATTGAAGCAATCTTTCCTGCTGACTTTTCACAGTGCGCAGATAGTTCTTCGATAAAACCTTTACCGCTCTTCGGATCAGTGTCACGACCATCCATAAAGCAGTGGATGAATGTATTGTCAATATTATATTCTTTAGCGATGTCGCAAAGTTTGAAGAGATGAACGAGTGAGCTATGTACGCCACCGTTAGAAGTCAGCCCCATGAAGTGAACATTCTTTCCATTTTCTTTTGCATAAGAAAAAGCAGCGACAATCTCAGGATTCTTCAGAATACTATTATCAGCGCAAGCACGGTTGATTTTTACTAAATCCTGATAAACCACACGTCCGGCACCGATATTCAAGTGACCGACTTCCGAGTTACCCATTTGTCCGTCGGGCAAACCTACGTTTTCACCGCTTGCCTGAAGCTGGGAATGAGGGTAAGTATTCATCAGATAATCCCAATAAGGAGTGGGAGTGTTGAAGATTACGTCGTCTTTCTTTTGGTCGCCTAATCCCCAACCGTCGAGGATCATTAAAAGGGCTTTCTTACTCATAATATTTCAATATTTAAATTATCACTCTGATTTTCCGGCTGCAAAGGTACAAAAAAGATGATTACCTGAACGTTTAATCTATGTTAAGTTGCAGAGTAAAAGAATACAAGGCTATGGATATTTTCCTTACTTTGTAAGGATAGTATTAAACACGTTCATCAAAAAACTATTATTATGAAAGCAACCTTATTCTGCATTTTACTTGTATTATCGGGCATACTAAGTGCACAAACAATCGACAATCCTCCTTTCAAAGCCCGTTCGGGAAGTATCTCCAACATTACCCGCATAGAACGTACTCCAGAAAGTACACGAGTATACATACATGCTATTTTTCGTCCGCACTGGTGGATTAAAGAAAAAGGAACAAGTTACCTGGAAGATGCAACCACCGGAAAGAAATATAAGTTTAAAGGTGCAGAAGGTATCGAAATCAATAAAGAAGTATATATGCCTGATTCCGGTGAAAAAGACTACGTGCTTATTTTCGAACCCCTGCCTGAAGAAACTCAAACGATCCACCTTCTCAGCCCGACTAATTATGAAGGGAATACATACGATATTTCCTTGATTCCGCAGAAAGGAAAGAATACTCCTCCACTAGCTGCCGTCAAGGGTAACTGGTTCAAGACAGACGGCTCCGGTCAGTGGGAATACGGAATTTACGATTCAATCACGATCATGAATAATCGGATATACACCAATGAAAGTATCCGCAAGAAAGGGAAACGAATTGAGATGACCGTTAAAGACAAACAAAATGGGACTATCCGTACATTGTTGATAACCCCGCAAAAGAGTGGCAACTGTATTATAAAAACAGACCAAACAAATGAATTATCGTATACCCGCCAAAAGGCTGCCATAAGCACAATAGAGCCGGACAATGGTTTTCAACAGTTCTTCCGTAAAGATACCGCCTGTCTGCAAGGATATATCGATGGCTACGACCCGCGTTTGGGATTCGAGACAGGACTTGTTTATCTATCAAATGAACTCACCCGTGAAGATTATCCTACTGTTGTGCAAATTGATAAAGACGGAAGTTTTACATGCAAGTTCGTTATTCATCATCCGGTAGAGCAATCATTAACCCTCAACAATGACTGGATTCCATTCTATATTGAGCCTGGACAAACTCTCACCATGTACATTGACTGGGAAGCAATCATGGCTCGAAGCCGCGCACGCGATCATTATTTTCCGATTAACAATATAGCATATATGGGACCGACAGCTCCCTTCTCCTATATACTATCCGATTTTAGCAAGTCTATTCCTTATCGGTACGAAGATTTATCCAAATCACAAAAGACACTTACTCCCAACCAATACAAGGAACACATGAGACCTATCATCGCACAATGGAAACATATTGCCGATTCCGTATGCCGGGTCTACCACCCCTCCCTGAAGGCAGTTTGCCTGATTAAAAACAAGGTAAAACTGCAAACAGGAAATGCATTCTTCGATTTTGCAATGAGCAGGGATTATTATGCCAAACAAGATACGGCCAATCAAGCCTTAAAAGTAAAGGAAGATGATTCGTATTACGATTTCCTAAAAGAGATGCCACTTGACGATAAAACAATTCTCGCAGATGAGAAAGCGGACGTCTTCACCAATCGCTTTGAATTTATGGCTCCCCTCCAAAAAGCTTATTCGGACGAAGTCGAAGGATCGGTGGAGATTCCTTTTACTTACCCAGAAAAGCCTCTCTTGACATTCCTGAAAGAAAAAGGAGTGAAACTTAATGCTGAACAAGAAGCGATAAGGCAAAAACAGGAAAAACTTGCCGGACAAGAAATAAAAATAACGCTTGCAGAACTTCAAGAAGATGACAGGAAGACCAGTGCTCTATTTAAACAAGAAGAAAAACTGGTAAAAGAATACATGGACTATATCAATAAACAGAAACCTTCTCAAAAAGAAAAGTCACAGCAAGAAGAAGATAGGGCCAGCATAGCAATGGAACAGAAATATGAAGAGAAGAAAAATGCCATTATCGCCCGGCTATGCAATACTCCCAATCCTCTACTCTGGCAAATAGCCAAAGTACGCCGTCTCACTTATGACCTACAAAATATAAAAACAAAAACAATTGCCCGTGAATATATAGACAGCCTCAAGCAAGAATTTACCGCCCCCTTCTTAGTTGCCGAAACTGAACAATTGTTTGAAAATGCTTATCCTTCGGAAGATGCTAAATCATACCAACTCCCGGAAGGCAAAGCAACCGACATTTTCCGCAATATCATCAAGAATCATCCGGGCAAAGTACTATTTGTTGACTTTTGGGCCACTAGCTGCGGGCCTTGCCGTAGCGGAATAGAAGCAACAGCAGACTTGCGCAAGAAGTACAAAGATCATCCGGAGTTCCAGTTTATTTATATCACCGGAGAAAGAGAATCTCCGGCAGGAGCTTACAAACAATATGTCGAAAAGCATCTGAAAGGAGAAGCAAGTTATTATGTCACCGGAACGGAATATAATTACCTGCGCCAACTTTTCCATTTCAACGGCATTCCTCATTACGAACTCGTAGAGAAAGACGGCAGTATCTCCAATGAAAAATTAAGTAGTTACAGTATCGGACAATATTTGAAGAAACGTTTCGGTACTTCCGAACCTTCGGAAACAGAGCAGCACGCAGAGTAAGTGCGGACTGCAAACAATAGAAATTCGAAAAAAACGGTGCAAAAGAATGGAAGCCAGCTTGATTTTCCGTACCTTTGCACCGCTTTTACATTAAAATCATAGAAATATGGACGATTCAAACCCGCGAACGTGCACAACTAGTATTAATTAAAGCGAACAGAGTCATTGAAATCTGATGTCTCTGCTCGTGCTAAACAAACGAAAGGAGACAATAAGATGAGAACGTATCTTTATTGTGAGGCCGGCTTTGTGGAAAAAGCACAATGGCTTCCTAATAGCTGGGTAAACGTAGTATGCCCGAACAATGATGACTTTGAATTTCTGACTAAAACACTCAACGTACCCGAATCATTTCTTGATGACATAGCCGACACGGATGAACGTCCGCGTACGGATACGGAAGGTAACTGGCTGTTAACGATCCTGCGTATCCCTGTGCAAAACAAGCAGAACGGAAGCCTGCCTTTCGCCACTGTACCTATCGGCATAATCACAAACAACGAGATTATAGTATCCGTATGTTATCATAACACCGATTTACTACCGGATTTCATCGAACATACCCGTAGGAAAGGTATTGTAGTCCGTAATAAACTCGATCTAATTCTCCGGTTGATTTACTCTTCCGCCGTATGGTTCCTGAAATATCTGAAACAAATCAATATAGATATCAGTGCAGCAGAGAAGGAGTTGGAACGCAGCATCCGTAATGAAGACCTGCTCCGTCTGATGAGATTGCAGAAAACCTTGGTTTACTTCAACACCTCCATTCGTGGCAATGAAGTGATGATAGGTAAACTTAAGACTATTTTCCAGGATACGGATTTTCTGGATAAAGAGTTAGTGGAAGACGTTATCATCGAATTGAAACAAGCACTCAATACGGTGAACATTTACAGCGACATTCTCACTGGGACAATGGACGCCTTCGCCTCCATTATCTCAAACAATGTGAACACTATCATGAAACGTATGACCAGCTTGTCTATCGTCTTAATGCTCCCTACATTGATTGCCAGTTTTTATGGCATGAACGTAGATATTCATCTGGAAGAAGTGCCCTTTGCTTTTTCTTTGATTGTACTCTTCTCTATCGGATTGTCCACGCTGGCGTTTGTGATATTCAGAAAGATCAAATGGTTCTGATCTTTCACTTAACATTATAGAATATTACCTTTACCGTTACAGTATTACTGAGACGATAAAGGTAATATCTATTAAATCTTCAAAACAATCTTCCTATTCCAACGAAAGATACTCTATAACAGGGAGCCATTCTGTATTATCACATCCATTATCTCCTCTCATGGATACCATAAACTGAACTTCATCTCCTTTATTGACCGAAACCGTATTAGTTCCCATATCTACAAAATTTTGATTGGAGCTTTCTATTGTCATACTCCAAAACGGAATCTGATAGTTCTTTCTGACAGATACATCAACTCCGTCTCCACAAGTACCCGGACGACGTACCTTTCCACGAACCAGAATTTTACCCGAAGCTGGAGCCTTCCATATCAAAATAGGTTGTTTATTGACATCCGGGTGCATAGCAGCAGCCATTTGTGGGAAGTTACGTACAGGATTAGTGTCCGTACGTTGCCAACCAATGTAACAATATGTGTCAACATCCCAAAAATTACGGGAACTATTCCACAAAAGTTCTTTCATCTCACTGCCATCCAAATATTTATAATACCAATCGAAACGTCCTTGCTCACTACTGAATCCACTAAACTCTGTTGAAAAATCCCAAACTTCACCTACCCATGTTCCATTCTTCAAATTAGGAGACACATTTATATTACTTGTATAAACATTTGTCGTCACTTTATCTTCAGCTAAAGAAAGGCCTTCACTATTTCTCACATTTATAAAATCCACACCAGAAACTTCCGCTTGAGTTGTTCCATAAATGATACCTCCAAGAGTTCCTCCATAATTAATGTACACATCTTCAATTCTGACATTTCGTATAGTTCCTGTCCCTTCATCTACTACAAAACGAAACAGACTATTCTGAGGAACTTTCACATCTACACGAATATCCTTATAAACGACCCCATCGACTACTCCCTCATTATGAGGTTCAATAGCCATTACAGCTTCCAGCTGCCACACATTCGGACGTGAAATATTAAGAACATCTATCCTCTCATACCGAATATTACGAATGTCCTGATTGGTTTCATAACCTATTGTCATGGGATTAGAGGAATCACACCAAACTACACAGTTTCGAAAAGTTACATTCTCACAAGTTTGAGGGACGGGCATTTCGTTTATAAAATCTCTTGCCTTGACAGCCAATATATCATCATGCCCCCGAAAAAAACTATTCTCAACCAGTACATCATGGCAACCCGTTATATCACAGCCATCCGAACTCATCCCATGAGATATTGTATGTACATTATCTATATGTATGTTATTACTTTGATACATGGCAATAGTCCAAACTTTAGGATGCATCACATTAATACCTTCGATTTTAATATTATTACTTTTCTTATTAATACAAACAATACGTCCTTCATCCCCCAAGCTAGTCAGATGTTCTCCACAAATCACACCACGCCCGCGAATAGTGACATTCTGAAGTTCCACCCCATAAAAACGACCATATACAAAAGCTCCTCCTGCAATATAATATATTTTATTACTTTCGAGTTTATAAAATTTATGCTCATAAACTCCAGGAGCAAAATATACGACATTAGGGTCATCTTTCGAAGGAGCATCTATTTCCGGAGGGTTAGCAAAAATATAAAGATTCTTAGTTGCACTACTACCATTTTCTGAATCACCATTGATCTTAACAAAATATTGTCCCGGCTCACGAATAACAAAAGAAATCTCACTACCATTCACTTTAGGAACTATTTGTGCTCTTGACGGAAGAATCTCAACAGAACTAACAGAATAGTTAGGTTTTACTTTTATCGCAACCGAACCTTTAAAATCGAAATAAGCATATTCAGGATATACGCTTCCATAATCACCTCCGCCTGTGGCTTCCGTACGATAAACAAAACAAGACTGATCGTTCACCCAAACAGAATGGTCCATTCCAATTACATTCTGTGCCAAATTGCCAGGAGCCGGATATAATTGAAGATATTCAGTCTCAACCGGTTCGTCACCTTCATTGTCACTTCCACCATTTCCTTCATTGTCTTTAACCGCTTTATCGCTACACCCTGCTAAAAACAGAATGGTAGACATTGCGATAGAAACAAATATATCTAATATATGTACCATAATACTTTTTTAATATTACAAGTTAATTCTTATATTACTATTTCATCATATAAAATTTTAAAATACCACCTTCCATTATATCTTTATGCGAAATACTATTTCCAGTCAGTTCTTTACCGTTCAGTTCTATCTTTCTCACATGAATATTTTCAAGAGAGTAATTCACGGTCTCAACAACAAATCGCTTATTATTTCCCAATTCAATTGTAATTCTCGGAAGTTGTGGAGCACCCAAAATATATTCTCCGCCGCAAGGATTTACCGGATAGAATCCCATAGCAGAAAAGACATACCAAGCAGACATTTGTCCACAATCATCATTACCACAAAGTCCATCAACACGATCAAGATATTTTGTCTTACAAATATAATTCACCAGTTCTTCCGTCTTTGAAGGTTTACCAGCCATTCTATACAGATAAGCCACGTGATGACTAGGTTCATTCCCATGAGCATATTGCCCGATCAGGCCGGTCACATCCGAAGAAAAACCTTCATTATGCACCACTTCTTTCAATATAAAAAGAGAATCCAATTTAGTAATAAATGCATCTTCTCCTCCCAACATATTAATCAAACTATCAGGCTCGTGCTGAACATGCCATGTATATTGCCAGGCATTTCCTTCTGTATAATCTCCTCCAGAAGTGCTCTCATGTGATATAACTAATTTATCAAACGGTGTCCGCCAGTTTCCTTTTGAGTCCTTCGGCCGCATCAGACCGGCTTCTCTGTCAAATAAGTTTTTATAGTAACCAGCCCGTTTAGTAAAGAAACGGTAATCATCTTCTTTACCAAGAGCTTTAGCTAATTGTGCGGCACAATAATCATCATAACATGATTCCAATGTTCTCGACACACTCTCATCTTTTATGATATCAAACGGCAGATATCCATATTGATCATAAACATCCCAATTTGATTTAGGCAAATTTGTAAGCAAAGATGTTCTTATAGCAGAGTATGCTTTCTCCACATCAAAACCACGGAAACCTTTCAGATAAGCATCCACAATAACAGGCACAGCATGATTTCCAATCATAGTGTAAGTTTCTCCGCCCCACAAAGCCCAGATTGGTAAAAAGCCTTGTGTATCAAATTGCTTTAACATAGAATTCACAAAGTCATTTACTATTTCAGGCGAAACAATAGTATATAATGGATGCGCAGCCCTGTAAGTATCCCACAGAGATAACGTACTATAAAATGTTGGTTGGTCAGTATCAGCTATATTGTTAGGTTGAATAAATAATCGATACATTGCCGTATAGAATATCCTTTTCTGTTCAGTCGTACCTTTCACATTTATTCGCGATAAAAACTTATGCCACTCCTTATGAGCCACTTGCTTGACTGCATTGAAATCCCAACCGGGCAATTCAGTTTCCAGATTTCTCTTTGCACCTTCAATACTAACTGACGAAAGCGCTACCTTCACCAACAGCTCCTCCCCCTTCTTCAAATCAAAATCAAGTACATAACGCGGAGCTTGTTCCCGAATATCACGTAAAGGAAGCTTATGCTTTTGTTTGTAAGGCCTATTAAATTCAATCGTATAATAATAACAACGCTCAATCCAAGATTTAGTACGAGCAAAGCCTACAATGCGGGTCGACGATTCGAAAAGTTGTTCCGCATTCAGCACATATTGATGAAAAGTATTTTCATCACCTACCATTCCATTTTGAAAATCAATCAGTAACCGAGCCGAATCATTAGTATTAAAAGTATAACGATGTATCGCAACATGCGGGCTAGCTGTCATCTCGGCATTCACCTCATAATCATCGAGATATACCATATAATATCCCGGTTCAGCAAACTGGTTCTTTTTCTGATAACCACTAGCATATTCTTTCTGCTCCATATCGCCCGTATATGGCAACATCAACAAATCACCCAGATCAGGACAACCGGTACCATTCACTCGTGTTTGAGAAAATCCATAGAGTACTGTATCTTTATACTGATACCCTCCTGTATAGTCCCACGAACAATTACCACTTTGTGGTCCTACTTGAATAAGCCCAAACGGAAAACAAGCATTCGGAATGCAATGCCCAAACTCAGCTGCACCGACAAACGGATCAACGTACTGAGTATTACTCTCGACGTTTGAATGTACTGAACAAGCACTCAAACAAAAAGATAAAGAGAAAGCAGATAATAAGTTCTTCATAATTTTAATGTTTACGGATCATTGCTGCATATCCCCCTCCAGATACCATTTGAACGGGTAATACAGTATTCTTATTCACTTGTATCGTTTCTATTGAGAAATCTTTAGCATTACGCGTGGCATTTATGCCATCTTTCCAAATCTTGATTTGATATTCTCCTTCAGGTAAAAAATCAAGTTTTATAGAAAGCTCCCGAGAGTCTGAATTTGTCATACACCCAATATACCATTGTCCATCAAACGCCTGTCTTGCTATTGAAACATATTCTCCAACTTTACAATCCAACGGAATAGTCTGTTTCCAGACAGTAGGAACTGTTCGCAGAAATTCCATACATTCTGGTTCTGCAAGATATTTTGTAGGACTATCCGACAACATTTGTAACGGACTTTCATACACAACATACATAGCCAATTGATGACAACGCGTACCTATGCTCATCGGTTCATTCCAATTAGGATACCATTCCTGTTTATGAGCGTTCTCCATCGCACCTGGCGTATAATCCATAGGTCCTGCAACCATACGATTAAAAGGCAATATCAGATTATGGTCAGGATTAATAGCTTTATCACGATCGCCTTTACACTGTTCCTGCCCATAAACACCTTCAAATGTCACCACATTAGGATACGTGCGATACAATCCCGTAGGTTTATAGCAACCGTGAAAATCGACTAACAATTTATACTTAGCCGCTTCTCTGGAGACTCTCGTATAAAAACCAACCATTTCCTGATCATCACGGGACATAAAATCAACTTTTATGGCTTTAATGCCCCATTTCGAAAATTGTTTCAACGCCTCATCCAGTTTCTCATCTAGCCGTACCCATGTACACCATAAAACAAGACCCACATTCTTAGATCTGCCATACGCTGAAAGTTCATCCATATCAATATCCCGGGAAAGCTTCATGATATCAGACAAATCATACCATCCTTCATCCAGCACTACATACTCAAGCCCGTTCGATGCTGCAAAATCAATCAAGTATTTATAGGTTTCAGTATTCATCCCAGCTTTGAAATCGACTTTGTAGATATTGCAGTTATTCCACCAATCCCACAACGCCTTTCCCGGTTTCACCCATGCAAAATCATCCTTTGCCGGAGTTGCAAGCTGATAAACAAGTGTATTGTTCAACAAGTCCTTATCTTCTCTTGCAAGAGCTATCACCCGCCACGGGAACTCTGTCGGTGAAGAATACCAAGCTATAAAATTCTCCCGAGAATGTACGTATTCATCCCTGTCCCCTTTTATTTCCTTCTCTTTCGGATAATGAGGAAAAACAGCCCTTAGTTTTCCTCCTATCGAACTTTCAAGCCACATACCCGCATAATCCAATAAGTTTGCTTCCGTTATTAACACTTTTACCCCATTGATATCAAAAAGGACAGGAAGACAAGCTAGTTTTTTAGCTCCCAAATTCTCTAAAGTACATTTCGTAAACTTTGGTTCATTACCTGAATAAAAACTTTTTTCTCCCGGATACCAAACAACATCTTTCTTATTGAACATAAATTCGGCAACTTCATCCGTGACCTTATATTCACCCTTTATATTAGATAACCAACGCCACGAAACGCCGTTATCATACGCCCGCCATTCCAAAGAAATACGATCGGAAAAATCTATTCGTAGTTGATTATATATATCAGCTATCATTGAAGCCTTTTGGGATACCACCGGATGTAGGACAGTATTTACAGATGAACGGCTTACCTTTCTTACCTTTAATCTTTTATCCGCAGACATATCTGTCAAAAAAGCAATCTTCGCCTGCTTAACAATCGATTTTCCATCCATTATCACATTGAAACCAATCGAATCCGATATCCCAATTGTTACTGATACCCGGTGATCCGGCGAATGCAATATATAATCTTTGGCAAAGGTTCCAGTAGACAGCATTATCAAGACCAATAACGCAGAGGTTCGCAGATATATTTTTTTTCTTCGCATAATCCATTTTTTTGTGGAACACAAGGTACAGAAAATACCTCTATACCTTAGTGTTCCGATGTTTATCATTTTATTTTGTTCTAGCCAATCTTAATCCTGTAGGCCACGCCCTTTCACTAGGAGGCTGTACCCAACGCGAATATGTCAGATATACGGTTCCACCCCAATTCCAAATAGAACCACCACGTTTTATCTTGGCATACTGTCCCCATTGAACAGGAATATCATTCGGATAATTCTTCGGAGTTTCCGTATATGCAGTATGCCATTCCCAACAGTGCTCTGCTACATTACCGTTCATATCATAGAAACCTAAGCTATTCGGTAGTTTAGTTGCAATTTTCTTCAAGCTGTCAGTAGTACCTTCGATCCATCCATATAACTGAAGTTCTGAATAATCATCGGTTCCTGCATATTTCGTTCTGTGCTCTGCACCGCCTCCGGCTGCATATTCCCATTCTGCCTCATTAGGCAAACGATATCCTTTAGCGTTCCAATCACACACGACACGTTCTTCAATATTATTTTGGTATATCCAATTATCCGGGTCTGTTTCTCCGTTAATAGAATAACATGGAGACAATCCCTTCAAAAAACTCAACTTGTTACAGAATACGATAGCATCATACCAGGTTATATTCGATACGGGATAATAATCATCCACTGGTGAAGGACAATCCGTACAAGTAGGATTGTAATTCATCACTTCTACCCATAACTTCTGCGTGGTTTCCACTTTTGACAAATAAAATGCCGGAACGCTTACCAGAAATGTAGGTCCTGATTCATTTCCATCATTGCCTCCCATTAGGAAAGTAGCGGACTCCATTAATATCATATCCAATCCATCATCCACATAAGACGGAGTAAACAAAATCTCATTTCCATATTGTGTACCAATCTCATTAGTTGCATAAGCTCGTACATGATAAACTTTACCAGCCTGCAATCCGGAAAGTTCACTACTAAACGCTCCCATTCCTGCCCCATCTACAGTATAATTGTCAGCTAAAGTAGGTTCCTTTGTAGTAGACCAGCAAATCCCTCGGGCTGTGACAGCCGCTCCTCCATCCAAAGTAACATTACCTCCAGATTTTGCAGTAGTAGATGTGATATCCGTTACAGATAAAGTTGATAATGTCGGCAATACAGGCTGTATAGTAGAGAATGAAATTTCCTCTCCATAAGCAGTTCCCGCAAAATTAGTTGCATAAGCACGCAGATAATAGGTTACTTCCGGAGTCAGTCCTGTCAATGTGCTGATAAATTCACCTGTGCCTGTTCCGTCTACAGTCTTATTATCTTCAATAGTAGGATTATGATCCGTAGACCAACAGACACCACGAGCAGAAATGACATCATCACCATCCTTTGTGACATTTCCACCACTGATCGCAGTAGCACCAAAAGCATTAGTCACATGTGCCGATACAACAGTTGCCAATGTCGGATTCTTTGTCGTTATGGTATATTCTTCACCATAAACCACGCCTTTCTCATTAGTGACAAAGGCACGTATGTTATAGGTTTTACCAGGAACCAGCCCTGTGATAACATGTTGGAATGTCCCTTTTCCTGTTCCACAAAGTTTCTTGTCATTATCAGTTGTCGGGCTTTCAGTTGTAGCCCAGCAGACTCCCCTTTCTGTTATATTTCCACCTCCATCGGACATTACGTGTCCGCCAGCCAATACAGATGTGGCTTTGATATCCGTCGGAGCCACAGTCATGATCCGAGGAAGCATTACAACTTCCGAATTATTTTTCTCGTCGTCACAAGCGTACAGACAGAGTAATCCTGCTATGCATACCAGCAGATGATATATTTTTGTTTTCATGTTGTTTATTCTCCCGTATTGATTGTTACTTCCATTACTTCACTGTAATTGACATATCCGTTTGTCTTGGCTCCGATCCTGAAATAAACCCTGTTACCATTTACCTGTATTTTATACTTATTAGTTTGATAAGTATTATCTGTTGCTAAATTAAAAGTAAATGTCCCATTCTCACTACCAGTACTTTCCGTTAGTTTCCGGCTATAATGGCTACTTACATCATCAACCAACTTCTGATAATCCCAATAAGCATATACCTCCGTCAATTTATAAGCCGGATCGTTCTTACTCACCTTGTAGCTTAAAGTAACTACTTCTCCATTCGCTTCAGCCGATGCTTCGATACGAGAATACGGAATAACAATAATATCCAGTTTCGTCTGTCCTTTTACTGTGGTTGTATACTCTCCTACAGTTTGAAACGGACCGGTTGCAGTAACAGAATAATCACAATTAAAAACTTTTGTATTAGCATACGATCCATCCTGCTTAGCGTAAAACCCTACAGGCTGTGTAGCTTTTGTTCCAATCTCCATGATTCTAATAATCGTTCCCGTTGAACCTTCTACCGGCAATGGCACAGGTTTACCCGTCTGCTGATCAATGATTAACCCATACAATCCACCATTCGGTGCATCATAATTATCCTTTTCACATGCTGCCAGTATACCTCCTATTAGAACAATGATTCCTATTAAATATTTAGTTTTCATAACTTACAAATTGAGTTTAGTTTAGAAATTCCGGATTCTGAATCAAACTAGGATTTGAATTCATATCATTTCCTGAGAATTTAGTATAATAGTTTTTCTCTGTAAAGACACGCTGCCGTTTAGGCAAATCATTAGCAACTTCAAACACGTACTTTCGAATACGCAAATCAAAGAAGGGATGTAGCCCTGCCCCACGGAAACCGTTAAGACCACCCTGATCTACCGGTAGATGTGCAATACGCCACCTTTTCATATCCCAAAAGCGATGCCCTTCAAAAGCTAATTCCACCTGACGTTCGTGCCTTACTTTCTCCACATCCACTACCGCAAAAGGAGTTACCACTCCAGCCCTATCCCGTATTTTTTTAATAGCCTCAAAAGCTTCAGTCTGGTACTTACCCATTTCCACAGCAGCCTCAGCTAGATTCAGATAGACTTCAGCCAATCTGAAAATCGGGAAAGATGTTTCGGTCTTGCCGAAATCCCATTGTGCTTCAGTCTTCAGATTCTCATTGACAAACTTACGAATATTGAATCCTGTTTTCGAAGCATCTCCTGTATATGTACCTCCATCTTTACCAAAAATGGTATCTTTACGTTGTGTTTCAGGATCAATATATGTCTCCAACAAGTAAGAAGGACCGGGAGCGCTTTGGGCATAATATTTGGAACCATCTTTCAAAATCAATCCTCTTTGAAACTGCATTGTTGAGCCCAACAAAGAAGAACCCGGTACATAAATGGAAGCTAAGAATCGAGGATCTTTCCCTTGAAACATTTCATACGTTGTTTCGAATGACTGTCCAATATCTATCTTTCCTTCCGAACCATCCTGATATTCAAAAGCTTCGACCATTTCAAAAGTAGGAGTGATGGATCCCCAACGGCAATAAGAATAAGGCAAATGTTTCTTATCGTATGAATTTCCCAATCCCGTAGCTACGTCAAAAAGTTTCTCGAAGATGTATTCTCCATTATCTTTTGTAACGAACAATTTATTAAAATTCTGTTCCTTGTCCGGTATCTGGTTAAATAATTTGTAAGGTCCTTTTTTAATAATAAAATCCGCAGCATCATAAGCAATTTGATAGAACTCATCTGCCTTAGAACTTTCAATACCAGTAAGTTTACCCAGTCCCACTTTACCATATTTAGCAATAGAACCAGCATATAACGCAGCACGTGAACAAAGGGCCAAAGCAGCATATCTCGTCACTCGGGCTTTTTCAGTAGTTCGCACCTCGGGTAATGCTTCGGCAGCCTCTTTACAATCCTTGATAATAAATCGAAAAATTTCTTCTTCCGTTGAACGGGGAACTTCCAATTCAGCTAACGATTCTTTACCCGTATACTGCTGCGGTTTATCAATAAGAGGTACACCACCATATCTTTTTACCAAAGTAAAATAAACCCAAGCTCTCAAGAATTTGACTTCACCAATTGTTGTTTTCTTCTCATCCTCATTCATCGGAGCATCGATTATTTTCTCCAGAAAGTCATTGCAATTTCTTATCAGTCGATAAGATTCTGGATACACGGAACGTACATTTCCTTCTCCTCCCTGATCCCCCTGAATATAAATGTAATTACCTAAAAATTCATCCGGATACTCAAAAACTGCATTATATTGATCAAAAGCAGGTTCTTTCTGAAATCCCGCCGTACATTCATCCGACATGGCAGACAGGTCCATGCTACGCCATGAGTAGTCTCCATAGAAATAGCTAAAGTCCTCAATAATCATACTATTATACATATTTGCAAGTATGCCCGTTATAGCTGCCGGATCGTTCCAAACATCCTTTGGAAGTATTTTATTGTTCGACTTTATATCACTGAAAGAGTCCATACAACCTGACGTTGAAAAGAGTACTGCCGCCGTAACAATTATATTAATCCATTTATTCTTTTTCATACCAGATAGTGTTTTTAAAATGATAAGCTTAAACCGAAATTATACATCTTAGCTTGCGGATAATACCATGCATTAGAGTTATTATTTTCCGGGTCGATATTCTTCATTAACCAACCTTTGGTAAATGTCAGCAGATTACTGCCATTAAAGAATACTCGTATCTTATCGACTCCTATCTTTGAAGTCAGGCCCTTAGGAACAGTGTAGCCTATTTCCAGATTCTTTAACCTCAAATAATCCGCATCCAATAGATAATATGAATTTACCTTTTCGTTATTGGCAAATCCGGCCTTCCGCACCGGCGGTAATTTACCAATAATCCATTCACTCGCAGGATCTTTTGAATCAACGCGGTGAGAACGTTCTATCCAGATAGCCATACCGTTACTGTTTCCTTCATTCATAAAACTCTGATAAAATGCAGAGCCCAACTGAATTTTATGTCCTCCGGCTCCCTGAAACAATACATTTACATCAAATCCTTTCCAGGCAGCAGTCAAATTTAACCCGAAATAAATAAAAGGCGTATTTCCTAATCCGATAACAGAAACATCATTATCGTCAATAATGTTATCACCATTCAAATCTTTATACTTAAAATCCCCTGGTAACAAAGATTTGTTTCCATTACTATCCTGAACAGGAGAATTTAGTATTTCTTCGTAATCTCGGAATTGACCAATCATTGTATATCCCCATGTGAGATCTTTATTACGATCATTCGAGTTATTACGCCAGTTTGTATATTTATTAGAATCCGGTGCACGCTCCACATACTTATTACGACTCCGGGTAATAGTAGCATTTGATTTCACTCCGTATGTAAAATCCCCTATTGTATTATTATGTCCCAATACCAATTCAAAACCTCTAGTCATATCCGAATTTAAGTTTTCTTCCGGCAATTCAGTTCCGAAAGAAGTAGGCAAAGTAAGATTCCGACGTGCCATAAGTCCACTGCGATCACGTCTAAACATATCAAACTCAGCAGTAAACAATCCATTAAGAATAGAAAGTTCAAATCCTATATTAGCTATTTTAGACTCAAACCAAGTAAGATCCGGATTGGCAATACCGCTCGAAGATAATCCGATAGTCGTTACATTCTCTGTAAACAAGTATTTGCCACTCGGATAATAATATCCTTCGAGATATTGGAAAGGAGAAAAACCTCCCTGATCACCTACCACACCGTAAGATGCACGTAACTTAAAATTACTAATAAAGGAAATGTTTTCCTTAAAAAAGGACTCTTCCGAAATTCTCCAACCAATAGACACTGAAGGAAAAGTGCCCCAACGTTTATCGGGAGCAAAAGTACTGGAACCGTCATATCTCAACACTCCTTCAATCATATATTTATTCGCATAAGCATAATTCACACGACCGATCAATGCCATTACCAGACTAGAACCTTCCGTTCCACCATTATTCTGTTTCAGATCGTTACCTGCATTTAGAACAGGCAATGAATTTATCATAAACTCCCGGAAACCCGTCATCCACTCATAACTGGGGTTAGTTGCCTGATACATAGCCATAGCTGAGATATCATGTTTCCCAAATGTACGAGTATAGTTTAATGAAAATTGCATATCCTTGGTAATATTATTCCCCATTTCCTGATTCAACTTACCTACCGTAGAACCGACTTCTGCCTTTACTATCTCACCGGATTCTGTCGGTTCATAAGTATAAGGGTCTTTGGGATTAAAATTTTTATTTTTATAATTCCTGAAATCGTAACTCATTTTTGCTTTAGCCTTCAATCCTTTCACCCAAGGAATCTCCCAATTTATATCAAGACTGCTATTCAGGTATCTCTCATCAAAAATGCCCTGCCCATATTCTTTGAAGGTAGAACGTAACGGTCCAACCGGTTCATCAAAATAATAAGGGCTTCCGAATGGCTTTGCCTGCTGTATACTTTGAAAAACGCCACTACCACCAGACACATTACGACGATCAGACTGTGCTGTCAGCAATACATCTACGTCTAATCCTTTAGCCAAAGTTGTTCCGATATGCGCATGCATACTATATCGACGATTATTCCAGTCATTAGATCTAAAATAAGACTGTTGGTCCATTACTCCGGCAGACAAATAATATCTGGCATATTCATTCCCTCCCTTTACACTGAAATTATGAGAAGTCTCCGGAGCATTATCTCGTGTGATCGCATGAAGCCAGTTCGTACTTTTATAGAATTCACCATCACCTGTTCTGAACTTCTCCATTTTCTCCTCATTATATACATCTGCCAAACCAATATTATTGGCGGCTTCATTGGACAACATAGCGTATTGATAAGAATTATACACCTCCGGATAACGGGTCATACGTTGGAAACCATACCAACCGGAATATTCAAACTTAGGTTTGCTTTCAGTCCCTTTTTTAGTAGTCACCAGAATAACGCCATTTGCACCTTTACTACCATATACAGCCGCAGAAGCATCTTTCAATATACTGATTGATTCCACATCGTTCGGGTCCAGTTTTGCAAAACTACGTTCTACCCCGTCAACAATAATCAGCGCATTGCCAAAACCACGAATATCCATCTCCGGAATATTCTCCCCAGGAGCACCCGAGCGTTGTACGGCTCTCAGGCCGGGAAGCCTTCCTACTAAGGTATTGGCAACACTTCCCGTTTTCACGGCTGTCAGCTCTTTAGAAACAATATTGGCTACTGATCCTGTAATGGAAGCTCGTTTTTGCGTTCCATACCCCACAACAACGACTTCATCCAAATTCTCCGAATCTTCCGATAACATCACCACAAGATTTTTTTGTTGTCCTACTGTGATTTCTTTAGTTTTATATCCGATATAAGATATTTGTATAATACTGGCGGTAGTTACATTATCTAATGTAAACTCACCTTTTACATCCGTTATAACACCCCGGGATGTACCTTTGAGAATAACATTAGCACCAATTATCGGTTCTTTTGCATAATCCAATACAGTACCCGTTACTTTTCTACTTTGTTGTGCCATTAATAGACTCCCATACGAAGGAAATGTACTTAAAAGCAGAATCAATAATCCGATCAGGTACCAAGGTCTTTTCGGTTTTGTTTCCATGTTTTTAGATTAATAAGTTTCACAATAAATTAATAGATCTGATATTACCTGTTTATAGGTTTTACGCTCATGGTTATTTCTTTATAAGGCTATCATAGGCTTTATTCATTAGAGGGTTAACAATGTTGTTTTTAATCACATGAACAAAAGTAGGGCTTTAGGCATTAGGGTACGAAAACAAATCGTTCCAATGTTAACATGAATCGTTACACCCCTTAAAAACAGCTATATAAAGGGAAAAAATATTTCATTGAAGGGTTAGAGAAGAAAAATATTGCCTATCTTTTATTCATTCTTCTACTTCATATTCATTAGGATTACATCCAAACTCTTCTTTAAATCGCAAGCTAAAATAAGAACGATTATTAAATCCAACCTGATACATCACGTCACTTATCGACGATTTATCTTGTGCCAATAATTGTGCTGCTCGCTTCAACCGTATAGAGCGTATAAACTCAACAACCGACAGACCGGTCAACGATTTCACCTTCTTATATACCGCCGGCCGACTAAGCCCCACTCCTCTACACAACTCGTCTACATTGAAATCAGGATCAGCAATATTAGCCTCAATAAGTTCTACACATTTCTTCAACAATTGCTCATCCAATGTAGTTACCGTTAATTTCGTCGGTTCAACCACTATCTGTTTTCTAAATGCAACTCTTAGTTCATTACGTTGCCTGATGATATTATTAATCCGCACCATCAACAACTTCAGGTTGAATGGTTTAGAGATATACTCGTCCGCTCCGGACTCATATCCTTCTATTTTATGCTCCACCTCCCCTTTCGCTGTCAAAAGAATGACAGGGATATGTGACAGGCGAATGTCATTCTTTATTTTTGAACACAATTCGATACCATCCATAACCGGCATCATCACATCACTAATAATCAAGTCCGTTTCTTTTTTCAAAGCTATTTTCCAGGCTAACTCGCCGTTCACAGCTGTAATGACCGTAAAATAATTCGATAATGATTCTTCCAGATAGGTTAACATCTCTATATTATCATCTACTACTAATACAACCGGTTTTTCGTCTTCCGACAACAAGTCTAAAGAAATATGTTCACCAAGTTCAGACATTTCTGTTGTTTTCGAAGTTGTTACAGTGATAGATTTCGGCTGGATTTTTACTTTATCATTATCAAAATGATCCTTTCCCAATAATAATTCCACATAGAAGTCTGTACCTTTTGTATAAGTTGACTCTACCCAAATACGCCCCTTGTGCTGGTCAATAACCGCTTTAGCCAAGGCCAGTCCTATTCCGGTGCCACCCTGTGTCGAATTTTCTCCTTGATAATATCGTTCGAATATATGATTTACATCATCTGTCTTTATTCCCAAGCCATTATCGCAGATATGCAAAATAACCCTATTATCTTTCTCCCTACAATCAATAGAAATCTCTCCCCCGTTTTTAGTATATTTGAAAGCATTGCTAATTATATTCATCAGCACCTTCTCGATTTTTTCTTTATCAATCCAGACTTCAATGTTCTCCTTGTTCGAATGAAAAATGAAACGTATGCTTCTCCGTTCTGCCTCATCCTCAAAATAACACATTACGGAACGGCACAAACCAATTAGATTTTCTCTTGTAATAGCCAATTGCATCATGTTATTATCAAACTTTCTGAAATCCATAATCTGCTCGACCAGATTGAGCAACCGCCCAATATTACGCCGCACAAACATCAATTTCCGTGCGACAAGAGGTTCTAATCCCGGTTCATTGATCAATTCTTCAATAGGCGAGTAAATAAGAGCCAACGGAGTCTTCAACTCATGTGACACATCCGTAAAGAACTTCAATTTCATCTGATGTATCTTATTTTCCTCCTCTCTCATGTGATGTTCCATTATAAGTGCATTTTTTCTTTTTTCCGTCATAATCAGGTTTCGCCTGAAAAGCAACAGAGCAATAACCAAAAGACAAAAATAGATAAAGTATGCGGCATTAGTTTGCCAGAAAGGAGGAGTTACTACAATCTCAATGGTTCGCGGATAATCAGTCCATAGATTATCACAATTACTTCCATATACTTTAAAAGTATAAGTTCCGGGTTTCAGGTTAGTATAAATTGCCCGGTTTTTATTTCCTTGTGCATACCGCCAGCCCTTATCCTCTCCTTCCAACATATAACGGTAATTATTCTTTGAAGGAGAAACAAAGTGCAAGGCAACAAATGAAATACTAATACTATTCATATCATAAGGCAACGTAATCTTTTTTGTCATGTTCAGTGATTGCCTCAAAATTATACGTCCATCATAAGGCTGAAGCGGCTTGACTTCCTTATCAAAGATCATAAAGTCTGTCAAAGCAACTTTGGGAACAATCTTATTATCTTTAAAATTCTGGGGAGCAAAAATCGTAAAGCCGTTGATTCCGCCAAATACTAATTCGCCTGAACGAAGTTTATAGGAAGACCATATTTTAAATGAATTACTCTGCAAACCGTCCTGCTCATCAAAATAACGGAACGCAACTAATTTAGGGTCAAAGCGTACAAGACGCACTCCTCCCATCCAAAAATTTCCATACCCATCTTCTTGCAATGATTCGGTAGTATTGAATGTCCCATTTTCATTGATATTAAGACTATTAAATTGGGGATATTCATCATTATATCTATTGTCTATCAGTTTATTCATCCAGCCATCAATTCCAATTATCCATAAATCTGAATTACTATCTTGATGAATGACAGAAATAAATTCACCTTTCAAGCCGGTAGAAGTCGTATCATTCTTAATATGGAGTACCTTCATCCCTTCTTTGGTAAAAAGCAGCTTATTAAGTCCGTTACTAGTCCCGGCCCAGATTATTTTATTAGCCCCAGCCGATACCTGGTCTACAAAAATATCTGTCATGAAGTTGTTGGTCAATACATTATTACTGGTGGCAGTATTACTGTAATTCAGAAAAGTGCCATTATAATAATCTTCTGCCGACGGTATATACCTATATATTCCCCGAGTTGTACTCATCCATAGTTCTCCGTCTTTATCTTCTATGATCTTAAAAATTGTCATTGGAGAAATATGATGCTTACGAAGCATAGAAGTAAGTTTCAACGGCGCATTACTATCTATTTTATCTCTCTCTATTTTAGATAATATAAAAAGATTATCCCATGTACCGATCCATAGATTTCCTTTTCGGTCGAGGAAGAATGCTGAGATTGTTTCATTTGCCAGTTCAGGTGCTCTTCGGGCGTCAATAGTTTGCAGTTTCTGCGTTTTTCTGTCAAGAATCCTCAAATCAGTAGCTTGAGAACCAATCCACAAACGTCCGTCTTCATCTTCAAAAAAGGTTGCAGTCTTGTTTCTAACCGTCTGCCCTTCACGTAGATTCTCATCAAGAATACTATTATAAACTTCAAACTCTTTTCCTCCAAGTGTCAACTTGCTCATGCCATTTCGTGTACCAATCCATAAGTTACCTGAGAAATCTTCACAGAACGCACGTATATGATTATTGCTTAGTCCTTTACTTTGCCATATATGGCCATATTGGTAGGTTGCCAACAACTTCAAGTCATGACTAAACTTAAATAGGCCATCGTTCATGGTACCAATCCATATCTCGTGATTGCTTGTAATGCAGATCGTAGCAATATTTACATCAAGTATCTTTCTCCACCCCCCTCCACGTGTATACAAAAAGAGTCCATCTGCTCCGCCAATAAGAGTTGCATCAAGTGACAAGTCCTGCATACACGCCCAATGATGATCAAAAAGTAGTCTAGCCTGTCTTGTGTGTTTGTTTATCTCATAAACCCCAGTATTAGATGTAACCCATAAAATATCCTGATCAACCTCTTTTATATCAGTAACCATTGGAATATTAGGTATATACTCCTGATAAGAAAAAGAGGTTCCTTGTTTTTGCAATACCCAAAGTCCGGTATCCGTGCCAACCCATATTTTCTCATTTATTCCCTTTCGGATAGCATAAACGATTTGAGAAGACAACTCACTTTCAACTTTCAAGATAGCGGTATTCTCAAAACTTTCTTTATAAAGATTGAAAACATTTAACCCTCCTCCTTCCGTTCCTATGAATAATAGAGAATCACTGTCGTGGTATAGTGAGATGATACGAATATTACTCAATGAGTTGGATGAGTTATCTCGGATATATGTTTTCATTGAATTACCATCGTACCGGGTTAGTCCATTGAGAGTACCAAGCCATAAAAAACCTGTCTTATCTTGTATAATAGATGTTATCTCACTATGAGGTAATCCGTCGCTAACAGTCAGGTTCTTGAATAATCGCTGATCTTGAGCAAGTGCACCAGACGCTGCCATAATCAGTATTATGAATAAGATTAAAGGGTTCTTTGTCATGTCTAGGATATAATTCTTTCAATAGATGTTTTGTACAAAGATATAGAATATATTCAGTTCTGAAAGTTAATAGCCCCAAAAGTATAAAAGCCTTGCCACTTCATAATTCTTTTTATGAGTATTGCCATGAATAGACGACAAATATTAAATAATAATAGAAAAGCTCACTACTCAGAATATCTTATTAGAATAATTCAAAAGTAGCGAGCTATAAATAATAATAGGAAATACGTTTTTTCTTCTATAGAGAATTAATTAAAAGAGAATGTTTAGAGAGAGAAATTATTTTTTATCCTTGTTTACTTTTTCTTCCACCCAACGGAATAGAAATTCCAACAAATCCATTAACAGTGTTAGAGTTCTTTCCTAAGAACATATAGTCGGTTCCGAGGAACAACGGCCCTAATTTCAGACCAAGACCGAAAGATTTTCCTGCTGACTGAATGGCAGAATAGCTAAGTGCAACGTTAAACCAGCTTTTCGGACGATAATTTGCAGAGAATGTCAACTCTGTAAGAGCGTCAGGTTGTACAAAACGAGTGGTAGACAATACACCAACAGCTAATTTGTTATTGAAGAAACCGTATTCTGCACCCAACACCAATGTAGAAGCCAGACGGGACTTACGAGATTCTTTTGCATCACCTACTTCGAGTTGCAACATATCATAGTCGAGTACATCACCGTTAGTTACACGATCCATATACCCTTGAGTATCATCTTGCAACTGTTTTACTGCATTCACCACAGATGTTTCAGGATTAGCGGGATCGACCATTGCTGCATAAGTACTTCCTTTAATATCAATAGGATCCGGATTGGCTGACGCAATCTTCGTACTTGATTTTGACCAAGAGATAAAACCTAAGTCAAGAATAGATGCAGATACAGTCAGATTATCCAATATTTTATAAGAAGCACCCAAATCAATACCAAAACCGTAACCAGCGATACCCAATTTGCCACTATCAAATTCGAAGTCTGTTACATAATCCTTACCCTCTTCTTCTTGTAATTCCAAACCTTTGAAAGAACTCTTCAATTCTGCACCAACATTCAAATTTGCATGGTAATTATCAAATTTTGCTTTCAATTCAGTAGCTTGTTTAATAGCTTCTTCTGGGCTTAAGCCACTCCAATAATTTCCATCTGACCACTTTGCAATCTCTGCATCACTGGGCAGATTAGCACTCATTGCCACATTTTTGAGTTTTAACTCCATATTACCGATACCCAACAAAGCTTTCACTCTGGCACCGACTGTCAAACGACTGTTAATCTGACGTGAGAGTCCTAAACCAATTTCAGTATAAGCATTGATATTCAATTGCTGACCACTGATATCATAGTTACTGTTTCTCCAGTTTTCTTCAACAGTCTCCATCTCATTCAGGAAAGTAAACATAGATTTAGTCAAGTTCGCACCAATATCGGTACGAAGGCCAATGTTGAACGACCAGAAGTTCTTTCCTTTGTACCAACCGGCAGAAAGGATTTCCGTACTAAAGTTCACATTCAACTTATTGTTATCTTTCAGCCGGTTCATGAAATCCGGTTTCGTATAGAAATCATCTCCGTCATCAATAATATCAATAATATCCTGATATCCTAATGAAGTAGACCCCACAGTTGCATTAACTGCACCAATCACCGGAAGATTGAAGTAACCTTTAGTCGGCGTCAAAGCCGGATTCAGCTGTTGACGATAATGCGTACCTTCCATAAAATAAGAAGTACGCAAGAACTGTGCATTTGCAGGAAGTGCACAAACTAACATAATGAAAAATACCCCAATGAGCTTAGTAGAGCTTAGTAGCTTGTTCGTTGCCATGATTTTAAACTTTTTAATTCTTATTATTGTTTGCAAATATATAGCATTTCAATAACAATTAAAAGCACGAAGCAACACTTTTTTAGCCTAAACAGAACAATTCAAGCACTAAACAGGCTAAAATCGTGCTTATACTGCAAAAAAATGTAGAAAATATAATTTAAGAAAGGAACAACGGGAATTAAAAGTCCAAAGAAAGTTGTTCACCTCCCAACAAATTGAACGTCATCCGATGATAAGGAGTTGTTCCATGTTCGGCAATGGCGGCACGGTGTTTTTTGGTAGGATACCCTTTATTACGGTTCCAGTCATAATAGGGATACTCTTCGTGGAGACGGTTCATATAATCATCACGATACGTTTTGGCCAGAATAGATGCAGCAGCTATCGAAAGGTATTTTCCGTCGCCTTTGATTACCGTGGTATGCGGGATACCGGGATATTTATTGAACCGGTTTCCGTCAATGAGCAGGTGTTCGGGACGGGTGGACAGTTGATCGACAGCACGATGCATGGCCAGGAAAGAAGCACGCAGGATATTTATCTCATCTATCTCTTCGGGTGAAACGATACCCACCGCCCATGCTATCGCTTCACGTTCTATTACCTCACGCAGGGCATAACGTTGTTTCTCCGTCAGTTGCTTGGAGTCATTCAGTAACTCATTCTTAAAATCTTTCGGAAGAATGACGGCAGCAGCATAGACAGAACCCGCCAAACAGCCGCGGCCTGCCTCATCGCATCCTGCTTCTATCAGATTCTCATTTAAATAAGGTAATAGCATCTTTATCGTTTTTATCTCTGCAAAGGTAAATGAAATAAAAAAGGAGACCTAGATTCCGGTCTCCATTTTCTTATCTTTTTAACACAAGATCCTTAGAACAGACTCCAGGCAACCGTAAGTCCTGCCATTACAATGGCTACCATGCTCATAAGCTTTATCAATATATTCAAGCTCGGACCGGAGGTATCTTTAAACGGGTCGCCCACCGTATCGCCCACCACCGTTGCCTTATGAACCTCACTTCCTTTTCCTCCGAAATTGCCTTCTTCCACATATTTCTTTGCATTATCCCAGGCACCACCGGCATTTGCCATAAAGATAGCGAGCACGAAACCGCTGCTCAAACCACCGATCAACAAACCAAGCACACCAGGAACACCGAAGACAAGTCCCGTAAAGATCGGGGCAATGATAGCAATCAATGAAGGAAGCACCATTTCGCGCTGTGCCCCCTTCGTAGAGATTTCCACACAACGTTCGTAGTCCGGTTCGGCTTCTCCCGTCAGGATACCTTTTATTTCACGGAACTGACGGCGCACTTCGTCCACCATGTGTCCTGCCGCACGTCCCACGGCATTCATGGTCAGCCCGCAGAACAGGAAAGCCATCATAGAACCGAGGAACATCCCCGAAAGTACCTTCGGATTCATCAGGTTCACTTCATAATAGTTCATGAAGTCAATGAAAGTAGCATTTGCCACACTGATTGTATTTCCGTCCGAGAAAGTCAGATCCATATTGCCGAGACGAGTCAGTCCGATACGTATTTCTTCAATATAAGAAGCGAGCAAAGCCAATCCCGTCAAGGCAGCAGAACCAATCGCAAAACCTTTTCCGGTTGCGGCAGTCGTGTTTCCGAGAGAATCGAGCGCATCGGTACGTTTGCGGACTTCTTCACCCAAACCGGACATTTCCGCGTTTCCGCCTGCGTTATCCGCAATCGGGCCGTAAGCGTCCGTTGCCAAAGTGATTCCCAGCGTAGAAAGCATACCGACGGCAGCAATGCCGATTCCGTACAACCCCATACCGATATTGGCAAAATCGCCGGCAGCAGCCAGTAGATAAGAAGCAATGATACCCACCACAACTGCAATAACGGGGATAGCCGTAGAAAGCATTCCCAGACCGATGCCGGAAATGATGACCGTAGCAGGTCCCGTCTTCCCGCTTTCACTCAACTTCTGAGTAGGACGATAGGATTGGGAAGTATAATATTCAGTAGAACGGCCTATCACAATGCCGACAAGCAGGCCGACGACCACCGCACAGGAGATCCAAACCCAGTTCTGCAACTGCAAAAGCCACAGGATAAAGAAAGTAGCAACGACGATAAGTACAGAACTGAGGTTTGTACCGAACGCCAGCGAACCAAGCAGATCTTTCATCTTCGCATTCTCTTTGGTACGGACGGCGAAGATACCTATAATAGAAAGGATAATCCCGACAGCCGCAATCAACATCGGAGCAATAACCGCTTTGAACTGCATAGCCGTGTCCGAAGAATGAATAAAGGCGGCAGCACCAAGCGCGGCAGTTGCCAGGATCGAACCGCAATAAGATTCGTACAAGTCGGCTCCCATGCCGGCCACGTCACCCACGTTGTCACCTACGTTATCGGCAATAGTGGCAGGGTTGCGCGGGTCGTCTTCGGGGATTCCGGCCTCTACCTTACCTACAAGGTCGGCCCCCACATCGGCAGCTTTCGTATAGATACCACCGCCGACACGGGCGAAGAGTGCCTGAGTGGAGGCCCCCATACCGAAAGTAAGCATGGTGGTAGTGATTACACAGAGTTTATGAGTCGGTGTCAGTGCGTCAGCAGGAATCACTTCGTTCAGCAACAAATACCAGAAAGAAATGTCGAGCAGGCCGAGACCGACTACGACAAGTCCCATTACCGCACCGCTCCGAAAGGCAATCCTCAATCCGGCATTCAGCGAACCGCGTGCCGCATTGGCTGTACGGGCTGATGCATAAGTTGCCGTTTTCATCCCCAGAAAACCGGAAAGGCCGGAAAAGAAACCACCCGTCAGGAAAGCGATAGGCACCCAAGCATTCTGAACGTGGAAACCGTAGGCCATGATTGAAAACAAAATGACCAGCCCCAGAAACACCCAGCCTACAATCTTGTATTGCTGTTTCAGGTAAGACATAGCGCCTTTGCGCACAGCAGCGGCAATTTTTATCATTTGGGGAGTACCTTCACTCTCCTTCATCATTTGCTTATGGAAGTAATAAGCAAAGCAGAGGGCTAACACGGAAGCGACCGGAACCAGCCAGAAAAGAATGCTATCCATAGGATTAATTTTTAAAGGGTTTACGGAGGCTAAAAGTATGAAAATCAAACGAAAAAAGCAAGTAAGTAAGATTATTTTTTGAACAGTAGATGTACTCACTTTAATTGCCATGTCATTCCTCCCTTTCCGGCAAGCAGCTTGTCGGAGGGTTTGTTAAGTGGGACTTTATGGGAAGGGAAGCCGGTATAGTTCGATTGGAATACCGGTATAGTTAGGTTGGAGCACCGCTTTAGTTAGTCTGCCACGGCCGTGGAGAGTTCTTTCCACAGGCGTGACGAGATATTACCACGGGTGTGACGAATACTCTCCACGGCCGTGGCAAATTAACAATATCGGTATTCCGACAGAACAATACCTACCGGATAACAGATGTATAGCGGGTGTATAAGCTATGTTTAACGGTGACTTATTTACCGTAGAATTTAGTGTCAGCATCAAAATCTGGCCCGTACATCATAAATTATCATTATCTTTGAGCGTTTTTATGCCTGTAAACTAACTAATACCCAATAATTATTACTCAAAACAACATGAAGAAACTATTTCTACTACTAATGGCTTTGTTTACCTTGGCACAAGTGAAAGCCCAGGAAAAGAGTGTTATCCAAATCTCAACGGACAACACAGACCTAATCCTTCAAGTAGCCCCTAACGGCCGACTTTATCAGGCTTATCTGGGTGACAAACTACTAAATGAGCAAGATATCAAGCACTTTTCGCCTTATGTAAAAGGTGGCAGTGACGGCAGTGTTTCTACACGCGGCTGGGAAGTCTATCCGGGTTCCGGTGCCGAAGACTATTTCGAACCGGCTGTGGCTATCACTCACAGCGACGGAAATCCAAGTACGATTCTCCGCTATGTATCTTCCGAGCAGAAGGCCGTGACAGGAGGAACAGAGACAATTATCAACCTCAAAGACGACCAATATCCGGTAGAGGTAACTCTGCACTACATCGCTTATCCGAAAGAAAACGTCATCAAGACATGGAGCGAAATCAAGCACAACGAGAAGAAACCCGTCACCCTGTGGCGCTATGCTTCCACAATGCTTTATTTCTCCGACTCCAAGTATTTCCTAACCGAGTTCAGCAGCGACTGGGCCAAAGAAGCTCAAATGAGCAGCCAGCAGTTACAGTTCGGAAAGAAAGTAATCGACACCAAGTTGGGCAGCCGTGCCGCCATGCATACACATCCGTTCTTCGAACTGGGATTCGGACAATCGGCACAGGAAACACAAGGCCGCGTGATGCTGGGTACGATCGGCTGGACCGGTAACTTCCAGTTTACATTCGAAGTAGACAACGTTGGTAACCTGCGCGTAATCCCTGCCATCAACCCTTATGCATCTGATTATGAATTGAAAGCGAACGAAGTATTCACGACTCCCGAATTTATGTTCACTTTCAGCAATAACGGAACGGGCGAGGCCAGCCGTAACCTTCACGCCTGGGCTCGCAACTATCAGCTGAAAGACGGACAAGGTGACCGCCTCTCCCTACTGAACAACTGGGAAAACACTTACTTCAAATTCGACGAACAACTCCTTTCCGAACTAATGAAAGAGGCCAAACATCTTGGGGTAGATATGTTCCTGCTCGATGACGGCTGGTTTGGCAACAAGCATCCGCGCAACAGCGACAATGCCGGACTAGGCGATTGGGAAGCAATGAAATCCAAACTGCCCGGCGGTATCCCTGCTCTTGTGAAATCCGCTAAAGAAGCCGGAGTGAAGTTCGGCATCTGGATTGAGCCGGAAATGGTCAACCCGAAAAGCGAACTCTTTGAAAAGCACCCCGACTGGGCTATCACCCTGCCGAACCGCAAGACTTATTACTATCGTAACCAACTGGTTCTCGACCTCAGCAACCCGAAAGTGCAGGATTTCGTGTTCGGCGTAGTCGACAACATCCTGACTGAGAATCCGGAAGTTGCCTATTTCAAGTGGGACTGCAACTCACCGATCACCAACGTCTATTCTCCCTACCTGAAAAACAAACAGGGACAACTTTATATCGACCATGTACGCGGCATATACAATGTACTCAAACGTGTGAAAGAGAAATATCCCAATACACCGATGATGCTCTGCTCCGGTGGCGGCGCACGTTGCGACTACGAGGCCCTGAAATATTTCACAGAATTCTGGTGCAGTGACAATACCGACCCGATAGAACGTCTGTTTATCCAATGGGGATTCTCACAAATCTTCCCTTCCAAAGCGATGTCTGCACACGTGACTAGCTGGAACAAGAAGACAAGCGTGAAATTCCGTACCGATGTAGCCAGTATGTGCAAACTGGGCTTCGACCTCGGACTGAAAGAGTTGAATGCGGACGAACTGACTTACTGCCAGAATGCAGTTGCCAACTGGACGCGTCTGAAAAAAGTGATTCTGGACGGCGATCAATACAGACTTGTCTCTCCGTATGACGGAAATCATATGTCGATAATGTATGCTTCGCCCGATAAGAATAAGGCTGTGCTTTATACTTATGATATACACCCACGTTTCGGAGAAAAACTGCTGCCTGTAAAATTGCAGGGATTGGATGCCAAGAAAATGTATAAGGTAAAAGAAATCAACTTGATGCCGAACAGTAAATCCGATCTGGCTGCCAACGAGAAAACTTACTCAGGTGATTATCTGATGAAGGTAGGTATGAATGCTTTCACGACTAATCAGGCTTTTAGCCGGGTGATTGAGCTTACGGCAGAATAACTTCCTATTGCCTTACTCATGCCAAGCCTTTGGCACGCTTGTGCCAAGGGCTTGGCAT
>ENA-OPAR01000151-OPAR01000151.1-human-gut-metagenome-genome-assembly--contig:-NODE-151-length-41071-cov-10.169446_pt1 | contig 41071 bp, 67 predicted proteins | sample MGYA00241061_ERZ501438 | MGnify/ENA primary metagenome ERZ501438 (study PRJEB25962, sample SAMEA2042580) | human gut metagenome | biome: human gut; feature: human-associated habitat; material: faeces...
CTTATTTCAATCCTGAAAGATAGAAATTATCCTCAGAATTCTATCCTCACAGCAGATAGAGGATACGAGAGTTACAATCTTATGGCTCATTTCATTGAGAATGACATCAAATTTGTGATAAGAGTCAAAGATATTCATACCAGAAGCGGTCTGATGACAAATATTAAGACTGAAGAAGGTGCTTTTGATATAAGGGTAACCCGTACATTAACTAGTCTTCAGACAAAAGAAATCAAGGCTGATAAAGAAAAATACATATTCGTACCTTCAACTTCCAATTTTGATTTCTTAGACGAAACAAGAGACTTATATGATCTATCCTTCAGAGCTGTAAGATTCAAGATATCAGAAGATACCTATGAGACTGTTGTCACGAATCTTTCTGAAGAGGAATTCAAGACTGAAGATTTCAAGGAACTTTATCATTATAGATGGAATGAGGAGACTGCTTTTAATAAGCTGAAATACACAATCGGCCTTGTATACTTTCATGCAAGAAAGAGAAAACTGATACAGCAGGAGATAAATGCAGCCTTTCTAATGTACAATGTTTCAGAAGTAATCATCAGAAATATAGATTTGAAGAAAAATAAAAAGCCGGAATTGGAATATGATTATAAATCCAATTTCAGCAGTGCAGTAACTAATATAAGACTTTATCTCAGAAAGAAGATAAAAATGAAGGAACTTATTCTGAGAATAAAAAAATTTCTGGTCGCGCAAAGACCAGAAAGATCGTATGAACGTAATATAAAAGGTCAATCATGTAAACCGCTAAATTATAGAACGTCCTAACACAATTTATTATACACTGTTGTCTTAGGATAACAATAAATTTTTTTAGAACTATGTGATAGTTCTTTTCAAGCACGTCTTAAATCATAATTCTTTCAAATGTGTTTAGTAATAGCAGAAAAGGTGTCTGCCGTTTATATAGCTGACACCTTAACTTAATTACCTGATGGTATTAGTTTTGTTTAACTTAATACCATTGCTCTCTAAGGACATCTTTTTCTCCTCTTGCATCATGTAACATACGATTAGAAATACCAGTAAGATTCTCAATGAAATCACTTATATAGATAGTTTTATCCTTATCTAGTAAATCTACAGGCAATTGATCTCTTAACGGGTTAATGAGTTCACTAAAACGTGCTACTTCTCTATGATTGACATACTTAATAGCCGCTACTTCTATCAGTCTTTCTGTTTCAGGACTAAGTCCTGTAGTCTCTACATCTACTACAATATAAGTATCTGGATATTCTATTCTACTTCTACCTATTTTTCTCATAAAACCTCCAAAAAAGCCACATGTTGTGGCTTTTATTTCTTAGAATGTGGTCCTGCTTTTCTAATATTTTCTGGCATATGTGGATACTTAGTATTGAAGTTTGCTTCAAACATCATAGCAAGTTCATTAGCCATATCTTCATATGCTTCCTTATTAGCCCATGTATCCTTAGGGTTTAATACATATTCTGGGACTCCAGGACATGATTGAGGGACATGAAGATTAAAGCGTGAATCATAATAATAGATGACATTATCTAATGATCCATTAACTGCTGCAGTGACCATCGCACGTGTATATGATAGTTTCATACGTGAACCAATACCATAAGGTCCACCATTCCATCCAGTATTTACTAAATAAACCTTAGTACCATAGGCTTCTAGACGTGAACCAAGTAACTGTGCATAAATACTTGGCTCTAGAGGCATGAATGGTTCTCCAAATAGTGTAGAGAATGTAGGCTGTGGTTCGCTGATGCCTCTTTCTGTACCTGCAACTTTAGATGTAAATCCAGTAACGAATTGATACATTGCTGCATCATGATCAAGTCTAGAGATTGGTGGTAATACACCAAAGGCATCTGCAGTTAAGAAAATAACGACTTTAGGTACTCCACCTACTCCTGGAATCTGGGCATTTTGAATATATTCAATAGGATAACCGACACGTGTATTTTCTGTAAGTGTACCATCATCATAATCTGGCTGTCTAGTCTTTGCATCTACAACTACGTTTTCTAGTTCTGAACCAAAACGAATAGCACGATAGATGTCTGGTTCTCCTGTAGGAGATAAATTAATTGTCTTTGCATAACATCCACCTTCAAAGTTGAAGATTCCTTCTTCACTCCATCCATGTTCATCATCACCAATCAACATTCTATTAGGGTCTGTAGAAAGTGTCGTTTTACCTGTACCAGATAAACCAAAGAAGATAGCTGTTTCTCCAGTATCTGGATCCATATTAGCTGAACAATGCATAGGGAGAATATTTTCCTGTAAAGGCATACAGTAGTTCATGATTGTGAAGACTGATTTCTTGATTTCTCCTGAGTATTGTGAACCTACAATAATAACTGTACGTTCTGTAAAGTTAATAATAATAGCTGCTTCTGAGTTAGTATGATCTACTTCAGAAACGCAATGGAATCCTGGTGCAACAAGAATTGTATAATCTGTTAAACCAAAATTATCTAATTCTTCTTTTGTAGGCCTAATTAATAATTGATGGATAAAAAGGTTCTGACATGCGAGTTCATTGATGACAGTGAATTTACGACGGTATTTCTTATCAGCTCCAGCAAAGCCTTTAAATACGAATAATTCTTTGTCACTCATATAGTTAAGTACTTTTTCTTTTAATGCATTGTAGTTTTCTACACTCATGGCTACATTGACATCACCCCAGGCAATCTGTTCATGTACCTCTGGTGTATCTACAATAAATTTATCATGTGGTGAACGACCAGTATATTTTCCTGTTTTTACAACTAATGCACCCTGGTCAGTTAATAATCCTTCTTTACGCTTTAAAGCATATTCTACTAATTTAGCAGGACATAAATTATAATGTGCTTTACCTGTATAGTTTTTAATTCCTGCATATTCGAGTGTCTTTTCCATAAAGTAACCCCTTTCATTTTGTCTGTATAACACATTATAGCATAAAATTATCTTTTTAACATACTCTATTTCCTAACAATTATTGTGATTTGCGTAAATTTTGTATTTATTTTTTTGAAATGGTTGAAATATTCACCAAAAATAAGTGTTTACGGTATAATGAAGATACACAATCTTAACAGAAACGTAATCTATTTTTGATTTATGTTAAGAAATACTAGCTTATAATAGGTTTCAGGAGGTTTTTTTATGCCAGCAGGTTATACACATTATGTTTTTGGTGAACAGGTTTTAAGTCAGCTTGATGAAAACATCAAGAAAAGGATCATGCCCTACATTGATTTATATCATATAGGGATTCATGGTCCAGATATTCTTTTTTATTATGATGTCTATAAGAAGAATCCTGTAAAATCATTAGGGTTTGGAATGCATCAGCTTCCTGCCACAGATTTCTTTAAACATGCAAAAGAACTCATTAGACAGGATGCCACAGATGCAACACTCGCTTATACTATTGGATTTATTACTCACTTTACATTAGATAGTTCTTTACATCCTGAAATTGGTGTATTAGAGAATACTTTATCTATGACCCATAGCTTACTAGAATCAGAACTAGATAGAGAATTACTTGTAAGAGTAGGAAAAGATCCTTTGACTGCCAATTTAACAACTCATATTCATCCTGGTTATACCAATGCACAGGTGATTGCACCATTCTTTGATTTAAAAGCAGAAGAAGTAAATAAAGCATTACATGATCTACTATTTATCTTAAAGTGGCTTGTTGCTCCTAGTAAATTGAAGAGAAGCTTTGTCTTAAGTATAATGAAGTTAGGTGGTATGTATGAAGAATATAAAGGATTACTTATTAACTATGAAAAAGATGAACATGCTGCCAATGATATCAATCATTTAATAGAAATGAAGGATGAAGCAGTACCTTTAGCCGTATCACTCATTAATGAGTATGTTGACCATCTTGATGATGATTACTTAAATGAAAGGTTTAATAGAAACTATGAATAAACTAACTAAACTAGAAAAATACTGGATCTTGTATGATGTCGGTAATAGCGCCTTTATTCTACTTGTTGCTACTATAGTTCCGATTTACTTTAACTATCTTGCGTCTCTCGCAAAGATCAGTGAAGTCAACTATTTAGCTTATTGGGGTTATGCATCTTCTTTCACAACTCTTATTGTTGCTATTATTGGACCAATGCTTGGTTCTATTGTGGATACAAAAGGATACAAGAAACCAATCTTTACTATTAGTATGATCATAGGTGTAATGGGCTTAGCCTGTTTTTCAGTTCCTAAGTCTTGGATTATATTCTTAGGTGTATTCGTTATTGCGAAGATTGGTTATAATGCAAGTCTGATTTTCTATGATTCCATGCTTCTAGATATTACAGATGCCAAGCGTATGGACTATGTTTCATCTCAAGGATATGCATGGGGTTATATTGGAAGCTGTGTGCCTTTTGTAGTCAGCTTAGTATTCGTCTTATTCTATGAAAAGATGGGTATTCCATTTAACGGTGCTATGACAATCGCCTTCTTAATCAATGCATTATGGTGGTTGGGTATGACATTACCACTCTTAAAGAACTATAAACAGGTAAATTTCGTAGAGAAACAAGAACATCCTATTTGTGATAGTTTTAAACGTTTAGGACATACTCTTTCTACTTTAAATGAAGATAAGAAAGTATTCTTCTATTTGATTTCTTTCTTCTTCTACATCGATGGTGTTTATACAATCATTGTAAGGCTTTTTGGCTTATTTACTATGGTTTTTAAGTGTTTGTTACTAATTTGTTACTAGTTGAGCGTTTTTTTATGATAATTTCAAAAAAAGTTAAATATGTATAACATACTTATTGACAATATGTATTACATAGTATATAATATACTTGTAAAGAAAGAGAGGTAAACAAGATGAAAGAATTCGAATGGTACGGAATTAGAGCTGATGACAAAAAAATATGAAATCGGTGAAATCTGTGAATTGTCTCACAATTGGTGTCAAGATGATCCTGAAGACGGAAGTGAATACAACAAAGAACTTGGGCTTTGGGATGGTGGTGAACTTGACGGAACATGTGCCATTAACTGTACAGATGATTTAGAAAATTTAGATGAAGTTATTGAATTTGTAAAAAGAACTTATTTAGCAACTCACATTTATTTAATTGGTAGCAACGTATGCTACGGTGGCAATGATGCAAATGAAATAATTATGGTAGATGCAGAAGTTTTAAAAGAGTTTTAAAGGATGAATAAACATGGTAAGTGAAGCACAGAAGCGTAACGCTGCAAGGTATCAAGCGGCTAACACAAAAATGATTACTATAAGAGTCAATAAGAAGCTTGAGCCAGAGCTTCTTGAATGGATTGAGTCCAAAAGCAGTAAGTCGAAGTATATTTTGGATCTGATTCGAGATGATATGAGGAAAAATAAATAAAATATGTATTACATACTATTGACAATATGTTATACATAGTATATAATACAAGTGTAGTAAGAAAAAGGAAAAAGGAGAACAGAAAAATGAAACCAACAACAGAAGAACTTAAAAATTTAATAGAGTTAACAAATGAACGTATACAAGACTTATTAAAAGCACATGAATTTGTCGGATGTAGCATGAGTTACAGAAGATTAAAAAGATTAGAAAGCGAAGCCAAGAACTTAAAAGACAAGTTCATTGATAATGAACCAGAAAACATGCTAATCAGAGAAATTGAAGAAATAAACTTTGATTTAAGTCTAATCAATGATTTTTATTACAATAAGAATATAAAGCTTTACGATTATGTTGCAGATGTTTATGCAATGAGAAGCAAGAAAAAGTAAGCAAATAAAAAAGGACAGGCATAAAAACCTGTCCTTTTAAAATAGCAGAAACAAAGATTGTCTACTAAACTTAACTATACAACTATCATTTTAATATTTGTTTCTTAGATTGTCAATGTTTCTATATTACATCTTAGTTCCTCGTAGCAACCAATCCCATGTATTAGTTCCAACGATTCCATCCTGTCTTAATCCTCTATTCTTCTGAAATACTTTCACGGCTTTTTCAGTGCCTCCTCCAAAAATACCATCTGTTGAAATATGAAAGCCTACGCTATTCAATCTTTCTTGAATTAATTTTGTGATGTTTCCCTTTGCTCCTCTTTTAACTGTTACACAAGCATCTAAAGTTTTCGGACCTCTTAGCCCATCAACATTCAAACCTTTATGAAACTGATTATTTAATTCTGTCTGTAGTCTTGCTACCCAACCATCATAATTTAATTTAGTTGTATTGTTATTTGTTGCTGGTGTTGGTGTAGGCATAGGTTTTGGTACTTCTGTATGAGTAACATTATTTACTGTAGCATTTAGAATACCTTCAACAATTGCTTTAGCACATTTATCACTATTCCATTTTACTTTATCAACTGCATTATCAACAAAACAACATTCAACTAAAAGACTTGGACTTTTTGTCTTTCTCAACACATATAACTTTGTAGATGTTTTAACACCTCTATTTCTAATACCTAGGGTGTTAGAAATGTTCTTGGCGATTCTATCAGCTTCATCTTTGGCTTTTGAACTATCACTATAGATATATACCTCTGTGCCTGTACCACCCCCAGCGTTTAAGTGGATTGATACATCTAAGTCAACCCTATGATCATTACACTTACTTACAATTGCTTTAAGATTTGAATTCTGGTCTTTTCCATTGTCATCTGTACAGTCATATACTTTATGTCCGTTTGCTCTTAATAACTCAATTACTTTGTTTTTAACTTTTCTATCTTCATTGACTTCGTCTAATAATCCACTTGCTCCACGACATTTTAAACTATGTCCACCATGTACATTAATAATCATCGTTAATCCTCCTCAAAGTATGCACCAATACCATAATTTGACGCACACATATATTCGATTCTGCATCCTCGTGCAGTATTCCAGCCTTTTAAAAAGTAAGCCACATCTGCAGTTGATAATAATTTAATAGATTCCCCAAGAGACCACAAAGGAGTGCCTTCGCCATCAATAAAACTATCAATGATCTCTACATCATCACCATAGAGACTTTTAATTTTTTTGATAGCCTTCTCTCTATTGGATTTGATTTCTTTTTCCGATAAGCCTTTCATAGGTTGCGAAATAAAAATTTTCATCTTTTAATCCTCTACTTTTCTAGATGACTGATTCTTTTTTCGTGGTCGTCTAATTCCTTCGCATGTGCATCTAATCTTGCATCCTGTCTTCTGTTGTCGGTTGCAAGATAGTCTAATGCTGTAGTCAATTTAGTAATGCTATTGTTTAGTTTAATAACAGGAGTCATCACTCCGATTAGCGCCCCAACACCGATAATTACGGTGTATACTGCCTGTGCTTCAGTCATTTAAGCACCTTCTCTCTCGCCTTCTACAAATCTAGTGAAGGCTTGATGTAATCCTGTTGACGCTAAGCCCATCAATGCTCCATAAACAATCGAATTGACAGATACACCACTTACAATAGCGTTAAGAACTGCACCAACAACTGCTAGAATTGTAGGAATGTACTTATTTGGCACTCTGTCAAAAGATGTCTTGATAATGTAGCCAACAACTAGACAAGCAACCATCACCACTAAAACGAAATACTGTGTTAAACTTGTAAAATCCATAATTATTTACCTCCTGCAAGGTCTTCACGACCTCTTCTTATTAATTCCTGTTTAACCTTCTCCCTAATTCTCAAAGGCACATCGTCAATAGTCTTTAATCCTTTGATAATTAAATCGGCATAAATTTTATGCATTCTTATCACCTACACTTTCATATAAATCGCATAAAGCCATCTGTAACTCTGTTACATTTCTTTCTGTTTCTGTCAAGCGTTCCTCAATTGTTGGCTCTTGTACAGGTTCATTGTCCTCATATTTCGCCCACTCATAATGCTCATAAATGTTGTTATCATCTTCTGTATAAGTAGTTTTTACAACATATGAGCCTTCTACAGCATTAGTATCATGTACTAACTCTTTATAGCCTAACTGCTTTAATACATCATTATTATTAATGTATGTAGTACCATCAATAACTACGCTTTTTGGCGCTTTGGTTAAAATACCGTCTTGTAATTTATATAACATGTTTTTATCACCTCGTTTATTTTAATCTTTTGCAATAATATTTACTGTCATGCTCAGGTCTCCAAACATCAACATTTACTCTGATATAAGCCGTCTCTTCTTCTAGTGGAAAACTTGTACCATTTCCGAATTGTCCTGTTCCTGTGGTTTCCACAACTTTAAAATACTTTTGTTTGCTGATGCATTGTTTATTAATATCATATCTATGTACCTGTATATTGTGCTGATAAGATACATTAATTTCAAATGTCATCGCATCGGTACAAGGTATATAGTCTGATATTTCATAATTTGCCCAACTTTCAACAACTCCATTTGCATTGAACAGTCCTTTTTCTCGACCGTAAATAGGAATTAAGTCTATATTTATAGTTGGCACATCATCTTCCTTTCTTTTCAAGAGTTCAAATCGTCTTCTAAGGAGGAATTCTGTACCCCTATGTTCTGCCAAATCCATGTTATCTTAACCTCACAATCGCACTCGTACCAAGTATATTTACTTCGTATGTGCCTGTAGTTACATCATCGCTATTGCTCAACGTACACCCTGTAAGTGTCAAAGCGGTAGGAGTAGAACCACTCGTGAACTCAAACCCACAAATAAACATCTTATCTGTTCCGACTGTCCCCAAAGTGATTGTTAAACTGCTCATAGTTGGGAATACATGATATTCTCCGCTATTAATAGTGACAGATGTATCACTAGCAGTATGAGTTACTTTTTTAACTCCTAGGTCTGTAGTATTGGCTTTCTTATCAAGTTCAGTTTTAATAATTTTATTCTGAACAGGGTTTGTACTAGTAGCACTTAATGCACTATCTACAGTAATAGATGTTCCTGTTCCACCCGTTGGAATATCTATATTTCCTGTTCCTGTAATGCTTTGGTTGTTTATTGTCTTAAACTGAGTAGGCACATTGTCAATCTTATTTTTCTGCGCTCTAGTTACTGTAACGTGGCTGTCATCTTCTGCTAACTGTGATAATCTAGTAGGTACTACAATATCGGCAATCATGCTATCAATTTCGTTTTTGGTGTAGAAACCTTTTTCTGCTACTTTTGTAGCGATAGTATTAATCTGAGCATCTGTGATATTTAGATTTTCAATCTTGGATTTTAATTCTTCTAAAACAGATGGATATAATTCTTCTATTGCCTTATCAGCATGAGAATGAGAACCGACTAGTGCTGTAATATCTTCACTTCCCCATGATTTAACCGCAACGTGTGAACTATCGAACTTTTGACCGCACAAGTTGAAAACGGCTTTTCCACTTGCTTCAAAAATTGTGCCTTTCAATAGTGCAGTGATGATGTAAAAGCCACCTTCTTCTCTACAGTCACAGTCTATTTTATCAGGAGTTCCTTTGGCTGATATAGTATTAACACTAAAAGTTAAGTCTGTTAAATCTGTAATGTCGGACTTTTTCTGGACCATAAATGTTATAGTCTTACAAGAATTATCATTCATTACACCTAAATTAAAATTAACAGGTAGCGTTACCGCTCTAGAATCAATATCAACATTAATGATGTTTTGAGTATCCATTTAAGCACCTCCTTTTTTTAAGCATATGAGTAAATAAATGAACCACAAACATATGCAGTACTTACGTTTGCACTGCCATGCATTGACGTTAGTGTCCAATGATTTGCGGTCATGTCGTTAGTTTTTGGATAAAAACGTAAAGTAAGGTCTGTACTCTGAGTCTGTACAGGTATGAATAAATTAATTTTTGGCGCTTTATCCATTGGGAATCCGTCCCACATAAAGCCCATAGTGTTTCCGACAATAGTATTAGTAATATTGCCGTCCCAATTTAATTCCACGAGTTTTGATGATTCGTTATATCTATACTTCAATGTAATACCGCAACCGTTCTTCCCACAACTTTTCCATGCACTCCATGTGTTTAGATTATTAAAATTGTTAATCTGTGTTTTTAGTTCTTGCAATTCTTTTTCAAAACGCTCTTGTGAGCCTGTTGATGTTACATAGCCACAATACCATGGATCGCTGCGTACATCAGAAATATTGCCTTGAACTAGTTTTGTAACTCCTTGACCAATTGAAACAACAGCCAAAAATAACTGATATGTCGAACTTGTTCTAACTGGTGTCGGCCATTTTGAATCACTGCCACCTTTTACGATTTTTAAATAAAATTGACGGTCCGTTAAATTAAACTCGATACATACTGCATCATATCGTGTATATGTACCACTTGCTGAATCAATTGATAAAGTCTTTTCTTCTTCTAAAGGATAAAATGCTCCATTAATTGAAGCGTTTCCTGTTGCTACAGTTAACTGCATCGAATTGTTTGCAGTCGTTAAAAAGTCATTTTGTGTAAAAATTCCATTTGTGAAAAAGCTTTTAAACATTTTTCTCCATGAGGAACTGGACATAGTTCTATCATGATTTAGAGAATCAAATGGAAATCCTAAATTATCTGTTGCCATTTATAAGTTATCACTCCAATCTATTGTTGATGGAAGCGGTGTTCCTAATGTTGGAGTTGCCACCATTCTTCCATGCTCGTATGTTTCTTGAACTGTTACAACTCGTTCACTTGTATGAATACCCCAATTTTCTAATTTAGTTGTTACAATGTCGCCCAAATCATAATCAATCAAATATTTATAATTGCTATCTGTGCTATCTTCTTTTTCTAGCGACTGCACCAAAGTGTTAGAATTGAGTGTGCTATCACCGCGCTGAATCAAGGCATTTCTATATTCTGTATCTGTTAACTTATCTTTTTCGATATCAGAACCATTGATAAAAATCTCTCGTCTTTCTAATCCTGTTGATGAAACGCTTCCTGTAATTTCAACCTGTCGGTTAGTACCTTCTCCCTGTCCGCCTACATAACAGACATTGCTATAATTTTGAGAATTGGAAGTAAAAGAAGCTTTTATGATGTCGCCGTCTTTTTGAGAAAAAATAACACGTGATCTTTCTCTCTGATTTTCTGACCTATCAATTCCCTTATAAGTTTCAAAAATCAACTTTTTAGAATCAAAATCAGGCCTTAAACGAAAGCCAATATTAGAAGCCTGTGAAAGTTTTGAAAGATATGTAAGAGTATTTTTGTATGTCGCTTGAAATTGGATTCTTTCAGAAAAACCATTTAAAACTCCTAATTCTACATTTGGAATATCTGCAAGTGTGACAAGTTGTCTCATTGCATCTTCTACTTTGCCGTTAAAATTAAACGTTCCTTTTATAAGCCTTCTGGAAAAATAACTTTCTGCGAATCTACCTGTCACCTTGATTTCACTTGAGTTATATCCTTCTTCAATTACAATGTTTTCGATAACTCCACACTCTTTTTTGCCTTTTAAATAAACTAGATTTTCTAATTTTAAGATTTCCAAAGCATCTGCATTTATAGGCATATGGATTTCGAAATCTCCACAAGATGTATAATTTCTAGTCCAGATGATTGATGTAGCACCTTCAATGATTCCTAAAAGCATCATGTCACTGTTATATATTTTTAGCTGCATAGCACTACACCTCTAAATAATTATTTTTGTATGAGATCGTAACGTTTAAATTATCAGCACCACTCTTTGCTGCGTAGCTTAAATGGTTGACACCTGTTTGTAGTCTTAAAAAAGAAGAATCAGAAGTTAAATATTGATTTATATTTTCTTTTGAGCCGTCGCTTTTTATTAATCTAACAAAGCAGTTTCTAACTTGTGTTGTTATTTCAACTTTTTGGTTTGCTTCTAAAATGAAATCCATTGAACCATTAATGCCTAACATGAGCGTCTCGCCTGTTTCCTCAAGCGATAAAGAAGGATTGACTACTTTTCCATTTGCTTCTAATAAGATAGTCATTCCTGTTTCTGCTCCGTTTTCGTTTAATATTTCAATATTTTGAGTTTTAACAATTTTAGATATTTCTTCATCAACAAAATCATGAGGGAATTCAAAAAGCGAATCAATATAGGACATTGCGATATTATTGTCTTCTAAATCTGTGAAGTAAGGATTAGGACAGATTAAAGAGATCTGATGTGTTCTTTTTTTGAATGTTCCATCAGTTCCACTTACTTTTTCAACAATATAATCAATTTTTCTTTTGTGGATGCCGTCATCATAGACTAGAGTTCCACCACAAGAAAAAACTTTATCAAGCAATTCCCTATTTTTAGCAAACATATCAATATCAAGAACAGTTAACACTATATTTCTTTCTTTTAGTTGTCTGCCAACAAAAGTCGAGCCGTCAACATTACCATTTGTGACAGTAGTCACGCTGTATTCAGCATTGTATAATCCATCCGCATCAATCAAAAGAAAAGGAGATATAGAAGTTTCATCAAAGACAATTGAATAACCTTTTTTATTTGTGCAAGTTAATGTTCTATACTCTTTCGTCATTCTTCTATGCTCCTTTCAATTTCAAAATAAGTTCTCTAGTTGCATTCTTTGTCTGTCTCGCTGTTTCTGAAGCATCTAGCGCTTTTGGACTGTTCACATTGATGGTCTGATAGACATTTCCATTTCTTTCTGATGAGCTATTTGATCTCATTGATGCACCACTAAATTCTTCATTATCCATCTGGATTTTAACTTCTTTAAAAATTCCTAAAGAGTCAAAAGCATCACTGCCATCAATTCGCATTTCATCAAGAATCATGTTTTTGAAGTCTAAAATGTTAGATTTAACAAATTTGAATGAGTCTAAGAGACCAAGACCAAGGCCTTGACCAACAAATGGTCCGACTTCTTTTCTCATGATTGTAGAAGGAGAGTGGATGCCAAGGAATCCTTTAAAGCTTTTGACGATACCGCCGGCAAAGTCTCCAATCTTCTTAGTAATCCAACCACCCATGTTCCAAATACCCTTCCAGATACCTTCAACGATATTTTTACCGATTGATAGCATTTTCGAAGGAAGTGAAGCAATCGCTTTTACAATGATGTCAAAAATATTTTTAGCTGCACCTCCTAAAGCACCGAATAATGATTTAATTCCACTTACTAATCCACTGATACCTTTACCACCAAGCGCACGCAGTCTTTCTGGAAGCATTAGAATATTGATTAATACAGTATCTAATGCATCTTTTCCTGTACCCTTCAGGAATCCAAACAGTGCCTTGATACCATTTCCAAGGCCCTTAATGGCCATTTTGCCCAAATTAAGCCAGTTGAACGCTGACCACACATCAACGATAGCACCTATAATTTTAGGAATATTTGCGATTAATGTAGGTATTGCCTGAATCAATCCGAGCGCTAATTTACCGATTAATTTTACACCACAAACCAAAATAGTTGGAGCATTGTCATTGATGATATTAGCAAATGTGCTGATAATTGTTGGAATTTTCGCAATCATTACAGGCAATGCACTAATGATGCCATCAGCCAACTTATTTAATAATTCAAACCCACTTTTTATAAACTGCGGTGCTTGTGCTGCAATGTCGCTTGCGAATTTTTGGACAGCGTTAAGAATTCCTGGCATGTTATTAAAAGACTCAGCAAGTGCTGTTATTAATGACTTGCCAATATTTCCAAACATTGGAATTAAGTTATTTCCAAGAAAAATACCAAGTGAAGAAACCACATTCTTGAATGAACCAAAGACATTTTGACCTGTTGAAATGTTTCCCAAAAAATCCTTCCAAGAAGCTTTTAACATTCCGAATGATCCTGTTAATGTCGTAGTTGCTTCATGCTGTGTTGTTCCTGTGATTTTCAGATTTTCTTGGATAGCATGGATTGCATTGTAAACATCACTTAAATTATTGATATCATAATGAACACCTGTCAGTTTTTGGGCATCAGTAAGCAGTCTCTGCATTTCTGTTTTCGTGCCACCATAACCTAACTTAAGGTTGTCTAGCATTGTATAGTTCTGCTTTGCAAACCCTTGATAAGCGTTCTGAATGTCTTGCATATCAGTGCCCATCTTGTTAGCATTATCTGACATATCCTTCAGCGCAGTATTAGCGACATCCGCCGCTTCGGCAGTGTTGCCACCGCATGATTTAACTAATGCAGCAGCAAAAGAAGTTGACTGCTCCATGTATTCATTCGCTGAGATGCCCGCGTCTCTAAAAGCGCTCTTTGCATAATTCTTGATTGTTTCTGCACTTGAGCCAAAAAGTGTTTCAACACCACCAATGGACTGCTGTAGTTTTCCGCCTTCCATTATAGAATCTGATAATACTTTTCCAATTGAGAATCCTGCCAATACAGGCTTTAAAGCACTTACTAATGCGGATCCAAAACCTAAACCACTAGAAGTACCACTTTCTTGCGAAGGCTTTTCAAGAAGGTTTCTAAGATTTGATTGTATTCCCTTTGCAGAAGGAACGATTTGCACGTATGCTTTACCTAAATTACTCGCCATCTTTTAGCCCTCCTTTTTCAAGTATCTCTTTTCTAGCTTTTTCAAAATCTTCAGCAGTGTCGAAACTTAGCATTTCTTTTATTTCAATATCTTCTTTTAAGAATTTAGAAGCGATAGAAATTGGAGCGTTTCTTCCTTTTTCTGCATCAGTTGTTTTTGACCACCAAATTTTAGCCAAATAATCAACCTCAAGAGCATTAAGCATTGTATTCATATCAACACTCATTCCGTTGTATGCTAACTTGAAACGGCTATTATCTTTCAAACCGATAACCAAAATGTAAATGTATGACGGATTGAATTCTTTATAGTCGTAAATATTATACGTTTCTGCTAAGTCGCAAATTATTTCTTTTTTATAGTCTCGCAGTAAGCCCACGAGACAAATTAGTTTTTTACTGAAACTCCGTCATCTGTCTTCATCGAATTTAAAATATCAAGTATTTCATTTTCAAATCTTTTTGCTGAGATTTTTCCGTCTTTTTTTCTGCAATGTTCTTTTAATCTTTTGTAATCATTTGCGCCTAAAAGCAATTTAGCGAAAGACGGTACACCTGAACCTGTGTTTTCTAAATCATCAATTTTTTCTAAGAGTTCAAAATCATCAGTAACCCTTTTGTCGATTTCTGCTTCAAATCCTGTTTTTGTTTTAACTTTAAAAAATTCCATTATTCGCCCTCCGCTTTCGAATAAAATTCTTTGTGATAAGTTCCATCTTCATAGCCTGTTGCACATGCATACTTCAATTTATATGCAATGACTTCATCATCTTTATAAGTGACATCTGATTTATCTGATACTTTGCATCTAGGAATTACAATTCTTTTCAGAACTTTTCCTTTGTTTAAAATCATATCAATAACGATCATTTTGTAATCTTGTTTATCTGGTGCAATATTGACCGTCATTCCTGTATCAATTGTTCCTTTAACAGCAGTTTCTCCATAGTATTCCTTCTGGACTTCTTCATTCATTGACTCAATGTAAGTGACTTCAAATTCATCTGTAAAATCACTATCTAGTGTTGTGACAACATCACCACCCCAAGATTTCACGTCTTCAGACTTTTCAGAAGTTGAAAACACAACACCGTCATCAGAAACATATCCGCAGCATTTAAAAGAAGAATCTAATTGTGCTTTTGCATCAGTCGGAATTTTTGAATTGTCGCAAGGTGCTTTAAAAATCGCACCACCAATTTTAGGTTTAGCGACTGAAACGTTTTCTTTTTTGTTTGACATAAAAAACCTCCTAACTTTTGAGTATTAAAAAACCAAGTCGAATACGGCTTGGTATCTGTATTTTTTGGTTGTTGTATCAGTGAAGTTGTAATCACTGTTTAATGAGCATTTTGCTATTTCTGGCATTTCGATGATTTCTTCCATGGCATTTTTTACTTTTTCGTTTAATTTAGCAGAATTTAAAAGTGAATCGGCATAGCTTTGAATTGCGACAGTGGCATATCTAGTGTGATTTTCAACATATGATCCTGTCTTTTCGACGACAACATAAGTATCTTCACTTGCATCATCAACTTGACCATATACATTTACGTTTAATTTTCTGCTTAGGTATTCGATAAGATAGATTTCAATAATTTCAATATCCATATTTATTTTCTTCTTGATGACCCAAGCGCTTTAAGTAAATAATTATGTTTCAAGTTTTTGTAATAAGTAGGTGCATCATTCGCACTTACTTTAACATTTGCCCTGTTTTTTCCTACGTACATATCCATCTTATATTCACCTTCACTGCAATTATTAACAACAGAAGCGCCTGTTTCTTTCAGAACTTTCTGCATTTCTGCGCCTTTCATAAGTTCTCTAACACCTTCGCGGTTTAATTCAAATTCAAAACTTTTACTCATATCTTTCGACCGTCACTTTCTTATTCCAATCAAGCGGAATATTTCTGTCAATTCCCTGTATTGGCATGCCAACCGTATGCCATTTATGCCCAAAGAATTCAACATCTACATTATTCCAATCATGATCGTCACTTTTTGGTATCGCTAACTGATAAACACATTTTCTTCTATCTGCTTCAGTGCTTGTCGCAGTATCAGAACTAGAAACAGGAGCCACAAGCACATTATGGACTTCAACAGGTTCAGAACTAGTTAATTCATGATTAAATTTGTCTTTTTCTGTTACTTTTTTAACATATAAAGTAACTGTTATTCCTTTAATTATTGCCATAAATCAATAAAAAAACCTTGTGCATTTCTTGTCAGTCCTAAGCGTTTCAGTTCATTATTTAAAAAGTAAATGTCCTCGCCAGGATTAACATAAGTCCCACTAAAAGAATACCCCAAGGCCGACTCGCTCACTTGTTCAAATGCCCCACGCTCATCTAATTTTTGCATTACTCTTTTAACGCTCGCTAATACAACCATTTTAGCAACGTTCTTTTTGTCATCATCTCTAGCAATAATAAAATCAATGTTAAAACCTCTATTAGATGCCTCAACTCTTAAAAGAGATGAAGCATCTATAAGAAGTAATTTAACTTGTTCTTTTTCTGCATCAGTGAGATGTTTGTTAAATTTTGCCTCGTATTCATCAACTGTCGCAATTGTCTCACTCATTCAAAAAGAACTCCTTTCACTATGCTGTGTGTTTCTTGACTAAAACTGTATCAGATCTTGAAATCATATAACCGTAAACGTCACGACCCTGAATAGCAGAAGCACCAATGTGTTCACCATCTGCTAAATCATTGACTCCGACAGGTACTGCCCAATCATCTACATAGTGACAGAAGATTCTATTTCCTAAAATGAAATCAACCTTATCATCTGTCATGTTGTCGGCTTCATAAACTGTGATTCCACCAATCTGTCCGACTGCTCCTGTCTGAATAACGGCATCACCTAATGCAGAAGCCTTGATGAATTCAGGACATTTTAAAATTAATGCATAAGTTTCAGGCGATACTGCGAGCCACATTTCAGCAGTCTTAAGATGTGCCTTTCTTGCCTGTGTTCTTGCATCAATAATTGATTCATAGATAGATGCCTTAGTTAATGCTTTAGTATCAGTAATAGCAGTACCGTGTGCAATTAATTCATTGCATAAATCAGTATCAACTTGCATGGCCATTGAATATCCGGCTGAATCTAATCTTTCAGCAACTAAATTATCAGGTACGGCACTAGCAACATAGCCATCAACCAATTCATTTACTGCATTGTCATGATCAGTGACTAATGTTTTGTAAGAAGTTGTTGAAGTAGTTAACTTAGTACCGTTCACTTTATCATAAGAATTGACTTTTACTTCTGTATCTCTTACAGGAATCTTAACAGCACCTGCTGTTGGATCGCCCTGATAGTTTCTATTAAATAAATTAATGAATAATGATGTTTTTCTCTGCTTTGCTAAAACAAGAGAAGAGTATCTTTCTCTTAATTCCATGTTCTGAGCCATAAATATATAATCCTCCTACATTGATTAAACTTTTAAATTAGGGTTTAACTCCATGAAATGCTTTTCAACGCCACTCATAGTTCCGCCCTGTGAATTCGAACCTTGAGGAGCACCGGGTGTTCCTTCTGGTTCTTTCTTCTTCGGTTCGACTGATGGAGCAAACATGGACGCTAACTTCTTAGCGCTCTCTGTTAGTTCTTCTTCTGTCTCACCACTTAAAAAGTCGGTAGCGCCAACAGGCAAGCCATTTTGTAATGCCACCTTTGTTTTGAGCGTTCCGACTTCATATCCTTTAACTTTTGTTAAAAGGTCATCTCTTTCTTTTTCTAAAGCTGTATATTTTTCTGTTTCTGCTTTCGCAGCTGCTTCATAAGTATCCTTTAGTTTCTGTGCATCCTCTGCGCTTAAGTATTCAGCATACTTTGCACGTTCTCTTTCAATTCTGTTCTTGATGATTTCGTCAAGTTCTTCCTGTGTTTCAATTGTCTTAAATGGCATTTTTAAATTCCTCCTACTTTTTCAATCCGCAATAGTTGCGTAAAATAAAAAGAAGCGTTTGCCTTCGCTTCTCTTTAATAAAATATTTTCGGTGCTTTTTTCTTCTTGGATTTGTTGCAAATCCAATTAGCCAAAATTACCGAGTCTAATAAAGTTATATCTACATCATCTAATATTGATTTATATCCAAAACCACCATTTGTTCCGATTGCACGTTTTTCTGAATTGGTCGCACTCTGTTTCAAAGACGGCTGACCAAAGTGACACAATGATCCGTCATTTATCGACTTTTCAAAAAAAGCATTCGCTTCAATAACATCCGCGACTTTTGGGAGTGTTATAGGAACATTTATATCTGCATCTCTTAGATTTTCTTTTAAGACAGCCTGTCCGTTCGCACCGTCCACAACGATGCGCTTTACATCTGCTTGTTTTAGAAAATCAATTATCCAACCGTTGCCATCTTTTACCGTTTTTCTGTCGACTACATCGACAAGGATACGTTTATCCTCAGTCTGACAAGCGACCGCTAAGCATACGCTCTCGCCATCTTTAGAATATTTGATGCCTACATATAATTTGCCTATTAAATTAGGAATATAGTCTATTCCTAATCTATCCCATTCCTTTTCAAGGATTGCTGACTTTTGATTGTACTTCAGCCACAACCCGAAACGTTGAATGTTGAAGTCAATCTCGTCGCTAGAATCTTCTACAGCGACAGAACGTTCTTTTAATGTCTGACCTAATGATGGATTACATCTATACCAGATATCTCTATCAGAGACATCTGACATATGTTCGACTGACCACTCAGCCCAACCACAATTTTCAGAATTTCCACTTAAGCAAGATTCTCTTAACTTTTCGAAAACTGTTCCAGAAGAAACAGCGGTCGGCGGTGTTCCACACATAATCGTCTGTGGATTTTCTGAAGAAGTAACAACATACTGAAGTGCTGACTGTTGATCATCAGTATATTCCTGTGCTTCATCAATAATAAGAAGGTCGAACCCTTCACCTAAACCGCCCTTAGAACTTCGTGTTCTAAAATTAATGGTTCCACCATTTTCACCTAAAATACGAATTGTTTCTAATCCGTACTGGGCAGTAGCAGTGTATGCCTTCTCATACTTCTTGGACTTGTCTGCTCTTTTGATTTCTTCGAAACCATTTTCATCAAGCATCTGCTTCAGTTTTTCCCAAGAAGCATGCGACGTTGTTGTTCTATGCGCTGTATGAAGGATTCTTTCACCATGAAGAATCCCCCACAACTCTCTCATGACAAGGATTTCGGACTTCCCATTTCTTCGAGGGATGGAATATCCATACTTCATATGTAGCCATTGACCTTCTTCATCAACGGCCATGATATCCATCATCTGAATTTCTTGCCATTCCATAGCATTACGAGTTGTGTTGTTGTAAAGTTCAACCGCTTCAGAACCTAATGTTTTTTTATAAGGAATGATGTAGCTGTTAGTAGGAGTCTGCTGTCCTATCCTCGAATCTGACATTTTTAAACCCCCTACTTTGTCAATTAAAAATTGGTATCAAACAATCAATTGACATCACCCCGCTTTACTGAATAGTATATTTATTTGTTTAGTTTCTGAGCCTGTTCTATTCTATTTTTAGCAATATTGAAATAGTTTTCATCTTTTTCAATTCCGATGAAGTTTCTATTTGTATTCATGCACGCTACACCTGTCGAACCACTGCCCATTGTAAAATCTAAAACGGTGTCACCTTCGTTGCTGAAAGTTTTCAGAAGGTCTTCTAATAGTTCCGTTGGTTTCTGCGTGGGGTGTACGCTCTTATTAGATGACGGCTTAGCATACTGAAAAACATTACTCTTAGAGTTTGCTCCATTCAGATTAAAGACAGATGGATAATCAACTTTCTTAGCACTCTTTATTTCTTCATAAGGCTTTTTGAAATGTCCTGTTTCTTGTAACTTTTTATAATTCTTTTCTGACGGAATGGCAAATTGTCTGCCATTTCCAAAATAATGGCTTGCCATACATGAGCAACCTAATAATTTGTTAATCTGTGCCATCGTGAGTCCTGTTTTCTCATATTCTTTTTTAAGATAGGTTATTACGTTGCTTTCTGCATATACTTCATCGCCGTAAACCTTCTTTTTAAAGAGAAGCATGACTTCGACATACTTCAGACAATTTTTCTTCGCTCCTAATACGTTACCACTGCAATTTTTTAACCAATACATAGGATATGAAAAAGGCAAGTCAACCGTCTGTTTAGTGATTAGTTCACTTGTATATGGCTCTTGCGAAAATAGAATACACTTGCCATTCGGTCGAAGTACCCTTGTGCATTCTTCTAGCATTTTCTCAGTATCTAAAGCAATATCCCATTTTCCTATCTTATTGAGGTTTTTTCTGTTTCTGTTCTCTCCGTTATCTTCTCCGAAGTCTCCGTACATCGTACCGTAAGGAGGGTCGCACAAAATAAGGTCTATAGAGTTATCCTCTATGTTTTTGAATAACTCCATGCAGTCTCCATTGTATAGTACACTTGAAGCCATTATTAATTGTCTCCGTTTAATACTCCAATGAGTGCCACAATAGCAACAACAAAGAAGCAAATAAGAATCATGACAATGCTAATAATAGTTGGCAGAAATACAATCAACCAACTAAATTTAAATGCTCCTAATAGTTTACCGATTACAAAAATAATTGTAATTAAATTTAAAAAACCAAAGTTCATAAAGGTTAATCCTCCTAAATTAATGTTTTTCTATGCACCCACACTGTGCATTTACAACGTTTGTGACGTTTAAATATTGTATTGTCCATGTCACTCGAATAGTCGTAAGTACCCTCTAGGCTTCTGCACCATTTACAAGCGCCGTGGTCTGCTCGTCTTTCTACAACCTCATAATAGCCAAGGTTATTTAAGAACCTAGCATTTTCTTTTATTGTATCGTCAACACATGACAGTGTGTAATTCTCGACTGATGCATTTAACTCTTCCTGTGTGTCTTCAAAAATGTCAGCACGTGAATATTCCGAACAAATTCCCTCGATTCTATCAAGATTACATTTTGATGTTTTGCCTTTAAAAGGTATATCGTCCTTTTTGTTTAACATACTCTGCACATCTTTAGTGTAATTAGAAACTAGAGCATGATTGTTTTTTAAAAGAGGAGTAAGCACCGACTTAGCAATATTATAATATAACTTCCCGTTTGGAAGTGTATTCCCTGTCATATTTTTTTGAATAGAGTAGTTAAGAAAATCGCTCACTTTTTCAGCGAACGAATAAGAATCCATGTGTGAAGCCTTACCTGTTTCAATCTTTTTTAAAAGCTTTTCAATAGCCTTTGATTTAGAATATTTATTTTCGAAATCCTTTATTATTGCATCAAGGATTTTCTGTGACACATCATCATTCATTTACGGCACCATCTTCATCATCAGATTGACCTGTATTATCTGAACTATTAAACACTTTATTGTAAACAGGTTCATCATCAACGGATGCTTCAATTCCTGTTAAGTCTTCCAATGATCCCTTGTCAAAATAGCCATCAATAGACTGATTAATCTTTATTACTCCATCGCCAATACCTGAAAGCATAGTCGCATCAATCTCAAATACAGGCTTCCAACGAATTTTTAATTTTGCGAATTGCGAACGTTTAAACTGAAAATTGCTTTCTAATGATTTAGCAAGAAAAGCCACGTTGATGATTCCGACTTCAAAAGTTTCTTGTGCAGAACGTGCCATTAATCTCAGACTTTCATGTGTTGCTTTTATTGCTTCAGCGCTTGAAGGATTGGAAGTTGTAAAACCTAAGTCATCCAATGTCAATCCTGTTTCTCCTGAGAACATTGAAGCAAGTGTTTTTAACTGATCGTTATAAGGTGACATTGACTGCTGTTGGAACTGTCCGACTGTTGGAGCGTTGCCGTCTTCATCTCGTGCAAATGCCATCATAGCCGACATGACCATTTTCCATTTATCAAACTGCTCCACTCTATTATCTAATCCTGTTACCCATTTTTGAGGGAATGAGTAGAACTGAGCAGAAACGCTCATAAGCCTTAATGTCTCTTTTGCATCATCCACATACTTCATCAACGAATCAGAAATAAGGCTTCGTCCAAAAGGTCTAGTTGCATCAGGATTATAAATAATCGGAACTAAAAGAGGATAATCAAGAACATTATTAATATCTTCTATTGGTTCGCTATAATCCTGATTACTGAAATATTGCGTTTTTCCTTTTGTAAAATATGCTTCTAATGACGGATCTCCTGTGTAACTATCTCTTTCTAGTACTGCATATCCTTCTGTTAGCAACATAGTAGATGTATCAATAACACCAGTTGCATTGTAGCCGTCAATTACTTGTAGTCTAGCCGTGCCGTCTGTGTTCTTAGAGATATAGACAAAGTCGCATGATGAAATGATTGCTCCTTTAAACATTGTTTTAAACAATACATCTCTGTTATTCCTTACAAAAATATCATTTACTAGCAATTCATCATCATGGCCAAAAGAAGAAAATTGCAAACGATTTGCAAGTGAATCTACTGCTTTTGGAATCCATCCAACTTTTTTAGTAATCTGTTGCATCTTCTTATTTTCTGTGATTGCTTGTGAGTTGTCCATTTCATCTTTTTGATTGTAATACTTATAACATGTATCAACTCTTGTTTGCTTGTCTTTTAAAAGAGCCTTTAGATATTCGATTCCTTTATATGCCATAATACCTCCCTAATTTAGCGTATGAGCGCCGTTTATTTTATTGTTATTCTTGCTTGTGATATCCTTAAACGCTTCTTAGGCGCTTCCTCATGATTTCCTAGGCTATCGCTGTGAGCCATGTCAGCGAGAAATTTGTGTAGACGGCGGGAAGAAGTGATTCCATACCCTTAGGGTATGCATAGCCGCCTAAAAATAAGACAACAAAAAAAGGTTCATTAAGAACCCTTATATTTAGTCCAATCCACTTTATGAGGAAGATCATTATTATTTATTTCTGTGTCGTGCTTGACAGTCACACGTCTGAATAGTTTGTCGCTCTTCTCTCGGTTGCATATCCAATGTGCAAGTTGAAGATTATCCATGTCGCTCGGATGTCCACCTTTCGCAATTGGTATGATGTGGTCAATGCATGGAGACATTGGATGAGGATACTTCTTTGTAAAGTCTACAGGCTTACCGCATATCCCACAGACAGTTTGTGTAGCAAGTATCTTCTTTTTATTTAAAGAAAACTGTCTTCTATGACTGCTTATCTGTTGATCTGGTCTATTCCCTTTAGGCATGATATCTGTTCCTATTCTTTTCTAGTGACTTTACTTTTTCTTTTCTCTCATCATGAGGCAAGAAAGAATACTCGTACTTCTCTCTTCCGCAAATCATGCAGCGCAACACAATTGTTTTCTTATCGCACTTTCTATATTTATCGTATTCAGTATAACTGTCACTCTCATAATACTGACACCAATGCTTTTTCAAACCTTGAGACATTCCATTTATTAAACTCCTTATAAAATAAAAAGCACTCGTCGGAGTGCTCTGTTTCTTTATGTTTTAGTACACTATCATATTACTACAGAAATAAATACAGTGCTAAATAACATAATATATAATTATACATATTTGGATTAGATTATATAACTTAACTCCTCAATTGCCTCTTTAATCAGTCGCTTAACATTGGATTCTGAATATTGCATAATATCAGCAACCTCGCAGAAGTCCATGCAGCATATGTATTTGAAAAATAACACATCTCTATGCGTGATATTGGTTAGCTTTTCAACGTTGTCCCTTATTTCTGACATCTTATCAACATAATTATCTTTCATCAAAATAAAGTCATTTTTAGTCTTTGGCTCTGAGTATGATCCTGTTGGACTGTCTTTGTATGAAATAGACTTCACACCAACTAGAACATTCTCTAAATATTCGACTCTGTTCTTCATATTCTTATATGACTTCAAATAATCTCTTGTTTCTTCAAACGTCATCTTGCTACTCCTTTATGCAGTTAAACAAACCCATAGTACTATTAATAATGTGAGTACTAAGCAAGTAATAATATTCATGGCTTTTCACTCCTTTCATAATTTAAAAGAATCTGCACTGCTCTTACTCTGCCTTTTCTTCTAGGTTTTCAGATGTCAATACAGATTCTTTTTTATTGATAAGCCATTAAATCCATGAGATTATTGAAAAGAATCTATTAGGAGGGTTATCCTTTTAGATTTTCTTATTTAATTTTTTTCTTATGAGTTAAATATAAAGAATTTAATGGCCTATTAATTATCTAATGTATTCAGATTGTAGAAATTGAATTAGATCTAAATACTCTTTATAAGTTGTTTTCTTTGTTGTTTCACAAGAAGAAGATATGATCTTGTTTTTTCCGCTTCTTGTCCTGTCAACGCATATAATTCTTGAAGCGTCATATCTATCTTTATTATACCAGAAATCACCATTGCGTTGTTTAGCTCGAAAATTTTCTAAGTATTTGAGTCTTTCTTCTGCTAGTCTTCTATCAAAGAATGCCTCAGAAAATACGATTGTATTTCCTCTTCCTCTAAAATTAATTCTGAACGGAAATCCATCAACAAATGACCTAGTATCTAATTCTATACTTACTCTATTGAGGTTGATGATTGAAAAGTGCGTTCTTAAGTATTCCTTTTCTTTTTCATTTCTTGGGCGTCTGAAGATTTTGAATACTTCAACAAAATTACATTTTGCACAGTCATTTTTTCTTAAAGCATTTCTATAAATTCCCTGATTTCTTTTAATACTTAACGGCTTTTCTCTTTCAACAAGTTCGACTGTAAAAGGTATGTTTTCAATGATGCCTTCTTTTTTGCTGATATTTAGCAGCATGTTGTATTTTCTCAAAGCAAGCGGTTCATCACTATTTGCATGTGCTTCAACTCTGTATGCGACTACATCGAAATAGTCTCTTACTCTCGTAAGGCTTCCGCACCCAAGAAACTCTCCATTTTTAGCATTATAGACATAATATGTATTTGTTCTTTTGCCCACTTTTAAGTCTCCTTTATTGTTTGTTTAAATTTATATTCAAAAATCTTTTTCTTAATCTTATAAACTTCTGTTTTTCTACCTTTAACATCTTCCACAACTCTAACGTTATTGATGTAATAGACGAAATCAGCAACGTACTTCATGTTCCTTCTTTTTTTCTTCTTGCCATCAACAACGACTTCAAAAGATGGGATCAATTCGAAAGGCACCTGTAACTGTAAATTATGAATCAATCCATCTTTTTCCATCTGCTTCAGTTCTAAATAACGTTTTGCTTCTTTTTTAGAATCGAATGTGAATCCGTCAACTGTAGTTTTTCTTGAATTGTATTTACTCATTGATTGCCTCTAGTAGTTTATCTGACTCCATATCTTGCCACGTTTTAGTGCTCTTTATGCAATGTATAGAGAAATCAAACGCTTCTTTTTCTTCTTCAAGCCTTGCAAGTTTATTATAAAGTCTTGCCATTTCTTCATAATCATTAGAACTATGATTCAAAAATAAGTTTTTGCTCATGTGTTCTATTTCTTTTTTATAATGGTTGATTAATCCTTCAATAGCCTTATAGTTAAACTCTAACGTTTGAATTACTTTTTCTATATCGTTATCCATTGTTTAACTCCTCTAGAATTGAATATCATCATCTTGCAGCATGTAGCCATTTTCTGCATACTGCTGAATTGGTTCATTAGGCACATAATTATTTACAGGTGCTTGAGTTGTTTGATAGTATATTCTGGTATTAATAAACTGCACTGACTCTGCTACAACTTCAGTAACATATACCTTTTGTCCTTGATTGTTCTCATAATTTCTTGTTTGGATTCTACCATCAACAGAAACAAGTGAACCTTTACTGCAATAGTTAGCCGTATTTTCTGCAACCTTGCCCCAAGCCACAATGTTTATGAAGTCGGCTTCCTGTTCATTTTCTTTCTTGAAGTTTCTTTCAACGGCTAGATTGAAAGAAGCAACAGCCTTTCCATTGCTTGTTCTTCTTAGTTCAGGATCTCTTGTAAGTCTTCCGACTAATAAAGCACGATTTAACATTTTAATTTCTCCTTTTTTAAAATATAAACAAAAACACAAATAATATATATAAGACTGCTACGAGTAAGGCTAAGATGTACATCTCAATCACCTTACAAATAGAAAGAAACAATTAAAGATACATAAATAACGACTGCGATTACTACTAACAACATCATCAGCTCAATGATGTTTTCCACGTCTTCTTTTGCTTTCTTCTGCATTCTACATGCTTCTACCGCTAGGTTAGCACTGTCTTCTCTAATTTTTGAATTCGCTGTCTTTAGATTGCAGCAAGTAGCCGTTAATTCAGCATTCTTTGCTTTTTCACAATTTAGTTCATCTTCTGTATCTTTTAATTCTTCTTCTAAGCAGCTTACTTCACTTTCTAATTCTTCAATCTTACTTTGGAGTTCAGTGACTTGTTCTTCATGTAGCTCCATTGAAATAGTATTCATTTCATTTATCTCCTACATATTCATATTTTTCTTCATACAATTCAATCCAATCGTCATAATCCATAAAAGCGATATCCATGCGATGCCATGTGAAGATAAACCATGCAAGCATTGTTGTGAAGAATAATATATCTCCTAATCCGTTCATAAATTGATTAACGTATTCCATAATCGCAATAGTTCCAAATGTTACAGGATATGTCGCAACTGATGTTATAAAGAATATATTGTCGTTTCTTTTGTACATCTCTAAACGTGTTAGAGTCGTTTTCTTTTTAGCCATCTTCTACAACTCCATTTCTACATCTTCCAATAAATCATTATTAAAATCCTTGATGACTTCATCCTTCTTATGCTCTGTTAAGTAATCAATTAACTCGTTAGTATTGATACGCCACTCATAACAACCTTTTGAGTTATTAAACCAACGCATAGACTCAGCAATCCACTCGTCCCTTTTTAGGTATGGATTATATGTCTTTACTTCAATTACGTTTACGACTTTATCGCCAAGATCCAATTCTTTTACTCTTAAACCTTCCAGATAAGAATCTAGAATTTTCCAATTATCTTCATTTTCGGTAAATTTTCGTCTTTCATTTCTATTCTTCAACATTGTTATGCTCCTCTTTTTCATAATCATTTTTTTAATAGTCCTAATTTATTTGCTTCAGCGAGATTCATTCTTTTTTCTAACATATTCAATGATATTTCTGTTAGACTCTTCAAGAAGTTCACTGTATTTTTTGTGCAATTCTTTATTTTCTTTCTTTAATTGTGCCCAGTCATAAGAAAGTTTTTCGTGTCCTTCATATAATTCGTTATATTCTTCTTGTAACTTCTCTTTTTCAAGTTCCATTTGTTTAATGTAAATATTGGTTGCAGATTCAACAATAGTATTTTTTAATCCATCATAATCAGTCCCACGATAAAATTGTCTAGTTACTGCGTTTGCTATCATGTTTAATGTTTCTTCATAAGTCATTGCATACGTCTCCCTTCAATTTAAAGTCTTTGATATATCTATCATGATTATGCTGCCTTATATATGATTTCAAATCATAGTCATTGAAATTTCCTCCCCAAACCCAATAACTTTTCCATAAATGATAAAACTCTGAACATACTTCGCGCCATCTCAATTCGTTTAAATAATCATCAAAACGTAATACCTTAATTTTTTTTACAAAAAAGTCATCACTTAACTTTAGCGTAAGAACTTTTAAATCTTTACTTAAGTATTCAGTTTGCCAGTTACTATCATCTTTAATAAACTGTTCAATTTGTTCATAATTCTTTAGCATCTTCAACTACCTCACAATTAGCAAGAATATCTTTTATTGATGTTGCTGTTAAATCAGACCATTTTATAAATTTGAATAATTCATTTAAAAATACTATAGTTGTAAATCCTCCACCATTTAAAAGAACGCTCCAATCATCACCACTTTTTATAGGTTCGTTCTCATAAATAAAAACTTCTCCAAGTTTATCTCTAGCAATGTACTTATAGCCTTTATCGTTAAAATACTTGAACAATTCATATTCTAATCGTGTTAATAAAATAGTTGGACTATCCATGATAATAGGAACTGCAATATCTGCAACAACTGAGACACTTTCTTCTATAGCGCTATTAAATCCGATATCATATAAGTCACTATGTTCATCATGCTTTAGATTTTTAAGTGAATTAATGATTGTCTGCTTAGTATCGTTAAATACTTCTACTAGTTCGTTATAATCATTTTCTAAATTCTTACATGCGTTTTTTGCTCTTATATACTTATCTTTATAGATGTTTACTTGCATTTTCTTCACCCCATTCATTTTTAATTTGTTTTCTTGCAACTAAGAAAAGGTAATACTCTATGACACCACTGTCAGGATCTGCCATATTTCTTTTAGCAAATTCATCATATATTTTGTGCTCGTCATATGCTGCAGCGACTTTTTCCCAAAAATCATAGCCACCAATTATTCTACCGTTTGCGATTGCTAGTCGTAACGCTTCCCTGTATATTTTGATGTTATAATATGCAGCGTTTTCTAAAATAAACTTATTACGAATTAGTTCTGTATTTTCTTCTTTCAATTGCTGTATTTTATTTTCTAATTCTTCCACAAACTTAGAAGAGTACGTGATTTCTTTTAAATTCTTTTTGTCCATATAATCACTCATCGCATTCCAAAAATTCAATAGACATAATATTATTTACATTTATACCAACATCATCAATCTGACTTCTACCCTCGAAAACCCACTCATGAATAATTGATTTCGCTTCATTTTTTGAGATGCCAATGTTATATCCTCCGTAAAAATTACCTTTTACATATTTGGCTAAATTATCATCTGAAGGAATAACTACGTATCTAGATCCATCTACTAGATAGATATTTATTTGTTTAATATTTTCCATCAAGAACACCTCTAATCTTAGATAACTTATCGTCTAGCATTCTCATTTCGCATTCTATACACTCTGTATCATATTCAGTGTCAGCAAGAACATCTTCTAAATTATCGCAATATTCTTCTAACGCATTAATATAACTGTCTCTATCAAAAAGAGCATCACCGCAGTTAACATGTTTAGTAAATTCCTCTTTTTTAGGTTTCTTTAAACCTTCAGCATCATATATACTGTTTGACTCTTTAATCCAATGTAAGAAGCCATCTTTTGACCAAAATGGACAGTCATAGCACCATTCATCTTCATAATTAGAGTTTTTGCAAGGCGCATTTACTTCTTTCTGCATCTCTTCAGGCATTTGGTCTATAGCGAGACAACAAGCACATTTGCCGTTAACTTCATTGTTTGCAATGAAGCTAGCAAGTGCTTTTAACTTAGCATCACTAACAATCGCCATATTTTTCAGCCTCCTTTTTGAGTTCTTCCTCTTTTTGGATTGCTCTTTCTATTTCTCTGTTGATCTTCAATTTCTGGTAGTCTCTTACTTTATCAACATCCAAGTATCCTAAACATACTAACTCAGCAATACAGATTAATACATCAGCCACTTCTTCATGAAGATTATCTTCATACTCATCATGAAAGCCATATCTTTTTACTTTTGTGATGGCTTGGATTAACTCAGCACATTCTTCTGATGCGATTGTGAGAGTTAGATCATCACCATTAATGTGTGCCACTTTATCCAATCCTAAAATTATGCTCTGCGGATATTTTAATAATTCCACTACTCTTCCAATTTCTTTAAACATCTCTATCCCTCCAATACAAATGTAATTAACTGAGCACCTAGAATATTAGCCAAGTTTTCAGCTTCTAATTCATCAGTGAACACCTTTGCCTTTTCTGCATTTTCTTTTAAAGTGACTGAATCACTTGATGTATTAGTTACATATAATTTTCTTAACTTTACAAGATACAATCTATTCATAATCCTAATTCCTCCATCATTTTTTCTAATTCTTCTTTTTCTTCTTCAGTCATTTTTCTTCTTTTCGGTTTCTTTCTTTTTGCTATTGGTATATGCTGCTTAGCCTTCTTTTCTTTTGCTACTGCTAAAGCAAAGTTATTTAGATTAGTTATCTTCTCTAGTCCATAGCATTCACATGTTTCTATTACTTCATCAGCAACCTCTTCAAATCCATTTTCAATAAGAAAAGATTTTAAATCAGACATGTCAGAGTCATTGACATACAGTCTCTTTTCTTCTTTACTTCTTTTATTCTTATTACGGTGCACTTCTTGGTGCACTTCTTGGTGCACTTCTTGGTGCACTTCTTGGTGCACTTCTTGGTGCAGTTTAGCACCACCTACTTGATTATCCGACTGGTATCTATCCCAATTTAGCACCGTCACTTTAGTGCCTTTACGCTGGATATCAAGTTTTATTTTTCCGCATTCTTCCAAAAGTGCGAGGTACTTTTTAACTGTATGTTTTGACATGTGACATCTTTCAGCGACTTGATTGAGGGACAGAATACACTGTCCTCTCTTAATCAGATCGCCGTGGTAATAAAAGTTAGATGGGTTTGTGTGTAGAAGAATATCAATCCACAGATGAAGCATTTTAGAATCTCTATATACCTCGTCATAATCCATCATGTATAACTTTATCCATCTTCCTTCACTGCCCATCTTTCTTAACTCCTTTTAAATTACTTCTCCTGTTTCTTCATCAACGACATTAACATCTGCATCAACCCATTCGTTTGGCTTGTCTAAAATGTCTTTGTTTTCTTCTCCGACATCAAAATTCTTGACTGCTTCATCCTGTGCCACTGCCTTAACGAATTCAGTTTTCAATGGCATATACTTCAACAACTTCTTGAGTACTGTCTTTTTAGCCATTTCATCAAAAGCGCTCTGCCAAGGACCATTATTATATGTTTTTGAGTACTTCTTAGCATGTTCCATGACATCCTCGTAACTCATGACCTGGAAGCCTTCACCACCGTTGACGAGTTTAAAGACTGCATAATAATAGATTGCTTTTCCTCGTCCTGATTGCGCTGGAACGTGTCTTAACTTAGGATTTAAACCAAGTTCATATTCGAATAAATCCCCTTCTCTAACTACTTCGGCCGTAATGCTTCTTACTTCGCCTGTTCTATACGCTAGATCAAGCATGCCTTTATAGCCTAGTTGGAACTGGCACTGATTGCCGTATGGAATCAAATATGCTTGACCAAGTGCCGTGTTAGGTTCGACACCTAACTGTGCAGCAATGAGAAGCGCACCAATAAATGATTGAGGTGTACATTTTGCCAACTTAGGATTATTTGTGACTGCCGTCATTGCAATACGGCTGAAACGTTCAGGAGTAATTACGCTAGGCAATGCTTTAGCAATTTCTCCTTCATATGCCTTAATATATTCCCTAATGCTTTGAGGCTTATGCTTTTTAGCAACTGCCTGTTTAGTGGTATTCGTAATGATACCTCTCTGGTTAACTTCTGCCATTATTTATTCTCCTTTTTTTCTTTTAATGCTTCTTCTTTTTCTTTTGTATATTTTTCTTGTAGTTCATGATTGAAGTAACAAACAAAATCTTCAAATGAAAGGGTTTTAGGCATATCGTCCATATCAAGTTTATGTTCAAGCCATTTATTAAATGGTGTAAACTCATATTTTTCCGTATCTTCGTTATAATTGCACTTCACCTTATTCCAATTTATGAAAACATCTTTAAAGATTTCTTCTTTACCTTTTTCAATCATTAACTTATCAATGAAAGATACGCTTTTTTCTGCACTTCTAATTTTAGGTACTGCATTCTTTAAACGTTCGTTTTCCATTTCTAAAACATCAATATAATCATATAAATCTAGAATATTATTAATTTCTTCTTGTCTTCTTAACATTATTTTTTCTCCTTTACATAAAATTTTCTTGATGTGGTTTCTTTTAAGTACTTCTTATAAAGTTCTGGATTCTCTTTCTTGAAAGTTGTCTTGTCGAAACTTTCACTTTTTGAAGTCTTCCACTTGATCGTTGCATTTTCTACTTCTGCATATTCAGCCTCTTCCATTTCTGACTTGATGACGTTCTCATATGCAGTCTGCAATTCCTTCAAAGCTTTTATTCTTTTCTTGATTGAAAGTAACTCTTTCACACTGTCTTCTGCTTCATGCCCTAGAATGCATTCTTTATCTTGAGACTGCCATCTTAAGTTCAGTGTATCTTTTGTACTTTCGGAAGCATCAACCTCAGGAGCTTTTCCACTTTCTACACAGTTCCAGAAGTCCTGTTCCGCTTCAACGAGTGCTTGAATTTCTTCTTCGTTTCTATTAATCTCATACCAATAGAATCCCTTGCCCATCACAAGAATTGCAATATACCATTTTTTGAATCCTGTGACAGCCATGTAATGCATGCATTGACAGTAATAAGAAGGCGGTATGTCACCGTTCTCGAAATCACATCTTGTCAATGCACTGGCAGTCTTACATTCAAGCCCTGCCTTTTCACCAACAATTAAACGGTCAACATTTGCGAGCATGAACGGATGCTTTTCAGATTGAAAACTATATTCTGAAGTAACAACTTTCTTTCCTGTTGCTTCCATGAATCTGTCAGCAACATATTGTTCTAGATCTCTGCCGACTCTCATTGCTTCGTTATCTACTTCCTCGTTTGGAAGGAGTCCACTTTTTTTTGCCCAGAGAGTATAAGCACTCTTATATTTGTTCAATCCAAGAACCGCTCCCACATCAGAACCACCAATGCCCTTCATGCGGTCATTTAGCCATTCCTCGTGGGTTTTTGGTATTTTGTGCATTATTACACCTTTCAATGTTTTTCACCTCTCACACGCTAAATCATTGTATATTCAGCGAATAATATATTTAATCCTAGTGAACAGCAGAACACTATTTTAATTTGTGGGTCGTTCCAGTTATTGCCTGTCAATACTCCACTCACAAGACAAATAAATATAAATGCGTTTGTCAGAATTAATAACAAAAGTTTTATTCTACTCATTTCATTTTCTTCCTTTCTGTGATAAACTATGAATTGTCTGATTTTTATCAATCTTTTTCGAAATAGATAAAGATTGTTTTGGGAAGAAGAGGTCTAAGCCTCTTCTTTTTCATTTGAAAAATCGAATAACTTCATGAACATTTTTGTGAATGCTCTTGCCACTAATTGCTTTTTGAGTTCTTTTTGTGGATTTTCAACAACATCTTTAAGAATTTCTTTTGTTGTTTCTTTATTTTCTTCAGAATTTAAGCCATCAAGTAATAATCTGATTAACTCTGTAATTATTACAAGTAGGTCTGAAGTTTCTGATCCGTGTGCATCAATTTCAATGCTGTCTTCTTTAATAACTCCTGTAATTTGAATTTTATTTTCTTTCATTTTCCTTTTCTCCTTTATTTATTTTCTTGTTTAACTCGATAATTTTTCTATCGAGTTTTTTAATTTCTTCCTTTGAAGACTTATATTCTTCAATAAGCCCTTCAACTAGTTTTTGACTTGGTTCTTTCTTCAAGCCGTTCATATAATTTTCAAAGCCAATTCTAGGGATGTGAACGCTTCTTCTTCCATTTGTTTCAATAACAATCCCTGGCAGTTGTCCATTCTGTACGGCTTGAATTACAAAAGCCTGTGATTTATGCATGATTTCGGAAGCTTCTTTTACTGTGATATTAAGATCCATATAAATCACCTCATCAAATAACTTCCAAAGCGCTTAGAACATCTTTAATCATGGCGATACCACTGTCACCTGTTACATTTACAATCATTTCTTGATTGCCTTCAAACAATCTGATGATAACTTCTTCACTGCCATCATTGCCTTTGCTGTAAAGAACTTCAGCAATTTCATCTTTTAAATATCTTGTTCTGCTCAAGGCTTCAATGAGATATTTTAGAATATCTTCTTTATCTTCCATTTTCTTCACCTCTTTCGATGAGTGGAAGGATTCCGTCATTCTTCATGAGATCGTAGATAAACAATCTTCCTTTTTGAGTCCAATAAGTATGGACATGAGCGTGCGCCACTCCGTTTTTATCTTGAGTAAATGATGTTTTAGTAGATGTGAATCCTTTTTCGGCATATTTCTGATAAAGAAGCCAAACACCGTTTTGCTTAAATTGAACACCTTTTTCGTGCAAGTGTTCATTCATTTTGATAGCACTCCATCCGTAGTCCTTAGCAATTAAAGAGATTGTTAAGAGATCATCGCAATTAAGAACCACGTCATAATATGATGCTTTTGGCTGCAGTTCTGCAATCTGCTGAGATTGGATTTTATTTTCTAATAGAAGAGCATCACATCTACTCTTCAGATATTCCATTGTTCTCTGCACCAAGAATTCAGGATTGTTTAATTTCTGTTCCATTTCATTGAAAGCTTTGATGTATTTCATCTTCCATTCAAGTGCTTCTTTTCCAGTGAACCCCATCACGAGAAAACTGAAACCATCTCTGTTCATGTAATACATTGGGAACTCTTGCTTATTCTGTTCATGAATGTAACTAGATTCATAGAATAGGCTGGCTGAATTTTGAGCCACCCCAATTAACTCATGAATAGTTTTTAATACATTCTTATGCTTTTTGTTGAAATTCTTAGCAACTTCAACACTACTAACTAACATTTGATTGTCTTGATATTTGATTTCAATTCCGTTCATTTCTTTTCCTCCTTTTAAAGTTTAACTAATTTAAACTTGTTTTGTAAAAAAATAAGAGCCTATTTCGCTTGATGGAATTTCCAACATTTCAGAAACTTCAACAATATCATCACTAGAAAACCTAAATCCATTGTTTAATTTCTTAGAGACTGTATTCTTACTCTTTCCCCACGCAATCGAAAATTTGCTGATTGAGCCATATTTTTCAATAATACGACCTCTTAACTTATTGTGATTAAATTTGATTCTAACCTCAGTCATTTCTTTTTCACTCCTTTCTTGACTACAATAATAGTTTAACGCTTTTAAACTACTTTGTCAATGATATAGTTTATTTTTTTTTAACTTTTTGATTGATACAGCAATCAATGCATTGTATAATATATATATAGAAAGGAGGCGATTATAATGGAAGAATTAGAAGAAATCAAAACGAGGCTAAGAAAAGCGCTCAATGCCAGAGGGATGACACAGAATGAATTATCTAAAAAAACGTGTATTCCAAAAGCCTCGATTTCTCAATATTTAAGTGGCTATGCGAAGCCTAAAGACAATCGTATTTATGAAATTAGTGAAGCACTAGAAATTGATCCTGTGTGGCTTCTTGGATATGATGTGCCGATGGAAAAATCAAAAGTTAATTATGATGAACTGCTTGAATTGCTAGACAATTATTGCACCGCTAAAGATATCGAGAAAATCACTGCTTTTACAAAAGATTTAGTTAGAAAATAAAAAAAGAGCACTCTAGAATGCGGATCTAGAGCGCTCTGCCTAAAAAAGAACAGTTGTGTTTCTTTCTATTACATTTTAAGATAAAAAAGGAGATATTACAATGGGATTTTTTGATTTATTTAAAGAACAGCAAGAGCCAACTAAAGACAATGCTACTTACTACGAATTAGATATGACTTCTGCTGCATATTATCAGGATGATTTAAAGAAACTGGTTGAAAAGATTGTACCAATTGACAATGATTATTTTGCTGACAATTTTAAAAATTGCCAAACACTTTATAAGTACGGAATTTTTGAAACATGCGAGTTAAATTTTTTTGAGGACAAGAAGAACGATCATGATCATAATGCCGTTAGCGTTAATTGGCGCTTGCGTCAGATTGGCTATGTTCCAATGACTCACAGCGCTCAATTTAGGGAGTGGTTGAAAAAGAGAAAAATATATAACCCTTCAATTGTTATTTATGGTGGGCCAATTAAGATTCTAAGGGATGATAATCTAGTGACAGTGGAGGAACATCCGTTTAAAATCACTTTGAAATTCTTCGTCAAAAACTACTGATTAAAAAAGAAAAAAGCCTTTACTAATGGGTGAAGTAAAGGTTTCTTTCGGTAAATCTAAGTTTTTACAATATTCAGAAAGGAGACAAACAAGCTAATGAAATTACCAATCAAAATGATAAATGTAAGCCAACATGCTCGAGGACGCTACTCTCTCAAGCACAAATATATTATATCACATTATTTTTATGGTTGTTTAATCAGACCAAAAAATTATAATGCCTAAATTTAGAAGAAGACCAAACAACACAGGAACGGTCGTTAAATTGAGTGGCAGAAGAAGAAAACCGTACTGTGCGAGGGTTATGTCAGATGATAGGAATATCATTACTGGAGAAAAGAAACAGATATCCATAGGCACGTTTGAGACGAGAGAGGAAGCACTTAACGCTTTATCTCTCTATTCTCTCCAGAAATCAAACAAGATAACAAATAGAGAAGCACAAGAGATTGCTCCTGATCTATTCGTTAGAATACAAGAGAAGACACAGAGACACGTGCCAACATTTAAAGAAATCTACGATATTTTAGATAATGAAGAATTTAGCAAGAAATCAGTATCAACTAGAAGATCCTATGCAAGTTGGATTAAATGCTTTGAATCTATTTATGAAAGACAAATAAATACAATCACTCTTGCTGATCTGCAGTTTATCTTTGATAATTTAAAAATTGGCAACGGCGGTCAATCACATGCTAAAGCGTTATGCACTAAGATATTTAAATATGCTGTCGTACATCAGCATATTAAGCGTGATGATGATTATACATCATATATTAGAGTTGTTGAGCCTGTCGAATCAACTAAACATTATGCGTTTAGCATAGAAGAAATTAAGCAGCTTAAACAGTTAGATACACCAGAAGCGCATATACTATTGATCTATATTTATACAGGTTGCAGAAAATCGGAACTAATGAGCATTGACAGAAGCAATATACATATTGACGAGCCTTGCGACGATGACGGCACAGAAATGTATATAAGTTATTTAGTTACTGGTTCAAAAACTGAGGCTGGAAGAAATCGAATCATACCGATCCATGAAGATATTAAAAAGTATGTAATTGATGAATTGTTGAAGGACGGTAAAAGACTAGTTGATTATAAAAGACATGCTTTTGAACAGAAAATAATACTTAAATTAAACGATGAACTAAGTATGAAGCACACTATGCACGATACTAGAAAAACATTTGCTTCACTTTGCCAGATGAATCATATTGATATCTACATAAGAAAGAAAGTACTGGGACACAAGATGAATGACATCACTTTCGACATCTATACCAATGAGTCTAAGAATATACTGTATAAAGAGATCAATAAGATTAAAATATAGCATTTATCGCTATAAGTACTCTACGTGAGCATAGATGCGGAGCACCTAATAGGGTGCTTTTTTTAATTTTTGCCAAAGAAAAAGAAACGTAATTATTACGTTTCTTTCTTCCGCACCGAGTGCCACTAAATGAAATTATTATGGAGAATGTAATATGATGATACATGCAGCAAGCGAACCAATACTTGCTACATCATTATTATATCATATATGCTCAATATGTATAGATACTTTGTTACTAGTTTGTTACTAGTTTTACGTTTTTAGGCGATTACTATTGTCACTTTTTGGCTTAAAATCAAGGTTTTTGACTTATTGACATTTCAATCACTGAAATGGCCACTGCCTATGGCAGTGCCCTTGGACTTAATACAAATGGATTATTAATTGCCTTATTAGTGACTCAGATTGTTGCTTTCCCATTTGCGCTGATTTTTGGACGTTTATCTAAGAAATACCCTACAGATAAACTTATTAAAGTATGTATTATTGCCTATACTGGTATTGCCTTATTTGCGATTCAGTTAGATAAACAATGGGAATTCTGGATCTTAGCTATTTTTGTAGGTATGTTCCAAGGAGCTATCCAGGCATTATCTCGTTCTTATTTTGCGAAGATTATTCCACCTAAGAAATCAGGTGAATATTTTGGTTTATTTGATATCTGTGGTAAGGGTGCATCCTTTATGGGTACAACTCTTGTAGGGCTCATTTCACAGCTTACAGGACATATGAACTTAGGCGTGGCAATGATTTCAGTCATGTTTGTGATTGGATTCTACTTCTTCCAGAAAGCGGCTAAACTGTGAAATAAATGAGCTGTAACATATGCGTTACAGCTCATTTTTTAGTCTATTCTTTCAAATACCATTGTAGCCTGAATCTTATCTCCTCCAAGGAATCCTTTTGATCCAGAAGATGAAGTAGAAATAGTATGTAACTTATATCCTTTTTCAGCCTGCTTATTGATTTCAGCCTGTAGATTCGTCAAACTCTTTGTACCAGAGCCTGTACCTAGAAACTTTTCAGTAAGTACCACCTGCAATACAACATACTTATCTCTATTATCATGTGAAGCTTTACCTGCAACATCATCCCACATAAAAATACCTCTCTTCTATATTTCTATTATAGTAGAAATGATTCTTAGATGCGTTGAGTAAGCCTTTGACAGCACCTTATTTAAGGTGCTTATTTAATATTTTTATATTTTGTGACTTTAATAGATTCAGTAAATAATCATAATTATCCGATAAAGCATCTATCTTAATCAATTTCTTTCCCATCTTATCATACAAAATCATTGCTTCCTTCTTATCAATAATTACTTGTCCAATATCAGTGATAGATAATACCTTCTTAACATGAAATATTCTATGTATCTCTAATTGAGAATCATTGACTAATACACCCTATATAGATGCCCAGATCACTCCATATAAACCAATACCCCCAAAGATAGAAGAAACATACAGATGTCCCATCTCTACGGTTTCATTGCCTTTCAGATAAAAATAACTAAATACAAGAAACATAATCATTCCTAGAATGAACTGTGACATACAGGCATACTTCAACACTGCTGGTGCTTTGACTCTATAATGTGTAGTACTTATGTTTTCATCAGTCGTTTTACTAGATAAATGAGATATCACTTCACCAATAACACCTAGCACAATCGCAATAATTATATATCTAATTATCGTTTCTATCATATCTGTTCACCTCTTATACATAAATTATATTGTATCCATTAATATACTACAAGACACAAAAGAATCCCCTAGGATTTCCTAGAGGATACTTATTAACCCCAGACTTCTTCTGCGATTTCTTTTACAAGTTTTAATTTAGCCCATTGTTCTTCTTCTGTTAGTTTATTACCAATCTCACATGATGCAAAACCACATTGTGGGCTCAAAGATAAACGTTCAAGAGGGATATACTTGCTTGCTTCCTTAATTCTCTGAATTACTTTTTCTTTATCTTCTAATTTTGGACGTTTAGTAGTGATTAATCCTAAGACAACCTTCTTATCACCAGATACTTTTGCAAGAGGCTTGAATCCTCCTGATCTTTCATCATCATATTCTAAGTAGTATGCATTCACATTCTCTTCACCAAATAAAAGATCAGCCACACCATCATAAGCACCTGAACTAAAGAATGTAGAATGATAATTACCACGACATACATGTGTATTGATTTCTAAGTCTTTTGGACTTTGTGCAACAACTTCATTGTTAAGTTCTAATAATCTCTTTTTATAATCTTCTAATGCAGCACCAGTACGTCCTGTTAGTCCACATGCAAGTTTTGGATTGACCATACCACCCCATACACAATCATCAAACTGCAATATACGACATCCTGCATCATAAATTTCATGAATAAACTCAATATAAGCATTGACTACATCCTTTGCGAAAGCCTCTTCATTTTCATAAATGCTTAGTGTGTTTCTAAGTAACTGTGCTCCCGTAAAGTAAGCATAGAACTGTCCTGGTGAAGGAATAGTCTGTTTAGCAACTGTATTTTCATCTTCAAACTGTTTCACAAATTTGAAATGATCTACGAAAGGATGATGATCACAACTGATTTTTCCTGTGACATAAGTATCATCAATCATTGCTGCTTCACCATCAAATGTCGTATTACCTTCTATTGTCTTTTTATGTTCTACACCATTAAATCCCCACATAAAGTCTAAATGCCATGTAGAACGTCTAAATTCACCATCAGTAATAGTATGATAACCTAATTCTTTAATCTTAGTAATAAGTTCTATAATACATTCATCTTCTACCTTTTTTAATTCTTCTGCATTAATTGTATTATTTTCAAAATCTCTTCTTGCCTTCTTAAGTCTTTCAGGTCTTAAGAAACTACCTACATAGTCATATCTATTCATTTTAATTGTCTCCTTTTTGCGTGAGTTCATTGTATCAAAGATAATCTGCAAGTAGAAATACATATAAATGTGTGTTCTTTATAGATTAAGGCTATGGATACGATACATCAGCAATGTACTCGTATTCAAAAATAGAAAACATATTATAAGTGTTATAATCCCTTTTATACCTAGAGTATGCATAGAACTCACTAAAGGCATCATACGAACAATTGAATATGCGACATTGAATTCTATTAATATGCATGTAGATTGTTTTCTAAATATATACTGTAATATAATCAAAGCAATCATTAATGGTAATGAGGTTTTAATTACAGATAAAATTATTTCTTTATACATAGTAATCGCTCCCTGTTTTCTATTATGACTACTAATTTTAAGAGAATTATGTGATTTCTGACTACTCCCACGGGCAAGCCCGTGGGGTTCTGATTGCCAAGTGTAGCTTGTAATCGTACATCATTTTCAGACTT
>ENA-OPAR01000160-OPAR01000160.1-human-gut-metagenome-genome-assembly--contig:-NODE-160-length-39999-cov-84.905818_pt1 | contig 39999 bp, 40 predicted proteins | sample MGYA00241061_ERZ501438 | MGnify/ENA primary metagenome ERZ501438 (study PRJEB25962, sample SAMEA2042580) | human gut metagenome | biome: human gut; feature: human-associated habitat; material: faeces...
TGATGCCGTACATGGCGAGCAGAAGGCACACCAAAAGTTTGACCGCAGACACAAGACCCAACTTCCACAGATGAGGGATGCCCTCTGGTATGGTGACGGCACGAAGCTCAACCTCTACTACAAGGATGAGGATGGCAAGGTGAGAACCACGAGCGTGTATGAGGTGATAGATGCTTACTCAGAATGTCTCCTTGGTTTCTGCATCAGTGACAGCGAGGACTATGAAGCCCAGTACATGAGCTACAGGATGGCCATACAGGTGAGCGGACACAAGCCCTACGAAATCGTGTATGACAACCAAGGTGGCCATAAGAAGCTGGAGAACCAGGAGTTCTTCAAGAAGCTATGCCACATCCATCGTACCACCACCCCATACAACGGAGCGAGCAAGACGATCGAGAACCTCTTCTACAGGCTACAGAGCCAGGTACTTCACAAGGAATGGAACTTCACAGGACAGAACATCACCACCAAGAAGGAAACAAGCCGTCCGAACTTGGAGTTCATCGAGGCAAACAAGGACAGCCTTCCAACATACGACGAACTGAAAGCCATCTATCTGGAGGCAAGGAAGGAATGGAACGAAATGCCACACCCTGCCACTGGTGAAAGGAGAATCGACATGTATGAGAAGAGCGTGAACCCTGAGACCCCAGTGGTGACGGTGAGCGACATGGTGGAAATGTTCTGGGTACAGGCAGACCGCATGAGCACCTTCACCTCCAGTGGCATTGAGATAACCATCAAGGGCAAGAAGCGAACCTATGAGGTAATGAGCAGCCCTGGAGTGCCGGATATAGAATGGCGAAGGAAACATACCTACCAGAAGTTTGTGGTGAAATATGATCCATACGACTTCACAAGCATTCGCCTCTACTGGAAGGACAAAGCAGGACAGCTTAGATTTGAGAGAGTGGCTGAGCCATACCTGGTGATACACCGAGCCATACAGGAACAGACCGAGGGCGAGGCTCTTTTCATCAGGCAGCAGCGTGAGGCAACCGAGCAAAGTCGCATAGAGCGACAAGTGGAGGCAAGGCAAATCGAGTATGACGAGGGCGTGGCTCCTGAACAGCACGGCCTACGCACACCAAAGCTGAAGGGTGTGAGCAAGGAGGTGCAAAGACAGATAGACCGACGCACAAGGAAATACAGAGGTCAGCCAGAAGAACTGAGCATCGGCAAGGTGACCAAGAAAGTGAGCAACATCGACTGGGATAATATTTGCCAGGTGGTGGAGTTTGACGATACCAAGGCAATGGGAAAAATGTAATAACAATTTAAAATAAAGAAAGGAACTGAATCATGGAGTTTACAAACAAGGAAAAGGAACAGATAACAGGCAGACTGAGAATGTATGTGTCAAAGTTTGCGAGCCAAAACAAGGCCGTGGCAAGCATGAAGGGCACAAGTGCAGGAACCGTGAGCAACATCCTCAACGGCAAGTGGGAGAACATCAGCGAAGACATGTGGCGCAAGGTAAGCGACCAGGTTGGCACGGTGGGTGGCAACGATGAGGGCTGGCAGATTGTGGAGACACATGCCTTCCATGACATCACCCTTGCCATGCGTGATGCCCAGAATGACAAGAACGTGACCTGGGTGGTGGGCGAAGCTGGAAGTGGCAAGACCACCACGGCAAAGATCTTTGGCGAGGAAAACCGTGAGGTGTTCTACATCCTTTGCTCAGAAGACCTCCACAAGGGCGACTTTGTGAGGGAGATAGCCCACAAGATGGGCATCCGCACCGATGGGTACACAGTTAGGGAGTTATGGATCACCATACAGAACGAACTGATACAGATGGACGCTCCCCTCTTGGTGTTCGACGAAGCCGACAAGCTCATCGAGAGCGTCTTCCAGTACTTCATCAGCCTCTACAACAAGATAGAGGACAAGTGTGGCGTGGTGTTCCTCTCCACCGATTACATCAAGACACGCATCAGCCGTGGCCTCAGATGCAAGAAGCGTGGCTACAAGGAGTTTTACAGCCGTATCGGCCGCAAGTACTTCGAGCTTGACGACACGACACCCCAGGACGTGTACGCTATCTGTACGGCAAACGGACTGAGTGACCGCAAGGACATCGAGGAAGTGATAACAGAGGCCGATGGCTGTGAGTACGACCTGAGAAGAGTGAAGAAGAGCGTGAGAAGAGTGAAGAAAATCAAAAGCATCAAGAAATGAGAGCATTGACAGTGAAAGAGGTGTTGAAGCAGAAAAAGCGCACATTTGCCTTCAAGGGGAAATGGAAGGATGCCTTTGGTGAGCCTGAGCGTACAGGCGTATGGCTCATCTGGGGCAACAGCGGCAACGGCAAGAGCAGCTTCGTGATGCAGCTTTGCAAGTACCTGTGTGAGTTTGACCGTGTGGCTTACAACAGTCTGGAGGAAGGTGACTCGCTCACCATGCAGAACACCTTGAAGAGATATGGCATGAGCGAGGTGAACAAATCGTTCTACCTGTTGAACGGTGAGAACATGAGGGAACTGAGCGATCGCCTTGACAAGCGCAAGAGTGTGAACATCGTGGTGGTGGATTCCTTCCAGTACACACAGATGAACTACAGGGAATACATCCGCTTCAAGGAGGCACACAGAGACAAGCTCATCATCTTCATCAGCCATGCACTCGGAAAATCACCAAGAGGTAGCGCAGCGCAAAGCGTGATGTATGATGCCACCTTGAAGATATGGGTGGAAGGCTTCAAGGCATTCTCGAAGGGTCGCTTCTTCGGGGAAAAGGGTGAATACACCATCTGGGATGAGGGAGCCAACAGATACTGGGGTGAGGACTAAAAAGGAATGAATCATGGAAGAAGTTATAAACAAAATCATGGAGTACATCCAGAAAAAGACCGAAAATTTCTCGTATATGGATCAGCAGATGATGTATGACGATTTGGCTGGCAAGTTGTCTGACATGGCTGTTGACGCACTAAAGAATGAATATTTACAATAAATAAAGAAAGGAACTGAAAAATGAGTAGAGTACACAGAATGATTGAGTTGAAGCCATTGAGCCATGGCGACACTCGTGAGACATTGGTGAGCGTGGGACATTGCTGTGAGTATTGCCAGGGAAATGGCTACTTCTGGGGTGTGGACGAACTTGGGAAGAACGTGAAGAAGCCGTGCCCTATATGCAAGGGGAAGCAAGAACTTGATGCCATCATCAACGTGACCTGGAAACCAACCTGTAAAGAATAGAGGCGTATGGAACAGCAAGTGACCAATTTCGCAAGGTTCTACGGAATCTTGAAGCGAATGCCAAAGATTTGGGACGATGAGACCACTAAGAAGGAAATGGTGCTCATCGGCACAGGGGACAGAACGGACAGCTTGAAGGAAATGACACGCAAGGAGTATGATGACCTTTGCGACCTCCTTGAAAAGCGTTTCCCTGAAAAGAGAAACATCTATGTGGAGCAGCGCAGAAAGAAGCGAAGTTCCTGCTTGAAGCTCATGCAGAAGATTGGCGTTGACACCACGGACTGGACGGCCATCAATAACTTCTGCAAGAGTCCAAAGATAGCAGGAAAGGTGTTTGCAGAACTTGACATCGAAGAGCTACAGCAACTCTCCATCAAATTGAGAATGATACTTAAAAAGCAAATAGACAACGAATAAAAATTTTAAAATTATGAAGCATTTCCCTAAAAAAGGAGACATCTATTGGGAGCAACGCAGAAAGGAACTAAGTTCCTTCTCGGAGTTATTTCAGAAGATAGGAGGTGTTGACACTTCTAACTTACCATACGTCATCGGGCTGTTGGAGTCCAAAGATAGCAGGAAAGGTGTTTGCAGATCTTGACATAGAAGAATTGCAGCAGTTATCTCTGAAACTGAGAATGATACTGAAAAAGAAAATAGACAACGAATAAACATTATTAAGATTATGAAGACAGAAGACATTTTGAAAGGCCTCAGTGCCGAGCAACAGGAAGAACTCCTGAGAACATTGACTGCCAACAAGCAGCAGAGTGAACTTGACAAGCGCAATGCCTATGAAAGCATCCGTGGAAGCCTGGCACGAAACGTGAAGGACAGAGTTGTGGAGATAGCCTTGAAGGTGAAGGGTTTCCGTGACTGGCTTGACAATGAGAGCGAGGGCTTCAAGAGTGTGATGGCCGAGTATGGCAAGCTTCGCAACAAGGAGCAGCGTGGTTTCACCATCGTGGTGGATGACTTCAAGTTTGAGGTGAAGAGCCAGGATGTGAAGGGCTTTGATGAGCGTTCCGAGCTTGCAGCACAAAGACTGATGGACTTCCTTGGTGCTTACATTGAGAAGAGCGAGAAGGGCAAGGATGATCCGATGTACCAACTTTGCATGAACCTCCTGGAGCGTAACCGTAACGGCAAGTTCAACTATACAAGCATCAGCAAGCTTTACCAGCTCGAAGGCAAGTTCAACGATGAGGAATATACCAGCATCATGGATTTGTTCCGTGAGAGCAACGTGACCAAGGAGACCGTGGTGAGCTACTATTTCAGCATGAAGAGCGAGGATGGCGTTTGGCGCAAGATAGAGCCATCTTTTTGCCGTCTGTAGGCGGTTCGTTCAAAGATTAAACTTAAAATGAGGCATCCCGAAAAGAATGCCTCATTTTTTATGTCCCTTTTTGAGAGATTTTTGTTATTTTTGCACCGTGGCAAAGGGAAGAGACAAGAATCTTGTAAATTCAAGAAACAAGCGTATTTATGAGCGTTACTATTATTGGACAGAGGTGAGAAGACTCCGTTTCGATGACGCTTTGAGGAGATTGAGCACCGAGGAGTTCTTTCTCTCAGAAAGTCGTATCATGCAAATCATACGAGACATGATCCAGGCAGGCGTGACCGTGGATGGCAAGAAAATAGAGAAACCTTTGTTCACTGGCTTTAAGTTGAAGCCTCGCTCTACATCCTCTTCATTGAAATCGTCACCTTACGTGGAGGGGCAACTGTTTGCGTGTCCTTGATGGCATCGGTCGCCACAACCGAATAGACCATTTCATAGACCTTGATGCCATGATTGGCGGTGTAGAACTTGGATGTTTCCCTCACAAGTGCCCCATCTTCCTTTGGTCGATAACCTTGCAAGAGGCGGTGAAGCTCTTCCACCATCGCAGCCCTTTCTTTTATGGCCTCCATCGTTCCACTGTCATAGTGGGTGTCATCATAGCAGTCGATGAGCAACTGAACGTTGACCTTGATGGTTCCCTTTTGGCTTCTGTCTGCCAAGTTGCTCCAGGTCGCCTCCTGTAGGTCGATGAGCACGGCTGGAAAAGTTATTGGGTACATGTCTGTGTTGGCATTGTCGATGTTTTCCAACTGGCCATAGTTTTCATCAACGAGGGAAAGCCCTGGCATCCCCTCCTTGACATGATTAATGATTTGATAAAGAAATAATTCCATCTTTGATTTTTTCCAATGAATCGTTTATAGTCTTGTTTGCCTTCACCTGTAGCTCCTTGGAGTCGCCCATGAACTGACGTTGTGGAATGTGAGCCTTCACGGTGATCTTGTCTTTCTTAGTCAATGCAAGGCACTTCCACAAGCGTGCCTCTTCTGGGAGTTCCCTTGGCAGCTTTCCCTTCCCCTTGACACCAGCGAGCGAGTAAGCCATGTGCCATGCGAAGCGTCTCATCTTGGGCGAGACCGTGGGATGCGTGGTGATGTCGCCTCCATCATTGTGGATGGCAGCGTATGGCACAGGGTTCTCTATTGTCACCTCACCCAACCCTGGCTTGCTCTGTATGGAACTCATCAGATGGTTTCTCCTGGAGGTTAGTGGGCCATACTTGGCATCGGGACCACCTTGTTTCTGCCTGAGGGTCTTTTTCCAAGGGTGCAGCCCATCGTCAAGCCAACCACCGTCACGGAAATTTTGCTTGAAGTGGTTCACGGCTATCACTCCCACCTTGCGAGGGAGGCGGTCGTTCACTTCCTTCATTATGTCATCCTTGGCCTTTTCAACCAGTTTTTCTAAGTTTTTTGCATCCATAGGCAAAGTTTTTTGTTATTTTTACTTGCATTTCAAGGAAATGTTGTATCTTTGCAGCATCCCCATTCGCTCATATAGGCTGTCACGGCTTGAGGTTTGGGGATTTTTTATTTTTCCTTCAATGAATAAAATTGCTCATAGCCTTTTTTACATAGAGCCATTTTAACCTCGAAGGTCTTTCCCTCATACTCAAATTCATATTGCCTAAACTCAACGAAATGAAGAACATTTTGTTTCTTTTCTATGTTGGCAATGTTCTTTGGAAGGCTCATGTCCTTTCCCTCACCAAGCGGACTTACCCTAATGAATTTCATTTCTGATGGATTATTCCATATATAAATGGCAGCATCGACATCATAGTCATGGTGGCAATGTTTCAGAAGGGCGTTTCTTACTTTGTTGGTACGGTTCAAAGTTCCAGAAAGAACAGAGCTACATGGTGCTTTGTCCATCTTTGGCATGAGGTCTTGGTCTTTCACCTCTTGCTTGCGAGCAAAAGCCTTTTCCTCTATAGGTTGTTTTGCTTCCAATCTATTGATACAGCCGTCTATGAATGGACAATTAAAACAATCCTTGGCTCTATTAGAGAATAGTCTTTTAAGTCTATTCCTGAAAGAACCTTTTTTATAGAAATCGCAGTGTTTGCAGTCCTTTGGGAAGTATGGGTGATTGTCACTGAACGTGTGTCCATCCTTGCCAGTGTTGTTCTCCAGTCCCCTCTGAGGCTTTGTAGGCTCCATGTCCTTGGGACGGACCACTGGGTCATCTGTGGCTTCGAGCGAACACTTGCAGTTCCATCGGTCTCCTGGGTGGTGCTCATTCCAGAATGGATCATCCACTGGGAGTGTGAGCTTCATCTGCCAATAGGCACGGTGGCTACTCTCTGGCTCCTTGGAGGTGGTCGGCATCCATCTGAGGTTTGGCAAGATGTCCTTGTTTCGCTCAAACTCTCTCCAGTCGGCAGCAGCATGGGCACGTATGACGGCCGTGTCGTATTCCGTCTGTAGCCAAGAACCTACTTGGTGGCTACTGATTGCACTCACATCCTCCACCCACTTGCCAAAAGGTTTCAACTGTCCCTTGGAGTCATAAAGTTTTGCAGCCATCTCCTGGCCCATGGTGTGAACCTTGAAGGCAGCAAAGACCTCGTTGGAGTGTCTGAGAGCCTTGTAGAAGTATTCCTCATGGGTTGGAGGTGTCTTTGCCTTGGCAAGTCCCTCCACGGTTCCCTCATTGATGATGCGTAGTACCTCACGCCACATTACACCCTCAATGCTGTTTTCCGTGTCAAAGCCCTGATAGATTTTTTTGATGAACTGGGCCAGGATGTCGGCATTGAAGCGAATGCCACCATCTACATTGTCGAAATGGTGGTGTCCGCAATGGCATTGGTGGTCGCCATAATAGAGCGTATCAATCAGAAGTCGGTGTCCGCCCCGATAATTGGGGCTACTCCGAAAAAACTCTTCAAACGGTCTTTGAACGCCTTTTTATCAGTGTTCAAAGGCTTCTTTTTCGGGTCTTTTCCCTCATCGTCTGATTCATCATCCTCATGGTCTTTGTCCTTGCCCTGGAGGCTTTCACGCAAGGCTTGTTTTTGGTCTTCGATGGCTTGCTTCTGCTGGTCGTAGTCCTTTGGCTTTTCAATGCTGAATGTTTCATAGAGCCAGTCATCATCCATAGGCAAGCCCATTTCCTTCATTCCCTTCACGATGTTAAGCATGGCCTGAGGCTCAGTCTTGTCCTTGTGGGCATAGACAAACTCACCACCCTCCACATTGAAGCCAAGGTTCTCGAAGATGTTCTTCATGTCATAGTTAAGTATGTCAAGCAGAAAATCACGATCATCAGCGTTCATGTCATCCTCTTCCTCCTTGTGGACAGTTCCAAGGGCTTGCGTGCCATTGTCCTTTGCATCGGTGGTGAGGGTATTGCCCAGCACACGGATGGAAATCTTGCTGTCCCAATATTCCGCAAAGTTCTGGTAGAGGTCAGAAGAACCTGTTTTATTTCCTGCCTCTATCAGCTTCATCTCACTCTCATTTGGATGGATATAGACGGCATTGCTACCTTGGTTTCTTGCATCGGCAATGATTTTCTTGCGAGCGTCCTCATCACCTGCATCATAGGTATATTCACGGATTGGCATACCAAAGATGTTGCAGAACTTCGCCCAGTCGCTCATGTCGCCACGCTTGTAGAGCACGGCAGGAAGAAGTTCCGCAAAGATGCCCAGTCCACGCTCAGTGCCGACAAACAGGATGTTGTCGAACTCATCTATGTCGATGCCACTTTGGTCGCCCTGATGCTTCAAGAGCTTGTGGAAAACAGGATCATAGTGTTTGCGGTCAATGAGGTCGTATCGAATGTTCCCATCATCATCCAAGTAGAACTGAACGAGGGTGAAGCCATAGAACTTCGACATGACAAGATCCCTTCGCAACTGTTTGAACCATGGAGAGCGAAGCTGACGGCAAATATCCTCATCGGGCTTGCCGTCTCGTTGGAACTCAATGGGAATCTGAGTGACACCACGAAGTCGCTTGTCGAGCACACCTGATAGATGGAGGTCAAGCTGGGCTGACTCATACATGTCAAACAACTTGACGCGGTACGAGAAATCCACACTTTTGGCACTCCTTACGGATTCCATGTAGTCCTTCATGTTGAACATGAAAAGCTCAGGCATCTGTAGGAACACGTCTGGAGGGCGGTTTCCCTCTACTTTTCTGAAACCACCCTGAACTATCTTGTTGGAACTACCACCATTTGGCTTGTATCCCAGTCTCTTCTTAAATTTCTTCATATCAATTCTTGTTTATAAAAGTGTCGGTCTTATCTCATCTGCCAAGATTTGCCATCTGGAATTGTCTGCAACTTGCTCATCGGGCAACTTGGGAGCACCGTCGATGGTGATGTCTCCCTTCATCACTCCCTTCAACCACTCAATGGCACGGTCATAGCGGTCTTGCCGTATCTTTGCCAGCTTGTAAGGGTTGTGCTGACAGAAGATGTGATAGACAGTGATGTCGATGGCAAACATCAGGATAAGAGGGTTTCTTGCCTCGCCCTCAGCTGAGAATATCTTGTCACAGTCGTATGTCTTGTTAAGGTAGCCTCTCATTTCAGAGATGGCCCTGTCCTCGCAAATCTCAATGATTTGTGGGTCGTATGTCGTGGACTCCTTGCGAAGGAGGGAGTCCAGAATCTCACGATGTATGGTTGCATCGTAGTCCGAAGTATTGATAAAATTTGCCATAGTTACATTCTATATGGGTTGTCCTCGTTTAATTCCTCGTATGATATGGTGACGGTCGGCTCCATTTCCACCACCTTGTTTTCAAGAATGGTGATTCCACCCTCTATGCAGTCGGGGCCGTCGGCATTGTATGGAAGGTGCATTTCGAAGAGTTTGAACTGGTTGATGAGTTCCTGCATGTGTGGATTGTCACGTTCTTCCTCGTTGAATACCCATTCGCAGTTTCTGTCAATCGGCTCCAGGTTCGCCTCTATTCGGGTCGCCTTGTCAGTCTTCTTGCGCTCATCGCCCTTGATGTACAGCTGTTTGTTCCTGTGATTGCATTCCTCACGCAGCAGGGGCTTGAATACCTGGTTGAAGAAAGGGTCTTGCAGCTTGTTGTTCTCCATGTAGTAATACACGTTGGTCTTCCCTCCCACATACTCCATGATGTCGAAATACCAACCTATGAAGGTGGCATTGAGTTCCCTGGCAAGGAATCCCTTTATGATGTAATACACACCCTTGTGCTTGCCGATGAGCCACAAGGCCTTGGTGGAACTTGCCTTTTTCTTCGAGTCGGAATAAGCAGGGTCGCCATAGGCTATGAGAAACTTGAACTTTTTGAGCGGTGGAACCTTGCCGAATGGCAGGTACTTGAATATGGTTCCCTCGCTCACAGGATTGTTGAAGTACTCAGCTTGTGCGCTCTTGGTTGAGATGTTGGACAGAACGGTGTCGATTTGTTCCTCTGTGTTCTTGGCTGGCCAGGTTGAGTGTCCATCCTTGTCACGTATGTTCACGATGTCCCAGTGTCTTGCCTTGGCTCCAGCCTTCTTGATGCAACAGTCCTTGGCTATGATGTTTCCACACCACAGGATCAAGGTAGGCTCAGAGATGGAACGTGTAGGATAAAGCGAGGCCTCGAACCAGTCCCATTTCTTTTTTAGCGTCTCTGGGTTTCTGCAATCCTCATCCGTGTCGTAGTCATCCATGTAGATGACATCGGGGCGAACTTCCTCATTTCGAGCACCACGAGGGGCAGAGCCAGCACCCAAGGCTACGAACTTTGCACCACACTTGGCGGTGAACTCACCATCTGTCCACTGACCAAGCGTCACCTGGGAGCCATAGAACTGACGGATTCGGGGATTTGACTCAAAGTTAATCTTGTAAGGTGCAAGGAGACGCTTGGCAGAGTCAATGGTGGCAGATGCCAGGACAAAGAACCTCTTGCGCTTGGTCAGTGCAAGGTACATGCAGATAAACATCGCCACGGTAGATTTGGCAAGCTCACGGCTCCAAGACAGCACCTCATACCATTCATCATGCTCGATGACACGCTTGATGGCACGCACGTGGAAAGGCGCAAACTCATACTTGGCATACTTGGGAAAGAAGTACTTGATCCATTTGATTGGGTCTTCCTCCAGTTTCTTTCTCTTCTTGTCGATTTCACTCTGTGAGAGCCAGTCTTCCACAGGTACATCGGCAGCCAGTGCCTTGTGGTGTTCTGCCCACCTTTGCAGGGCATTTCTTTCTTCTTGTGTCATTTCAACTGATCTTTAATGAATAAATCCCAAAGCTCGTTGTACTCCTTGGCCTTTTCTATGTCAATGGATCGAAGCCAGTTGGTAAACTTGATGCCCACGTTCACTATGTCTGTGATTCCTGCCTCATTCTGTAATTTCTTGATGGCAGAAGACAGCTTGACAATGGTGTCTGCCTCCTTGGCCGTCAAGGCACGCTGTCCTTCAGGACGTGCATTCGCCCCATCCTGTATGTCACTGATTTGCTTGATCATGCCAGCAATGATTTGCTCCGTGGAGATAGTTATGGAGACACGCAGCTCTTCCCATTTCCCTTCCCTGATCCATCGGGAGACCGTCTGCCTGGTGATTCCCACCTTTTCAGCGATTTCTTCCTGTGTGCATCGGCTTTTGATGAACAAATCCTTGGCAATGCTCTTCTTGTCTATGTTACTTTTTACCATATTTATATAGTTTTGATTCTGCAAAGTTCTAAAGAAATCCGCAAAAAAAGAAATCGTGATTTCATGGTAGCATCCATGAACACCACCATAGCGTCCATGAGCACCACCATGAAATCACGATTTGGACAGCTCGAAAAAAGTCCCGATATTTGCAGAAAAATTCGACGCATGAAACAAAAATTTAGCAATATAATAAAAGGTGATGGCAAGTCTATCATCATGCTTTATGGAGAAGTCGGTGAAGGGCGTTCCGTAGATAGCAACCGTGTGGTGAGCGAGCTTTTCGCATTGGAGAACCAAGGCTGCAAGATCGAAGTGCGCATAAACAGCCAGGGTGGAGATGTTTTCAGCGGCATGGCCATCTACAACGCCCTCCGACAATCCAAGGAAGACATCACCATATATATAGACGGTGTGGCAGCGAGCATCGCAGGAATCATCGCCCTTTGCGGCAAGCCTCTCTACATGAGTCCATACGCCAAGCTGATGCTCCACAACGTGAGCGGTGGCACATACGGCAACGCCAAGGAGCTTCGGCAAATGGCAGACCAGATGGAAGTGCTACAGTCAAACCTCGCCACCATGATAGCTGGTCGCCTCGGCATGGAGGCAGACAACGTGGCAAAGAAATACTTCGATGGGCAGGATCACTGGATAACTGCTAACGAGGCACTTGACATGAAGCTCGTGGATGGAATCTACACAATGGATGAGGTAGCCAACCCACCGACAACGACAGAAGGCATTTACAACTATTTTAATAATCGGTTTGACTTCAAACCACAAAACAATGAAGAAATGGCATTAATAGATGACATCAAGACGATTCCGAGCTTCGAGGACAAGACGGATTCGAGTGCCGTACTGGCACACATCAGAGAGTTGGAAAACAAGGCGACCAAGGTGGGCATTCTCGAAAAGACGGTGAAGACCTACAGGGATGAGCTTGAAAAGGCTCGCAAGGAGCAGGATGACGCTCTCATCAACGAGGCTGTCAAGGCTGGCAAGATTGGAAACGAGCAGGTGGAGACCTTCAAGAACCTCCTGAAGAGCGACCGTGAGAACACCATCAAGCTCATCGGTGGCATGAAGGGACGTGCAAGCAACCGTGCAACGGATTTCATCAACCCAGACACACCATCAGGCAGCTCGTTCGCCAACAAGACATGGGACGAGATTGACAAGGCAAACAACCTCGCCCAGTTGAAGAACCAAGACTTAGCACTTTTCAAGAACCTCTACAAGCAGAAGTTCGGTGTGGACTACAACGAGTAATAACTTTTAATTTTATAAGAAATGGCATTAAACAGAGAAATTTGGATCAATACCATCGTCGAGAATTTCTATCCCGACAATTCCTTCATGGCGAAGAGTATTGACGATTCCGCATTCGTGAACAACAAGACCGTTCACATCCCTAACGCTGGCAAGCCTTCGAGCGTGGCCATCAACCGCAGCGAGAAGCCAGCGAAGATCAAGGAGCGTGAGGACAACGAACTCACCTACAACATTGACGAGCTGACAACAGACCCTATCCACATCTCCAACGTGGACACGGTGGAACTCTCCTACGACAAGCGCAACAGTGTGCTTGCCAACGACCGCAAGCAGTTGCAGAAGGCGGCAGCGCAGAACTTGCTCTACAAGTGGGCTGGTAGCTTGAAGACGAAGTTCTTCACAGCAGGCGAGGCTCGTGAGGCACACACCTCAGAGACAGCCACTGGCAACCGCAAGAAAATCACCAAGGCTGTAGTGATGAAAGTTGCCGTAAGGTTCAACATGGACGACGTACCAGCAGACGGCCGTTTCATGTTGCTTGACGCTTCCATGTACATGGACTTGCTTGACGACCTGACAGACAAGGAACTCTCAGCCTTCCTCGCATGTGCCGATGCTTCAAGAGGCGTGCTTGGCAAGTTGTATGGCTTTGAGATCATGCAACGCTCCCAGGTGCTTCGCACAACGGCAAACGGTGCATCCCTCTTGAAATGGGAAGCGGATGATGCAGCCACCGAGCTTGCGGCAGGTCTCGCATGGCAGCAGGACTGTGTGAGCCGTGCCCTGGGTGACGTGAAGATGTTCGATGACATGGGCAACCCAACCTATTACGGCGACATCTACTCATTCCTCGTGCGTACTGGTGGTTCGCCACGTCGTTACGACGGCAAGGGTATCGCAGCCATCATTGAGAGCAACGCAGCCTAAAAGGTTAAATCGTAAAATTAGACTCTATGATATTACCAAGAGTAAAAATTCAGTTCCTCAATGGCCAGTTGGGAACCGTCGGTGAGAGTGCCGACGGACTCCTGGCCCTCATTTGCGGTGCGGCAGCCGTAGCAGGAACCTTTGTGCTTAACACAGCCTATTCCATCACAAGCATGGATGACCTTGCCGAGCTTGGAGTGACAGCGACCAACAACGCAGCCCTCTACAAGCAGGTGTCCGAGTTCTACGATGAGGCAGAAACAGGCACAAAGCTGGTTCTCTATCCAGTCAACCCAAGCACCACCGTGACCAACTTGTGTGACTACACCAAGACGGATGCAGGTTATGCAAGGGACTTGATCACCAAGCAGAACGGCAATCTGAGGGGCATCGGCATCGCCAACATCAACACTGGTGCATCTGGCACGAGCATCAATGGTATTGACCCTGATGTCTTCACGGCCATGCCAAAGGCACAGCAGCTGGCAGAATGGGCCACCACTGAGCTTTATGCCCCATTGTTCTTCATCCTTGAAGGTCGTAACTATGACCCATCAAAGGAATTGAAGGACATGACCAAGGAAAAGTATGACCGTGTGGGCATAGCCATTGGAGACACCGTGGCATCATCCAAGGGAGCAACCATTGGCACTTGGCTTGGACGTATTGCCAAGAGTCCAGTGCAGCGTAACATAGGCCGTGTGAAGGATGGCTCGCTTGCCCCATTGGAGATGTATGTGGGAGCCAAGAAAATAGATGAGTCCGAGAGCACCATCAAGTCCATCTATGAAAAGGGCTACCTTGTGCCACGTAAGTATGTGGGACGCTCAGGCTACTTCTTTGCAGATGACAACCTCGCATGTGATCCTACTGGTGACTATGCTCACATCGCACACCGTCGGGTGATAGACAAGGCGTATCGTATGGCATACAACATCATGCTTGACATGCTCCTTGATGAGTTGGAAGTCAATGTTGACGGCACGCTGCAAGTTGGCATTGTGAAGAGCTGGCAACAGACCGTGGAAAATGGCATCAACAAACAAATGACCGCCAATGGCGAGCTTTGCGCAAATTCCGATGGTGAGGGATGCAAGTGCTACATTGACGAAAAGCAAAATGTACTCAGCACCTCGAAGGTGTTGGTAACTCTGAAAGTGCGTCCATATGGATATGCCCGATATGTGGACGTGAATCTGGGATTCTTAGTAGAAACAAGTAATAGCTAAAGAACATGTTTAATTCAAAGGAATATGAGTGGGCAGACATCAATGTAGTCATGGCAGGTCGCCCTGTCACAGGTTTCCGTTCCGTGAAATACTCTTCAAAGCAGGAAAAGGAAGCCTTGTATGCCAAGGGCAACAAGCCACAAGGTGTGCAACGAGGAAACAAGTCCTATGAAGGCTCCATTGGCTTGCTGCAAAGTGAGTATGAAGCCCTGAGCCAAGCTTGCGGTGGTGACATCCTTGATGCTTCTTTTGATCTTGTCGTTTCTTACGGCAATGCCACAAAGGGTGATGTCATCGTGACAGACATCCTTGTGGGTGCAGAGTTCACTGAGGACAACACCGAGTGGAAGCAAGGTGATAAGTTCCAGGAAAAGGAACTTCCTTTCATCTTTGTGGATAAGAAGAAAGGATAGTGTTTGGACACCATTCAAATAACATTCAAATAATAGAAAAATGAAAATAGATAAGCAAAAAGTAGAAGAGTGGAAGAAACAGCATGGCGAAATCTTCCAGATAGAGACCCAAGGCAAAAGCTGTATTGTCCGCAAGCCAACACGCAAGGAATACAGCTATGTGTCAGTGGTGAAGAATCCTGTCAAGGCACAAGAAACCTTGCTCAACCAAATTTGGCTTGACGGTGATGAGGAAATCAAGACCAATGATGACCTTTTCTTCGCAGTGTGCTCACAACTTGAAGACGTATTGGCTATCAAGGAGGCTGACATAAAAAAGCTTTAGAGGATGCGGAAATAGATGATGTCGAGGCAAAGGACATTCTCTATATGAACACCTTGCTGAGATATAATCTATTCCTGGATCCTGATACGCTTTCAGATGAGGAATGGGCGTGGACTATCAGGTATTTAAAGGAAATCAAAGAAGCAGAGAATAAGACAGATGGCTAAAAGTGTACTTCAATTTCTTATCAAGTTGCAAGCCAACGAAGGCAATGTGCTGAGTGTGGCAAGAAGAACGTCTGAGCAGCTGGACAGCATCACCAGAAAGGCGACCCTTGTAAAAAGTCGCCTCCAATCTGCCTTTTCGTTTTCTAACTTGAAGACCTCCCTGATGTCCCTCCCTGGCATGGATTTCCTGATGAATCCCTATACCCTTGCAAGTGCAGGTGTCGCAGCCATCTCGTCCATCGGTGCACAAGCCGAGCAAACGAGCGTGGCTTTTAAGACACTTGTGGGCAATGAGACGGCAGCAGCAAAGATGCTTGGAGACATTTACAACTTCGCAGCAAAGACTCCCTTTGAGCCTCTTGATCTGGAGAACAATGCCAAGATGATGCTTGGATTCGGTGTAAGCGCACAGAAGGTGGTTCCATACCTGAAACAACTTGGCGACATTGCCATGGGCGACAAAGAGAAGCTTGGCGGTCTCTCACTTGTCTTTGGACAGGTGGCATCAGCAGGAAAGATGCAAGGGCAAGACTTGATGCAGTTCATCAATGCAGGTTTCAACCCTTTGAAGGAACTCCAAAAAATGACAGGTAAGACATACGCCGAGCTTCAAGACATGATGAGCAAGGGACAGATAGGCTTTGATGCGGTGGCAGCAGCCATCGCCCATGCCACAAGCGAGGGCGGTGCTTTCAACGGCATGAGCGACAAACTGAGCCAGACTGTCAGCGGAAAGTTCTCAACCATGATGGGAAACATCAGGCAAGCAGCCATCAGCATGTTCGACTCCATCAAGCCTGTTGTGCTTGGACTGATGGACATTGTTGGAGCATTGGTTCCACCGATTTCATCAGCTCTTCAATTTCTTCTTTCCATCGTTGGCGGTGTCATCGGCTTCTTTATGAAGTGGAAGACGGAAATAGCCTATGTGGCTGTAGTAGCTGGTGTTGGAGCCATCGCCTTCAATGCTCAGGCAATAGCCCTATGGGGGCTTGTGGGCGTGATGAAAGTTGTGACAGCCGTCACCAAGGTTTGGCAAGGTGTACAGTGGCTTTTGAACATAGCCATGAACGCCAACCCAATCGGCCTTGTCATCACTGCCATCGCAGCCCTCGTTGCTGGTGTCGTATATTGTTGGAATAAGTTCGCTGGTTTTCGTGCTTTTCTCCTTACCATGTGGTCGGTCATCAAGGGACTTGGTGGAATCATCAAAGATTACCTTATAGACCGCTTCAAGACGTTCCTCAGTGGAATCGGCAAGGTGGGACAGGCATTGGCGAAGCTCTTCAATGGAGATTTCAGCGGTGCATGGTCGAGTGCAGTGGATGGTGTCAAGGACTTGACAGGAATCACCAGCACGACCAAGGCTTTCAAGGCTACCCAACAACTCGCTGGGGGCATCAAGCAAGATTTCGACAAGAACTATGCAAGGGAAAGTGCCAAGGACAGAAAGAAGCCTTCTGACCACAAGATTTCAAGCCCTTCCACCAAAGGAAGCCCAGCCTTCTCATTCGGCTCACCATCAAGTGACGGCAAGGGAGGAAAGGGAGGAAAAGGTGGACGTGGTGGGCATGGTGGCGGTAAGTCCACGGCCGAAGCCCTTGCCACTGGTGGGTCTCGAAGCTCGAACATCCACATCAGCATAGGCAAGTTCTTCGACACCATACAAGTAACAATGAACGACAAGACCGACACGGCAGACCTGGAGCGTATCGTGCTCCAGTGCATGAACCGTGCCCTGTCAATCGCAACAAGTACAGACCGATGAGCACAACAAACAGATTCATACTCCAAAACTTGGCCTTGCGAGCCATGGGACTCACCAAGGTTCCTCCTTATTGGTTGTTTCGAGAGAACAACTTCCATGGCGTGAACCTTGGCTACATGTCAGCGGCCAAGACCATTCCAGACAGTTCGGGCTTTGACGTGGAAACCATGTCGGATGCAGAGCTTGAAGACGTGGTTCGCACGAATGCGACAGGCGTGCCGATGGTCTTGCCCCTTCGATTCCAGCTTGAAGAGTCTGGAGCGCAAGAGTGGCTTTTCCCCATGGAGCCAATGATCAGCGTCAATGGGCAGAACATACTTGTGAGGCGAAACGTCTCAAAGGGCAAAATCAGGGGAAGCATCAAGGAACGTTGGACGCAGGATGACTACAGCGTGAGAATCGAGGGCATCTTGATGGGCATGGATGGCAAGTACCCTGAGGCGGACGTGGCAAAGCTCAGAAGTTTCTGTGAGGCTGGTCACGTGAAGGCACTGAATCCATTGCTTGAGATATTCGGCATCAGCCAACTTGCCATCGAGAGTTGGGACATTCCCTTCACTTCTGGCACTATCAATCAAAACTACACCATACAGGCCTACAGTGATGACATCTACAAGTTGCTGTTGAGCCGTGACGACTTAAACGCATAGAATTATGTACACCATGGCATTTGACATCAGAATCGGCACATACAAGCTCTGTATGATTGACAAGGTGGAAATCCATCGTAGTGTGGAACTACTTGCGGACACGGCTGTCATTACTCTTCCAGCATCAGAGTACAACCATGCCCTCCAGGTCGAAGACAAGCTAAAGCGAGGCGACAAGGTGATAATCACCCTTGGCTACGAAGAGGCAGGACTTGAAACTGAGTTCGAAGGATGGCTTCAACGCATATCCACCGATGGAGGGAACGTCAAGCTATATTGCGAGGATGACATCTTTCTGTTCCGAAAGGACATGAAGAACGAAGTGCTTCAAAAGGTAGCCTTGAAGGATCTCCTTGCCAAGGTGGTCTCTGGGTGTGGTCTCTCATTCAAGGTGGAGTGCTCCTATTCCTGGACATACGGAAAGTTTGTCATCAACAACGCAACTGGCTACGATGTCTTGAAAAAGGTACAGGAGGAATGTGGGGCTGACATCTACCTACAGGATGAGACCTTGCACATACACCCTCCAGGCGAAAAGATGGGCGTGGAATGCTTCTATGACTTCGCCCTGAACGTGGAGGAAGACAACCTCACCTATCATCGTGCGGAAGACAAGAAAGTGCAAGTCATCGTGAAAGCCCTGATGCCAGACGGAACCGTCAAGGAAGTGGAGACTGGAGCAACTGGAGGCGACAAGATAGAAATCAAGTGTGCCACCAATGACGAACCCTCCATGAAGGCTCGTGGCGAGCTGGAGGTGAAACGTCGAAGCTTCGACGGCTACGAGGGAAGCATCACAGGATGGCTCATACCGGTTTGCCGTCCATCTGATAGCGTCACGCTCCATGATGCCGATTATCCCTACAAGGATGGCATTTACTTTGTGACAGCCGTTGACACCGAGTTTTCAAGTGCTGGTGGAAAAAGAAAGGTCAGTTTAGGATTTAGATTGAGTTGATTATGGATGAGTACAGACAACTACAGGAACATTTGAGGGCATTGGCAGGTGGAGGCAAGAGCATCGCCATCTACCAAGGTATAGTGAAATCCGTTGACGGAAACCTCTGTGAGGTGACCGTGGGAGGCATCACCATCCCAGGGATAAGGCTCAAAGCCTCCGAGATAAAAGACGATGGCTTGATGCTGGTCACACCCAAGGTGGGCAGTGCCGTGACCATCGGCAGCTTGTCGGGAGACCTCAGGGAACTTGTCGTTCTACAGGTTGACCACATTGAGACGATCGTCATCAACGGTGGCAAGCTTGGAGGTCTCATCAACATAGGGCAGCTGACCCAAAAAATCAATGAGCTTGTGGAAGCTTTCAACAACCATACACACCAAGTGACCGTGAGCCACCCTGGTGGAACTTTCACAACGGTCAAACCAACGGATTCCGCAAAGTCGTTCAACAAGGGCGACTATGAGGATGAGAAAATAAAGCATTGACATGGAAGGAATACAACTTGAATACAACAAGGATTCTCCAATCCTGGAGCCAATGGTGTCGCATGGCTCTCTTCTGGTGGGTGACGTGCTCAGACAGAACCAAGCCCTGCTACTTACCCTTCACAATGGTGAGCTGAAAGAAAATCCATCCGTTGGTGTAGGCATCAGCGACATGTTGCTTGACAACGATCCAATCTATTGGAGAACGAAAGTCAAGGAACAGCTGGAAATGGATGGGCAAAGCGTCGAAAAGGTGACAATCACCCAAACTGGCATTCAAATAAAAGCAAAATATTAAAAACGAACAAAAATGGTTTTAGAACATTTCTTGAATAAATTGACGGTGGTATTGTCCACTGTGTGGGGATGGCTCCTTGCCATATTCCTGGTCATAGCCAATTTCTTGGCAGGTTACGAGACGATGGTGGGTTTCACGGTGGTAGCGGTGCTGATGGACGCAGCCTGGGGAATCGCATCCAGCTTGAAGCAAAAGCGATTCACAAAGAGCGAGCTTGCCAGGGATTCATTCAGCAAGTTGGCGGTGTATGGTTCCGTAATTGTGCTTTTCATCCTCATTGACAAGCTCATCGGGGCGAGCAACGGACTCACCACAAGTGCCATCTGCATTTGCATCATCCTCGTGGAGCTATGGAGCACATCCGCAAGTATGCTGATCTGTTTCCCGAACATGCCGTTCCTCAAACTCCTGAAGAAGGCTCTTGTGGGAGAAATCGCAAGTAAACTGAACGTAAAAACAGAGGATGTGGAAAACGCCCTCCAAGCATTGAAAAGAAAATGAGAAGAATAGAATTTATCGCAATCCATTGCACGGCTGGCAGCCAAAGCACAACCATCAAGCAACTCGAACTGGAGTTTAAGCGCAAGGGGTGGAAATACCCTGGCTATCATTACGTGATTCTTCCAGATGGTAAGATTCATCAGATGTTGGCCGTGGAGAAGGTAAGCAATGGCGTGAAAGGATGGAACTCAAAGATTATCAACATCGCCTATATCGGTGGCATCGACGTAAACGGAAAGCCAACGGACAACCGCACAGAGGCACAGAAGAAATCATTGGTGAGCCTCTTGAAGCTATTGCGCAAGACATATCCAAATGCGATTATCCAGGGACATCGTGACTTTAGCCCTGACTTGAACCATGATGGCAAGATAACACCCAATGAGTGGATCAAGGCTTGCCCTTGCTTCAATGCCAAGGATGAGTACAAAGACATCTAAAAACAAGATAAAATGAAATATTACATTTATTTACTCCTGGCAGTGATCATGTTTGCCGCCTGTGGTTCGAGCAAGAAAGTGGAGTCTTCGCAGAAACTTGTCTTGAAGGATTCCGTGAACATTCGGGATTCCATTGTTTTCAAGGACTCCACCATCATCCGATATGAGTTGAACGTGATTGATTCCGTGAACATCAAGGATTCAACCGTGCTGACACTTGACAAGGACGGAAACGTCCTGAGCAAGGAAAAGTACCGAAGCACGGAACGTAACCGAAAGGCAAGCAAAAACGAGTCAACGGCCCAGACGCAGCATGAGACCAACAAGCAAAAGGCAAACGAGCGACATGACCAAAGGCAAGACGAACAAAAAGAGATTGTCAAATCTCAGTCTGGCTATATGGACAAAATCTTGAACTATGCCTTTTGGCTTCTTATTCTCACTTGCATTTGTGGCTCTGTATATAACGCTGTGAAGAAAGGCAAAAAAGATTAAGTTATGAAGGCAAAGGTCAAGGACGGACAGACGATGGCAGACATCGCCATCCAGGAGTTTGGCTCATGGGAAGCCATGATAGCCATCGCCCAAAAGAATGGAATCGGCATCACGGACATCCCAGAGCCAGGAACAGAGGTGAAACTTCCAGACGGCACATGGAACAGAGTCATGCAGAACTATTGCAAGAACAATGACGTAAGCCCTGCAACCGCAAGGGACAACGGCAATGTCCGTCTGAGAATCTTTGGCGAGGAATTTACTCAAGAGTTTAAGTAACATGGCAAGAACTGTAGCAGAAATCAAAAAGACAATGACGGATGCTTTCATGGCTGATGCCACCATCCGTGAGAAATATGGACTGAAGGAAGGCAGTACATGGAACGGTAGCTTCTCATCTGTGAGTTTGGAGAACATCATCTTCTTCATCGTAGCAGCCTGTAGCCATGTGCTTGAAGCCATCTTTGAGCAATATACGAAGGACGTGGATGAAAAAGTCTCCATGGCCGTGGTCGCCTCTGTGCCATGGTACTACAAGATGGCCAAGGCGTTCCAGTACGGTGACAGCCTTGTGTTGAACGAGGCCACCCAACAGTATATGTATGCCAACATCGACGAAAGCAAGCAAGTGGTGAAGTACGCAGCCGTGAGAGACAGGGGCACGAGCGTACAAATACTTGTGAGCGGTGACAAGGACGGCAAGCCTGTGGCACTTTCAAACGACGTTTTAACGGTGTTCAAACAGTACATGAACAGGGTGAAGGTCGCAGGAGTGGTTCTTTCCATCCGTTCCAAGGAGGCTGACAGAATTGTCATCAGGGCAAAGATTTACGTTGACCCATTGGTCATCAATTCGGATGGCACTATGATTTCCGATGGAAGCAAGCCTGTGGAGAATGCCATAAACTCATATTTGAGTGGCATCGTATATGGTGGAACTTTCAACAAGACCAAGCTGACAAATGCCATTCTGAATGTTGATGGAGTGAACGATGTGGAACTTGGAGAATGCTCCTACATGGAAGATGGTGGCACGAGCTACACAGAGATTAAAGGAAATAACTATACGGCCTTGGGCGGTAGCTTCATCGCAGAAGGTCTCACAAACTCATTGAATTATGTGGTACAGGATTGACTTGACGAAGTTGGTGGTACAATTACTTCCACCCATTTTGAGAAGTAAGTTTCTCATAGCCCTGTTGAAGGCTCTCATCTTACCTTTGGTATTCATCTACGACAAACTGATGGAGCATCGTGACAATGTATCGGAAAAACTTGACATCACGGCCAATGTCATATACTTGGAGAAAATCTTGAATGATGCGTTCTTCCTGTCAGATCGCCAAATTTACATCGAGACGCAAGAGGAAGACTTGACAAGCTATTGGCATTTCAAACATGAGGATGCACCATGCAAGTATTTGCACAAGGATTCAAAGACTGGTGTCATTTTGAAATACAAGGAAGAAAGCAGTTACAAAGACAGTTTCATCGTATGGGTACCAACGTTTCTTTGTACTTCACTTGGCTCCAATGAAGACAAATACAAGGGCAAGAACCTTACAAGGATAAAGGAACTGTTATCGTTTTACAAACCAGCTGGACGCACGTACAGCATAAAATTATACGATTATGAATAAGCTAATTTTTAGTGAGGGCGGTCAGCCTGTTTGCTTGGATGACTTTAAGACACTCCAAGACATGATAGTCGAAACCATCAAGCCTTTGTTGTTGGCCTTGGTTAAGACAAATGTTTTCATCCTGGATGACTATGACATTAGAAATTCTGAAATTGACACGGAAAAGATGCAGACGAAATTCATCTTGTCAGCAGGCACGCTTGTTGTTGATGGTGACTTTCTCTCATGGCCAGACACCCCTTTGGCCATTGATGATTGGAATCAACCTATATATATATGTGTCAAAAACAAGGAAGAGGATGTCAGAACTTTTGAGGATGGACAAAGTAGAAATTGCACTCAATCCAAGGAGGTTTATGTGAGTACGGATTCAACAGGAGCTGACCAAGCTTATAATTTGTATAATTTGCATCCCTTGCTGGATTTGCTTTCCTCAGCCCTTGGTCTTGGATCTATCAAGGAAAATGCGAATGTCACATTCTTCAATGGATATTCGGGGATGGTTAAAGTCAACGAGGCAGACAATGAACGGCAACTTACAATCAATATAAAGACATCGGCTAAGAGTTGGGACACATCTGAAGCACCTATGGCAAAAGGAATGCTCTTTGTGTTTAATGATAGTAATTTAGGAGAATATCTCCAAGGCAAGGTTAGTCCTACATTTGATTATCTTGGCAAGAAATACCGACTTTCCGTTTGTGCAAAGCCAGTTGCTCCTTTGGTTCTCCTACAGCCAGAAGGTGGTTTCCCTGAAGGCTTTTATGATGATAGCTATGAATTTCCTATCATTCCTGTATCTGTTACATTCAAATATAGTGAGTTTAAACCAAAAATATAGTCCATGGAATCAATCTACAAGCTACAACAGCGTGCAGAAAACTTGCGTCGCAAGACGCAGGTAGATAGCATATCTCCAGAGGAAGTTGGCAGCCTTCATGCCGATACGTTGGCATATCTTGCCGACATGGAGCAAAATGCGGATGGTCTTGGCATCCATCAGGTTTACAAGAGCTATGCAGCCATGAAGGCAGACAGCACGGCTCCTATAGGCAGCAATGGCAAGCCCCTTCGCTTTGGCCAGCTCGTAGCCATATACGACGCAAAGAACTCCACCCAGCAAGAGAGTGGAAACGTCTATGCCTTCCAAAAGGCCAACGAGGCAGAGCCTTGGCTCTTGATGGGAAACCTTGGCAGCATCTATGCCCTACAGCAACAGGTTGACCAGGAAATCATTGATCGAGCCAAAGCGGACACAACTTTGCAAGCCCATATCGACACGGAACAGACCAACCGCACAAATGGTGATGCGGAACTCTTGAAACGACTCCAGGGAACCAGCGACAACAGCAGCGCACTGAGCGACCCATTCGTCTCGCTTGGCAATCTCACAGATGGCGACACCACCAAGGAAGCCCAGCTTCAAAACAAACTTGATGCAGCATGTGCCACCTCCGATAACTTCAAGTTTGTAGGTGAGATGAGGGCGCAGCTCAATGGTGTGAATATACAGGTGAGCCAGTTTGTCATTGGCTATGACCAGGAATATTGCATACAGGTGGCAAGAGGTTCCATCGCCCTCAATGCAGAAAAGCAGATAACAAGCGGAACTGTCTTTTCCGAATATACCAGAACCCACACAAAGGATGAAGGATGGACGGAATGGACGCTTTGCGGTGGAAAGGCCTTGGCAGACAATATCCGTGATAGCCTTACTAAGGCAAATGCAGCCACGGTGCAAGCCATCACTGATAAAATCGGTGAAGCAGGTGGAATCGCTCCACTTGATGCTAACCAAAAAATACCAAGTTCTAACCTCCCCGAAGAGGTCTATGATGTAGTGATGGTATCCTACTGGGATGTTCCATCTGCCTCCGTCATCAACACATACAGATATTCATCGGAAAGCAAACAACTGGAAAAGCTCCAGGATCTCATGGTGGACGGTGAAATCAAGCCGACATGGGTAAAACAGACTATTCGTGAATCAGTCATTTATGTAGATGTTGAAGGTAAAATTCCCTACATCTGGAAAGGTAATGATATGGTTCAGATTGCTCCTAAAGCGACACCTGCAAGTATCTTCAACGCAACGAATGAAGTGCCAATAAACGGTTACTACCAACTTTCCGACAGCCAGAATGAGAGTATGTCTGCAATCCATGTTGCATGGAAGGAGGGGAAGGCTGTTAGTGGTCTGATCATTTCCTTCGAGATGTCAGCGAGCATCTGGAAGACTTACCAATACGTGGGCAAGACCGTGACCGAGGCAAACTGGCTCAACACGGACAACTGGAAGGACTTTGGCTCACTCGCAGCAGGTTCCGAGACATATCTCATCATCGACAAGCTTGTGGGCAGTCCAGACGTGGGAAAATTCTGGTCTTTGGAGACCGCTGTCTCAGCCCTCCTGAAATACCAGGAGAAGACTGGTGTCATCTATGCGAAGAAGGGTCTCATCATCTCATACTCCACTGGTGAGAACAAAATGGACACCAAGCAATTCCAGGGTGAGGTGACGGATATTGGCGAAGTGGGTCTTTGGAGTGACTTTGGCGGTGGCTCTAAAATGGAGGCAAAGGATGAGCCTGAAAAGGATGGCAAGGACGCTTTCTCCACTGGAGGCGCATACAAGAACGTTCCTTCACAGATCAAGGTGGACACCGAGACCCAGGGAGTGGTCAAGCTTCAACTTGCCAATTCAGAGGGTGAGGGCATCGGTGACGAACAACAGTTCCCTGTTGGCACAGGCAGCGGTGGTGGCTCTGGTACCATTGTGAGCATCCAGTTTGAAAGCTCACCACTTTATGCCAAGGCAGGAAGCACCGTGCTCATCAAGGCAGCCATCCGAAGCATCACAACGCAAGGAGGTGGCGAGATCTACAACATGATAGAGAAAATCGTGTTGAAGGACAGGGACACAAACCAAGTCCTCGAAACCCTTTCAGTCAACAAGGCTTCGTCGGCATCGGGCGACACATACGACTTTGGCATAGACGTTAGCTCCTATTTCGTGACGGCAACCACCAAGCGTTTCCAGTTGGTGGCATACGATGACGCAGGAAACAACGGTTCGAGAAACATCAATGTCTCTGGTGTCGATGTGACCATCACAAGCGTCCAGACCCTCAACTTCACGCAGAACACCTCGCTTTCCGTCGGTGGATCCGCAAAGAGCATCCCGATGTATAAGTTTGCCAACAACGCCAGCGACAAGGGCATCAAGGCCATTGCGGAAATCTACATCAACAACCAATGGCAGGAACTTGGCTCGTCAATCATCACGGACACTTATTCGCATTCCGTCAATATAGACCCACGCAACTGTCTGGGAACTTCACTGACACATGGAGCCTATCCACTGAGAATCCATGGCGAGGATGTGGGAAGCGGTGTCATTGGCAATTACCTCCATACCTCAGTCATGGTCGTGGAGGAAGGAAACAACACTCCCATTGTAGCCATAAGATGGTACACGGACGAAATCCAAGGCAAGCGCAAGCTCTACGAGTCAATCTCCATCGACTATGCGCTATATGTGGCCAACGACAACAACCCCAAGGCTGTGATTCTTTACGATGGAACGGTACAGAACAGCAGCGTGGCGTATCGCTCGCAGACATACACGTATAACAAGCAGGTGCTTGAAAGCGTACATGATGGCTCCAAGACCATCGACGTATATGTGGAATGTGGGGATTCCGTATCACAGGCAGCATCCTTCGTGATTGACGGAAGTCTGGTCGATGTGGAGGAAGTGAGCACGCAGCGAGTGTTCAACATCACCATGGACTCACGCTCGAACAGCGAGGAAGACAAGGCCATCAAGGACGGTGAGACCTCCATCAACGTGGAAGGGTCAAACTGGAGCACCAATGGCTTTGTCAAGGATTCCTTTGGTACTTTCTCCTATGGAACGGACAACGACAAGGGCATCATGTCCCTACGTATTGCTGAGAACATGAAGGCGGTGTGCGACTACAAGCCTTTTGCATCCAACAGCATTGAACAGAATGGAATGGCCATCAGCTTCACGGTCAAGGTCAAGAATGTGGAAGACAGAAACGTGAAATTGATAGACTGCCTTGGCGACAACAAGGTGGGCTTCTATCTCACTGGTGAGAAACTGGTCTTCACCTGTGATGGCGCAACGGCAACCAACCCAGATGACCTTGGAGCGCAACAGACAGCCGTGGTGTATTACGCCCAGGACACAGTGACACGCTTCGACATCGTGATAGAGCCTTCTGCCATCGCCCCATACTCTGGTATAGGAAGCATCAAGATATTCCGAAATGGTGACGAAGCTGGTGCTTGTTACTATGACGCAGGGAAGTTCACCACAAACGAACACACCATCGACTTCGACGGTACCAGTGCAGACATCTACCTGTATAAGATTACGGCATGGGCTACATACTTCAATTTCCGCCAGGCACTCAACAACTACCTTGTGGGCTTGAAGGACACCAAGGAAATGCTCAGTGAGTATGAGAAGAACCTGGTGATGGCATCGCAGACAGCTGAGGGAACGACCAAGGACCGCCCAACCATGCAAGCCTGCATGAATGCAGGGCTTTGTTGTGTCACACTCCTTAAAAATGCCGACACGGACAACATCGAGCAGAACTATCCTGGCTATCTGGACAAACTTGATGGCGACAAGAAAACCAAGGCTTACTTCGACTGGATAGTCAGGTTCCCAGACCGTCCATGGCAAGACTTCAAGGTGCTGATGGTTCCAACCGTAAACCAAGGCACGACCTCTTCACTCCGTCCTGTCAAGAACAAGAAGGGCAAGTTCAAGGGCTGCAAGGTCATCTTGCTCCATACAGAGGAAGACTTCACAGGTGAAGACTTGGAGAAATTCAAGCTATGCGAGAAGATGGCAGCCAAGGGCAAGATTCGTGTGAAGGAAGACGGCATGTGGTTCAACGTGGCGACAATCAAGGTGGACTACTCCGACTCTGGTGGCGCAAACAATGGAGCTACGATGGAACTGATGAACAAGCTCCAACGTGCCCTTGGTGAAGGTTATATGACACCAGCCCAGAACGCATACAAAGGAAGTGAGACACTAAATACATCCATCGACTCAGTTCCTTGCGCACTTTTCAGGACGGACATCAACTCCGTGGATGCCACCAATGAGTCATACGCCTACTTCCATGCGAAGGCCAATTTCAACGTGGACAAGAATAATCCTTCTTTCTTTGGTTTCGAGAAGGTTGACGGCTATACGGCAGACTGCCTGAACTATGGCGACTTCAAGGAACTTGTGGCAGCAAAGGGCCAAAAGCTCACGGACTTCAAGGATGAGGTGATGAAGGACACTTCCTCGCTCGTGGCTGGAAACATCTACATGCTTTCCGAGTATTGCGGTCCTTCCAACATATTCATCGAGAACGATGGAACAGGCTCCATGATAGAGACCACGGCCGTGGCAGACCCAACGGAAACATCGAAGAGCCTTGCAGAGGTCAAGGCGGACAAAGTGACCGAATATGACTGGACGGCAGTCTATCACACCTCTGATGACAAGTACGCCAAGTATAGCGGTGGAAACTGGATGGACACCACTGGCTCCATGACCTATGACAAGGCTACGAGAAAGTGGACTGTCACAGGAAAGGTTCTCAATCCAACGACGTGCTATGAGTATCTGAAATATGATTATCTCTGTTGGTTGAAGGGCGTGGACAGCGTGGATGACATGATGAGGATTGACGAGGCGACAGGCAAGCCAGTCTGGCTTTCCTACTATGAATGCCGATACCCTGACGATGATGACTTGAATGCCCTCTATGAGTCTGGGAAGAAAGTTCCATACGACCTTTATAATTTCCTCTTGTTTACACAGCAATGTAGCAACGACCTCACAGAGGCAGATGGCGACATCACCCTTGATGGGGCAACGGTGAGCGGAACAAAGGAGAACCGTCTTGCCAAGTGGTCGCACGAGCTTCACAAGTTTGCCAACGTCCGCAGCACCTTGTGTTATGTATGCGCAAGCGATTATATCCTTGCAGTCGATCAGCGAAGCAAGAACATGATGCTGTCTTTCTACAAGGATACGGATGGAAACAAGAGAGCCTACTTCAACCACTGGTATGATGGCGATTGTGTCTGGAACTATGACAACGACTGTGGTCTCACTGTTCCTTGGGACTTGGATGCCGTAAATGACCCTAAGCATTATTACCAGGGCTGGAACAGCGTAATGTTCCAGCAGTCATACAAGGCGGCAGTCTTTTGGCTTGATGGAAATGGGGAAAGCGCAGTCACCTTGCATGACATCGCACAGGACATGCGAAATGCAGAGGCAGACGGCATGAAGATATTCTCAGCGCAAGGTTGCACCAAACTGTGGTTGACAGACCGACTCAGCAAATGGGCAAAGGTCATCTCATCGTTCGATGGCGAAAGAAAGTACATAGAGAACTCCACCGCTGGAGCCAACTATTACTATGCGGTTCATGGGCTACGTCTTGACGATCTCCCTGAGACATTCAGAAAACGCTTTGCCTATCGTGATGGATATTACCAAGTGGGCGAACTTTACCAAAACCCATTCAAGATGCGTGCCGTCGGAAGCGACATCACCATCAACATCAGAGCTGCCAAGGATGGATTCTTTGGAATAGGCGTGGATCGTGCCGACGCTTGCGTGGACAGTTGCTATTTGAAGGCAGGTGAGAGCTACACGCTCAGAAGTGGAATGACGGCAACTGGTGCAGGAACCATGCTCTATGTGTTTGGAGCGAAGAACCTTGCCTTGCTTGACCTGTCTGGTTGCACCCCAAAGGCTGAGAGCTGGGACATCTCCAACTGTGAAATGTTGCAAGAACTGATTCTTGGTGGCGAATATTACCAGACCGTGGAAGGAAGTGGATCCATCACTCAACTGAACCTTGGAAACAAGCCGTTCCTCACCTCTATTGACGTAAGAAATACAAAGATTACGTCAATTACGGCTACCTATTGCCCACGATTGAAGACAGTCCTTGCCAAGAACTCACTTCTTTCATCAATAGACCTCGCAGAGACCTCGCCAATCGAGACGCTGCAACTACCATCTACGATGACAAGTCTCTCTTTCAAGAACCTTCCAAGGCTTCAATATCCTGGAGGCCTCTCCTTTGATGGCCTTGATGGTGTGAGAAGTGTGCTTGTGACAAATAGCCCCAAGATCAGCAGTACCCAGTTGTTGCTCGACTGTATCAATGGTGGTGCTAACATTAAGTTCATCCGTTTGACGGACGTGAATGTATCTGGAGTATCAAGCATTCTCCAAACATTGAAGGACAGTGGAGCCGTTGGACTTGACGTGAATGGCACATCTTATGGTGAGAGCGGAAAATGCTCAGGCTTGACAGGCCGATGGATAATGACAGACTTCATCTCCAAGGAGACGCTTGAAACATTGCAAGCCTACTTCCCTGAGTTGAATGTATATAACAGCCAATACAGTGGAGTTGTCTTTGATGACACGGTGAACGACCCTCAGAACATCACCAACCTTGACAACAAAACAGGCTACGACTACAGCAACGAATATAAGGCATCCGCACATGTCCTGCAAATTTGGAATGACATGAAGCCAGTCATAGGCATCTACGACCAGGGAAGTTCCAAGATGAATTGCATTCCTTTGGATGAAAGCGACTACTCGAAGCTTGCCGACGGTCGTTCGCTTGAAAACACATACGACAAGGGTGAGTATGATGCCTTCATGTATATCGGGCGATACTGGTACAAGGGCATCAACGACTACAAGCATGACAGAAAGTACTTGTTCTATTCGAGCCTACAGACAAAGCCGATGTCAAGTGCAAGTGTGACAAAGAAAGTAAAGCTGGCAGAAATCATGCTCATGGCTGGTTGTTCCGTTTGTACAGACTCCATTGACACAAACATCTACGATGGTTCTGGAAACCTTAAAATAGACAGCTCATCGACGTTCGTTCGCACCAATGCGAGCTACAACGCATACAAGATGGATGTGGAAGGCATGAAACAGGTACGTTGGCCTGGGGTGACAAGCAGCCGTATCGGTGGTGTGTTCGTCAAGGAAGATGGATCAGTCATCGACATATACAACTTGACAGGCATGGCATCAGATACAGACTTCATGGAAGGCGACTATACCTTCACATCGGTTCCAGATGGCTCAAAGTATTTCATCTTTGCCGTGAAGGTAGTCAATGCGGATGGAGAAGCACTTGCAGTTGACAGTTCTGAGTTGGAGGCTATCGAGCCTGACTGGGTGGAGCACAAGCCAGAACTTGTCGGAATCTATGAGGCAGCCATGCTCAACGGAACCCTGAGAAGCGTGAGTGGTGTCGCTGCAAAGTTAGGTGACGGCAACAGCAACACATATACAGGATGGACGTATGACAGCGAGGGCAACGTGCAGAACATAGACCCTACTGACATTGCCGATCTTACCTTGCACTATACCTACAAGGACTTCCAAAACTTGGCATGGCTGAGAGGCAAGGGCTATCAGATGATAGACTACGAGACCAGCAAGGATGTGGCAAACCTCTTCTATGCACTCATTGGAAACCGTGATGCACAGGCAGTGTGTGGCTATGGTCGTGGTGTTGGCTCATCAAGCAGCAATGGATGGACTAACAACTATAAGACAGGCTATTGGAACTCCATCGGAAAGGCAAACAGTCCTTGGAACAATGGCATGGGAAACAAGGTGCTCGGCATAGAGAACTTCTTGGCTTGCAACTGTGAGTGGATGGACAACGTAGGTGTGAACATCAAGAGCTTCACAAGTTTCAAGAAAAGCAAGATGGTTGCAACATCGGGTGATCCCCTGGATTGTGTCTGGCATATCTATGACCCATTCACTCAAACAGAGAGAGCCGTGCAAGGCATCAATGCCACCGGCTATTGCATCGGACGTGTAAGATTTGGAAGACATGCTGATCTTGTTCCAACAAAGCTCACAAGCGACAACAGCAAGTGGAATCAGAACTACACGGACATCTATTGGTATAGCCATAGCAGCGGTCGTGTCCTGTATCGTGCCGGCCACAGTGCGGATGCGAATGGCGGTCTCGCTTATGCGAGTGCGAACGGCGCTTCATCGTTCTCGTATACGGGCATCGGCACTCGTCTCGCCTTCAAGGGAGCGATAGAGCTGAAAGCAGCGTGATGGCGGAAAAGCGTCAAAGCGTAAGGTGGAGACCTTCTAAAAAAGGTGCTCCACCTCAATTTACCGCCCATGGCGGTCGATTTTTGAAAAATTTTATGTACCTTTGCAGTCCCCAAAGGGGAGGTAGAGGGGTTCAACGGTCGTGTCCTGTATCGTGCCAACAACAATGCGAATGCGAATGGCGGTCTCGCTTATGCGAATGCGAACAACGCTTCATCGAACTCGAATACGAACATCGGCACTCGTCTCGAATTAAGAACTACCTGTCTTTAGACAGCTTCATCGCACCCATGCAATCGGCAACGTGCTTGCCCATCGTACATGCGAGAACCCCGAGCCTCGGCAACAGCACAATATTGTGGAAAGCCGAAACATAAATAGGAGTCCTGAAGGCTTATGAATGATTTTAAGACATTGAACAATTTGGTCCCGGAGATTGTCTCAATCGAAAACCTCAACGAAAGTTTTGACTATGTGGTGAAAGATCTGAAGCCAGAACAAGAAGAGCGACTAAGAAAGAAAGAAGAGACAATCAAAACATATCTCCGAGAACACATTATGGATGGTACTTTCCGCATAACAGGTTTCAAAAACCTTCATGTGAAAGATGGTCCAAAGGAAAGAGATGTACAAGCACCTCCGGTTGTTGATAGAATTGGCTGTCATGCAATTATGAGTGTCTTTGAAAAGTACGTATATCCAACGGTGATTGAGACTTCTGCTGCAAGCATTAAGGGAAGAGGTATGCACTATCTTCACCATATTGTTGAAAATGACATACATGAATGTGAGGAGCATTTATATTACTATCAATGTGATATATATCATTTCTATGACTCCATAAATCAAGATTTGATGTATGAAGATTTGAAAAAATACGTAAGTGATCCTGTTGTCTTAAAAATCTTTTCAAACTTTGTTCATTTGCTACCCAAAGGGCTTTCAAAAGGACTAAGAAGTTCGCAATGCTTTGCAAACCTCCACTTGTCACCCATAGACCATTATATGAAAGAAGTCGTAGGAATCCGCTATTATTACAGATATTGTGATGACATAGTAATGATGTCAACTGACAAGCGAGAACTTTGGAAGTGGCGAGACATTTTGCATAGAGAACTTGATAAAATTGGACTGAATATCAAACCAAGTGAAGCAGTGAGACCTGTCAATGTTGGACTTGATTATTTGGGATTTGTTCATTACGAGGATTATTCCTTAGTAAGAAAAAGAACCAAGCAGAAAACAGCCAGGCATCTTGCCAAGGTCAAGAGTCGCAAACGAAGGCAAGAAATCATTGGATCTTTCAAAGGAATGGCTTGTCATGCAGATTGCAAACATTTATTTTTCAAATTAACAAATAGACGTATGAAGAAATTTAGTGAACTGGGTATTACATATACTCCAGAGGATGGAAAGAAAAGATTCCCTGGCAAGGCTGTCAGACTGAGTGCCATTGTCAACAAGGAAATCGAAATCCACGACTATGAGAAGGATGTGAAGACCTCACAAGGTGAAGGTCGTTACATCGTAAGCTTCAAGGATGCCAAGACTGGAGAATGGGCAAAGTTCTTCACGGCATCTGAGGAAATGAAACAAATCTTGGACAAAGCAAGTGACATTGAGGATTGTTTCCCATTCACAACAGTGATTGAGAGTGAGGTCTTCGATGGAAACAAGGTAAAATACCGCTTTACTTAAAAAAGGTTTGAACGGCAGTTTATTTACTTTAAAACAACAACAGAAGATGGAAAAGATTTATGGTTCTCCAATTCGTCAAGACGGATTGATGAAGGTTGGTCGAAACCGTTGGGATTTGTTCTATGGATTCGGCAAGGATGATGACAATGAAGTTGGCTGGAACTGGCGCAAGACATTTGATCATCAGCCAACTTTGGAAGAGGTGAAAGATACTATTATCACTCAGATCAATTCAAACGCTCAGAAAGCGATATTGGAGGGCTATGAGTGGAATGGTCATCAGGTGTGGCTATCTGATGAAAATCAGCGAAACTACACTTTGGCTTATGGCTTGGCCAAGGATGGTGATTTGAAGTCAATGCCGACTGTCAAACTTGGTTCTGATGACAATCCTCTTCTATACACATTCAAAGATATTGAAGAGTTGACATCCTTCACTCTTGGAGTTCAAGCACACATACAAGGTTGTCTTGAATCAGCTTGGAAGGAAAAGGAAGAAATAGACTGGTCCTTGTTCGATTAAAATCATTAAAAAAGCACTCAAACTTGCTGTTTGGGTGCTTTTTTAATTCACATTTCGTTTTTGTCAGTGGAAAACACATTTCGTTTTTGAATGCGTGCGCTTTTGGTTTTGCCGTGATTAAAACTTTTAAGTTCACTTGGCTCAACAAGACATTTTCTGACAATGCAACTTTTTACCAAGAACTCATAACATGGCATAAAAGTATGAGTTCCTCCTTTCCAATATTCATTGCCTGCAGCTGTCAAAATATCTACTTCATCAGTAAATCTGACTAAATCAAGGAGGTTATCAAGCTTATTCATATCACCACGATGATAGATATCATGGCAATCAACCTCTACTTCATAAACATAACCACCATATTTTCTAAAGAAATTCAATGCTGCGGAGAGCTCGAAGAATAAGAACAAGCAATCCTTCCTCAGAGGGATCTGAACTGGACGATTAGCGTTAAGTATATTTTCTACTTTCATTGACTCTTCGTCCATATATTGTTCAAAATTCGTTTGAGGTTGAATCTCTGCCCCGACCTCAAAATATCTTTTATCTACTCGATATAAATACATAAGCGTTTTATCTCCTAAAATTATTATTTTTCAATCTACAACTCATCTATTCCCTTAGTAAGCATTCAACCCCTATGACAAAATAGCTCTATCCCAAGTGTTTACTAGGAGGATGCAGAGTATTTTAAGAATTTGAACATTTTCGATTTTTAAACAGGCTTAACTAAAAGTGCCTTTGTCATCAAGGCATAATGTATATTACCGATAAAGCATTCCCATTATTTTACAATCGAGAGCATTTGCTCTAAAAAATTTTTATCTGCCATAAGACCCTATTTGTATAAATCTATGTTGATATCAAATGGAGAATCGAAGTCCTTCAGCATCGCATGCTTCGTATCTTTCTCTGAGAGATTAGCATGTTCCGTTGGTATCTTCCAATCAATACCAAGGGTATCATCGAGGATGCTAATGCCACCATCAGCCTCTGGATGATAGAAGTTATCACACTTGTATTGGAAGACTGCTGTTTCTGAGAGAACGGCGAAACCATGAGCAAAACCCTTAGGGATGAAGAACTGGCGATGATTGTCTTCTGTCAGTTCTACAGCCACATGCTTGCCATAGGTTGGTGATCCTTTACGGATATCTACTGCTACATCGAGGACTCTGCCTTTTACGCAGCGCACCAGCTTGCTCTGGGTATATGGTGGGCGTTGGAAGTGCAAGCCTCGCATTACGCCATAACTACTCATTGACTCGTTGTCTTGGCAAAAGTGAACACTGTGTCCCAGGATTGGAGCAACCTTTTCTTCAAACTCTCGCTCGCTGAAGCTCTCGAAGAAGTAGCCACGAGCATCACGGAAGAGGCGTGGCTCTATAATGAGTACGCCATCTATTTCTGTTTTGATTATATTCATTCTTTTTGTTTTAATTTTTGTTGTTATAATAAGATCTTCTAAAATCATCCCGTCCTTCTTTGTTGATAAAGCGAGCTGCACTCGGCAATTTGAAAGCGAGTTTTCATTGCACTCACTGGCATTGCTTTTTCCCATTAAAGAAGGCTTTTTCGAAAACCTACCCGTCCTTCCTTACCCTTAAGGAAGGCTCCACCTCTCATCTCGGTCTTCTCTCCTCAGGCGAGAAGAAGGAAACCGCCCTACTCGGTGCTCGGAACCGCTTCGCTCTAAGGTTGGCGGACCATCAAAGGTCTTCGCCATGTTATGCGGGATGGGACCGCCTGGAGAAACATCCCAAATATTTAGAAAGGTAAGTCATCGGTGCCATTATTTACAGGGACTATTACCTTAATTACCAACTCATTACTTGACAAATTAGTGGTAGGAAGTAATTTATTATCATTCTGTTTATCAAAGATTGAATTAGCAACATAGATATTTACTCGACCTTTATCGTTTTTAAATTCGAAATATCCAGGTTTGTCACTATTAGGAGGCATAGCGAATCCCCATGGAGCCATTAACAAACGTAACTCCTCTAAGGAACTAAATATTATTGGGAATTTCCAATTCATTTCTTTTCTTAAAGCCTTAAATACCGGATGATTATTGATCAATATATCATTAATCGTATTACTGTTATTGGCATTAACTGAAACCAAATAATCAGTAAGTTCCTTCAAGGTGTTTAAAGATGTATGAAGCTGTTTCAAAGCATCAAATTCGGCTTCATTTGTCTTATTCTGAAGAAAACGTTGAAATAACCCTGCCCATTGTTCTTTCAAGAAATTGATAATATCACTAGAAGAGCTAAACGCATGAATTACATTATTCCTTTTCAATGAACGGATTTCTTCTATAAACTGATAAATTTTTATGTTGTCAACATGAGCATACTTTATATTCTTGCTAAAATCGGAATCCTTATTCCCCAAATAGGTATAATATTCAGAATCTACTTCTTTATCAATAAAGATATACACCTGCTTATTATGCTCTATAGCAGTCTTGATTTCTGTATTAGAAATCGAATATCTTTCATCTGCAGAAGAAACAGATCCGAATCTACCACCAATGATGGCAACAAGAATATCGATAGAATTGATCTCTTTGTAGCAATACTCTTCTAATCTAAAATCCTTTTCATAAGGTATTGCGCCTTCTTCGTTCCTTACAACATCGTAACCCAAACTACGGATAAAATTATCCAAGTCTGCTCGAATCTGTTTTAAATCATAAAAAGTCGAGCTTATAAATACCCTAGGTCTAGCCATAATTGTACTATTTATAGTAAATGTTTAAGTAAAAATCCAAATTCTACTCTTTCACTAAATATTTTAAGAAATAACAAACAACACCAACTGTTGGTGCTATTGCTATAATCCAATACAACAAATAGACATCAAAGATATAATATCTACATTGGAACCACAACCATTTCAATGGATGTATTTCTGTACTGCTGAGCATAGCATATTGATAGTCAAAGGATGTTTGATTGAGATTGTACTTACTCAATATTTCCTCATATTTATTGATATAATCAATTTCCTTCTTCTCCTGTTCCTCTTTGGAAAGAACACAGACATCGTGTTTTATCAAACGATATAAACGATTCAACTCATTACCACAAGCATGATAATTCTCCATCCTTTTATCATAGTTCAAGCTACTGAACAGAAGCGATAACACAAGCAAGAAGGTGGAAAGTATTATCGTAAAGGCACTAATCATATTAGCGACTTTTATTTCCGGCTTCTGCAGTGCAATCAAACTTATCGCTATGATGGAAGCCGAAAACATAGCTTCACACACCTTAGAGGCATCTCGGCTACGCTTCATACGACGAGATGCAGTAAAACGAGCACTCATCGTTTTATAAATCGTATTACCTAAGCTTTCTAAATTTTCCATATAGTATTTTCTTTTAAAAAGAAGGGAGTCCCAATCAAAACGCAAACAAACCACGTATGTGGCATTAGATATTTAAATGCTTTACAAAAAGGTGATGTATTACATCACCCCTAAGACTGAGTCTCAAAGACTCCCTTCTATGAAGTTGTTCCAACAGTCATATGGGCATCTTTCTTCAAGTATTCCAGATGTATCCAATAACGTGTCTGTATTTCATCGTCACTATAATCAAAGTCGCTATTTATAAGTCCCTTTGAAATGAGATAAGCTTTCATATCACCAATCTCTTTTAATGCATCAAAATCTTTCAACATATTCTTGCCAGCATGCTTCTTGATATCCCAATAGACCTTTGGCAAATGCCTGATTTTATTCTCAATCTCTAAACCTTTTAGAAATTTCTTATGTACCACAGTATCCAACTGATAAAGTAGTTGTATATCTGTCATTGCCTGAAAGTATGGTAACCATCCATAAAGATGATTCAATGTCTTGAAGCCTGATAACTTTAAGTTGATAAGAGCTATATAGTAATCATCAAATGCTTGGTCTTCAATTATAAATCTTGGACGCGTAAACGGATTCTCTTTCTGACTACGATAACGGGAGATCAATCGAGAGATTCGATTAAGAAAAGTCTGAGTATTTTTCTGTCGAATAGAAATACAGAGAGTTGATTTAAAACTATACCCTATGTATTCAAAACTCTTATCGCCCACAATACCATAATGTGTCTTATCGGGAGAAAGGCGTAGGCCGACTCCCTTTATGATCAATTCACACTTAAACTCATCTACAAAACGAGCATCTATCGGGGTTGTGCTCAATATCAAAATATCATCTACATACCTTTTATATAAGGTATTGGCATCACAATGGTTCTCAATACTCTCATCAAAATTCAACATAGATATACCTGCAAGTATGTTAGAAATGGATAAGCCCTGAGGTATTCCCATCAATCTAGGCTGCTGATTTGAAGATAATCTAGCACCACCCTTGGATACTGTTACTGTATTTATGGCTGTCTTTATCAATTGCAAAACACTGGCATCAACAGATGGTTCCAATTTTCTATAAAGAGTATCCAAGTCTATAGAATCATAGAACCCTTTGATATCCGTCTTAAAGAAGTAAACCTTCTCCGAAGAATGTAGTGCCATGAAATCACCAATGTCCTTAATGTATTGATTAGGCACTTGATTATTCACCGCTTCAGGAAATGCTTTTTGGAGATATTGGTTAAGTACCCCTAGGATCATTCTGTCACGCATTGATGGTACTGACAGTATTCTAGGGAACTTATCTCTTCCTTTTAATATAAGTTGTTCCTTATAAGGTGAAAACTTATACGTTCCAGACAAACATCTACTAGCTATATCATCCAGTTTCTTTTCGTAATGGTTCCAAAAGGTAGCAGGTGTTAAGCCATCAAGCCCACCCCCTTTTTTGCGTTTTAACTTCTCGTTATAAAACTTAGTGAAATGAAATGGATTGAAGTATTCATTAATATCCTCCATACATATTCATCTTTATAAAAGATTTGAATATCAATGTATATCACCAATACAGCGTCCCCACTATATTACAAGTAGTTACACCTATCAGTTTTTTGAAAAAAGTTATTTTGTATCATGCTTACTGAGATTCGAGAGATTCGTGTTCAAAAATCAACCTGCACGCGAATTGCTTATTGAGGTTACTGAACACGAATTGCACGAATTACACGAATATGTTGCTTGAGAACGAAAAAAATCGTAAGTTTCTAAAAATCCGTGAGATCAGTGAGATCCGTGTGGAAAAATTCAACATTCCTCACTCTGCTCTCAAGGATTCTATCACAAACCTTTCGAAGCTCACCTTGTAGCCACCGTCCATCGGGCAGGGATCGTCGGGATAGGACTTGTGATACTCCTCTTCCATGTTGTCAAGATAGTCCATTATCTGCATCACCTGGTCTTTGGTGCAGTGATGCTTCTTCAGCGAAGAACGAAGAAGGCAGTAGGACTGGGTATGACTGGCATAACCCTCTTAGACATGCTTGACTGAATCCTCATTCATGTGGCCAGCAACCTTTAAGGTACGTACCACATTGCTACTGCCGCCGAGGATGGTATCCGTCAAAGCGCGCAGTGCCTTTTTGGTTTTTGTAAATCGTGTCATTTCTTAATATATTTAAAAAAATTGAATATCTTTTGTTAAGCAATTATAAAATCATCGCCTTTTTGTACCTATATATGTAGGTACAGGATTCTTGGCGGTATCAACCTTTTTTCTTAAATTCGCAGCAGCTTTCAAGAACGAGGGCTGAAGCAATCTTAAGTTACCGAATGGTGAACAGCAGGGTGAACACTTGCCCCAAGCATTCACCTTTTCGGTTCAGGGGTGAACCCTAGTAAAAAGAACTTTGTATATACAGCGCATGCTAGAAATA
>ENA-OPAR01000175-OPAR01000175.1-human-gut-metagenome-genome-assembly--contig:-NODE-175-length-37400-cov-45.265792_pt1 | contig 37400 bp, 28 predicted proteins | sample MGYA00241061_ERZ501438 | MGnify/ENA primary metagenome ERZ501438 (study PRJEB25962, sample SAMEA2042580) | human gut metagenome | biome: human gut; feature: human-associated habitat; material: faeces...
AGGGCTTACTCGGGACTTGCACCCGTTAGACAATGCTCATGCCGAGCATACTCAAGGAAGAGGGTGTGGCTTATGACACACCCTCTTCTTTGTAAAACTGCTGCTTTTATACTTTAATTATATATAAGTAAAAGATGTTATAATATTTATCACTTATCTTATGTTTATTTCAGAACATGTACCAGGCGGATTGGCATGGCCCTGTAAGTCCCGGTGTTTTTACCTGCATTACCGCTGACGAAGCGGAGATTCGACATGGTGCAAATCTTACCATACACATCTAAATAGCGATACCAGAAGCCATACTCAGGACTGGTGGTGTCGAAACCCTGATTTCCTGAGAGTAGCGTGCGGGTCCATAGGCTGACATGGGTGACATTTCTGAAAGCGTCACCCTCCACATATCCTGTGGCTGGCAAATAGATTACGGGCAGCTCCGAATTGTCTGTTGTTATCTCAACACTGTTGTACGCCTCGCCCGACAAGGTGTAGCGGGTCTTCTCTTTCAGATTACCGCCGTCTATGATGTCTTGGAACACACTATTCTCGGGAATAGTGAAACCTTGAGGCAGATTTTTGATGATATTACCCGCATCTGTCTGATTCTGCTTTTCTTTGGCAATATAGAAATATCCGCCAATGGCTCCTTTGTTATCTTTAAGCGCCTTGGTGCCCGGAGCATAGCATCTGTCGCTGGAGGCTCCGAGGTTGCGGTCGAGCATGATATATGTTTTGCCACCTGTTCCCTGCACTTTCACCACACCATAGTAGAAACGTCCTCTGACAGGATCTTGCTGTTTATCATCTTCGTCATAAGGCGGTTGTTGGTTGTCGGTGGCATCTATCTTGTGGAAGATTCCACAATGATAAACAGGATACGTGATATCAATGTTGTGTCCACTCTTTTGATAGGTGATGGTGAAGTCACCTATCCAGATATCATAGTTGTCAGCGGCACTTTTCAGCGTCACTTTCCAGTTAGCTCCATCGTTCTCTACCTTAAACAAGTCGCTGTTTGCGCCATAAGTCACATCATCACCCGTTTTCTTTGGAATCAAATAACTGAACTCGTTGGTTCCCACCCCGAAGTGCAGACCATCGTTTCTGACAATATCGTTCTGCATATCCTTCGGGCTGATACCTTTAGTACCTGGCAGGAATTTGTTGAAATAGTCATTATATTCTTCCGATGTGCCCACATTGCTTGATGTCACAAGCTTTACGATTCTGTCAGAACGCTTGAAGTCCTTACCTTTCTGGGTCACGGTTATGGTGCGGGTCAAGTCGCCCGACTTCACGATTACCGTTCCTGGGCGTGGTTCCTCAGAGTATTCATTTTTATCTACCGCAATCGAAATCTTATATTTCTTACCTGTAGTAGAGTTTGGACCGTCAGTATCCGGCACGGTGATAGTCTCACTGACCGTGACACCTTTTATCCAGTCACCGGACTTAGAGAAAGTCGGCTTCTCATTGTTCTTGATAGTTGTAACGACAGTGGCGATAATATTCTCATCATCCCATGCGCCGCTTACTTGGTCGCTTACTCCCAGATGGTAGTCCTTGCAGGCTATCATATCGTTAACCAAAGGATTATCATCTTTCACGTCTACCATCATTCGGTTCTCGGGATATGGGTCTTTAATAGCCTCTGCTTCTGTGGGCCAGCCATAGGTGTTCACGTGAGTGATTTTTACTGTATAGGCATGGTTGCGGAGCAACGGCATGGCATCCTTTGTTTTGTTGTCGAGGAAAGCCACCTTATAGAAAGACTCCACACGATTATATTTACCCTTCACGATGAGATAGGCTTGACCGGCGGCAGTCTCATAGAAAGGTGTTTCGCCTGTCTGCCATCCGCTATTAGCTTTGCTTGCATCATCTGGCACATTGACTGCTGCTGCATTATAGTCAAAATCCTTGGGAGCTATGGTTCCCTTGTCTGCAGCTTCATACACCTGGAAGCTTTCCAATTCAAACGTATTGTCGTCTTTGAAATCACTGGATGTAGTCTTCTCATACTTGACGTTTACCTTGGCAAACTGGCGCAGCAGACTGATTTCCGGATTTGCCTTCATCAAGTCTGACACGCTGATCATTCCCCAGCAGACAGGATTCTCTGTGTTGATTGTTCCCGAAATGGCAGCCTTGTCCAAACCACTCCGACATTGAGTATCTGACAAATCGCCGGCATTGGCAACAAGATGAATCTTTGTAGCCTTGTCCGTGACTGGCACTTTCACTTCGTAAGTGTTGTCGGTGCCCGACACAAGTTCGTAAGCGGAAACGCTTTGGTTCGACAGGAACACTCCTTTATCATCGTAAGCCACTACGTTCAGACTCTTCAATCCCGTATCGCCAGCCCTTGTCAGTTCCTCTTTTGAAAAGTCGGGAAGTGTGATGGTGAGCGTGATGCCACCATCTTCCACCCCATTCTTGTTGCTTGGGTTGGAACCTTCGTTCAAAGTGTCGCTACATGCTGCCAATGTCAGCAGTGCCACTAAAAGAGATATTATCTTTTTCATTTCCTTACTTACTTTACTTGTTTATACACCTGATGGTATACCTGGATGCCAGCTATTATTGTCATAATATCCTGTATCGTTATACTTCTCATAACTTCTACCTCCGAAAAGGGTATATTTCTTCTCATCATAGACATCCTTTCCAAACTGAAGGACTATACCCTTCTCATGATAGCCGTCAACCGCTTTTAACCTTATCGTTGTCTTCCACCAGCCTCCTACTTGTTCGCTTTTAAAACTCTTGGCGCTGTGACCATCCCAAGTGTTGTCCCAATGTACATATTGGTCATTACTTCCTGAGGATGTCGGATTGTCTGTTGCGACACCGAACTTAAACGCCCAGCCTAATACTTTAATCTTGGTATAGACAACATAATTGATATCCTTAACTATCGGCTTCTCATCGAAAATACGATAATAAGGGTCTGTTGTCGGGTCGTAAAGTATCCAACCTTCTCTATCCTCATAGTTAAAAAGGGGGATACCAGGCGCCATGTGCTGAGGGCAGCGGTGAAGGTCCGCACCATCGTTGATGAAGCTGTAGAATATCATCAATGTCTCGCCAGGCTTGATCGGTGTAGTTTCTTGACCGTCGCCTTTATCCAATCTATATCCTTTAGCATTAAAATCCATGTCCATGTAGTACCATCCTGGATTATTCGTGTCCCCAGTCATACCGCTTGGATTATTATATCTACCATTAAAGTACCACACATTTTCTTTAGGTATTGCTGTTCCTGTCGTTTCACCCTTTTGAGAATAAATATATACATTATGTCTACTTGTTTGCATCTTATTGTCCCAACTCCAAGAATCGTTCCAGTTGTTATTGTTATCACCTGTTCCATAGTATTCATCCAAAATACCTTGGAATTGGTTAGTATTAAACTTGTCTTTATTTGACGACCTGTCATTAATGGCACGGAAATAGATACGGTAATTGTCAACCGGAGGTCTTACAGTTACTTTAATATCTCTGTACTTATAGTTGCTATTATACGAGTCTTTCGAGTGTACTCGGAATGTATGCACTGTAGTTGTTCCAGGGTCGGTTGTAGCCTCCACCTGGAATGTTCCCTTGGGAGCGTTTTCATCGGATGGCTTCGATATATTGATAGTTGAGCTACCAATGGTGGAAGTCTGCTCGTTAGGAAGCACGATACCTCCCAAGTTTGTAACCCAAGTGAATACCTTTGTGTTGGTTTTTGCACTTGCCTCATAATAGATGATTACCTCCAATGGATCAACCTCAAACAGAGGTTCTACATTGTAGTCTACATCCAGATATTTCTTCAGGTTGTTAGCCTTCAGCCATATCTTGGTCTTTCCTTTCGGAGGAAATTGACCTTCCCCATTTCCATAAGCACTCATGGGAATCTCGGGATTAATCCTAAAGGTGATAATATGATTGACCTCATCTCTTTTATCTACAACGACGAGGGGCTTACCATCAACAATCTTATCGCAACCAAACTCCACATTCACCCAATTTGACTTGTAGGAAATAGAGTCTTCCTCTATGGAGGTTATTTGAGCGCTTGTCTTGTTTACCCACAGTGTGGTATGGCTGAAGTCTGCATCTATCGTTACAGGAGTCCAGTCCTCTACGCTCACATTACAGTTGAGAGTCATGTTTCCCAGACTCTTGATCTTGCCGATAATCTCATAATAGGTGCCACGAGGGAAAGTTGGGACTTCTTTGGAAGTTGAACTCTCGTCCTGACGATGTCCCAGCTTAATCTTATAGTAGTTCTCAATGTTACCATTCACAGAGCCATTAACTTTGAGGGTAGACTGCTGAGAGGCTTCGGCGATATAACGCTCAGGCAGATAGTAAGTGCCTTGAAAAAGCCACTTATCGGCGGCATTCTGTGGAGCATCTGTAGGAGTAGCACTCTGAACAAGGGTGATGATGTCCTTATTATTCACATTGGCATTGGTTGCATCCTCTGTCCAGTCTCCCGCCTTATAATAACCACCCTTATTGCTTGCCTCAGAAGGAGTTGCATAAACTTTATTTTCAAAACCATTGGCATAATCTTGGCTAACACTAGAGGCTGGCTTGCTAAATGCTCCATCCCAACTCAGCGTGGTGCTAGGAGAAAGCTTTTGAGCCAGAATATCCTTGATGATATAGCTATTACCATTGAATGCAGAACCTTCAGCAGTAGGATCGAAGATAAGATTCAGCTTAACCTTTACGCAAGTAAACTTCAGGTTAGCTGTCACCTCGGTATATTTATTACCACTTTTTTCTATTTTTTTATCGATGATTTTACCGTTTACATCCTTTGGCTCATAAATCATCGGGATGTTTGTTGAAACCGGCATTCCCGGTACTGTTCCAACGCCATAACCCAGTACTATTTTTTTGAGATCATCTTCTGTTTTGATAGTTTGACCACTCAACACCTTGTTCATGTTGGCAACCACATAGATATGGTAAGTGCCCGGCTCGATATTGAGCTGATAGTTAGCTACATTCGGCTCTACCATCATCGTAGCCAGTGGGGCAGGGAGCGTCTCTACCAGGAGCTTGCCTTCATTTTTTACAGGGAAAGCATAGAGGGTCAGGTCGTTGATCTGGCATTCATCTACCGTAGCATTATAGGTAGGAAGGCCGGAAGCATCGTCGGCACGGGTGCCGCGGCTGCTGAGCACGGTTGGCACGAGTACATGCAAGTTGCTTTCTGACGAAATGGGAGCGCGCTCGCCTCCAAGTTCGTCAGAGCAACTTACTGTAACCAACAATATAAACCAACTAACTAAACTTAAAATGAAATCTCGTATTTTCATTGTTCGTAATTTTTAAAGTCAAATACTCTTATGAGCTAAATGCCCGGAAGGGGCTCTGACACCTGAAACGGTTAGAAATCGACACGCTGGATGCGCTTGCTCCAATCCAGGATGGAAATGCTGAGCTGCACATACTTCCACTGGTTGCCCTGGAGGAAGAAGTCGAGCTTGTAGTCGTACTCACGGTCCAGGAATTCCTGTGCTGAATAATGGCGGGCTTCGAAGGCGCCACGGCCTTGAGCCAGACAGTCAGCAAGATTGATGCGTGCCACCTCTTCGCCTGTAGTCTTGTTCGTGATGGTGAGGATGGCGTTCTTGTCGTTTTCTGCTGCCGGATGCCAGATGAGTCGGGAGAACATGAGGGCGGCATGAGCGGTGCGCTCCTTTACATTGCCCTCGGTATCCTTAAACTCAGTGGTCCAGGTGTAGTATGGGGTATATGTCAACTCCTCGTCGGGGAGGAGAGAGTTGTCGTAACTGATATCGCCGTTGGCATTGGTTATCTGATAACTGAAGTCATCGGCATTGATGTTGGCAGGCTCATCGGTCTGATGCAGGCTGATGGTGAGCTGCTTGGTATCACGAACCAGACCGATGGTATGGCGTGTAACCTGCAGGTCTTTTACTTCAACCAGTTCGTTGCTGAGTCCTTGCCAGAGTGTATCGAGCGGTTGGCTCTGGTTGTTCACCTTGCCCTGTTCGCGGTCGAGTCGTGCATGGAGGGCGGTGATGTTGTCACCCTGCTGAGGCAGAGCTATCTGGAATTTGGCACCTGGCTGCGCGAGTGCATCTTCGTATTTCTTTTGGAAGGCGAAGGTGGCGAATCTGTATTTGCCCGGTTCCAGATTGATTCGCATGGCATAGTTAGGGTCCTTGAGCGGCTGTGATGTCGCATCGTTATAGGCATCATGGCGAGCAATGAAGTTGCCCTGCTCGTCGTATACGAATACGCTGAGTCCGCCCACATGATCATTGAACATGTCGGCACGCTGCACGTTGTAGTCGTACTTGAACTGCAAGTCAACACCCATGTCACAAGGAGGCAGGTCGTCGTGCATCAAGTCGTTGCAGCTGCTGAGCATACTGCCCGCCATGATGAATCCCCATCCCATGCATATATTCTTGATCCAACTGTTAAACTTCTTGTTTGCCATGATGCTTATCTGTTTTATGAAAAAGTAAAGTGTATAAATTGATTCTTATTCTTCCGATATAGCCAGCCGCTCCTTAGCGCTAGAGCGGCTGAGCTATATATAATAATGTGAAATGGATTACAAATCGACTGTGTATGAACGCTTAGCCCAAGAAAGGATCTTCACGCTGACACTGATGTACCTGTAGCTCTCATCATCTGGTTCGTCTGGCTTGATGGTTGGAACATCTGGTGTACCAGGACCACTGACACTTCCTATACTCAACTCATACCAGTTGTTACGGAGTACACCATAACGGCCGAGATACTTAGTGTTATTTTCAGCGTTATTTGTTCCATAAGTTTCTTGACCCTCTGCCCAAGGCGTCAAGTCGTCACCGAAGTGCTTGATACGGGCAATATAATAGCTTTCACCATTCTTGTAGGTCTTGATACCGATACCTTTAGTAGCATCAAGACCGAGTTTGGTGTTGAGCGTGGCTACTAATTCATCATCAACCTTTTCTGTTTCTGTTTCTCCTTCCTTAATCTTAATCGATACATTTGATTTAGTCAATACATGTGTACCGGCAGTCAATAAATCACCCGTAAGTACTACAGTAGGGTCGGTAGTAATACTCAGAGCCTCTTTTGCTTTACTGGCAATTTGAGCTTTAAGAGTTTTCGTTGTCCAAATGTCCAAACTGTTACCAATCATAAAGAAGGTCTTGTCTGTCTCTGATGGTGAGCTCAAAACACTTGGGGTATAAGTTGCCTTGAAAACAACACGTGTTGTCTGTCCCTGCTTCATGTGGTTGATGTCGAAAGTATTTTCAAGACAATACTGAGGCTTGTCTGCTGCACCATCGATTGTTGCATTTGCAGGAAGTATGTTAAATGCACCCTCACAAGCAGCAACAGTTGACAAGTCATCCCTATAATTAGGGTCAATACCCCAATGTACACGCTTGAATGATGGGTTGCTTCCATCAACAAATCGAGTAACAGAAGCTCCTGTTGTAGAAGCAGTGTTACTCCAAATGGTAGAGAAATTTGTATTCTTCAAACCTGCAGTCTTATGGATTGGGAATGTACTCTTGTTAGTTACATCCAGGTTCCAAGCTGTAATCTTAACTTCATCTTTGTTATATTTTGTACCAGTTGGTTTAAGAGCAGTTGAAGGGAATGCATTCGAAGCAATTGAAACCTTTGCCAAACCGCGCTCTACATGAATAGTTGTAGCGGCATTGGTTTCTGCTTTCTGCTTTGTTGCATATACCTTATCAATATTTACAAGAGTAGTTGGTTCTCCACCTGCGACAAATACAGGTGCATTTGCCATATAGAAACCCTTATCTTTTAATTTTGTTTCATCGGTGTTACTAGCTGCATTCCAGCTACCGTACGTTACGGGTGGAGTAGTTGATTCAGTAGTTGATGAAGTAGGTAAAGTTATCTTATCTTCACCTGCTGAATTCTTATTATTAAGAATAGCTAAAGCATAATAGTCACTTGTTGAACCTGCACTTGTAAGTGCAACACCAGTTAATTTTGCAGTAATAGTTGCTGACGCAGTAATACCATGAGATCCTTCTGCCTTCCAAGGAGCCATATTACCCAAATCAGCTTTTTCTACGAATGTGTATTCGTCTTCAGATGAACCAGCCTTCTTGAAGATAAGTAAAGTAACGTCATTTACATCATACTCATCAAGAGTACCTTGATCATAGGTAGGATTATCTGCACGAGTTCCACTTACCGAAGGCAAGTTGATGGTGAAAGTAGCATAACCAACACCTGCTTCGTTAGTACCAGTACCTGGACCTGCGGTTCCCAGGTCCTCATTGCTTGAACAGCTTGCTGTCATAGCTGCGATGACAGCCAAGCCAAAATAATGTTTAATCTTCATAATTTTTGAAAGTTAAGCTTGTTTATAATCGTTATTCTCTAATTTTCTGTTATTCCAATTCCTTTATCTGCTTGAAGACATCTCTTACACGTTCTGCCTCTTTCGAGTTGCCTGCCTTGGCAAGATGCTTTTCGGCAGAAGTAAGATCACCTTTCTGCAAATCGGTGCAGGCGGCATTGAGATTCGCTGTCTCATCATCTGGGAAGAGGCGGACGGCAATGTCGAATACCTCGTTAAACTCTGGCGAACCCGGCTCGTAAGTCTGTGCCACCAGGAACATCTCCTGCAGAGAAAGCTGCTGAGGCTTGGTCTTCAATATCCCCTTGGCTTCTTCGATGCTGAACGGACGAACCGTGTAGGTTACCGTATAGTCGCTATGACGGAGACGAGGATAGATATGATCCAGGATGTAGCGGTAACTTGCCGGATGGAGCTTTCTGATCTTCAGGTCCTTATTGTCGGGAGCCAGCGAGGAGTTAGCTATCTCGAGTATCGCTTCCTTATCAGCCAGATGACTAGCCTGAATCTTCTTCTTGAATCCTTCCCAGTCTTCCGGTGTAGCCTGATAGGTAAAGAGCTTGCTGTTTAAGGTGTAGAGGCTGCTCACATAGTTGCGGAGGGCAGCTGCACGCTCGTTGGCAAGGCGCTTGTTGTTGGCATACGAACCATCAGGCGAAGCAAAACCGTGGATATCAATATCTGTGATTTCAACGTTCTTATCGTTCTTCACCAGGTCGATGGTGGAAGTAATCTTCTTCAGCTCAGTAGCATTCTCACGGAAGTTGGCAAGGATATTACTCTTGTTAACCACAAAGCTGAGATAGGCTTCACCCTTTTCGGCTCTCACCTTCTTGGCTTCCGCCTTCGGCTGCACGAAGAAATCCTTCGTAATCTTCGGTGTACGGTCGATATCCGCAATCGGCGTATTGTCCTGTTCTATCAGGTTGCCGCATCCGCAGAGATCTTCTTTCACCGAGAGTTTGAACTTCTTCATCCATTTCTGATAAGGAACAGACTGGGCGAAGTAAACCTGCTGACTGGTCTTGTTCTTGCGGGTAAGAACCTGTGCCTGCGGATTCTTCTTGCTGTCGGCAAGCCGGCGGTATCTTACAGCCTGGTTTCTACCCTGGATGATGATAGGGTTGAGAGCGATAGAATCAGTTCCTTCCATTACCGGTGTGAAAACAATCTGCTGCTCTGATTTCATCTTCAAATCGTTCAGATTCATACGGAAGGCAACGTCCATCCGGTTGCCGTTCTTGCGTGCCAAGACACTGTCTACCTGAATCTTACCCCCTGCCAGCTGTTGAGCCTGTGCAGGCATGATGCCCTGAGAAAAGAGTATGCAGAGGGGCGAAATGACCGCATAAAGCTTCATTTTATCCATATTATGATTTCCCTAAAATTTTTTGTATTCTGTCTAGTTATTACGTGTTTATATTGTCAGTTAAAACAACAGTTAAATTAAATTCTTAGAACACGTATATGAGAGATAGTGCGGCTTTTGTAGGGCCCACATAGTTGCGGTGGTCTTTGTCGAGACATTTTTCGCATCGTCCGTAAAGCTTGTAAGGACTGTAGGCATATCCCAAACCGATAGAGCCTTCGAAATTGAGGTGCTTATTGAGTAACCACTGATAGCCGTAGGTGAGGCCTCCACCTACATACCAGCCTTCATAGTGCCTGCCCTCCAGAGTTTTCGGCAGGATGCCGAAGGGCATGTCAATGTTTTTAATGTTGTATTCACCGCCTAAGGCATGGATTCCGAAGAAATGGCCTCCAAACTTCTGGCAGGTGTACCATCTGTATTCTGGCATAACATTCCAGAATCTCATCTTCTTGTCGCCCGAGAACTTCCAGGGGTTCAGGGTTCCGAAGAGTTGGAAGGTTGTTTTCTTGCCTGTGCCGATTTCGATGCCGGCGTTGGCAGATGTAGAAGCCCATCCCAGTAAGTTGGTCTTCAGAGCGACCTCCTGCGCTCGCGTCGTTGCCGTTGAAAGGATTAGCAGCAGCAACATAGCTGATTTAAAGAATGTTTGCTTCATCATATCTTTACTTTTATATTTGGTTTCGTTTATATTAAACTTAGCCTTCGTTCGCCAGTTGGTATCTTTTTTCGGCTGCAAATATAAGAGGAAATCCAATACGAAGCAAGAAAAAGTTTCAAAAAGGCTACATTTCTTTGTGCAAACGTTTGCACGCCTTATGCAACCTGTTTACGCACACACATCATCAAGCACATGATTGATGGCTGCCTTAATCATTTCCAGTGCCTTGCCATGTTTCTTCTTCAAAATACTTAATGTGTTGAAAAGCAGTTTTATCATCCATCTAACTATTAATCTTTATTAATTATACATAGAGATATACCATATATATGAAATATATTATGTATCTTTGCACCAAAGTAGAACCATTTAAATAAATACACTTATGAGTACAGTTTCAGTAACACCTTCTAAAAGAAAGATCATTGACTTAAAAGATGATACTTTTAAGACTCTATCCATTATGGCTATTCAGAAGGGAACCAACCTCAAAAACTATATTGAGGATATACTCAATGGCATAGCCGAAGATTACGAAGACGCAAAGCTCTATGCTAAATTAAGAAAAGAGCAGCCAGAGGGTCTCATCCGTGCCAACAAAGAAGAACAAGAAGATTTTGAAAAGTGGTTAGGCGTATGAATGTCGAATTTTCCAAAGCCTTTGTCAAAGCTTCCAAACGTCTTTCAGGCAAGATGCTCGATTCTTTAAGACGTACGGTAGTAGAAGTTAAAGCAGCCAAAGGTATTCAAGATATCTCTGACTGCAAGAAACTTGTTGGGTATCGTAATATATATAGAATTCGTTTAGGTGACTATAGAGCACTATTTACTCTAGAAATTGAGTTTTCTGGCGATACTATATTCTTTCAATATCTTGCTCCACGAGGCGAAGCCTATGGTAAAAAGATGAAAACAGAACTTAAACGAATAGACAAAGAATAATTATATTATTCAGTCTCCAATGTATCTCCACCATTAGCATGGCGGTCCCATCAGCAAGTTGCCCCCCGGCGGTCCCATCCCGCAAAAACATGGCGCAGGGCTTTGATGCCCCGTTTTATGTTTAGATCTTGTCTCGTAATAATGCTTCTTTTGTGATAAAAACTGTTAAAATTTGGAAAAACGGACAAAAAGATGCGTAAATACCTTGGAAAAACGGACAAATTATCGTATATTTGCCATGGGAAAGCGGACAAAATACGTTCGTTTAATATTAGAAAAGGGGACAAGGATATGATTAAACGTAAGATAGACAGATATTTAGCTGATTTCTTCGAAGCGAATAAAAAAGCGTTGATGTTGACTGGAGCAAGACAGATAGGAAAAACATATTCTATCCGTCGTTTCGGTCATGAACATTTTGAAAGATTCATAGAAATCAACTTCATCGAAAATCCAGGCTTGGTAAAGGTCTTCAGCAAGGCGAAGAATAGTCAAGACATCTTGTTGCGTCTCTCCACTGTGACCAGCCAGGATTTGGTCAAGGGCAGTACCCTTGTGTTCTTTGATGAAGTGCAGGAATGCCCGGAAATCGTAACTGCCATCAAATTTCTGGTGGAAGAGGGGAGCTATCGCTATGTTTTAAGCGGTAGCCTATTGGGAGTGGAGATCAAGAATCTCCGTTCTGCACCAGTGGGATATATGGATGTGAAAGATATGTATCCTCTTGATTTGGAGGAGTTTGCTACAGCAGTTGGTATCAACGATAGAATTATAGATGCTTTGAGGAAACATTTTACGGAAGGGACTGCTGTAGATGAATTCATCCATGAAAAGATGATGGAGGTATTCCGCCTTTATCTTATAGTAGGTGGAATGCCTGCAGCTGTTGATAAATATCTGGCTACCAATAATCTGCAAGATGTAATGGCAGAGCAGCAGGCTATCATACGTCTCTATAAGCAGGATATAGCGAAATATGACCCTGACCATAAATTGTATATTCAGGAAATCTTTGACAGGATCCCTGCTGAGCTTGATGCCAAGAACAAACGTTTCATATTGAAGAACCTGAATGAAAACATCAAGTTTGCACGTTATCAGAACAGTTTCTTGTGGTTGAAGGATGCCGGTGTAGCTTTGCCGGTATATAATGTTGAGGAGCCTACTGTGCCGTTGATTTTGTCGAGCAGCAGAAACTTATTCAAGCTGTTTATGGCAGATATTGGTCTTTTGGCAAGTCTTTATGCGGATGGCATTCAACTGAAGATTTTGGATAACGAACCGTCCATCAACTTTGGTTCGGTATATGAGAATGCCGTAGCACAAGAGCTCTGGGCGCACGGTTTCCTGTTGTATTATTATAACAACAAGCGCCAGGGTGAACTGGATTTTGTGATAGAGCAAAATGGTGAGGTGTTGCCGATAGAGGTTAAATCGGGCAAGGATTATGAGCGTCATAAAGCGCTTACGAATGTGGTGAACTCAACAACTTATCAGATTTCTAAAGCCTATGTGCTGTGTAATGATAATGTGAAGAAGGTGGGAAAAATCACTTATCTCCCTATTTACATGCTGATGTTTATCAAGAAGGAGCAGAAACTTCCTACCAAATATTCCATTGATTTAAGCGGACTGGTTTAAAGGAGCTCAGTATTAAAAGAGAGTCCGGTTTTTTACAGACTCTCTTTCATTATATTATGGGTTATTCTGCAGTCTCTATCATGTCGATGATGGTATAGATTGGCAAGATATCAAATGAAAATTAGCCTCCTATATCTAGGAATCTCCTATTCATATTAATGGATATCAGACTCTTCCGCTGCTGATGCTTTGTTTTCCTTGGGTTGTGGATTGGGTACAAAGCCAAGGATGGCAACCAGACAACTCATCAAAGGACTGATGATGTTGAAGAAGCAGAAGGGGAGATAGACAAGTGTCGGGATACCAAGAACCGTACTCTGCGTCATACCGCAGGCTGTCCATGGAACCAATACGCTCGTTACGGTAGCGCTATCCTCTGTACTTCGGCTCAAGAGTTCCGGACGATAGCCTCGTTCGGCATATTCATCCTTATAGATAGATGCATTCATAATAATGCTCAGGAACTGGTCGCCCATAACGAGATTGAGCAAGACGCCTGATGTCACGGTGCTGCAGACAAGTGATACGGTGCTGTGGATGCTTTTCAGGAGCATGTGGGTAATGGCGTGGAGCATGCCGCTGGCTACCATACATGAACCGAAACACATGGCACAGAGGATGAGCCAGATGGTATTGAGCATGCCAGCCATACCTCGGGTGGCTACGAGATCATTGATGTTAGCCATGCCGCAATCTACCTGGGTATGGGTATAGCAGGTGGTCATGATTCCTTCAAAGAGGCTTTTGGCAGAGATGCAGTCTTCACCTGCTATCCCTACAAGTACTTCCGGCTGGAGAATGAGGGCACAGATGCATGCTGAAAGGGCTGAAAGAAGAAGTGTGATGAGAGATGGAGTCTTGCGGTAGATGAGCCATCCTGTAAAAGCCGGAACCAGCATCGTAAACAAGGAGATATTGAATCCATGGCTCAGACCGGTGAGATACTGGCTGATATCCACTGGCTTGGAATCATAACAGAGTCCGATGATGAGATAGAGTACCAGCGAGAGCAGGATGCTTGGTATGGTAGTATAGAGCATATAGCGGATATGTGAGAAGAGATCCGCTCCGGCTATACTCGAAGCAAGGACGGTGGTATCGCTCATTGGCGAGAGTTTATCCCCGAAATAGGCACCGGAGATAATAGCTCCAGCGGTGTAGGGGGCTGGTATTCCCAGGGCATCACCGATTCCCATCAGAGCAATACCGATGGTGGCAATAGTGGTCCATGAGGTTCCCGTCATCACAGAAATGATGCTGGAGATGATACATGCGCACGGAAGGAAAAAGGTTGGCGACATGATCTGTACACCATAATATATCAATGTGGGTACCACACCACTGATCATCCAGGTAGCTGACATCATTCCTATGAGCAGCAGGATCAGGATAGATACTCCGGCATCGCCCACGGTCTTTTTGATCATCTCTTCAAAGATATTCCATTTCATCCTATAGATGCCCATACCGAGTGCTACACAAACGGCTGTGGCTATCATGAGGGCCACCTGAGAGGCACCAGCCAGGGCATCATCAGGGAAGATTTTGACAACCAGGACGATGAGGGTGATAAGTACTGCCAGCGGTATGACAGAAATAAAAGGATGTGGTGCAACTGGCTGCAGAGACGAGCAGGATGCCTGATTCTCTGCAGCTTGAGATTTCTGTTTCTTTTCTTCTTGTTCCATTTGTTAATATTCTCTTAGAAATTATAGTATTTCATTTACTTTGCGTTTTCATCCGTTTCTTCAACGCTTTTCTTCTGTGTATTCGGCAAGAATCCTGCTATGATGCCGAGCAATGGCAGGAAGGCACTCACCTGGAAGATAAACTCGATGCTCGTCTTGTCTGCTAACCAGCCGAAGAAAGCAGAGCCCAAACCTCCCAAACCAAACATCAGTCCGAAGAAAATGCCGGCTATCAGTCCTACTTTATCTGGCATCAGGTCGGTGGCATATACCACGATGGAAGAGAAAGCCGAGGCAATGATCAATCCTGACAGGAAGGTAAAGATGATGGTCCACGTGAAGTTGACGAAAGGCATGGCGATGGCGAAAGGTGCTGCTCCCAGAATGGAAAACCAAATGACATACTTTCTGCCGAACTTGTCACCCAACATTCCTCCTGCTACAGTTCCTATGGCAAAGGCTGCAAGGAACACGAAGAGACACAGCTGTGAAGTCTGTACCGAGACACCGAACTTATCCATCAGGAAGAAGGTGAAGTAGCTCGTGATGCACGCCGTATAGAAATACTTGGAGAACACGAGCATGATGAGGATAAACAGTGCCCAATACTTCACCCTTTTAGAAATATGGGTATTGAGAAGCGGTTGTTTCTGAGGATGGTTCACCACGTAAGCCAGTCGTGCCTTGTACCAGACTCCCAATCTTACCATGATGATGGCAGCGAGGAGGGCTGCAAGGGCAAACCAGGAGATGGCATGCTGTCCGAAAGGCAGGATGATGATGGCAGCCAGCAGCGGACCTACTGCTGATCCGCCATTGCCGCCCACCTGAAAGATAGATTGTGCCAGACTCTTCTTGCCTCCCGATGCCATCTGTGCCACTCTTGAAGCTGTGGGATGAAACACGGATGAGCCCAGACCTACGACGCTCACAGCCAGGAGAATCAGAAAATAATTCTCGGCAAAAGCCAGCAGGAGCAAGCCCACCAAGGTGAAGCACATGCCGAGGGAAAGAGCATAGGGACGGGGATGCTTGTCAGCATAAAGCCCCGTAAAAGGTTGCAGGATGGAAGACGTCATCTGGAAGACCAGCGTGATGATACCTATCTGTGCAAACGAGAAGTCGAACTTATCCTTCACAATCGGATAGATGGAAGGGATAATCGACTGAATCATATCATTCAAGAAATGGGAAATGCTACAGATGATGAGCATGGAATATACCGTACCCTCTACCATCTTAGGATTTCCCTTGATTTTACTACCTATTGACTTGATGTTCATTGTATTAATTTAAATTATTCTTTTTCATACAGTTCTATCGGCAAACCATCTGGATCGCTGAAGAACACAAATCATTTCATTACTTCTTGAATTTTCATGCCAAGTAGTGCTTTTCGTGCAAAGGTAACTAAAATTTCCAGATTACGCAAGAAAAGGTCCAATATAATATTCTTTTTATAAAAAATTATTATTTCATGGAATTTTTCTTGGTTAGTACTTTTCATTTTCTAAGGGTGATTATGATAAATAGGCGGTACGTATATATAAATATCATCAGTTTGGATTTTGTACTTCGGAAATATACGGGTGTCAAATATTGTTTCTTAATTATCGCAATTTCCGTATTTTCAATCTAGAAGGTCATGATGATAAAAATCTTTTGGTTTGATAGCGTATTACTTGCTCTCTGCAAGACGAATCACCTATAGTTGTACGACCGTAAGGCTACAGTTGTACGACTATATAGGCTATAGTTGTACAACTCTGGAGTTATAGTCGTACAACTATAGGGGTTATAGTTGTACGACTACAGAATTCCGGATTTCCGAAGAAATTAGTGAGATTTATAACACGTTGAATATCTGACGATTACGAATTTTGCCATATTTCCAATATTCTTCAAGAAATATTTTCCGAGCGGAAATTCGTGATTTTCAGAGGATTTAAATCATGATTTTGTAAAAAAAATAAGCTTGGTCAACTGACGGAACATGACACCTGTATAATGACCACTTATACCTGAAATAGGGCTATTTTTGATTAATTAATAGTTATTTTACTCACATTTTAGCAAATATCATTACCTTTGCAATTTGTATGGTTATATCATCGACTCACAGACGGGTAAACTGACAGAAGTAAAATAGAAACAGAATAAAGAAATTAGTTTAAATTAAAACACGTAATATTAAGAATATGATTTCATTTGAAAGTGATTACAACAATGGTATGCTGCCAGAGATTCTAGAAGCTCTTGACAAGACAAACAGTGATAAAACATCTGGTTATGGTTTTGATCCATACTCTGAATCTGCAAAAGAGAAAATCCGCAAGGCTGTGGACAATGAGAATGCAGAAGTGTTCTTCCTGATAGGCGGTACGCAGACCAACACCACGGTCATTGATTCCGTCCTCATGGGATGCGAAGGAGTAATCTGTGTGGAAACCGGTCATATCGAGGTACATGAATCAGGAGCAGTAGAAGCTTTCGGGCATAAGGTCATTACCCTGCCAGGAAAAAACAGCAAGCTGACAACCGACACCCTGTCAGCCTATATGGATACCTTCCTAGCCGACGAATCGCATCCTCACATGGTACAGCCAGGCGTGGTTTATATCTCTATGCCGACTGAGTTCGGAATGGTCTACAGCAGAGAAGAACTGGCTGCGCTGTATGCAACCTGCCAGAAATATGACCTCCGTCTCTTCATCGATGGTGCACGACTGGGATACGGTCTGGTTTCAGCGGCATGCGACTATGACTTGCCATTCCTTGCAAAACATTGTGATGTATTCTATATCGGCGGAACCAAGGTGGGTGCCATGATGGGAGAAGCTGTGGTATTCTCGGGCATGAAGGCACCGAAATACTTCTTCACCAACGTGAAACGTCATGGAGCCTTGCTTGCCAAGGGCAGAATGCTCGGCATCCAGTTTGACACGCTGTTTACGGATGAGCTCTATTTCAAGATATCGCGCCATGCCATCGCTATGGCTACCCGCATCCGCAGCATCTTCGAAAAGCATGGTATCGCCATTGCCTACAATTCTCCAACCAATCAGCAGTTTGTAATACTCTCACCTGCACTCTACGAAGCCCTTTCCCAAAAGGTAGCATTCGAGATATGGGAAAGAAAGAGCGAACATGAAATCATCTGCCGATTCGTGACAAGCTGGGCAACAAAGGAGGAAGAACTCGACGAGCTAGACCATATTCTTCAAGCTTACGCTTAAGAAGGCTAAGGATGGTTCTCCTCCAGAATCATCCTTAGCAATTCTTCATTTGCCTCGTTGTTAATCTCAGCATCCTTCAACTCGGAGAAATAGTCAAGCGTTGCAGAACATTCGCCTGTAATATCTATCCCTATCACTTTCTCATGGGCATAGATGATGCGAAGCACGGCTTGGAGCTGCATAAGTGTCATATCTCCATTGCTCCAGTCTGTGATGGCATCCTGCTTTCTCAATACATCCTTATCTATGGATATGTAAACCGGCTCATGTATAAGTTTACCTGCCTTCGACGGCCAAGCCTGGTGATGATCTATCTCTGCCTGACTGTAGAACAACACCCTCTCTCTTAAGTGAACAGGCACCTGGGCTATCAACTCGTCCGATGCTCCCACAATGATAATGTGTTTGACAAACAGGTTCTTCTCCAAAACATCTCTCACCCAACCACCACATGACACAACACCCTCCCATTCCGGTTGCTGCATATCCGGATGATGGTCGAAAACAATGAGCGAGAGAGGTTCATGAATTCTTGACACCCAATATTCCGTAAGATAATGGAAATCTCCGGAATCTATGAAATGAACGGCTTTGGCAGGAAAAGGAGCCAATCGGCGATGCAGTTCCTCCCTACCCTCTTCGTCACAATAGCAGTCTACCCCTTTCATGTCCCGGCAATCTACATGGATAATATTCTTATTTGAGGCAAATGCCTCCAATTCGTATACGCCGGTAAAGTTAAGGAGAATGATAGGTATTTTCTTTTCCATATTTACTCTGTTTTCTAAATGCTGGTTGCAAAAATACCTAATATTCATAAATACTTGATGAATTATACATTATATTATTGTTAAAATTAGATTTTTTTATACTTCTACACAGATTTACCAAAATCATATTAAAACAATTTAATTTTCAACAAAAACATAGTAAATTCGTATTTTTATCTATATCTTTGCAGAAAATTGAAACATATAGTAATGGTATTTAAAAATGCACTTATATTGGATAAACATAGATGTAATGTTCCCCATTACATCCTCAACTGTAGTCTTCGGAAATAATATCTATCTTGCTTGAGATAACATATTATTAACGAATTTAAAATTACATGGGTTTAATCATTTTATATTTTTTAGGTGCTCTGTCACTATCCTTTTTGTGCTCCGTCCTGGAGGCGGTATTACTTTCTACTCCGATGTCGTTTATCTCGATGAAGGAGAATCAAGGCAACAAGACTGCCTCACTGATGAAACAGTATAAGAACAACGTAGACCGTCCGGTGGGTGCCATTCTTTCGCTCAATACCATCGCCCACACCATAGGTTCTGCCGGTGTCGGAGCCGAGTCTATGAAACTCTTTGGCGAAGAATACTTCGGTATCATTTCCGCCATTCTCACTCTGTTGATTCTGGTACTTTCAGAAATCATCCCGAAAACCATCGGAGCTTCATATTGGCGCTCTCTTGCCATGACATCTACCAAGATCATCCGTGTGCTCATCTTTATCACCTATCCTTTGGTACTGCTTTCGGAACTTATCACTAAGGTATTTACTCCGAAGAGCCACCAGGCTTCCGTGAGTCGCGAAGAGGTATCGGCCATGGTAGACGTAGGTACTACAGAAGGCATCTTCCGCGAATCGGAAAGCAAGATCATCAAAAGCTGCATTCGCCTGGCAGGAGTAAAGGCCAAGGAGGTGATGACTCCATCCATCGTAGTAGAATCAGCCAACATGAATCTGACGACCAAGGAGTTTTACGAACAGAAAGAATGGAATTTCTCACGCATTCCCGTTTATGACAACAATAAAGATATCATTGTGGGATACGTATTGAAAGATATGGTTCTCAAATTGGTTTCAGACGATGAGTTCCAAACCAGATTATCCGAACTGATGCGTCCGATTCTTTCCTTCAACGAGGATGAATCTCTATACCAGATATGGGAAAAGATGTTGGAAAAACGAGAACACATCTCTATCATCGTAGATGAATACGGATGTCTGAGAGGAGTGGTTTCCATGGAAGACGTAATCGAAACGATGACTGGCGTAGAAATCGTGGATGAAGACGATGTGGCTGTAGACATGCAAGCCTTGGCTAAGGAAAAATCGCGTATGATGCACCAAGGTGTTGCTTCTGCCATTCCTGGCAGTAATGCTTAATATTTATTTTAACAAGAGAGGGTGGGTCATAACTCCATGACCCACCCTCTCTTGTTTATCCCGGAAATATCGCCACCTTGATGACTCCATCCTTGCGATTCTCAAAGACATCGTATGCCTCTTCTATTCTTGAAAGCGGGAAACGATGGGTAATCAGAGGAGTGGTATCTATCTTTCCCTGGGCTATCAAATCAAGGATTTCCTCACAGTCACATCCATCCACACCTCCCGTCTTGAAGATGAGGTTCTTGCCATACATATCAGGAAGCGGAAGCATCTGCGGCTTGTCATACATCGCAACGATGGTGACGATGGCATTAGGACGGGCACACTTCCAGGCAAGCTGGAAGGTATCAGGTCCACCTGCAACCTCCATCACCACATCAGCTCCCCCATGCTGACTATGTTGTTTGACAAATGCCCCACAATCCTCCGGTTCAACAACCATCACCTGCGGATAATGCTTCTGGATGAACTCTCGCCTATCCTTTGATTTCTCACAGACGATGATGTTTCTCGGATTCTTGAGCAGGGTGCAGAGCAAACAGCAGACACCCGTAGGGCCAGCACCGATAATCAAGACAGTATCCTCTTCTGTAATTTCAGATATTCTCGTAGCCCAGAATCCAGTAGCAAGGATGTCGCCAACGAAGAGCGCCTGCTCATCGCTTACCGAATCAGGAATCTTGTTCAAGCCGGTTGTAGCATAAGGAACCCTCACATATTCCGTCTGCCCGCCATCGATTCTGCATCCCAGAGCCCATCCGCCATGTGGAGAAGTACAATTGTTCACGTATCCATGCTTGCAATAGAAGCATTCTCCACAGAAGGTCTCTACATTCACGGTTACTCTGTCTCCCGGCTTCACATGGGAAACCCTCTCCCCTACTTCCTCTACAATGCCTACCATTTCGTGGCCAACAGTAATCCCCGGTACTGCGCGAGGCACAGAACCATGCTTGATATGAAGATCACTGGTGCAGATACTGCTCAGCGTTACTCTTACGATGGCATCATGCTCATCTATTATCGTAGGCTTCCTTTTTTCTGTGAAGCCAAACTTTCCTTGCTGGATATATGTAAATGCTTTCACCTTAATTATATATATAAGTATTATTATTCACGTTAAATCATGCTGCGAAGTTACAAAAAACATTTTAATCATACAAGAAAAAATACAGATTCTTTCTCACCTTTTGACCTGTAAACTATTAAAAAGACTGTTTTTTTTACAAGTAAGACCATTTTTTGTGATTTTTCAGCAAACAAAACCATAAAATATACTCTGATGTTCAAATAGTTAGCCAAAAATTTGGAGAATAGAATATTTTTTCTTACCTTTGCAAATGAAAGATTTGAATTCAATTTTTTACAAAATATAGCATGTATCAAGATTTAGATTTTACTGATAACAATTACTATCAGGAAGATTATATAGATTCGCCGGTTGATGATTTCGACTGGATGCCTAATTTATTTGCCAAGCTCGCAAATCACCTGCGAACTTCAACTTCTGCTGATGTTATCAGACTGGGAACCATCGGCTGCATCAGAAACCATGAGCCGGGAGATGATTCACCTCTCCAATGGGAAGAAGTAGAAACAATGCGTCGCTATATAGATAGCGTTAACAGAGGCTTGGGTGCACCAGAAGATCCCACACTCCAGCAGTTGCTCCATTCTACAGAATGGACTAACTATGGTATTTTTACCATGAACTTTATCTCGGATAAGAACCTCGACTATAAAGGAATCTGTGAGGTTGAAAATACAAATCTCTCATACGCCAGCATGGCTTTTTTAATTGCTCTGGTAAAAGGGATGAGTATGATTAATCTCAAACATCCTTCAGCAAAGGGAGAAAACAATCATATTTTCACATACGTAATTCCAAGTCAATTCTCCACCTTCTCCTTTGCTTCATTCCTCAATGTGGCCAATGCACGTCTCGCTAACAAAGAAGATATTTCTGAACAAGAGATTGAAGAGTTGACCCAACTTGCTTTCAAGAGTCGCTACTGGAAACAAGAGACCTCACTCAAGAGTGAAGACAGCGAGTTGTTCATCTATGTCCTCAAGAACATCATTTCGGAAATTCTGGGACTGAAGCTTGACATCAATGCGGAATCCTTTGCCAAACAGGCAAAGAAGGAAGAGAAAAAGACTGCCACTCAAACTGTAGATAACCATAAGAAGAAGGAGAAGAAGGAAAAGAAAAAAGAAAAGACTATCCTGAAAGATAATTCCAAACCTTCTTTGGCATCTACGATGGTAAAAGTCTTAACAGAGGAGTCCCTCCCGCAAACCAAAGAGAGTCTTATTGATAAGACTATGCAACTCTATCCTACTCTCAAGATAAACTGTTTCAACACCACCCTATCAAGACTCCATAAAAATGAAGTTCTGAATTATTATAATGGTGGACTGATTGGAATAAAAGGCAAAAGATACGGAAGAGGCTACAAGATAATTAGCCGTTTACATAAACATAAGGAAACAGATTAAGGCTAAATTTTGTGCCAAGAAAATCCAAAGGCTAAAAGACCTTTGGGTTTTCTTGGCACTATTTTTTCTTGAAAGTTTGCAAGAGTTTTCCATCAGGCGCAAACAGTTCATTCCTGACCTCAAAAGTTGATGGCTCTGGTTTCACGTTGGGGCATGACAGGTATAACCATCATAGAACTTGTGAATGCGGTGAGAACTTACTTGAAAGCTGTTCAATGACAAATTAATAACCTAAAAAAGAAACTTACTTGTCGTTTTTCCGGCAATTAGTCAATTCTACAATTAGACAATTATGAATTTGATTCTCTATAAGGAGAAAACCACAAAACTGTTTACCTAAAACCACAAAACTACGCATAAACCACAAAGTTGTTTACCAAAAATCACTGCATTTTTTAGCACAAACCACATTTTTGTTTACCTAAACCACTATTCTATTTACCTAAACCACATAACTGTTTACCTGAAACCACTATATTGTTTACCAGAAACCACAAAACTGTTTACCTATCCTAGTAAAAAGCAGTTGCTCCTCTTTAGGTAAATAGAAATGTGGTTTTTACCTAGTTAAATTCATGAGAAAAACAGGTAAACAGAAATGTGGTTTATGAGAAAAATCGATGAACGTTCTGCCAGGTAAACAGTTTTGTGGTTTTTAAATTCTTATTCAGTTGCTACTAAAGAAAGAATCAAAATGTCTAGACAACTCCTTTAGGCGTTTCACATAACATACTAATATACTGATAGTTATACATATACTCAAATTGTGTTCAGGTGCCTGATTTCAAATAGAATAAGATAAAAAATAGTATCTTATCAAGATAAAAACCACAAAACTGTTTACCTGAAACCACTATTTTGTTTACCAGAAACCACAAAACTGTTTACCTAAGAATAAAAGACTGATATAAAAATGATATAACTTATTACATATCAAATTATAACACGGGATTTGGTAAATAATTAATATAACCTCAAAATGGAATGAATTATATACATGACATTTCAGGTAAACAGTTTTGTGGTTATGATGATAAGCCATTCTTAAAAGTAGGTAAACAGAAATGTGGTTTTACATATCAAAAAGAGGAAGTACGGTACTCCCCTACTTCCTCTTCTGCTTTCTTGTTCTGCTTAGCCTCTATAGAATACAGGCATGAATGAACCGACACAGTCAAAAAATTCTTGTGCCAGCCTTTCAAGACCCGATGTTTTCAAAGCAGCAAAATCATCATCACTAGCAGCAATACAGAATCTGTCATTCTTGATTCCTATGAATTTGCATCTGCCCAACAGGGCTTGCTGACTGGTATCCTGTACCATCGAAATAAACTGATTCCATTGCTCAAAACCTTGAGTCGTGTCTACTTCTATCTTCTTGTCAGGATTCTGATATACATGCGCAAAAAGATCTCCCTGCTGCGTGGCATCATCAGATGTTTTCTTTCCCCTATTACGGTTTATTTTTTCATTCAGACGACGAGCAATATCTGCATCTTTATCTCCGATATGATTGATACCTACATCCGTCCGCTTGATATGGAAGATAACATATTCAGGATCTCCCTTATGCTTTCCGTTCCGATAAATAAAGTCTTCTTCAGAAAATTCATCAAATACGATATCTGTCTCACTGCGACTAGCCATTCTGTTGAGATCTTCCCTTACCACATCGAGTACCTGTTTTCTGAATTGCGAGAATTTAGGATATTTATTCATCACAGGCTCCCCCTTGTCGTCAAGCAGAATATTGCCATGTTCATCAAGTTCTACCAGACCCAAATACTGTTTCATCGGCAAAAACTCAACCTTAACATCCAAGCTCTTGTCTAGTCCCATCTGACGAAGCAGATATATATAGAGTCGAGGTGTATTCACCTTCTTGGAATATTTAGCAATCATGGAGATATGGTGAATATATCCCTGACGCATGTCAAAAAGGCTCATAGTGAGTTTTGGATCTATCTCAAGTATTACTTCACCCTTGATGCGTTCTACTTTCTCACCATCGCTCTTTGTATAGCCTTTCTGCGTTGTCGGAATCTCGATGTTTGAAAATACGTGCTGTATCTTCTCTGTCTTGCTATCCGTCTTTACACGCACCGACAGGTTGAGGATATCGTTCTTCAGCGTATCACGCAGATTCTTATAATTATGAAACTCCGTTGATACCTGAAAATCCTTGATGTCTATTTTGATGGGCGGAATCTCCATAACAGCATGCTCTATTCCTTTCTCGAAAAGATAGTCGGAGCGTGCATCTCCAAGCACTCTCTTCTCGGTAAAATACTCTTCAACATACTTCTGCAGATGGGTACTTGCAACCATCAATATGTTTTGTTGCAATAATGTATATTGCTTATCCAATTTTGTCAGCGAAAAAGGTGTGTTAATCCACACCAGATTCTTGTTTCCTTTTGGTTCACTCATATAAAAACCACATTTCTGTTTACCATAAACCACAAAGTTGTTTACCTAAAACCACTTTTTTATTTACTTAAAACCACATAAATATTTACCCGAAACCACCAAGCTATTTACCATAAACCATATTCCTATTTACCTAAAACCACTTTTCTATTTACCATTTCAAACATAACCCATTATTAATCAAGCTATTATGCTCTCTGTAATAAATAAGAGATATATAATTTATTATAAAGAATAATCTATAATTATCATTCTTTTGGTAAACAAAAATGTGGTTTTTGTAGGAATTTATACCTTATTTTTAAGCTTAGCGCTTTTTTAGGTAAACAGTTTTGTGGTTTTCACCCTTTTAATAACTACTTTTTGTTTGCTTACTTTTTCAAGTAATCCATCAGGATATTATAGAGCAGGTTTTCCTGTGGGATATCATCTGAGAGGCATTTCATCTTCAGGAGAAGGAGTTCTTCCTTGTTAAGATATGTAGCCACACTCGTTCTAGTGCGTCTTTCCTCTGCAGTCCAGTAACTTTTTCTCTTGCGACCACCTTTAGATATATTTTTATCCTCTTCGCTTTTTGCCATTTCTGTGTTTAATAAACTTGGTCGGTCGTTCATACCCATATTTTCAAGAGACTCACCAATTTCTTCTAAATTTCTTTTTGCTACAGCCATAATTCTTATATTTTATAAGTTTATCTTCTTTTGTTTTATTATTACATGTTTCAACCTACCCTACCAAGATTAGATTTTGATGTTGAACATGCGCTTGATAGCAATTTCGTAATCGATACCTGTACTTGAGTAAGGTGCATATTCGAATATGCTTTGTCCGTGTGCCTGAGCTTCCAGGAACTTTACAGAGCGTCGGATACGGCAAGGCAGAATTAAGTCGCCATGTTTTTCGCCTAAAAGTTTGCTCAACTGCTTGGTAATCTTGGTTCGTTCATCTACCATAACTGGCAGGAGTCCAAGTAATTCCAAATTATCGTTCATATGGAACTCCTTCACTTCATCCATTACGCTGAGTACTTCACTTACTCCCTTGACAGATAATGCTTCCATCTGTACTGGAATCAAAATCTTGCTCGCAGCAACCAAAGCATTATAAGTGTTCTTGGAAAGTGCTGGAGGACAGTCGATGAAAATATAGTCGAAATCATCAAATACGTTTTTCAGTCCTTCTCCTGTCATGTCATGGCAATCGTTGTCTTGCAAGCATCCCAGTAATACCGTGTAGCTCTTCATCTGTTCTCTCAGTGAAGGGCCTCCTGGAAGGTGTTGTTCTATATTTTCCATCTGAGCAGATCCAGGAACTGCATATACTCCATTTTTACATTTGTAGACTGGCACACCACTCTGTTTGCACATGGCGTTGTATATGTTATCATATTCGTTATCTCTCACTCCGAAAAGCGAAGAGAGGTTGCATTGTGGGTCTAAGTCTATTACCAGAACCCTGAGATTGTGATTCAACCGGACTATGCCAGAAGCCAGAGACTGCACAGTAGCCGTCTTGCCTACTCCACCCTTGTTGTTCACTACTGCAACAATTTCCTGTAGTTCATGTTTCATATTTCTTTTTTCCTTATTTCACGTTTTTGTTTAATACAATTTACATATATTAGAATTGCTGGCAATTAGAATAAACGGATTGACTTATATTCTTTCGTTCGGAAAGACTAAAAGTCTTATTTCTGGATTATCTAATGTTCTTTTGTTCTAATATTGGTTGCAAAAATAGCCAAAATAGTTGATATAAAAGAATTTATCTTCTTATTTCTTTGTAAATATCCTCTTTTTTATACTTTTCTAACAATCTTCATGAAGAATAAGCATCACTTCGAATATGCTACTAAACGAAAATATGGATATCCTAATAGACGGACAAATTAATTAAACTTATATATGAATATTCTATTAAACATATATTTATATAGACTTTTATACTAATAAATGAATATGCTAATAAATGACTATACTAACATATGAATAGACATTTCTATGTATAGTCATATAAACTTAAGAACCGATAAACTAATAGCCGTAAAAACGTATGTTATAATAGATAAAAATATAAAAATACGTTTAAACAAATATACTAACTGCCAGCAATTATAATAATCTAATGATTGACAAGATAAACATGTATATTACAAACCTAACATGTTAACAGTCTATAATTCAACATTTTAATTATCCTTTTTGTAGAATATCTATCATGTATAAAGTTAGAATGTTAGTTTAGTCTAATTGCCTAATAAACTAAAATACGTATATTCAACAGGAACAGTTTATATAAGATATGTTAATTTTTCCTCTAAGTGCATACAACCTATTGAAATTTTCAGTATCTTTACAGAGTTAAACTGATGTCGAACCTTTAAAACTATAACATCATGAAAATTGGTATTCCAAAAGAGATTAAGAATAATGAGAATCGTGTTGGAATGACACCAGCAGGAGTAGCTGAATTCATTCGACACGGTCACGAAGTGATGGTTCAGCATACGGCTGGAGAGAACAGCGGATTTGCTGATGAAGCGTATGAAAAGGTAGGAGCCATAATCTTACCCGACATTCAGAGTGTATATCGTGAGGCGGAAATGATAGTAAAGGTGAAAGAGCCTATCGCTGAGGAATATCCACTTATCCATCAAGACCAGCTTGTATTCACTTATTTCCATTTTGCCTGTGACAAGGAACTTACCGATGCTATGCTCAAGAGTGGTGCTGTCTGTCTGGCTTATGAGACTGTGGAGACAGATAACCACCATTTGCCTTTACTCATTCCGATGAGTGAAGTAGCTGGAAGAATGGCCATTATTAATGGTGCTTTTTATCTGCAGAAGACAAAGGGAGGAAAAGGAAAACTGATGAGTGGTGTACCTGGTGTGAACCGCGTCAAGGTTTTGGTATTGGGCGGCGGAACCGTAGGAGAAGCTGCAGCAAGAATGGCTGCAGGAATGGGAGCTGATGTATGGATTACAGATATCAGTTTGCCTCGTCTTCGTCAGTTAGAGATGGAGCTGCCTATCAATGTACACACGCTCTATTCCAACGAGCATAATATTTGTAGAGAATTGCCAGATGTGGATATCGTTGTGGGTAGTGTGCTCGTACCAGGCGATAAGGCGCCGCATCTTATCACGAAAGATATGTTGAAATTGATGGAGCCAGGAACAGTACTTGTTGATGTAGCAATCGATCAGGGTGGCTGTTTCGAGACATCGCATCCAACCACACATTCTGATCCGACATATATGGTCGATGGAATCGTTCATTATGCAGTAGCTAATATTCCTGGTGCTGTGCCGAATACCTCTACTACAGCCTTGACCAATGCTACGCTGAAATATGCATTGGCGCTTGCTGATAAGGGTTGGCGAAAGGCCTGCAAGGAGGATAAAGCCCTGTATAGGGGTTTGAATATCGTAAATGGAAAGGTGGTATTCAAGGCCGTAGCGGATGTCTTCGGACTGGAATATGAAGAAATGATACTCTAAGTAGAGTAGGGGAGGGTTCCATAACACAAAAGCTATGGGATCCTCTTTAAATAATGTATTACGGAGAACAGAATACACTTTGTTTGATTTGAACGCTTACTGATAGCATTTTTTTAGAGAAAAAGACTTAAAAACCGGGAAAATGTAAGGAAAATAGGAGAAAGTACAAGAATATGTGTAAAAAATAAGTTAATTGTATAACATTATGCTATAGTTTTAGATATTTTTTATACTTTTGTGCCATGAACATGAAGTTTAACTAACATTCAGTTATTATGAAGAAGAAAAAAAGCTTGTTGCTTTTCTTGGCAGCAACTTCAGCCAGCTTTGTGCAGGCTGCCCCCCCATTTCAAACTAGTTTTGCGGCTGGTATTGAAAATGTGCAAGAAAAAGGTCATACCTTTGTAAAAGGAAGAGTGATTGATTCCGAGGGAAATCCTCTGGTAGGTGTCACGGTGCAGATCGAAGGCACAAGCTATGGTGTTATCACTGATGCTGATGGTAACTACATACTGGAATTTCCATCTATGGCGCATCCTAAAATTGTATTTTCCAGCATTGGTTACAAATCGAAGAGTATTGAATTTCGTGGTGTAAAAGAGCAAAACATGATGCTGGAGTTGGATCATGTTGCGCTGGATGATCTCGTTGTCATCGGTTACGGCAGCAAGAGCCGTAGGAATGTAACTACAGCTATCTCTACCGTGAGTCAGGAACAGATAAGCAAGTTGGCTGCTATCACACCAACCCTCGATGGTCTTCTTCAGGGTACTGTAAAGGGCGTATTGGCTACTACCGCAAATGGTGAGCCTGGTTCATCTCTCAAGTTAAACATCCGCGGTATTACATCTCCTTATCCTAAATCGGGTAAAGGTAACAACAACCAGCCTCTTTATGTCATTGATGGCGTTCCTACCTTTATGGAGGATACCGGCATCAACCCGCTCATCAATATCTCACCAAACGATATAGAGAGTATCGATGTGCTGAAAGATGCCGCAGCTACTGCGATCTATGGATCACGTGGAGCCAATGGTGTCGTTATAGTCAAGACCAAGAACGGAAAGCGCAATGAGAAGACCAAGGTAGATTTCGGCTACACATTCTCGTTCAGTAATCCTATCAAAAACTATAAGCCATTGAACATTTCTGAATACAAGAATGTGCAGGACGAGATTCTGCGTAATACGGTAAACGGCATGAACGACGGCAGTTCGATAGGTGTTGATTATATTCTTAACCAGTATGGAAATGTTTCGCTCAATGAAGAAACGGGTCTTTATACCTATAATGGTCTTAATGAGAGTCTTTATGGCAAGGATAATGTCAACTGGGCAGATGAGGTTATCAATAAGAATGCGCCTACCCACCAGTATAATGTGGCTGTAAGAGGTGGAAGCAACAAGACCAACTATTCTTTCTCTTTCAACGGAATGAACCAAGAAGGTCTGTTACTCAACGACCGTATGGAGCGTTATGGTGCAAGACTCTCTATAGATTCTGAAATCAACAAGTACATCACCGTGGGAGGTGTGCTCGACTATACCTACTCTTCTCGTAAGAGCGGAAGCAACGATCCTGCCTTGGGATATGATAATGACGGATGGATGACCCGTCCGGATTTGGCTGTACGTGATGCGGATGGCAACTTCCAGCGTGTAGATAAGTTCGGTCTTTATGCCGATACCTATAATGATGCCAATGCGGTAGCTAAACTCCAGCGCAAGACGAAGTATGAAAATGATCAGTTCTCTGGCAATGCTTATATTGATATTAAGCCTATCAAGGGATTGACTCTTCATGCTGATGCCAATATATCCAGATTCATCTTCAGCAACAGTTATTTCTCGCCAAAGATTACGCTCCCGGAACAGTTGGATATGGAGCCAACATCAACCTTGGCTGAGAGCAACTATCGCAACACCAATACTTCTATCAATTTCCGTGCCGACTACAAGTTCACGCTTACCGAAGCTCATCGTTTTGACGTGATGGCTGGTTATAGTGCTGACAGGTATTGGAGCAAGGAACACGACCAGGCTTATAGTGGCTTCCCTAACGATGATGTATTGAACAATGCCAGTTCTGCAACCACCGTCAATAAACCAACCGAGACTTATTCCAAGAGTGGTCTTAATTCTATCTATGGTCGTTTGAGCTATGATTTCCTCTCACGTTATCTGCTTGATTTCAGTCTTCGTTCCGATGAGTCATCAAAATTTGGACCGGGTAACAAGCGCGGTACTTTCCCTGCAGTTTCTCTGGCCTGGCGCATCAATCAAGAGCCTTTCCTGGAATCTGTAAGAGATATTGATGATCTGAAGTTCCGTTTGAGTTGGGGTAAGACTGGTTCCACCAACGTATCAGACTTTTCTTATATCCAATATTTCAATGGTAATCAGTATGGCGGACAGAGCGGACTCACCCTTGCTTCTACTTATCCAAACAAGAACATCAAGTGGGAGATGACAACCGAGTATAATGCTGGTGTCGACTTTACTTTATTCAATGGTCGTCTGACTGGTAGCTTTGATATCTATCATCGTAAGACTGATGGTGCGCTTGCTCCTGCTCCTATCGCCCTGGAGTTTGGTATCGGCACCTATTACAGCAATATTCTTGATCTTACCAACAATGGTTTTGAATTCTCTATCGGTGGTGATGTAGTTCGTACCAAGGATTTCACCTATAACACTATGCTCAGTATCTCATCCAACAGGAATAAGATTACCAAGCTCAATGGTTCAACCCTCGATATGATGCATCAGGATCTCTATATGGAAGGTCATGCCATGGGAACCGTGAAGGGATATAAAGTGGCAGGCATCTATCAGAGTAATGATCAGATTAGTAAGTTGAATGAACAGGCTATGGACAAGGGATTTGGTTTCTATCAGAATGGAGCTGCTGTAGGTGATTACATGTTTGCAGATACCAATGGTGATGGCTATATTTCAGAGGCCGACCGTACGGCGATTGCCAACCCAGAGCCAAAGGTATTCGGTGGATGGTCAAATACCTTGTCATATAAGAACTTCACGCTCTCTATGCTCTTCCAGTATCAGTTAGGTGGTGATGCCTACTACAGCACGATGCAGGAATCTGCAAGTGGAGCCATCGGTATGAGTATCTTGCGCGAGATGTATGGCAACACCTGGACACCGGATCGCACCGATGCCAAGTATGCTAAGTTGATGTGGATGCCTAGTGCCTATACCAACACACAGGCCAACGACCGCTATGTATATTCCAACTCGTACTTCCGTTTGCGCAACATCACGCTCTCTTATACCTTTGAGCCAGCATGGTTAGAGCGCTTGCATGTGAGTGGTGCATCGGTGTTCTTTACCGCTACCAACCTCTTTACCATTACCGATTGGCCAGGTTTGGATCCAGATATGGCAGCCACAAATGCTTTTACCAAGACAACCGAGACCAAGGATGTATATCCAATGAGCCGTTCGTTCTCATTCGGTCTCAAATTGCAATTCTAACTCATTCAAAGAAACGAAGATTATGAAACATATAAGATATCAATTTCTGGCGTTACTATCAGTATCAGCGCTCACATTCACATCGTGCGACTTGATAGGCAGTATCGATGATATGGAACCAGACCATGTGGTAACCGATTTGAATTATATTACCGATGCCGCATCTGCTCAGACTGCTCTCAATGGTGTTTACGCTTCCTGGCGCAGTACAGGTGTATCTTACTTGAGATATGGTATCGCCTCTATGGCGCATACCCAGACTCAGGCGATGGTGATGGGGGCGGATGAGTTTGCTGCCGAGAATATCGAGACCAATAACAGTAATGTGGAGACGGCTTATACCGCCTATTACAATGTAATCAATGCGGTCAATACCTTCCTGGTACATATCAACAAGAATATACCAGGACTGAGCGAGGAGAAACGTACGGAGATGATTGCAGAGGCTCGTTGCCAGCGTGCTTTGGCTTATCTCACTCTCCTGAAATGTTTCGGAGAATACTGGAAGCAGGATTCCCAATACGGAGTCTGTCTTTTCAAGGATGAGTTGGTAAGAGATAACCAGGTTCGTCAGCGTTCATCTGTAGCTGATACTTACAAGCTGATTTCTGAAGATCTCGATTATGCCATCGCCCATTGCGAACAGCATCCGGCAGACCATTATCATATGAGCAGTCTTTTTGCCAAGGCTTTGAAGGTAAAGATGTATTTTGCTCAGGATAACTATCCGGAGGCAGCAAGATTATCTGAAAAAGTGATTAACGAGGCAGAAACTGCTGGCTATGAACTGGAGAGCGACTATGCTAATATCTTTACAGAACAGTTCAATTCCAAGGAGATGCTTTTCGCTCCTTATACTGCTAATCCTAATGAACTGATGGATGCTTCTTGGTTTGCCTTTTCTCCAGGTTCACTCCTCAAGAAGGTGGCAGATGATTTAGTTCCAGATGATGAAACAGGTGGAGATATCGTTGTTCCAGATCCGGGAGAGGGTGGGGATGTAGTAGTTCCTAATCCAGGTGAAGGCGGTGATGTCGTGATTCCTGGCGGTGATGGCAGCGAAGGCGGTGATGTTGTATTGCCTGGCGGTGGAGATGATGCAGCTTCCTACGATCCTCTTTATACTTGGGCATACACGGGTAAAGGCATGATTGGAATTGCCAAGTACAGCAAGTTGACTCCTGAGTTTATGTTCGAAGATTCCTATTACTTCATGCGCCTTGCCGAAGTCTATTATATCGCTGCCGAAGCAGAGGCTCGTCAGGGTCAGTATGCTAAGGCTCGTACGCTCTTGGCTACAGTCATCGAACGTGCTGGATATACTGAGGACGATGTGAACGCTATTGCCGACAGTGATCTTCTGGGTGAAATTCTCAAGCATAAGTTGTGTGATATGAGTAACGAAAATCTGGAAGAATGGTTCGATCTTTGCCGTTATAACCGTCAGGGTGGTTTCGAGAGTTGGACAGAAGATGAGAAAGCTGAACTTCCTAGCTTCCGCCGATATCTTCTTCCTATACCAAAGGCATCTATGGGAGCCAATAATCTTCTGGTTCAGAATCCGGAATATGTGAATCAATAAACATTATATAATAAATAAAATCGAGAAAAAATGAATAAGATGAAAATGAAAACTTGCATGATGACACTTGCCGGCCTTGTACTTGCAATGGCTGCCAGTGCGCAGAATTTTGTGATGAAAGGTAAGGTTAAAGGTAACGTGGACGGCTGTTCTGTCATGTTGCAGAAGTATGGATTGGAAGGTGTTACCAATCTGGATAGCGTTACAATCAAGAATGGTGAGTTCACCCTCAAGGGGGTAGTTAACCAGCCTGAGCAGTATCAGATGGTTATTGATATGAACAAGCCTGGTACAGCTGAGCCTGACTATCAGAAAATATTCTCAACAAGAGTCTATGTGGAGAATAAGCCGATGACCTACGATGTAGATCTTACCGGTTTTCCTGCAGAGCGTGATATGAGTATGATAGAGCCTGTTGTAAAGGGTTCTACCACTCAGGATATTTATCAGGCTTATCTTGAACTGATGTCACCTATTCAGGACAAGATGCACAAGATGGATGATAGTATCAACCAGACTACCGATTTGGCACAGCGTGTATCCCTTGCCAAGGAAGCCATCAAGTTGCAGGAGGAAATGCGCCATCAGACCAGTCTGTTTATTCAGCAGCATACCACATCTCTGGTAGCCTTCGACTTGCTTCTCGAGAGTTTCTCTTCTTTACCAACCCCATATACCTCTCAGCAGATTGACGAGATGATGGGCTGGTTGAAGAACGACTGGAGTTCTTCTGCACAATATCCGATGTTGCAGATGCAGGCTGAGATGGCAAAGCATACTGCTATCGGCAATCATTATATCGATGGTACCGTTGTCACTCCTGAAGGCAAGCAGGTGAAGCTTTCTTCACTTATCAAGAAGGGTGAATACACAATGTTGGAGTTCTGGGCTTCCTGGTGTCGTCCATGCCGTCAGGAGATTCCACATCTCAAGAAGGTACACGAGAAATACAAGGATTTCAACATCATCAGTATTTCCGTTGATGAGAGAGATGCCGACTGGAAAAAGGCAATGGCCAAGGAAGGAATGACCTGGACACAGGTTCGCAATCCTGAAGGTTTTGGCGGTATGGTGATGGGCGAGTATGGCATCAATGGTATTCCAGCTTGTCTTATCCTAGATAAGGATGGCAATTTCTATAAGACCAACATGCGTGGTGCTTATCTTGATGCTTTCTTATACGATTACTATAAGAAATAAAATAGTTTAGTGCATAAAAATATTCCCCGATATGAATCCTCAGTATTCCTGCAGGATTCGTATCGGGGAATTTTGTTGATGAATTGTATGAAGGATAGATCTTCGCGAAATGAAAATCCATCATTGTTATTTACCATGCCTCCAGTTTATCTGCAATCTCTGGCATCTTATCCTTGGTGAATACAGGATTCTTACCTTCCTTCTTCTGTTGGCGATAGTCTTTCAACAGGAAGACGGCCTGGCGGGAAAGCAGGACGATGGCTGCGAGATTGCAGAGGGTGAGAAGAGCCATCGTGATATCTGCAAAACTCCATGCAAAATCCAGAGATACTACTGCTCCGACCATCACCATTGCTGCTACAGCAAGGCGATAGAAAAATACACCCAGCTTGGAGTCCCTGATATATCTCACGTTGGTTTCTCCATAATAATAATTGCCGATGATGCTGCTAAAGGCAAACAGCCATATCATTACCGCAACAAACGGATTGCCGATGTTTCCGATTTCGTGGGTCAGGGCATCCTGGGTGAGTTGAATACCATTTGAAGCCGTAAGATCCACACCGCTCACCAGGATGATGAAAGCGGTGCAGGAACATACTACCAGCGTATCTGTAAAAACGCCCAGAGCCTGTATCAATCCCTGTTTTACAGGATGACTGACTGTAGCTACCGCAGCTGCATTCGGTGCACTACCTTCACCTGCCTCATTACTGAACAGACCTCGCTTGATACCCTGTATCACAGTAACGCCAAGAACTCCGCCAGCAGCCTGATTGAATCCGAAGGCATTCTCTACAATGGTAAGCAGAACTTTTGGCAGACTGGTGATATTCCAAACAACAACACCTACAGCTATCAGAAGGTAAATCACAGCCATCACAGGAACCACGGTAGAAGAGAACTTAGCCACTCTATGGATGCCACCGAAGATGATGAGCAGGGTGAGCACAGTGAGGGCAATTCCCATGGTGGCAGGCTCGATGCCAAAAGCCTTCTGCCATGCCAGGCAGATAGTATTGCTCTGCACAGAATTATAGGCAAAGCCGAAGGTAATGATCATCAGCACGGCAAAAAGAATACCCATCCATCCTTTTCCCAAACCATACTTCATATAATAGGCCGGTCCGCCATAGAAAGATGTTTTGCCTTTCCGCTTGTAAAGTTGGGCGAGAGTTGATTCTATGAAAGCGGATGCAGAGCCCAGTAAAGCCAGCATCCACATCCAGAATACGGCTCCCGGTCCACCGATGCTGACAGCAGTAGCCACACCAGCAAGATTACCGGTGCCAATACGGCTAGCCAATGCTACCACAAATGCCTGGAAGGAAGAAATATGTTTCATTTCTCCATCCACTTTCACCTCCATCGACAGTTCATCGTGTCCTATCTCTTCCGGTTGTACCTTGTCGGGATGAATCAGCAGCCTGATCATCTCTCTGATAAGGCGGAACTGAACAAAACGGGTACGCCAAGTGAAAAACAGGGCACAGCATATCAAGACGGTGATGATGATATACGACCAAAGGAAATCGCTAACCTGAACTAAAATGTTTTGTATTGAATCTATCATTTATCTATTTAAAACTTATTATTTCTTTACTTTTTTATAACCTTCAGAACCTGGTCAGCAATACTTTTCATTCCCTTGATAGTAGGGTGACCGTTTTTCTTGTCAATATCATGAAGAGCAATGACAGGAACCTGATATTTGTTGCAGATCTTTTTTACCGACTCATTGAGTACATCCTTGAGTTCAGAGTTTAAGATGAAATATACCTCTACATTTGGATAATGCTGTCGTATATCTGAAAGCAGCTTGGCCATGGCAGGGCGGAAACAGTACAAATCTGCCCGCTTCCAGCCGCTATACTGATAGTTGCCGAGCGGGGCATCAGCCCAGTTGTCATTCGTAGCACCGCAAATCAGGATGATATCCGGATTGCCAAGAAGAGAACTCCGGGTGATGAAGGAACGGTCTGTATAGTCAGCGTCATTGTATCCTGTGTTGCAGATGGTAGCACCAGAATAGGAATTGATATTTCCCATCTTATAGCCTCCTTCCTTGATTACTTGCCACCACCAGGTTTGCTCAACCTTGTTTACATCTGTAGTTTCTGGTGGAGTAGTAGGTGAGTACCAGGTGGCATAACCCTTAGGAATGAACCCCTCGAAAGTGGAATACGAGTCACCGAGAACGGCAACGGTCTGCTTCACCTGTGCCATGAGCGGCATGAAGGTGAGCATAATGAAAGAAATGATAATCGTAAATCTTTTCATGATGCTTGTTCTTGTTTTAATGCTTCTTATGTAATTCTGCTGCAAAAGTAATATAAATATGTGAATAGACAAAAAATATCGGAGGAAAATTCATCTTTCTGTTTCTATTTTTGTCTAAAACTAAGCATAATTTGAGTTATACCATAATTTAATCATGTGCGCGCACTAGCGCATATGCACGCAAGCGCACGCATGCATATATAATAATGTATACACAAAAAATCGCCATACTAAAGTCTTTATAGATGTTAAAAATCGGCTAAAAAAGCAACTTTTTTGCGAAAAGATTTGGTGGAATGAAAAATAGTTAGTACTTTTGCACT
>ENA-OPAR01000176-OPAR01000176.1-human-gut-metagenome-genome-assembly--contig:-NODE-176-length-37289-cov-42.156980_pt1 | contig 37289 bp, 32 predicted proteins | sample MGYA00241061_ERZ501438 | MGnify/ENA primary metagenome ERZ501438 (study PRJEB25962, sample SAMEA2042580) | human gut metagenome | biome: human gut; feature: human-associated habitat; material: faeces...
ACTTGCGCCGATGGTACTGCAATGCAATGCGGGAGAGTAGGTAGCCGCCTCCTTTTATCAAGAGCCTCAGATTTCGAAAGATTTCTGAGGCTTTTTTGTTTTCATGAAGTTTTGCTTTCTTATCGCAGCTTTATTCCACAGATTACGTGGCTCCTTTTATCTTTTACCTATTCGGTTCTGGATTTTGTAAATGTGTATAGATTCAAAATAAAAAAGGCTGACCAATAAGGTCAGCCCAATTTGATATTATTTGTTTTTACGGTGATTACGTGTCTTCTGTTTAGACTTCTTCGCTTTGCTGGAAGAAGTATTAGCCGCAGGCTTTTCCTTGCGTACAGGAGCAGAATCGCCGGCTAGGGCGAAATCTAGTTGCTTCTTTTCCAGGTTGGCTTGCGCCACCTTGATGCGGATAGCATCGCCTAATTGATATTTATTATGGTAACGACGACCAATCAAACAGAAGTTCTTTTCGTCGAAGTCGTAATAATCGTCAGCGATGTCGCGCATCGGAATCATTCCTTCACAATGGTTTTCGTCTATGGTAGCATAAATTCCGTAAGAAGTAATACCACTTATATGGGCATCGAATTCCTCGCCGAGTTTATCTCCCATGAATTCTACCATCTTATATTTGATACTGTCACGTTCTGCATTCTGTGCAATCTGTTCCATTTCAGAGCAATGCTCACAGAGTTCTTCGTAATGTTTCTCGTTGGCACTTCTGCCGCCATCTGCGTACTTAGTAAGCAAGCGATGAACCATCGTATCCGGATAACGGCGGATAGGTGAGGTGAAGTGGGTGTAGTATTCAAATGCCAGTCCAAAGTGTCCGATGTTGTGAACGGAGTACTTTGCCTTCATCATGGCACGGAGTGCAACCATCTGGATGAGATTGTTCTCTGGTTTGCCTTCGCAATCTGACATCAACTTATTGAGACTTCTTGCTGTAGCGCCCTTCGTACCCTCTGTTTTCATCTTATAACCAAACTTCACAACGAATTCACGCAAGGTTTCCAACTTCTGTGGGTCAGGATTGTCATGAATACGATAAGGAAGCGTCTTTGGCTTCTTTCCTTTCTTTACCTTTCCGATACTTTCTGCCACCGTACGGTTGGCGAGTAGCATGAATTCCTCTACGAGTTTATTGGCATCCTTAGAGCGCTTGTAGTAGCAGCTTACTGGTTTCCCCTTTTCGTCAACGTCGAAATGCAACTCTTCGCGGTCAAACTTAACAGCACCATTTTTGAATCTTGCGGCACGCAGTTTCTTAGCCAGTCTGTCAAGCGTAATGAGCTGAAGTGCGTTTTCTCCCTGATAAGGATGTTCCTTGGTTTCGGCTGGAGCAGGTTCGCCAGTACCATCAATCACACCATTTGCTTCGAGGAGTTCCTGTACCTCTTCATATTTATATCGGCGGTCGCTCTCTATGACGGTATGTACGATGCGATAGTTCTTGACTTCGGCATTGTTGTCGAGTTCGAAGATGACGCTGTACGCAAGTTTTTCTTCATTAGGACGAAGCGAGCAGATAAAGTTACAGAGACGCTCTGGGAGCATCGGGATGGTGCGATCTACGAGATATACAGATGTTGCACGTTTCACAGCTTCCTTGTCGATGATACTGCCCTCTGTGACGTAATGTGACACATCTGCGATATGAACACCTACCTGCCAGTTACCATTCTCCAATCTCTGGATACTGAGGGCATCATCAAAGTCCTTGGCATCCTTCGGGTCGATGGTGCAAGTGAATACCTTGCGGAAGTCCTCTCGTTCTTTGTAATCCTGTTCTGTGATTTCGCCGCTTATCTTGTTGGCTGCATCTTCTACATTCTTTGGATATTTATAAGGTAATCCATATTGAGCAAGAATAGAATTCATCTCAACATCATTATCACCCATCTGGCCAAGAATGTCAACAACCTCGCCAATAGGACTCTTGTTTTCTCCATCCGGCCACTCGATAATCCGGACTACTGCCTTGTCATCGGTCTTTCCTCCCTTCACCTTTCTTCTAGGAATGATGATGTTGTGAGCAAAGACATCGCCAGGTGTCACGAGGTAAGCCAGATCCTTATCTACTTTCAGACGTCCTACGAAGGTATCTTTAGCGCGTTCAAGGATTTTGTTGACTTGTGCCTCCTTGATGTGGTTCTTACGACGAGCGAGGAAGGTGAATTCCACCCTGTCGCCATTAAGTGCTCCCATCGAATTGCGTTCTGAAACGAAAATAGGCTTCTCGCTATCATCAGGGATAACAGAGTTTTTGCCATTTGCCTTCCTAACGAATTTACCTTCCATCACCTGTATGCTTTGATTCAGGCGATAAGAATTATCACTTACCTTAGCCAGGTAGTCATCCCATGCCATTTCCTCCATAATGTCAATCGCCAGCATCTTGAGTGGATGCGTCGTAAGATGGAGGGAACGGAATATCTCTTTAAAGCTGAGCGTTTCGCCCGGTCTTTCGGCAAAGAATTCCTGCAGCATCTCAGTGAGCTGCGCTTTGTTCATTCTTTTGCCACCTTTTTTACCTTTTCCCATAAATTATGACTATTATTAGTTTTATAAGGCAAAGAAACAAAAAAAAAAGGAGAAAACAAAGTTTCTTGGCATCTTTTTTCGTTTTTTATTAAATATGAGGCAAAACAGACCATAATATGTCTTCATTTTTCGTATTTCAGAGCAGAATATAGCTTATTGATTCTTTTTGTCTGTTCGTAAATGTAGTTCTTCCAAAATTGTGTTTAGGGGGTCTTGGATGTTACAATACTGTTACAACTTGAAATATCGGTAACAAATATTTCGTAATAACGGAAATTCTTATTATATTTGCAACCGAAACGTAACAAACATTTCCACAAATACAAATGAATATGGATACAAGTCAATATCTTGTGATTTTTTTTCAGATTCTCGGTTCTTTAGCTTTGCTCATCTATGGTATGAAGGTGATGAGTGAGGCTTTGCAGAAGATGGCAGGATCTCAGTTGCGCCACATTTTGGGTGCTATGACAACCAATCGATTTACGGGAATGCTTACAGGTACCTTTATTACCTGTGCCGTTCAGAGCTCCTCTGCAACTACCGTTATGACGGTTTCTTTTGTAAATGCAGGTTTGCTGACCTTAGCCCAAGCTATTTCCGTTATTATGGGTGCCAATATCGGTACCACATTTACGGCATGGATTATGTCGTTGGGTTATAATGTCGATTTAACGATTGTCGTATTCCCTGCGTTTTTCCTCGGCATCATGCTGATTTATAGTAAGAAGCGCCGTTATTTCGGAGATTTCCTTTTTGGTATCGCCTTCCTCTTCTTCTCGCTCGTTCTGTTGAGTAGTGCGGGTAAGGCTCTTGATCTGGAACATAATCCGGCGGTTATCGATTTCTTTGGTTCTTTTGATACAAAGAGTCATTTCACGATTGTAGTCTTCCTCCTGATCGGTACACTTATAACCTGTATCGTACAGAGTTCGGCAGCTGTGATGGCCATCACCATCTTACTCTGTTCTACGGGTGTACTTCCTATCTATCTGGGCATAGCCTTGGTGATGGGTGAGAATATCGGAACTACCGCTACAGCCAATCTTGCCGCTTTGGGTGCCAATGCCCAGGCTCGTCGTGCAGCCTTGGCCCATCTGGTATTCAATGTCTTTGGTGTAATCTGGATTCTCTGCCTGTTCTATCCATTTGTAGATTTCGTTTGCTCTATCGTGGGGTATGATCCTAATGGTGGTATGTCTGCGGCACAGAAGACGAAGTTGTTGCCAATTGTTCTGGCGATGTTCCATACCTGTTTCAATGTTTGCAACACGGGCGTTCTGATTTGGTTTATCCCACAGTTGGAAAAAGTTGTCTGCAAACTTATCAAGCCTAAGGCAGATAAGGAGGATGAAGATTTCCGTTTGCGCTTTATCCAGGCTGGCATCATGAAGACCCCAGAACTTTCTGTCTTCGAGGCACAGCAGGAAATCGGCAGTTTCGGCGAGCGCATCCATCGTATGTTTGGTATGGTGAGAGAGTTGCTGGAAACACAGGATTCCAAGACTTTCGACAAACTCTATGAGCGTATCGAGAAGTATGAGGGTATTTCTGATAATATGGAGATTGAGATTGCCAAGTATCTTGATCAGGTGAGCGATGCTCATCTGAGTGATGATACCAAGGCGAAGATCCGTGCGATGTTGCGTGAGATTTCTGAAATCGAGAGTATTGGTGACAGTTGCTTTAATCTTGCCCGCACCATTAAGCGCAAGGGTGAAAACAAGGAGGAGTTTACTGCCAAGCAGAGTGAAAACATTCATCAGATGTTTAAGTTGGTAGATGAGGCGCTGACTCAGATGAACTATATGTTTGCTCATGAACGCCATTCTATCAGTCTCAACCATACGTACAATATCGAGACTGAGATTAATAATTATCGTACTCAGTTGAGAAACCAGAACCTGGATGATGTGGATAACCATCTTTATACCTATGGTGTAGGTACATTGTACATGGATATCATTCAGGAATGCGAAAAACTGGGTGATTATGTGGTTAATGTCGCCGAGGCTCGCATGGGAGTCAGAACATCTGAGGCTGTGTAATGCAGAATGTTATTGATAGAAAGAAAATAAAAGTAATAAAAGCAAACGGGGAAGTATCAATGGATGCTTCCCTGTTTGCTTTTGTTGTTTATATATTCTGAATGTTTTTATTTTTCCAATATTTCCTTCAGTTCCTTCATACCATCTGAAGCCCCTTTCATGATGTGCTCTATCTTGTAATATCCATTGGTGTTTACGGCACCCGGGTCTATCAGATAGATTGGAATGTGAGGCTTGGTATATGAAATCAGACCTGCAGCAGGATAAACGTTGAGTGAGGTTCCGATAATGACGAAGATATCGGCTTGCTGTACAGCTTCGGCTGCCGGCTCAATCATAGGAACGCTTTCGCCGAAGAAAACGATAAATGGGCGCAACAGGCTTCCGTCTCCAGCTTCGGTTCCCGGCTTTACCTCGCAGTCATCCTCAGGTAATTCCTTGATGTAGCGATAGTCGTAAGGGTCGCGTGAAGAGCAAACCTTTGATAGTTCGCCATGCAGATGGATTACATTCTTGGAACCTGCCTTCTCATGCAGATTATCTACATTTTGGGTGATTACCGTCACATCGAAGTCTTTTTCCAGTTCCTTGATAAGTTTATGTCCCTCGTTAGGTTGCGCAGCATAGAGTTTATGGCGCAACATATTATAGAAGTTTGTTACTAGGGTAGGGTCAGCTTCCCATCCCTCATGGGTAGCTATCTGTTCTACAGGATAGTTTTCCCATAATCCATCATTGCCACGAAAAGTTTTGAAACCACTCTCCACAGACATGCCTGCACCGGTTAAAAATACGAGTTTCTTCATCTTATCACGTTTTAATTATTCATATTTTCTTAATCTTTTTATTAAGAATGCACAAATTTAGCAATTTTTCTGCAAATAACATCGTTTTAAGCGAGAAAAATGTTATCTTTGCACTCGTTTTAAGGACAAAAAGTACATTTTAAGATTATTAATACATTTTTATAAATAAATTTTATGGATAAAGTAAGTTATGCTTTGGGCATCGGCATCGGTCGCCAGTTGGCTTCTATGGGTGCAGAGAGTTTGAATATTGATGATTTTGCACAGGCTGTAAAGGATGCCATCGCCGGTAAACTTCAGCTCGGCGAGCAGGAGGCTCAGGAGTTGGTACAGAACTTCTTTGCAGAGCAGGAGGCTAAGGCTCAGGCTGCTGCTGCCGAGAAGGGCAAGGTTGCTAAGGAAGCTGGTGAGAAGTTCCTCGCCGAGAACGGCAAGAAGGATGGTATCATCACTACTAAGAGCGGTTTGCAGTATCAGGTTTTGCGTGAAGGTAATGGCAAGGCTCCTAAGGCTACCGATCAGGTTGAGTGCCACTATGAGGGAACGCTTATCGACGGTACTAAGTTTGACAGTTCTTACGACCGTGGTCAGACTGCTACCTTCCCATTGAACCAGGTTATCGCTGGTTGGACAGAGGGTCTTCAGCTCATGACCGAGGGTGCCAAGTTCCGTTTCTTCATCCCTTATCAGTTGGGTTATGGCGAGCGTGGTGCTGGTGCATCTATCCCTCCATTCTCAGCCTTGATTTTCGATGTTGAGCTCGTTGCCGTTAAGTAATCTGTTAGTAGATATATTTAAACGAAGTAAAGGCAATCCTGGAATATAATAGATAAAAATAAAGATTTAAAATATAAATAAGGAAATGAAAAAGTTATTTTTCGGAGCCCTCGTGGCTTGTGCTGCTGCTACATTCGTAGGTTGTGGCAATTCTACTCCTAAGGCAGATCTCAAGACTGATGTAGATACTATGAGTTATGCTATGGGTATGTCTCAGACTCAGGGTCTGAAGGAGTTTATGGTAGAACGCATGGGCGTTGATACTGCTTACATGGATGATTTCATCAAGGGTCTTAACGATGGTGCCAACGCTGGTGACGACAAGAAGAAGGCTGCTTACTACGCAGGTATCCAGATAGGTCAGCAGATCTCTAACCAGATGGTTAAGGGTATCAACCACGAGGTATTCGGTGAGGATTCTACAAAGTCTATCTCTCTGAAGAACTTCATGGCTGGTTTCATCACAGGTACTACTGGCAAGAAGGGCTTGATGACTGTTGAACAGGCTGCTCAGATAGCTCAGGCTAAGATGATGGCTATCAAGGCTAAGAACATGGAGAAGGAATATGGTCCTAACAAGGTTGCTGGTGAGAAGTTCCTCGCTGCCAACAAGAAGAAGCCAGGAGTTGTTACTCTGCCTTCAGGTGTTCAGTACAAGGTAATCAAGGAGGGTAACGGCCCTATGCCAAAGGATACTTCTATGGTTAAGGTTAACTACGAGGGTAAGACAATCGACGGCAAGGTATTCGATTCTTCTTTCAAGCGTGGTCAGGCCGTAGATCTCCGTGCTAACCAGGTTATCAAGGGTTGGACTGATGCTTTGGTTCACATGCCAGCAGGTTCTGTTTGGGAGGTTTACATTCCTCAGCAGTTGGCTTATGGTGAGCGCGAGCAGGGTCAGATCAAGCCATTCTCTGTATTGATCTTCAAGATTGAGTTGATTTCAGTTGGTGGCAAGTAATTTTTGTGGGAACTCATTTTTATAGAGGACTTTATAAATGAAGAAAATATTAATGACAGCACTCGTCCTCGTGGCGGGTGCTTCTTTGTTTACAGCTAGTGCTGCAAGCAAGAAGAAGGTTAAGAAGGCGGCTACTCTTGTTGAGTTGAAATCATCAGCCGATTCTTTGAGTTATGTAGCTGGTATGAATGCCACTCGTGGTCTGATTCCTTATATCCAGCAGAGTTTTCAGGTAGATACTGCCTATATGGAGAATTTCCTTCGTGGTTACAAGGATGCGCTTGCCATGGGAATCAATCCTAAGACCGTAGCTTATTCTGCAGGTATGGAGGTTGCCAAACTGGTAGAGAAGCGCGTATATCCTGGCACAAAGGAAGAGTTGAAGAGTACAGGCGATTCTATCAGCCATGCTATGTTCCAGAATGGTTTTATCGCAGCTTTGGCTAATGATACAACATTCTTTACCTCTAAGGCTGCTGCCGATTTCCAGAAGGAAGCTTTGGCTGGTGCCGGCGAGAAGTTCCTTGCTGCTAATGCCAAGAAACCTGGTGTAAAGGTGTTGCCTAGCGGTTTGCAGTATAAGGTGATTACCGAAGGTCATGGCGAGGTGCCTAAGGCTAGCGATGAGGTAGAGGTTATCTACGAGGGTCGTCTGATTGATGGTACCGTTTTTGATGCTACATCCAAGCATGGTGGCAGCAAGACCGACAAGTTCCGTGCCAATGGCTTGATCAAGGGTTGGACAGAGGCGCTTACTCTGATGCCTGTGGGCAGTAAGTGGCAGGTTTACATTCCTTACGAGTTGGCTTACGGCGAGCGTCAGGCTGGTCAGATTCCTCCATACTCTACTTTGGTGTTCGATCTTGAGCTGGTTAGCATCGTAAAGCCAGAGGTAAAGGCTGAGCCTGCTGGCGAATTGAAGGAAGATGTAGCCGTAGGTGCAGAAAAGAAGGTGGCAAAAGCGCCAGCTAAGTCTGCTGCCAAGAAAGCTGCGCATTCAAAGAAGAGAAAGTAATTACAGAATTCATTTCAACAAGTAATTACTACTAAAATATAATAAGGTAAGAGCCAAGGATAGAGTGTTATCTTTGGCTCTTTTTCACGGGTGATAAAGTGGTGAAACCTTTGCGTGATCATTACTTCTCCGAGGTTATCAGATAAGCGTATGTTTTTTCTACTAAAAGTAGTAAAATGCCAAGGTTTTTAACATTTCAATAGTTTTTTTGCCTAAAATCAAAGACTATAAAAGCGGTCTATCAATTTCTTGCGATAGAGGCGTCCTACCCTTACATAGCTTATGTTATCAAATGGCGGATAGAAGTGGCATACGTTGTCAACCACCTCTATCAGATAATTCATATTGATGATAAACTTTTGGTTGACTTGTATAAACTGCTTGTCCACTTCCAGGAGGTCATCACCCTTGATGGTTCGCTTCAGACGGACGGGAGCCTTGCTGCCCGCTACCACAGCCTCCCAGCAACGCACTTCATGATTATACTGAAAGAGAGCGATGTCGCGCTTGTCAACCAGTTTGAAATCTATGGTATTGGTATAGAGCAGAAACTTGCCGTTGTCGGACATGAGTTTGTCCTTATCCTGCCCGACGGATTGTGGGGTTGGTAAAAGGGGGTGTTCGGCAAGTCGCTGCATAATGATGTCCAACTCCTTGTCATCAATAGGCTTCAGAAGTACATCGAAGGCTTTCTTTCTGAAAGCTGGCAACACAAACTCATCGTAAGCTGTATACATTACCACCCTGCAACGGCCATGGGTAAAGAAATCCAGTCTGTCCAGGAAATCCAAACCGGAAATATCGGGCAACTGCACGTCAAGGAAGAGCAAGTCGGGTTGTAACTCGCTCACCCTCGCCAGGCCGTCTAGTCCGGAGTGCTCTACTGCCACCACTTCTACCTCGGAGAATCTGGCCAGCCTTTCGTTCAGGTCTTTGACTGCCTGCTTATTGTCGTCTATAATGATTGTTCTCATCTTGCGGTTCTTTTGTCAAATAAATAGTTTGATATTATCTGGAATAACTATCGTTGCCACACATCCTACGGCTTTTCCATTTTCCTGTTCATTATTGAGCGAGAAGTTCATCTTGTTCTTATTTCGCTCGTTGACGATGACGATAGTTTGGGTGATGACGTTCAGTCCGGTGCGCTTCTTTCCCACACTACGGATGTCAAATCCCGGTCCATTGTCTCTGACCTTGATACAGGTGTTTTTTCCTTCCTTGCTTATCCCGATATGGATAATCTTATGTCCATCCCATCCCTTCAGACCATGCACGAAAGCATTCTCCACGAGAATCTGCACAAACATGGAAGGGATGCGCACCTGATCTATATTCACACTTTCGTCAATATTGATAGCAAACTCGAAGTCATCGCCCACCAGCTGTTTCTCCACATCAACATACCGTTTCACGAAGTCCAACTCTTCGCGCAACGTCACATCCAGACGGCATGACAGGTCGAGGTTAGCTCTTATCAACTTAGTCAGGTCGAGCAAGTCATTGGCATCATGCTCATTCGATTTCAATATTTTACCATTAAGCACATTAAATACGAAATGTGGAGAAATACGGTTGCGCACACAAGCTAGCCTCAACTGCATGTTGCGCATTTTATCTTGCGCATTTCGCTTGCGGGAGCGCATGACAAGGAGAGCAAAGATGAGGATGACGACAACGACCAGCGACACGATTGCCACCATGGTAGCGTAGGCTCTCTGGATAACAGCATTCTTATGCTCCATCTCCAGGTTATGGTGCAAACGAATGGTATCTTGCGCAAATCGGTCCATGATTTCTGATGCACGCATCTTGATGCGGTTATGCTCCAGAGAGTCGTTCTGTTGGACATCCGTCCTCAGATTATCGTAGGCTCCCCGATAATCGCCTATAGCCTCATAATACTTGCGAAGATAACGATTACGAATCTGGCGAAGACTAAACTCCATGCTATCTGACCCCTTCTCGTGTGACAAGATATCCTTGACCTTTGCCATATTCCCCTGCTTTACCGCCTGTCCGATACGGATAGAATTGACATAATAAATAGATACCTCATTACCATTTTCGGCAAACCAGGGTTCTATCTCGTCGAGATACTTCTCGGATAGCGCCACTTTGTCCAAATTGAGATATACATCTGCGAGATTGAGCTTGCAGAGGTACATATCGAAGGTATCTGTCTTATGATGTTTCTCGAGAAAAGCCTTCATGGCAAGAAACTTCTGGAGAGATGCCTTGTAGTTCTTGGTATAATAATAGTAGTTGCCATAGTTATTGAGGTAATAAGCCTGCATGCCTACAGACATCTGCGAGAAATACTTCTCTGTCTGCTGATAATACTTCAGCGAGGTCTCAAAATCGTTGAGTTGCAGATAGATGGTGGCAAGTCCGAGATAGAGTGTGATGTTCTCACTAGACGGCAACCCGAGCGAGTCTACCAGAAACAGGGCACGTCGGTAACACGCCGCAGCCTCAGGCAACTGACTCTTGAAGATATAAGCATCGCCCAGATTGGCACAAACCTTAGGCAGCTGGTCTTTAGCATCGCTGTTAGCTAACAAGGTTGTGGCGTCTTTATAGAGTCTTATCACCTCATCCGGATTCTTGCGATAATTATGATAAGCAATAGCCTTGCAATTGTATGCGTATGCCAATAGAGAGTTACGGCGTTCTGTAGCTGGCTGGAGTTTGCAATAAGATATGGTTTGATCCAAGATGGGATACATCGAGTCTGGGGTGGCAGACAGACAGAAGTACTTTGCCTTGCGAACATAATATTTATAATAAGTCAGGCTATCCGTTGCCGAAGCCAAGGCTTTCCTTATGATTTCAGGAGCATGAGCCGACATGGCTTCCACTGAGTCATCAATGCAAGCTAACACTTTTCTTTCTTCTTCTGTCTTACCCGATTCCGCAGGTCGTTGGCAACCCAACAGTACGACCAACAGCAGGCATATACACCAAACAAATCTTTTCATCTTCTATATTCCGTTAAAACTCTCTTTTTATGGCAAAAATAAGCATTTTACTACACATCCACAAGTTTTTTGCCAAAAAATCTTCCAGAAAAGCACAAAGAGAGTGCATTTTTCAATAGAAACACACTCTCCCGTTCTTTTATTTACTCATATAAGTATAATTATCCGTTGTCCAATATCTACTGTTATTGTATTTACACTTGGAAGCCTTTACGGAACCATCGTCATTAAATTCGTAGCTATACCTGAAAGTAGAAGTTTCGCCATCACTATCATGCTGGGAAGCAGACACAGGATGATAATCGCCAGCTACACCAAAATACCCAACATAGAACAAGAATTCCATATCTTCTATTATATCTGCCATATAGTTGTCTGTCCATTGCTTGGTGATATTAGGATAGGTGTTGTCACCATACTCAAATGTAGCTGTATCGGTATATTTCTCTCCATCTTCGCTTCCATTGCATACGATTTGAGTGAGTTTACCATTAGACCAAGACAAATTATACTCCAAGGAATACTTCTCTGTTACCTTCTCGCCATCCTCGTAATATACATCTGTGCCTGAACTGGCAATCTTAGTCAGGTGTCCCTTGGAATCGTAAGAGAACCACGCCTCGCCTTTATTTTCGTCATTATCAGACTGATCTGTACTGCGGGTTTTCATGTTGACGATATAACCATTTTTATTCAACGCTATATCGTAATACTCTGTCACATCTGAATAACTGCCATGAGTATTGGTATAAGAAATCTTGAATGGATTGTAGGAGAAAATATAATCATCACTACCATAGGCTCTACACTTTGTGATTTTTCCTTCTGAGTTGTAGCTGAAAGTATTGTCACCTACAGAAGTAATATAAAGTTCCTCACCATCGCTGCCAGTTATCTGACCTGCGGTATCACTTCCTCCAGCCGAAGGGGTAAAGCCATCGTCATCACTGCTGCATGAAGTAAAGAAGAAAGGTAATGCCATCAAAAGCATACCTATATAATAAAGAGGTAATTTCGCTGTTTTCATGATTCTAAGTTTTTTAATGATTGTAATAATAAGAGGGATGCAATATCCTTATAGCAAATATTGCATCCCCTTTTATCAAGGTTCAACTATGTATTATTAGAAATTATAACCTACGCTGAACATCCAGTTCTTGTTCTTGAACTTAGTGTCGCCTGAGTTCTTGGCAATGTTAGTGAAGCCAAACTCATAAGCTGCACCGATGTAATAGTGTCCTCCAAAAGTAAAGCCTGCACCAATCTGAAGACCACAATCGAAGTTCTTGGCACCGCCATCTTCGCTAAAGAAATCTACCTTATCCTCTTCACCTTCATCTACGTCCTTAATTTTACCACCAATACCATAAGCAAAATAAGGACCTACGTTGATCTGCAACTGGGCAGCATCGCTGAAGTTGTAACGATAAGAAGCCAATACTGGGATTTCCAAATACATTGGATTTGCTGTCGTCTCCCACTCATCTCCAGACTCCTTATATCCCTTGTTCTGGAGATAGAGACCAGTCTGAACATAGAGACTCTCCATCATAGGAATATCTGCAATAACACCTACATGCCAGTTGGTCTTGGCATCACAAGATACAGAAACATTATCTTCCTCAATTGTCATATTAGCCACATTGAGACCACCACGGATACCAAACTGAACGCCGCCTTCAGCCTTCTCTGTTGAGAAGAATGAAGAAGATGAGCTACTTGCACGCTGTGCTGAAGCTGTAAGAGCGCAGAATGCGCAAACTGCTGCAATAATAATTTTTTTCATAATCTTAAAAAGTTTATATGATTAATACTCATAGCTTTCCCTATAGATAGACTACATGCTGAAATCCATGCGCCATACATTATAGTTCTTTTCTGCTGAGCCACGCTGAGACAGGAAGAAGATGCTCTTACCGTCTGGTGACCAAACTGGCGACAAATCGTTACCAGGATGGTAAGTAAGCTGAGTGAGCTGGGTACCATCGGTACGAACTACAAATATGTCTGTATTGTCTATCTTCTCTTTTTCTGACCTACTAGATCCTGTAACCAACAGCCATTTGCCATCAGGTGACAACTGAGGCGTACTGAAACTCTTGCCTGGCTGAGAAAGGATAACTTCTTCAACACCAGTCTTGAAGTTTACACGCCAGATTTCACTCTCCTTGTTCGTTGTGAAACGGGCGCAATAGATAGCATCCGGATCATTAGGAATAAGACAAGCCGTCATACCTCTACTATAATTAGAGAAAAGGTTGGTCTTACGGTCATAGCTCCAAAGGCTATAAGATGCATATCCCTCTCCACGATGGAAATAAATTGTGTTTCCATCTTTACTGATTACACCGCCGAAGTCATTGTCTGTTCCGTTTGAAATCTGACGTACCACAGTACCCTGATTGGCATCTACCAGATACACGCCATGATGATTGCCTCTCACCTCAGTAAAGCACAGGGTCTTGCCATCAGGACTCCAAGTGAAGCCCTCTACGTTTGTACGGAATGTGCGCTGTACACTGGCGCCACCTTTAGCAGCATTCTTAATCATGATGTTGGTGGTTCCATTCTTTTCGTTGATGTAACCTATGCGTCTTCCATCAGGAGATACGCCAATTTGAGGAATTACCCACCAATCGATGGTATTGGTCTTGCGAGAGCCAAAGACGCCAGATGTCTTACCCACGATATTACCTTTATAATCAGCTACGCAGTCAGCGTCATCTGTAATTTTTTCGAACTTCACACCACCCTCCTCTGGTACGAAGACGAGGGAAAAATCAAATTTCACCTTTGCATCTACACCTACTGACAATAAGAGTAAAGATGCTAAAAGCCAATAACTTTTCTTTTCCAGCAATTTCATATTCTATAATTTTAACTTATTATATTATTTTTTTTCTGTTTGCAAAGGTAAATAAAATATTTTGATCTCACAAACAGCAAAAATCGCATCCATGCCTATTCGTCAGTATAGCGTGATTAACCATCTAAAATTAATGCCTATTTGCTAGAAAATAAAGAGACCAGAGCCCCCTACCAATAGGATCTCCGACCTCTTTATATAATATATTATGAGATTTTTTTGCGTTTTTTACAATACTCTCATTTCTGCTTTCACAAGATTACTTCTTACCGTTCTTACCTGCAGCCAAGAAAGCTGCGCATTCAAAGAAGAGAAAGTAATCTGTTTGGTTATTATTCTCATCGAGGCAATCGTCAATGGAACATAGCTCCTGGAACGTATGAACTGAAGATTGGAGCCTCTTCTCAAGATATCCGTCTTAAGCAGCAGATAGTATTGACGGGTGATAAAGTGGTGAAACCTTTGCGTGATCATTACTTCTCCGAGGTTATCAGATAAGCGTATAATTTTTCTACTAAAAGTAGCAAAATGCCAAGGTTTTTGGTTAAAAACAGTATAAAAAACAACAAAATGCACGGATATTGCAAAATATTCGTGCATTTTGTTTGCAGTTTCAATAGATTTTATTAATTTTGCTATCTGGTATAGAAAAGTACCTTATAAATAGAATAATATAAAACATAACGAAATGGAGAAAATAGACAATCTAGACAGAAAGATTCTCGGCATCCTTTCTAAGAATGCCCGTATTCCTTTCAAGGACGTAGCCGCAGAATGTGGCGTGTCTCGTGCAGCCATCCATCAGCGTGTTCAGCACTTGATGGAGGATGGTTTCATCACCGGTAGCGGTTTTGATGTAAACCCTAAAAGCCTGGGTTATTCTACCTGCACTTATGTAGGTTTGAACTTGGAGCGTGGTAATATGTATAAAAAGGTGGTAGAGCGCTTGCAGAACATTCCTGAAATCGTAGAGTGCCACTTTACTACCGGTTCATACACCATGCTGATTAAGCTTTATGCCCGCGACAACGAGCAGCTCATGGATTTGCTCAACAATAAGCTTCAGGCTATCCCTGGCGTGGTTTCTACCGAAACGCTCATCTCTCTTGAGCAGAGTATCAAGCGTGAGATTCCTGTACTTCTGGATGAAGATTAATAAGAGTCTCCATACCTGAGTACGTTTTTTAGAAGATCTTGAATCATTATTTATTGAAAGATAAAACAAATGGAAACATTTGACTTAGAGTCGCATCTCCAGGATGCATACTCTAGATTTCCCGAAGCGAAGCATCAGCCTGTAATTGGACTTACTGCCAATTACGAAGGTATCGATGCTACGCTTCGTGATCGTTATTATAAGCAGGTAATAGCGGCTGGCGGTACGCCGGTCATTATTCCTCCTGTTGCCGATGCTCAGGTCATCGTCAATACCCTGGAGCATCTTGATGGATTGATTCTGACGGGTGGCGGCGACCATAATCCGCTGTGGATGGGCGAAGAGCCTTCTCCCCGTCTTCATAACATCAATCAGGAACGTGATGCTGCTGAACTGATGATTACCCGATTGGCTTTCAACCGCCAGATTCCGATGCTTGGCATCTGCCGGGGCATCCAGACCCTTGCCATTGCGTTGGGCGGAAAGGTGTGTCAGGATATCAAGCAGCTGGTAAAGCACAGCCAGGATGCCGACCGTACTGAACCAACCCACATCGTAGAAATCAAGAAAGATTCCACCTTATATAATATATATAATAAGGAGAAGATCTTTGTCAACTCGTTCCACCATCAGGCGGTAAGCGAGCCAGGCAAGCATCTGCGCACCATCGCCAAATCTTCTGACCATATTATCGAGGCTGTAGAGAGTAGCGAATATAAGCAGATTCTCGGTGTGCAATGGCATCCGGAATGGCTGGAAGAAGAAGGATTGAAGATTTTCCAATGGCTGGTTAATCAGGCTAACAACTTTTATGCAGCCAAGCAGTTGCATAAGCGCATCCTTACGCTCGATACCCATTGTGATACTCCGATGTTCTTCCCTCAAGGCATCAGGTTTGATCATCGCGATTCCCGCATCCTGGTTGATCTCCATAAGATGACCGATGGTCATCAGGATGCTACCACGATGGTAGCTTACCTGCCACAGCCTCAGATAGGCGAGAGCTTCAGCAGCAAGGTGGCTTTCGATGTAAAGGGACCTGCGCAGTATGCCGACCTCATCTTCAACAAGATAGAAGAGATTGTGAGCAAGAACAGGCAGTATCTCAGCATAGCCCGCACTCCTGCCGATCTCTACAGCGATAAGCGGAAAGGCAGAAAGAGCATCATGCTCGGCATAGAGAACGGTCTCGCCCTGGAGCACGATATCAGTAACGTGAAGCATTTCGCCCAGCGCGGCATCGTTTATATCACGCTTTGCCATAATGGTGATAATGATATCTGCGATAGTGCCCGCGGCTGCAATACCCATAATGGTGTGAGCAGTTTTGGCGAGAAGGTGATTCATGAGATGAACCGCCTGGGCATCATGGTAGATTTGAGTCATGGTGGCGAGAAGAGTTTCTACGATGCACTTGATATCAGCCAGACTCCTATTGTCTGCAGCCATAGCAGCAGCCGTGCGCTCTGCGATGTGCCTCGTAATCTGACCGATGACCAGATGCGTGCCCTCGCAGCAAAGGGTGGTGTGGCTCATACCACGCTCTATCACGGATTCCTGCGTAAAGAGGGTGAAGCCGACATCATGGACGCTATCGCCCATCTTGAGCATGCCATCGATGTGATGGGTATCGACCACGTAGGTCTGGGTACCGACTTTGATGGAGACGGCGGCATCAGAGGTCTCGCCGACTCTTCTGAACTCATCAATTTCACCCTCCAGCTGTTGCGCCGCAAATATAGCGAGCAGGATATTGTCAAGATTTGGGGAGGCAACTGGCTCAGAGTGATGACGCAGGTACAGAACTTTAAACATTAATGTTATGACGAAGAAAATGAAGATAATTTTAGGCTTGGTAGTTGCTGCCGGAGTGGTAGCTGGAGCTATCAGCTATAAGAATGCCAACACCAGTTCGCCGGAAATCCAGGAAGTAGAGGAAGCAGAGAAGCTGAATCCTGTAGGTCCTGCCTTTAATGCTGATTCGGCGTTGGCTTATTGTGCCGCACAATGCGATTTCGGTCCTCGCGTCATGAACAGCGAGGCGCACGACAAGTGTGGCGAATGGATTGTGAGCAAGTTCAAGCAGTTTGGTTGTGAGGTAGAAACCCAGAAGGCTGATCTCAAGGGCTATGATGGTACCATCCTGAAGAATACCAATATCATCGCCCATTACAACCCGAAGGCTGAAACCCGCATCTTGCTCTGTGCTCATTGGGACAGCCGTCCTTGGGCTGACAACGACCCCGACAGTACCAACTGGCGCAAGCCTGTAATGGCAGCCAACGATGGAGCCAGCGGAGTAGCCGTCATGTTGGAGATAGCCCGCCAGCTGCAGGCTGACAAGAAGCTGAATCCTAACATCGGCGTAGATTTCGTATGTTTCGATACCGAAGACTGGGGAACACCTCAGTGGGCTGATGTTCAGGACGATGGCGATACTTGGGCATTGGGTGCCCAGTACTGGAGCGAGAACAAGCCTGAGGGATATAATCCACGTTTCGGAATCCTCCTCGATATGGTGGGCGGACAGGGAGCCAAGTTCTATCGTGAAGGCATGTCTATGCAGTATGCCGGTGGCATCGTGAAGAAGGTTTGGGCTGCAGCCCGTCAGGCTGGTTTTGGCTCTTACTTCCCTAAGAGCGATGGCGGAATGATTACTGATGACCATATTCCGGTCAACGAGAAGGCTAAGATTCCTACTGTAGATGTGATAGCTTATTATCCAGACTGCCAGCAGAGCAGTTTCGGTCCTACCTGGCACACCGTGAGCGATGATATGGCTCATCTGGATAAGAATGTGCTTAAGGCGGTTGGTCAGACTATGATTCAGGTGCTTTATACTGAGGAATAGGTGGGCATCCCATTCGAATATAAAAGGAAATGTTCCTAGGAAAAGTTGTTGCTTTTCTTAGGAACATTTCTTTTTTCAGTCTGTTTAAATCTTCGTTCATAGACATTGAACCGCCGTTCAAAGACATTGAATATCGGTTCAAAGACACTGAACGGACATTCAACGTCTATGAACGGAGATTTCTTCTGCTTGTATCAACAAAAAAACTTAGGTATAAAAGCAATTCCTATTGACTGGAAATGCTTTTATACCTAAGTGTATGGGCTTTCTGAATAAGATGAGCTGGTTAAATCTGCCCCGATTCTACCTGTCTTACCACTCTTTCTGTTAATCTGTCAACGCCGTTCGGGTCGTACTTCTTGTTGAGGCTGGCACCGAAGAGGCTTGCAAATGCCTGATAGAATCCGGCACGGATAGGACCCAGAAAGGCTTGAATCAGGTGATAGGATGAGGAATTGCATTCGCGATACACCAGTTTGATGCAGAGTTTACCCTGTGCATAGGTGAGTTTCTTCATTCTCGGGGTATATTCCTGTTTGATACCTTTCTCCACCAGTTTCATGTGTGCGTCCTTTGCCTTCTTGTTAGGCAGCGTTTCCAGATAATCACCCGTTTCGATGATAATCCTTCTTACCTCCTTGGCTATCGGCAGCACCTTCTTGATGTTGTATACCAAACGGTTGTAAGCCATTCGTTCCTTGGCGTTCTTGAATACCGGCTGCGGATAAATGTACACGTTGTTCACCTGAACATATTGCACGCTGTCATGATCCAGGAGCACTTTTCCTACCTTCACCATCGGTTCAAAGGTAGGAGTATCCATGTCCACCTCCCTGTCTTCAGGGTTGTCGCCATCGGTCTGCGCCATGGTTTGCAGGGTGATGCAGAATAGCATCGCCAGTAAAAAGCATATTTTCTGTTTCATGTAAATCTCCTCAAAGTTCTTTGTCCAGCTCCTTTTCTTCGTGGAGCTTCTTCAATATATAAAGAGGTGTAAGCCCCTTTGTGTTACTAATTACGCAGCAAAATTACAGATTATTTCTCAAATTGAGAAAGATTCTTGGCTTTTTCTTTCTCTTTTTCATATTTTAGCAGTAACTTTGTCTTAATTTAATAAATGAAGTGCCTACTGCAGATGAAGTATGCTCATTCCATAACATCCCTCTTGTTGAAACTGTTTCTGGTAGGCAGCTCCCAAATCTTCTGTGCCTTATGGGCTCAAGCCCAATCTTCCTCTCATTCAGAACTGGGCGCCGTGCCCGAAGATTCTCTTTCCGCTTCGCCACCCTGGCAGCAACTGCTGTCCGACCTTTCTTCATCCGAAGATTTCGAGCATGTAGCCTGGCAGGACTATGAAGAAGATTTGGAGGAGATGGCGCAGCATCCCGTCAATCTGAATACGGCAACGAGAGAAGAACTGGAGCGCATGCCGTTTCTTACTGCATCGCAGGTAGAAGACATCCTGTTCTATATCTACCGCTATGGACAGCTGAAGAGTATGAGCGAGCTTACCCTGATAAGCAGTATCGGCTGGTATCAGCGCCAGCTGATGAGTTGTTTCTTCTATGTGGCCGATGACGGGAGCAAGCCGGCTTTTCCCAGTCTTAAAAACATCGCCCAGTATGGCAAGCACGAGGTGATGGGCATGCTGAAGGTTCCTTTTTATGAGCGCAAAGGCGATGCGAGCGGAACCGACGGCTATCTGGGTTATCCTTACAAGCACGGACTGCGCTATCAGTTTCGCTACGGCAATTCCGTCAAACTGGGATTCGTAGCTTCTCAGGATGCCGGCGAACCATTCTTCGGAGGCAGGAACACGATGGGTTACGACTTCTATTCCTTCTATCTTCAGGTAAAGAACCTGGGCAGATGGAAGAATATCACCCTGGGCAGATACAGACTGAACGCAGGATTGGGACTGATACTCAATAATGATTTCGGCTTCGGCAAACTCTCAGCCTTAACCTCCTTGGGCAGATCATCTTCCTGCATCATCCGCGGTCATTCCTCCCGTTCTTCAGCCAATTATCTGCAAGGCGCAGCAGCCACCTATACCTTATTAAAGGGCCTCGAACTGACCGGCTTTCTTTCTTATCGCCAGATAGATGCTACGCTTTCTGCTGACGGCGGGGGCATCAAGACCATCCTGAAGACCGGTTTGCATCGCACGGTGAATGAGATTGCTAAACAGAAGGTTGCATCCAATACACTTGTGGGAGGCAACATCAGTTACCGGCATCAGGGCTGGCACATCGGAGGTACAGCCTTTTATACCTCTTTTTCCCTTCCGCTCACGCCTAATAAAAGCCAGCTTTACAAGCGTTTTGCTCCAGAGGGGAATGCCTTCTGGAATGCCAGCATCAGCTATGGTTATATCTCCCATCGCCTCACCCTCTCTGGCGAGACGGCAACTGGCGATTGCGGTTCCATAGCCACGCTCAATGCAGCCTCCTATCTCTGTTCCGACCATTTCACGCTCATGGCTCTCTACAGGTTCTATTCTGCCCGTTACTATTCTCTCTTCAGCAACAGCTTTTCCGAGGGGAGCGATGTGCAGGATGAAAACGGCGTATATCTGGGCTTTACCTGGATTCCTGCCCATCATTGGAGCATCACAGCCTACAGCGATTTCGCCTATTTTGCCTGGCCTAAGTATCAGACCAGGGAGAGCACACAGAGTTGGGATAATCTGGTGAATATCCTCTTCCAGCCCTCCAGAGTGCTGACGGTAGGAGGAAGGTTCCGTTATAAGGATAAGGCGGGAACCACGACCGGCCGTCTGCGCCTCTATGCCACAATATCCCAAAAACGATGGAGCGCCAAAACCAGTTTAGACTATACGATGAGCCAGGCAGAAAGCGCAATGAAGAATGAGGGCGATGAACTTAGTAAAGGCTATATGCTGAGCGAGCATATAGGATGGGAATGGAAATGGAAGAAGCAGTTGAAAGGAACGTTGAGAGGCTGCCTGGGCTATTTCCATACTTCCGATTTTGCCTCCCGTATCTATGCTTATGAGCCTGGTCTGCTCTATCAGATGAGTTTCGGCAGCTACTACGGCGAGGGCATCCGTTACGCCTTGGTGGCACGCTCTGAGATAGGTTCCCATCTGCTGCTTATCGCCAAATTGGGCACAACCGATTATTTCGACCGCTCTCACATCTCTTCAGGTTTGCAGGAAATCTCCCGCTCTTCGCAAACCGATCTGGAGATACAGGTAAAGTGGAAATGGTAAGAAAGAATGGAGAAAAACGGGAAATATATATCAAGAATAAAAAATATTAAACGTTTTTCTTGTTTAAATAGAAAAAATGAGTTACTTTTGCATCTGAATAAATACTGGCTTACAAATGAAGATATTGATAGTTATCCCTTGTTATAACGAGGAAGAAGTGCTGCCTAAGACCTTAGATGTGCTGGGGGCATTGATCAGAAAGATTAAGAAAGAGACTGATGCCGACACAGAACTGCTGCTTGTCGACGATGGCAGTCGTGACCATACTTGGCAGATGATTTCGGATGCTGCCAAGGAGCATGGGTATGTGCATGGCATCAAACTGTCGCATAACCGAGGCCATCAGAATGCGCTCTGGGCAGGTATGGAAGCTGCGGTAGACCATTGCGATGCGATGGTAAGTATCGATGCCGACCTGCAGGACGATGAGAATGTTATCGTGGATATGGTGCGCCAGGTGCAGGAAGGCAAGGATATCATCTATGGTGTGCGCAAGGAGCGTAAGACCGATACCTTCTTCAAGCGCTTTACCGCCCAGGCTTTTTATAAGCTGATGCAGAGTGTGGATAAGGATACGGTTTACAATCATGCCGATTTCCGCATGATGACCAACCGCACCCTGAAGGCTCTGATGCAGTATCCCGAGCGCAATCTCTTCCTCAGAGCCATCGTCCGCCAGTTGGGTTTCCAGGAGGGATTCGTCTATTACGACCGCAAGGCTCGTGAGGCGGGTGAGAGTAAGTATCCGTTTACCAAGATGCTGAGTTTCAGTATAGATGGCATCACTTCGTTCTCCGTAGCACCTCTTCGGTTTATCACCTTCCTGGGTTTGGCAATGACTTTGGTAGCAGTCATCATGATAATCTTTGCCTTGGTAGAATATTTCCAGGGCAAGACCATCCAGGGCTGGACCTCCATGCTTGTTTCCATGTGGTTTATCGGAGGCATCATCACCACGGGCGTAGGCATCACGGGTGTTTATATCGGCAAGATTTATACCGAGGTGAAGCGTCGCCCACGATACTTCATAGAAGAAAGAGTATAATCTTATCGAAGAAAGAAAATAAGGAGAATATCAATTTGATAGATACAAAAATAGCATCGGTACTTATAATCCCGATGCTATTTTTGTATCTAATCACTAATCATTTGTTAAGTGCAATATTGGCACTAGTCTTCACGAATCGGTAGAAGCCTACCTTGTTGTGCCATTCTACCGTCTTTCTTACTTCCCAAACCTTCTGGAAGGTGTAGTCCTTGCCGAATTTCTCAAGGAAATCAGGCATGTCTTCTTCCGGAATCATCAGCACGCCATCCTGTGGCAATACCTTGTCAAACTGCTGGATCTTATCGCCCAGATAGAAGTTGAGGCTGAAGAAATGCAGCATATCTACCGACATATAAGAATAGAGTTTGCTGGTATCAAACTTCTTCTCGATAACCGGCGCCAGATGCTTATCTGCCTTCGTGTTGAGTACAGGTGGCTGCAGACTGGAGTCGAGCATCAGGAAGAGCCCCACGATGGTGGCAAGAGTATATGAAACAATATTGCCTGAATTCTTCTTCTTGAGTGCTCGGAAGATGAGGTAAACTCCCTCTAAAGTGATAACCATAAAGATGCTGCATGGGATGAGCAAATCGTTGTTTTCGAGCGCATGGAGCATGGCGATATTGTCTATGGCATGCTTGCCGTGGAAGATGCTTTCTGGCACCCATCCTTTTTTTACCACCAGCAGGGCGATATTGAGAATCAGGGTTATCGCAGCAATCACTCCTGCATGAACCTTCAAGGCTCCCATCTTCTCCTTCATCATCCAAACGATGTATTCGGCGATGAGATAGGCCATGAACGGATAGCATGGCAGCAGATAAACGCTGCGCTTGCTCTTAGGGATGCAGTAGAAGAAGAGTACCAGGAGGAAAGCGAGCCAGGTGAACACCTGCAGCGGAGTAGCCTTCTTCGCATTCTCAAGGAAACGGGTCTTCGAGAACTTCTTCCATGGCAGAATGAAGAGCGAGAACAATAATAATAAGGTGTAAGGCAACCAGCCCGTGATGAGCGTGAGAAGGTTGTACCACGCTGGGTTCTCGTGCGATTCGTATGCCATCTTGCCCATGAATCGGTCGATATTCTCTTCCTTCACCAGTCGCAGGAACTCGTCGCCGCCTTGCAGATAGGCTGCATAATACCAGCAGAAAGGAATAACGAGCGAGAGCAGAGCGGTTAGAGCCATGCGCCATACGATGCCCCAGAAGTTCTCACGTTGGGTAAGCATGAATACGCCCATCACAAAGCAGGGCAGGATGATGCCCACAGGACCTTTGGTAAGCGTAGCGCCACTCATGCAGAGGATAGCGAGCCAAGGCAACTGGTGCTTTCCTTTCTCCCACCAGCGGTAGAGCAGATACATGGCTCCCACCATAAAGGCGGTGTTCACCATATCTACACGGCAGTTCATACCCGCACGGTGCACCTCGAAGGCGGTGAGCGTGAGGATGGCTGCGATGAAGCTGGTTGGGGCGTTCTTGCGCTTGGCATAGAACACGAAACCGCCGATGGTCATCAATACCAGCGATACGGCAGACGGCAGGCGTGAAGTGTACTCATTCACATGGCCGATGAAGAGGCTGAAGAAGGCGATGCACCAGTGGAAGAATGGCGGTTTGTAAGGGATATCACCTCCGTTGTTGATAGGCAGAATCCAGTTGCCATGTTCCAGCATGGTGTAGGCAACCACCGCTTCGCGCGGCTCTCCCTTGGTATTGAAATCTGTGAGTCCGAGGAATGGAATCATCATCACGATAGCCAGGATGATGATGAGCCATAGGGCTTTGTTGTACTTGATGTTCATGTCTTATCGAAGTCTTATTATGTTATTTTGGCTGCAAAGTTACATATAATTATTTGTTTATAGACAGAATAAGGCTAGAAATTTTGCTTTTATTGGGATATAATTATTAACTTTGCAGCCGATTTCTAAAGTAGAATAAAAATGAAACGATATTTTAAGGCTTTTGGGTATCTCCTTTCGGTGCATGTATTGGCATTGCTGGTGATGACTCTGTTCAGATTGGTAGAATTTATCGCCCTGCATGGCATGATTGTAGATGCAGAGGCGAGTAGGGTAATGGCGTTTGTCAAGGGTGTATGGTTTGACAATGTCATAGCTTGTTATATTTCGGTGTTGCCTGTGGCTGTGCTCCTGATAGCAGCCAGCCTGGGGTGGTGTCATCGCCGTTTGCTGCGTGGCATCAACATCTGGTATGCGGCATGGTTTGCCATCGCCTTCATGCCTTCGGCAGCCAATACTCCTTATTTCCAGTATTTCTTCAAGAACATCAATTCCAGCATCTTCGGGTGGTTCGGCTATGTAGCCACCACATCGGGCATGCTCTTGCAGGAGTCTTCCTACTGGCTCTATATCGCCCTCTATTTTGTGTTTACGGGGGCGTTTATCTATGCGCTCGTCCGTCTGCGCCGCTACTTCGAGGGGCTCTTCCTTCTGCCTAAGGACAATATGCACCTAGTGCTGGTGGGAGCACGTTTCCTCATTTCCTTGGCTCTGATAGGCGCCTGCCTTTTCGGCATCCGTGGCAGAATGGGCTATAACCCTATCAAGGTGAGCCAGGCTTACTATTGCGAGGATTCTTTCCTCAACCAGCTCGGCATCAATCCGGCATTCAATCTCCTTACTTCTGCGCTCGACGATATGCGCAAGGAGAACAAGGAACTGCATCTCATGCCATACGCTGAGGCTATCACGAATACCCGCCAGTGGCTGGGTATCACGGGAAAGGTGGATAGCACGAATATTCTGAAGCGTGAGGTGGTGAACGATTCCCTGGTGATGAAGAAGAATCATCCTAACGTGGTGGTGATACTGATGGAGTCGATGTCGGCAAACCTGTTGGGTACTTTCGGCAATCAGCAGCCGCTCACCCCAACGCTCGATTCGCTCTATCATCATTCCCTGGCGTTCACCCACTTTTATAGTGCCGGCATCCATACCAACCATGGCATGATGGCTACGCTCTACAGTTTCCCTGCTCTCATGTTCCGAAACCTGATGAAGGGAACGGTAACTCCACGCCGCAAGGGTATCGCCACGGTGTTGAAGAAGTATGGCTACGAGAACATGTTCTTCATGACCCACGAGGCACAGTATGACAACATGAAGGCTTTCTTCCAGACCAATGGCTACGATGACATCTTCTCTCAAGAGAACTATCCTAAGAGCGAGGTGGTGAACAGTTTTGGTGTGAGCGACCATTTCGAGATGGGCTATGCCCTCAACACCATCAACCAGAAGGCGAAGACGGGCAAACCTTTCATGGCTACCATCCTCACCGTGAGCAATCATCCGCCATATATCATTCCTGATTTCTTTAAGCCGAAGACCAAGGAGAAGGAAACACAGATTGTGGAGTATGCCGACTGGGCGATAGGCGACTTTCTGAAGAAGGCAAGTCGGGAGCCTTGGTATAAGAACACGATATTCGTGATTCAGGCAGACCATGGCAAGCTGGTGGGTAAGAGCGAGGGCGAGTTGCCTCAGTCTTACAACCATATTCCGCTCATCATCTTTGGTCCTGGTGTTCCGCAGCAGCAGTATGCGGGCTTGGGCATGCAGGTGGATGTGATGCCTACGCTTTTCGGCTTGATGAATCTGAATTATGAGTACGAGGGCTTCGGCGTGGATCTGCTGAAGCAGCAGCGCCCGATGGTATTCTATTCGGCAGATAACCAGATTGTGGCAAGAGATCATCAGCGTTGCTTCGTCTATAATCCGTCGATGAACCGCAGTTTCTGCTATGATGTGTTGCCGAATGGCAATCTGAAGGAAACCAAGCAGGAGTCTAAGTTCCAGGATTTGAAGAACTATGTCTTCTCGAATATCCAGGCAGCTGAATATATCGAGCGACATCAGCAATAAAAAAACGATATTATCAGAAACAGTAATCCCCCATCACGCTTTGGCTGCGTGATGGGGGATTAAGTGTTTCTGATGGAGATAAAATATAAAGTTTCATAAATTATACCCTAGGGTATAATACCTTTGGGTATAATTTTGTAACTTTGCAGAGAATCAAGACTTTAAGCATATGAACAAGATACCATTTGAATATGGTTCTATCGCAGAAAATGAATATTTCATAGATAGAATCGAAGATAGAAGAGACCTCAAGACTTTTCTTGGAGGAGGCATCAACGTGATGCTGATTTCTCCAAGACGATGGGGCAAGTCTTCACTTGTCAAAGCAGCAATGGAAGAGCTGAAGCAAGAGCAGAAGGACATAAGAGTATGCTATCTGGATGCCTTCAAGATTTTCTCCGAAGAAGAGTTCTACAACAAGTTTGCAAGTGCAATACTCCAAGGAGTTTCTTCCACGATGGAAAAGAGATGGGCCGACATCGTAAAGTTCGTCCAATCCATATCTCCAAGCCTTACCATCAATAGCGACCCGGTGAATGCCGTAGAAGTAAATCTAAACTTCAAACCTTTGAAGGAAAGTGCCGAGGAAATTCTCAATCTACCAGAAAAGATTGCCAAGGCAAAAGGCATCCATGTCATCGTGTGTATTGATGAGTTCCAACAATTGGCAAACCTGCCCGACTGGAAGCGCCTGGAAGGAACCATGCGTTCGGTGTGGCAAGGACAACACAGTACGACCTACTGTCTCTATGGCAGTAAACGCCACATGATGATGGATATATTCGGCAACTCGAAGAATCCATTCTATCGTTTTGGACAGATGATGACCTTGAAGAAGATAGCCAAGGAATACTGGAAACCTTTTATTCACGACAGTTTCTACAATCACGGCAAGTCTATCAGCGATGATATGATAGAGCGAATCTGCAATGCCATGCAATGCCACTCCTGGTACGTGCAGCAATTCTGCTTTCTCATCTGGACTCGTACAGCAACAGAAGTAACAGAGGAAATCTATCAGTCACAACTCGCCAAACTTCTGGATACCAATGCCGATATGTTCATTACCGATATTGATGGTATGCCTGCCTCTCAGATAGCATTCCTGCGTGCCGTCTGCATGGGAGAGACTCATTTCAATGCCCAACAGGTAGTAGCAGAATATGGACTCGGTGCTCCACGGACCATCACCAAGAACAAAAAGACTCTTGTAGAAAGAGACTTCATAGAGAAATCGGGCGATGGTTTCAAGATGGTTGACCCCGTCTTCGAACTGTGGTTCAAACGAGAATACTGCAACATCTTACCTCAATAAAATATAGAAAAACTATATAAACAGTAATCCCCCACCACGCTTTGGCTGCGTGATGGGGGATTAACTGTTTCAGGAGATTCAAGATGCTTTATGCCTGGATTGTAGATGTGCTTTATGCCGAGAGGGTAAGCTTCTGCCAGATCTCGGTGTCGCCACCTTTCAGCTTCTTGCAGAGACCACGCTTGGTCCAACGGCTTATCATCTTACGGATGGTTTCACGACTGGCTCCGTCGCCACGCTCACGGCTGGCATCGAAGAGGGTGAACTGCTCCGGGAGCTGGGCAAAGAGCAGGGTGTTTCGAGACTTATAGACAGGGATAGCCTCGTTGTCCTGCTGCTGCTTGTCGAGACGCAAGCCAAACATCTCCATCTGCATGGCGAGCACGTAGTCGGCTACAGCCTTGGCAAAACGGATGCAGGCATCGGTCTCCTCTCCGGTCTGCTCCAGGATGTGGAAGATGACGCCACAACGGAAGCCGATGACGGCAGAACGGCGACGATATACATCCATCACACGGTCGGCATTCGCCAGGGCAAGCTGTCTCTTTGCTTCGAGCCACTGGCAGAACTCCTTGCACATACGGGGCAGCTCCATCACGCCGTGACTACGTTCAAGGAGAGTTACTGCCTTGAGGATGTTTGCCTGCTCCTCCTCGGTATAGCCGTGGTGCTGGCTGAGGGGTGCGAAGGAGGTATCGGGCATCTTGGCGAGCATCATTCTTGAAGAAGATCCGTCCTCGATGTTATCATCGGTGAAGAACTTCTGGAAGATGTTCTGGGTGCAGCAGCCGGAGAAGTTGAGCTGGGCGTGGGTTACGCCGCTGGTGGCTGTGATGTAGTCCTGACCCACCTCGCTCTGGTCGAACGCCTTACGGAAGTAGTCGCCGAACACCTTCCATACGCTCTTCATCGAACCGAGCTCCTCGCTGAACATATACATGGTGTGGCCGTCGGCACAGAGCTGACGACGCATCAGAGCCGACTTCGAGATTGTATCGCCAATGTGACGGATGCAAGGTTTTGGATCCACTACACCCTTCTTGCCCTTGTGCTGCTGGTACCAGGCTTCATCCTCACGAGGTTTCTCATCGTCCTTATCCATCTTCTTCGCCCAGATGTTCTCAATGCGGCGGCATACGCCCTTACCCGATGCCTGCTCGCCGATGATGATAGACATGAGTGCCATCGGAGTATCGCTGCCGTCGCAATACTTCGCCTTCAGACGGTCAGCATAGGTTGCGGCAATAGGGAGGGCTGAGAAGAGGGCAGGCACGCGTGCCTCTGCGGCTACGCCAGAGAGCGAGTCGCGGAGTCCGAGTGGAAGCTGGTCTACTGGGAATTCGTAAAGAGGCTGTGTACTTGCCTTAGCGGCTAAAAGGTTCTCTATGTTTCTTAAATTTTTATTCTCCATAATTATTTAATGTTTAAAAGTTAGCTTGTCGGAATATCCGGTAAACGGCGGCAAAAATACGACTATCTTCTGTAACCGCCAAATTTGAGCGTGTGATAAGGTCCGAAATTCAGCAGCCATTTGGAGCAAATTGTGTTAAAAAAAATAACTCGCTCTAAATTGGACTTTGATTGAAAATCAAGAAGTTGGGTGTTTGCCTATATTATATAGGTAACAATATGGAAACGAGCGGACTTCTGCTCGTTTCTGTATTTTGCAATATGCAAAGAACACCTTCATATATATATGCAAAGATAAATCTAATTTTCCAAAAAACACCTTTTTTTACTTTGTTTTTATGATTATTTATGAAACGGGCAATATTGCGAAATTCTCAATTATTTGCATGTTTCGTAAACATTTTGAGGCTATTGTTCCTTTTTCTGAAATTATTTTCGTACTTTTGCAAGCGTATTTACCTATTTATATATATAGTATGGCAAAGAAAGATGTAAACAGATTAAAGATAATGTTGGCGGTAACCAAACGTTCCAATAAGTGGCTGGCAGAAATGCTGGGCAAAGACCAAGCTACCATTTCAAAATGGTGTACAAATACTTGCCAACCAGACTTGGAAACCTTAATACGGATTTCTGATTTGCTGAAAGTGGATGTAAACGATTTGTTGAATAAAGAATGTATCAAAGAATGATGGACGATATATTGAAACAGATAAAGGCTGGCGAGGTGTCGGGGGTGCAGTTCAAGGAACGCATTCTCGACAAATATGATATTGCCTGTGAGTTAGTGGCGTTCAGTAATTCACATGGTGGCAAGTTGGTAATTGGTATAAAGGACAAGACCGGAGAAATCAATGCCTTGTCGTATTCTGAGGTACAAGAAACAACCAACTTGTTGAGTGACATTGCTTCAGAAAACGTAGTGCCATCCATTCTGATAAAGATAGATACTGTTGAGGTCGAGGATGGCAACTTGGTTATTGCGACTGTGAAGGAAGGACTCAACAAGCCTTATCATGACAACAAGGGAATCGTATGGGTGAAGAATGGTGCCGACAAGCGTAAAGTGTTCGATAATGCTGAACTTGCAGAAATGATGACCGACTGCGGTAGTTTTGCTCCAGACGAGGCTGGTGTTAGGGATGCAACTGTCAACGACCTTGATGCAACGACCATCAAGCTGTTTCTTAGCAACCGTTTTGAGAGAGTGTTGGAAAAGAAAGGCTTGACAGGTGACGCTTTTAATGAAGCATCACTTGATATGATATGCTCTGCCATAGCTAAGGGACATGACTGTGAGAAGATACTTCGCAATCTGCGATTTATCCGTCCCGATGGTACACTGACTGTTGCTGCCATGCTTCTGTTTGGCAAATACACCCAGCGCTGGATGCCAATGATGACAGCCAAGTGTATCTGTTTTGCTGGCAACAGCGTCGGCAGCAAGGTATTCCGTGACAAGGTGAATGATGCAGACATGGAGGGGAATCTGCTTCACCAATATGACACTATCATGGATTTCTTCACTCGTAACTTGCATAATGTGCAGGTGGAAGATGAATTCAATAGTATGGGTAAGTTAGAAATACCTTACACAAGCTTAGTTGAGTTCACGGTAAACAGCCTTGTACATCGCTCGCTGAACATGAAAGCCCCTGTTCGCATTTTCATTTTCGACAATCGTGTGGAGATTCACAGTCCAGGTGCATTGCCTAACGGACTCACTATTGATGACATCAAGGCTGGAACTTCCATGCCTCGCAATACGTTCCTTTTTAACAATGCTATATACTTGCTGCCATACACTGGTGTAGGTAGTGGCATCACTCGTGCACTGGACGAAAATATCAATGTCACGTTTATGAATAATGACAAGGCACAGGAATTTGTCATCACGGTTTGGAGAGGAGAAAGTAACCAAGTTGAAGACTTAGATACCGGACTTAGACACTCTGACACCGACTTAGACACCGGACTTAGACACTCTGACACCAACTTAGACACCGGACTTAGACACTCTGACACCGACTTAGACACTAAAAGGGTGACATTGACGAACAAGGAAAAGGATATTGTAAACTTCTGTTCCGTACCTCGTACAACCAAAGAGATACTTGACAGAATTGGTGTCAGTATGCATTCCAAGAACCGTGAGCGTTACATCACCTCCCTTGTTGCAGCAGGGTATTTGCAGATGACTAATCCGGATAATCCTACAGCAAGTAATCAAAAATACAAGAAAGTAAACAAAAGATAAGAAGCGTATGGATTCATTATTTCTACTTCAGTTTGCATGTTTCATATTCATGCTTGTCAATGCCTTATTCGTGGCACTCTCTCATCTGCATGTAAGATGGGAGAACAAGCGGTATGAGCGTTCACGATGGATGATTGTTGTCGCCTTGTTAGGATTGGCGATACAATATGCCGTGCAGATGGGGTTCGGCTTTCGTGCCATGCATGATGATTTAGGGGCGGTCATCAACATCCTCGTCTATACGCCCTGTTTTTCGCTTATCTCCATGGGAATCTACAACATAGAGACCACACGTTCCAACCTCAGAAAGATGATACTGATGTGCAGTGGCATTTATGCTGCCATCATTGTGGCCTTTTTCGTGGGAACCAGTCTCCATCATAGCCTGTATATCAGAGAAGGGCTTTATATTATGCTGGCTCTGTTCTGCGTAAGTGTCATCTATTGCATATCCATGATTGTCAGGGAGATGATTAGGCGCAGGAACTTATTGGAAACGATGGCGGCTACAGATATATTGCCCTATGTGAGTCACAATAAAATCTTTTATTGATTGAATATCAGCGAGTTAAACACTTTAAATAATGTAACTGCTAACGATTTAGAAACGAGCAATCTTCTTTATCTTTTACAACTTTGCGATATACAAAGAACGCTTCAATTACAAGTGCAAAGATAAATCAAAAATATGAAAAGCAATGTATTTTGCTTTGTTTTTATAGATTATTAAATTTTGAAAAGAACATAATTGTTCTTCACAAAAGCAAAGTTGCCATCTTATGAAGTGCTTACAAGTTTCATATTCGGCATTATAAACATGGAAAGTGTTAAAAAGCATTTTGCTTCCTTACAATGCGACTTTAAAAATTCATGTTTATGATTTTTTTTGTAAATTTGTAACCAAATTCAAAATATCTTTTAGTCTGAGTCGAATATGGAACGTATTTTTCTAAAATATATATTATGCTTATTGTGTGTTTACACGATAACAGCTTGTGACAAGGTGAATGATGAGGTTCCTGACCAACCGAAATTTACTCCCTATGTATCTGAGAGTTATTGGTCTGTGAAAACTGAGGTTTATGTCGATGCACCTTTTAATGCAGAAAAGATAAAAAAGGAATTAGAAGACAATCCTCCTGCTTTGCCATCTGATGTTTACTATTTTTACATGAGGAAATTGTCGTCTGCTTTGTCGGCTGAAAGAACTGTTTCACTCCTCAATAGTGCAAGAGAAGAACAGTGGAAAGCCTATATAGAAACAACTTCTTCCATAGAATGGTCTGAAAAATATAGCTTTATCAAAACAGAACAAAAGACTCTTCCAAGTTATGAACATTGGACATTTCATTTAATGACGGATAAAAAAGACACTATAATTGCTCAATATGATGTTGCTTTTTCTATCAGCCAAGAGGGCAAAAGAACTCAATGGTACTTATATGAAGACTTGACAGACGATTACAGGAAAAAATATCCTACAATGGATATTCATTCCGTGATACGGATGCAAACACTTACACTTATAGATTTCCATTATTTGTCATAATCCTATGAATTAAATAGAATAAAGCCGTATCAAGACTTGTTTGGGGCGAGATACGGCTTTATTGATAAAAAATATCCACACGATAATGACGCTTAGATTTCTAACATCCTTATAATGTACTTACCATCTTTCTTGATAAACATGAATGGGTTGAAATGCTTATCTTGTGCATTTATTCCATACCCCAAGCATTTGTATTCAGCAGGAGCAATAGGCGGAAGTGGATATTCCTTAGTCTTCCCATTTTTCCTATTTACGATAACAAAGGAATATCTGTCTTTTTGGAAGTTGTCAGTCCTTGGCATACCATGCTTTACAAGACAATAGATGTTCCTTTTATCCATTTTTACAGTTGTGATGCACTTTGTGAAGTAAGAACTATACAGATTTCCATATTCATGCGTATAAAATTTTGTGGAGTCTGGTGCAATCATAGGAACTGTATCTGTGTCAAACACCATGTAAACCTTATATTTGTCAAGATGAAGGCTATCTGTCACATACAGTTTTCCTGTGTAACCATTTCCATACAAGAAAGTTTTTCCTTCATGTGCGAATACATTATTAAGATAATAATAGCCTGTTCTGCTATTTTCTTGAATACGCTCTAATTTGCCGTAATGTCCATCACACTTTCCGTCATTGATACGAAAAGAAGCTATTATTGGATTGAAGGTCTTATAAAAGCTGCCATTAAAAGGGTCTAAATCTTTCTGTCCTACAATATCCTCTTTCTCAAATCCATCCATAGGCCATGTCAACTTTTCGCTTCCTGTCCATAATTTGTTATTGAACAAGTCGAACACAAAGTGAAGATAGAAATACTTGGAATGTTCCAAATCGAAATCTGGTGAAATCATCTTGCCTGACGTATAATTGTTGATGTCTCGTATCAAGACAGCAGGGGCATTGTAAAAGCTAAAGTTCCATTCGTTGCCTACTTTTTCTCGAAGAATCTTTGGCAGGGAATAGGAAATTCCGATATGAGAAGAGTCCAACATATTTGCAGACAATGCTATGTAAAAAACTTGTCCTTGTTTTACTAAGTTTCTGAAATCCTTATCTGGCACGGAAACAAATTTCTTTTTCTCCGCTTCGTCTGCTTGGAAGAGTCGCTTGAATTTAAACAAACCATTTTCTTTATTAAACAGCATTATACCATTGTTCAGCATGTCGTTAAAAAAAAGGTGTCCATTCTCTATTTTGGGAATATCATATATTGATGATATTTCTACTCCATCTTTCGTGTTGACCTCGATGTCCGTTTGTTTCCATTTTGGCATAGGAACATTTATCATCGCAATCTGGTCTGCCACCTCTTTATATGAGTCTTTCTTATCCAATTCATACATGTGAGGAGCAATTCTCTTTTTACAAAGTACCAATTGCTTCACAAACTCTGCCCCTAAGACCGTATATTGTCCACCTGTGACGAACACGCCTTCTTTTGGAACTAATTTGAGTATATACAATCCGTACATTCCTTCAGAGTTGAAACTGAAGATGTTGCTATAAACTGATTTCGTATCATAAATGTAATAATCAGCCTTATAGTTGTTTTTAGAATTATACCAACTTGCTGTTTTAGAATCCCCATATGCAGTTATTAGTAATAACTTGTTGTTCGGATTATTGCGTTTCAGTTTATCATAAAATGCAGGAATTGCAGCTTCACATCTAAAACATTCAGCAGGACTATAAAGAATTGCAAAAACTGTATCTTCCTTAATGTTTGCTGAATGCAAATAATCAGATAGAAGCCCTTCAGTGTTAGGCTTCTGTCTGATTTGCAAGTCGTTCTGCTCCATTTCATTTATATAATCACGCCCCTGTGCAAATATGGTCGTGCAAAACATAAAGAAAAGGAGTGCTAAAATATGCCTTATTTTCATTCTGCCACATTTGCCTTGAACGTTCCACCCAATTTCATTGTTTCAAGCTTAATATTTGCCTTTGTTTCTGACACGGAAGATGGAGCAAAGAAATTGTTTATAAATAATGTGTTACCATCAGCATCCTTTACCTGCTGCATCACCAAAGTTTGGTCTTCAAATGACACCAAACTTGACTCTATGGTTCCGCACTTTCTGATAGTTGCTCCCTTGCAAGGATTGTTTGCGTTAGATGAAGCCTTTGAACCATAGAAAGTAGATACAATCTTGTCTGGTGTAGATGAGCTAAGATCATCATCTGATACTGCTGAAGTCGCAACCTCATTCACGTTTCCTGCAAATGCAGTACCACATACAATAGCAGCAACCATACTCATGAAAAACTTCTTCATTTTTTCACTCCTTATGCGACCTCTACAATAATCGCACAGCTTGGTCGAGGTCTTTTAAAACCAAGTTATGTAAGTTTACGGCTGCAAAAGTACGGCTTCTTAATTGCAGTTTCATTACATCAATGTTAAGTATTCGTTACATTGTAAAAATGTGGCAACATGCATAGGTCCTTTCTTACTTTTTAAGCCTTTCTTTTATCTCATTTGCTTCTTTATTCAGTTGTTTTGCAAGACTATCTTTGTATGCTGCCATTTCAATCATTTCATAATGGTGACGAACAGAATCCTCATAAACTGCAACACTATTTTTTACATCATCGATAACTTTCTCATCTCGGCAAACAGAGAAATGCTTTTCGATGTAGTGAATATTCGGGTCATCAGATGGAAGTACCATCTTTAATGCCCTATATTTCAAGTCTGCCTCCTCCAAATCTTGGTGCTCTCGCCATTGGGTGAGGTTGCCCCAAATGGAGATAACAAGAGATAAGACCAAGCCACCAATGAAAAGAAGAACATTTTTTGAGGTTGGCTCGAAGCGATGGGTTACAACCTTCTTTTGAGGTGATTTGTTCATCACTTCAAGTTTATCTTGCAATGCCTTTGAGAAAACATCATTCCCTTGTCTCATCTGCTTGACTGCATCAACCAAGAACTTGCTTCGCTGCTCATTTTTGCCAAGTTCAACCTTAATAAGGTCAGCAAAAACGACAATGGCATCTCTTAATTTGGATATTTTACCTCTGACTTCCTCTTCTTTGATAAACATCGCATTGATTGACTTATCCAACTTGGTTATGTCATTACTTGCAGGAACGGTTTCCGCTCCTGCGTTCTTTGTGGAGTCAGAAAGTTCATCGACTTTCTGCTCCAATCTCTCAACTGTGCCGTAGATGGCTTCCAATAGTTCTTCTTTCATGTTCGATTCTAATTATAAGTTTGTAACTTGCATCAAAGGCTGAAGCCCTTTCTGCGTTTCCTCTTTTTCTTCTTGGCGGATTCATCCTCTGGGAATGGCTCATAAGTTTGGGCATTAGACGGAGCGAACAAGCCGATGGAAGAAATACTACTCCAAGGGTCTTGGGTATGTTCTGCCGTTGGTTGAGTCTGTTCTACTTGGTGACAACTTAGTTGTCCTCCCTGCATAGATTCGGCTCTTGGCGATACACGATTATACTCTGTGCCAAGTCTTGCATCCAACCTGACAAAGCTGTATTCTCGGCTAATCTGCGTACCCTTGAAGCTATATCCATCCTTGCAGAAACGGATGCCTTGAACCTTGGTTCGCTCTTTGTCCTTATATACAAGTTCCAAATGAACACCTTGTTTTGCAAGTTCATTCTTGAACTTCTGCCAACTATCTGCGACTTCCAATGCATCCTTGACGGCATTGTGAATCTCATATTTCGCTCGCTCGGCATTGCGCAATTTGCGAGTGTTAGTCTTGCTCTTGTCAGTTCCATAAGTCAATCCATACCTGGATTTGAGAGCTTTGGTCACTTGCTCATTACGCCTGTAATCGTGGGCGTCTGATATGAGTTTGCCCCCATTGTTGATGCGGTTATATACGATATGACAATGTGGATTGTCCGTGTTGTGATGCCTTACGATGATGAATTGGGTATCGGTGATGCCCATCATCTGCATGTATTCAAGGGCTATCTTAGCCATGAGTTCATCCGTCAAACGTGGCTTATCCTCGGGCTTGAAGCTCAATGCAATGTGTCCCACAGGCTTCTTAATCCTTGGATTCAGTTGCCTTTGTAGCTCGAAACTTTGCGTCATCTCGGCATTCGTGCCGAGTAACACTCCATCCGAGGCGATGATTTTCGCCTCGTCCTTGCCTGTAACATAACGGATGCAACCACCAAATGAGCTGCCCTTCTTTAGCTTGCCTATCATGTGGTATCCTCCTTTCTGCCTATTCCGCATGGCTTCGATTTTGGACTTGCTTGGCGATACTCGCCAAGGATTTCTTTCAATCTTCTCAACAAGTCCATCACGTACACATGGGTCTCATGGAAACCTTTCTGATGCGACAGCTTGGCAAGTTGGTTGAGGTTGTTCGCCATACCGATGAGGTTCTTGGCAATGGCTACCGTCTCTGCATTGTGTCCGCTGACCACCTCGCCATTCAAGGTTGACTCACGGATATACTCCGCCAACTTGCGATTGGCTTTTCTTGCCCTCAGTTTCAATGCCTCATAGCTTGGTTTTGAGAACTTCACCGTAACAGACTTCGACTGCTTGCGAACCCTGCCCGTGGGCGGTCTTCCGCCCTTTCTCTTGTCTTGTTCCTG
>ENA-OPAR01000181-OPAR01000181.1-human-gut-metagenome-genome-assembly--contig:-NODE-181-length-36965-cov-16.513844_pt1 | contig 36965 bp, 36 predicted proteins | sample MGYA00241061_ERZ501438 | MGnify/ENA primary metagenome ERZ501438 (study PRJEB25962, sample SAMEA2042580) | human gut metagenome | biome: human gut; feature: human-associated habitat; material: faeces...
ATGGTATATTCGCTGAATAAGATTACTCAAAGCAACAATTTTCTTAAATTGAGCGTTTTCTTTAAAAAAAGTTAAATTTTCTCTTTACAAACTATCAGCACTTGTATATAATCTTACTTGTCTCTTACGAGAGATATGGCGGTTGTGGTGAAGCGGTTAACACACCGGATTGTGGCTCCGGCATTTCGTGGGTTCGATCCCCATCAGCCGCCCCATTTGAAAATAACTCTGGTTTACCAGAGTTTTTATTTTATTTAAATAAAGGAACTGTATTTTCATATAGTTCCTTTTTTAATATAATGTAGCCAGGAGGCGGTTACATGAATATAGAAAGCTTAAAAGCATCAAAGAAAACAGATCAGCTCTTTTTGGTTTGTGTCGATCATTATAATACAAGTCATGCAACATTTTATTATTATAAGAAAGAAGAAGAGTGGCAGCTTGTCTTAGAAACACCAGCACTTATTGGACAAAGAGGCATGGGTGAAGGAAAAGAAGGGGCAAGACAAACACCTATAGGTGAATATACTTTTGGAAAACTCATGGGTATTGCGCCAAATCCTGGTACAAAGATGGATTATCATCAGATTACTGAAGATGATTATTGGTGTGGTGAACAATATTATAATGAGTTTGTGGATGAAAAGACTAGGGACCATTCTCATTGTACAAAAGAGAATGACGAACACTTGATTGATTATACTAAACCTTATGAATACACAGCCTTCTTTAACTATAATAAGGAATGTATTAAAGGAAAGGGGAGTGCTTATTTCTTTCATTGTTTTGGTACTCATGACTATACAATGGGATGTGTTGCCTTACATCATGATATTGTGAAATATCTCTTTACTATTATTGATGAAAAGACGATTATGATCATCGATTCTTACGATAATTTGTATAAATATTAGTTAGTGTCACAGTGATAATTTTGTGTTATACTTTCATTAAGTTCAGAGTATGAACAAGAAAGGTGTAAAAGAAAATGTTGAAATTCTTGAAAATGGAAGGTATCGGGAATGATTATGTTTACTTTGACGGAATCAATCAGAATGTTCCAACAGATGAAACATTTATCAAGAAGGTATCTAATCGTCATATAGGTATTGGCAGTGATGGTGTCATTATCATCTTACCAAGTGAAACATGTGATTTCAGAATGCGTATGTTTAACCTTGATGGAAGTGAAGGAAAGATGTGTGGAAATGGAATCCGCTGCTTTTCTAAATTTGTGTATGATCAAGGCTTAACTGATAAGACAACATTGAAGATTGAAACACTTGCAGGAATAAGAACTTGTGAATTGAATGTAGAAGATGGAAAGGTAACAAGTGTCTGTGTAGATATGGGTGAACCAATTACTCTATGTTCTGATATTCCAGTGAATTATTCTAAGGTAGAAATGGTGAATGCACCTATTGAAATAGATGGCAATACATATTATTGTACAGCTGTTTCTATGGGTAATCCGCATGTCATCCAGTATGTAGATACACTTGATTTTGATATCGAAGCAATTGGTCCTAAGTTTGAACATGCTTCTTTATTCCCTGAATCAGTCAATACAGAATTTGTAAAGGTTGTTGATAGAGAACATCTAAAGATGCGTGTATGGGAAAGAGGCAGTGGTGAAACAATGGCTTGTGGTACAGGCGCATGTGCTGTGATGTATGCAAGTTATCTCAACAACAAGTGTGATGAGAAAGTGGATGTAGAATTATTAGGAGGTCATTTACAGATTGAACTCCGTGACAAGAAGATATTTATGACAGGTCCTGCAAGGACTACTTTTGAAGGTACATTGAAGGAGGAAAATATAAGTAACTAAATATATTGACTGTTGTGATTAAATGTGTTCAAATCCCCTCAAAGGAGAACGTCAAAATGAACACATCAAATATTACAAATTATAAACCAAAGGATTTTGCTGAACTTTTAGGCGTATCTGTTAAGATATTATGACGTTGAGATATAGAAGGAACTCTAAAGGCAAGCCGAACCCAAACTAAAGGCATTATTATACTTATAATCATCATTTACTAAATCAAGTTACATTTTTAAGTTTGGTAATACAAAAGAATTATTGCAGACCAGTGTATCGAAGAATATGGAAACCGTGTAACGATTTATTGGATGAAGTAATGGAATAAAAAATCAAAATCACAATTTGAATACCTATAAAACATAGGTTAGGGAAATTAAATTTCATAAACACCTATTAAAAGGCGTTCTTGAAGCTGAACCTAGTACATAGATTTTCCATTTGTTCTATAATTAGCTTAGAAATCAGATGGAAAACTCGTTCAGGATATTGTTTCAATACTTCATGTGTTCTCCTGTAGGCTGTCTGGTCTTCGTAAGTATAAAAAACTGATAGAAAGGGATGAGAAAATTGCTGAAGAGCTTCAAGACGGAAATAAATCCGACAGAGGAGCAGAAAGTCAAGATTCGTAAAACAATAGGTACTTGCAGATTTATCTATAACTTCTATCTTGCTCATAATAAGGAGCTTCATGAAAGTGGCAAAAAGTTTATGAGCAGCAGCCAGTTTAGAGTATGGCTCAACAATGAGTTTCTTCCTAGCCATCCAGAAAATTCCTAGATCAAGGAAACTTATTCAAAATCGATAACACAGGCAGTAAATAACGGACAGATCGCATTTAAGAGATTCTTTGATCACAAGAGCGCCTTTCCAAGATTTAAGAAGAAAGGCAGATCTGATGTGAAAATGTATTTTGTGAGGAATAATCCAAAAGATTGTTGTTGCGAAAGACACAGAATCAAGATTCCGTCACTTGGCTGGGTCCGCATCAAAGAGAAAGGATATATTCCTACAACAAAGGATGGATATGTAATTAAGAGCGGTCATGTCTCAATAAAGGCTGACAGATACTATGTTTCAGTTCTTATAGAAATCCCAGATAGAAGGACAGCCAATAATTCCAGTAAAGGAATTGGCATTGACCTTGGATTAAAGGACTTTGCGATTGTTTCTAATGGAAAGACTTATAAGAACATCAATAAATCTGCAAAATTAAAGAAGCTTGAAAAAAAGCTTATTCGAGAACAGAGAAGTCTTTCTCGTAAGTATGAAAACCTAAAGAAAGGAGAGTCCACTCAAAAAAGAAATATACAAAAACAAAGGCTTAAGATACAGAAGCTTCATCATAGAATTGACAATATTCGTACTGATTACATCAATAAGACAATCGCAGAGATAGTGAAAACCAAGCCATCTTATATAACGATTGAAGATCTAAACGTATCAGGAATGATGAAGAACAGACATCTTTCAAAGGCAGTTGCTTCGCAGAAGTTTTATGAATTTAAAACAAAGCTTCTAGCTAAATGCAAGGAAAATGGAATTGAACTTCGAATAGTAGATAGATGGTACCCATCATCTAAAATATGTCATTGTTGCAAGCATATCAAAAAAGATTTAAAGCTTTCAGATAGACTTTTCAGATGTGACTGTGGTTATATCGAAGACAGAGATTTCAATGCTGCACTTAATCTGAGAGATGCTACGACTTACGAAGTTGCATAAATGAACGCAAACGTAGGTATGTACCGAAGGCTATTTCGGGAATTTACGACTATGGAGTGTACAAGAACTTGTGAGTAGATATGATTTCGGTCAATCCAAAGCATACACGATGACATAGTAAGTAATGTTCGTGAGAACTTACATTATCTCGATGTGAGTATATTTAATCACATTTTGAGTGGCAGGAAGAGTATGCTTAAAACTGCAGAAGAAATTATCCAGTATATTGGAAATGCGAAAAAACAGACACCAGTCAAGGTATATATCAATGGTCATGATTTACCTAAGGCTGAAGGATTCAAGATGTTTGGTACAGAAGATTCAAAAATCTGTATTGGAGATTTAGATGCAATCCGTACTTATTTAGAAGAAAACAAAGATAAGATTACAGAAACTTATATGGAACAGGATCGTCGTAATAGTGCGATTCCTATGATTGATATGACAAATATCAATGCTCGTATTGAACCAGGCTGCTTTATCCGTGAACATGTCACTATTGGAGATAATGCAGTTATCATGATGGGTGCAGTTATCAACATTGGTGCTAAGATTGGTGAAGGTTCTATGATTGATATGGGTGCAGTACTTGGAGGACGTGCTGAAGTTGGTAAACATTGTCACGTTGGTGCAGGTGCAGTGCTCGCAGGTGTTATTGAACCCCCTTCAGCAAATCCAGTTGTCTTAGAAGATGACGTATTAATTGGTGCCAATGCGGTTGTTATTGAAGGTGTAAGAATTGGTAAGGGTGCTGTCGTAGGTGCAGGTTCTATCGTTACTAAGGATGTACCAGCAGGTGCAGTAGTAGTTGGTAACCCAGCTCGTATTGTGAAAGAAGAAAAAGACGACCAGACAAAAGATAAGACTCAGTTAATGGATGATTTAAGAAAGATTTAATCATGGATGATTTAAAGAGATGGCGCAGGGATCTACATCAGATTCCTGAGCTAGGATTAGAAGAGACACAAACAACAGCTTATCTAAAAGCCGAACTGGAAAAGATGGGGTATCAGCCACAGCCATTATTAGAAACAGGACTTTATGTCTTTATTGATCATGGCTATGGCAAAACAGTGGCTTTTAGAACAGATATTGATGGCTTACCTGTCAATGAAGAAACAGGTGTGGACTTTGCTTCTACCCATAAAGGAATCATGCATGCCTGTGGACATGATGGCCATATGACTGCACTTCTGGGCTTTGCGAAGGCTTTAAAAGAGAATAAAGAACCTATTCTTTATGATATTCTTTTAATCTTCCAGCCTGCTGAAGAATCTCCCGGAGGGGCACGCATTGTCTGTGAAAAAGGTTTATTAAAACAGTTTAATGTAGAATCTATTTTTGGTATTCACCTCATGCCTTTATTAGATGAAGGTGTGATTGCTTCTAAACCAGGTGGTTTAATGGCTGAATGTGGTGAATTAGATGTAAAAGTCATAGGAAGAGGGGCTCATGCAGGTTTACCTCATGAAGGTGTAGACTCATTACTTATTGCTTGTTCTTTAATAAATGAATACCAGCATATTTTGACAAGAATGAAGACGCCATTCCATTCAGCTATTATGAATATTGGAGAAATTCATGGTGGTACAGCACGTAATAGTGTTGCCAAGGAAACAGAATTCCATGGCACAGTACGTTGTTATAGTGATGAAATGTTTGCCCATCTCACAGATTCTATAGGACGTATTAATAAAGGTTTTGAAGAAGCCTATGGATGTCGAATTGAATGGAGCTGTCCACCATTCTATCCAGCTGTCATCAATGATAAAAAGCTATTTAACTATGTCTCATCAATTACTTCATTAAAAGAATTAGATGAACCACTCATGCTTGCTGAGGATTTCTCTTTCTATCAGAAAGAGGTAAAAGGTCTATTTATCTTTGTCGGTACTAAAACCAAGGAATTCCAGAGTGGACTTCATACAGGTACATTTAATTTTAATGAATCTGTATTACAGTCTGTTGTGGATATGTATATGAAAATCATTTTGAATTATCAGGAGGAGAACTAATGGGGTATTATGAAGAAGGAGAACAGTATTTTCTTCATGCTTATGGCAGATACGATACTGTTTTAGATCATGGAGAGGGAGTATATCTCTATGATACAGAAGGTAATAAATACTTAGATTTCTATAGTGGTATTGGTGTCAATTCACTTGGTTATGGTTATCCTGCTTATGTAGAAGCAGTAGAAAAGCAGTTAAAGACATTAACTCATGTGTCTAACTATTTCTATACTGTTCCTGCCGTTGAAGCAGCTAAGAAAGTAGTGGAGGCAACTCGTCTTTCAAAGGTATTCTTCTGTAACTCAGGTGCAGAAGCAACTGAAGGGGCATTAAAGCTTGCACGTAAATACTACTTCTTAAAACACCATAAGGCTGATAGTGAAGTCATCGCATTCCATCAGTCATTTCATGGACGTACTACAGGTTCTGTTAAGTTAACAGGTAATGCGCATTATCAGCAGGCTTTTGGTCCATTAATGGAAGGTGTAAAATATGCCACTTTAAATGACTTAGAAAGCGTTAAAGCCTTACTTACTGATCGTACAGGCGCTATTATTGTAGAACCAGTACAGGGTGAAGGTGGTGTCAATCCTTGCACAAAAGAATTCTTACAGGGATTAAGACAAATCTGTGATGAAAAAGATATCTGTCTTATTCTTGACGAAGTACAGTGTGGTATGGGAAGAACAGGAACAATCATGACTTATTTCCAGTATGATATCTTACCTGATATTGTATGTCTTGCGAAAGGTATTGGCTGTGGTGTGCCAGTAGGTGCATTTGTAGCTAATGCAAAGTTTGCGAAGGCAATGGAACCAGGAGACCATGGAAGTACTTATGGAGGTAATCCATTTGTGACTGCTGCAGTCTCTACTGTATTTGATATCTTAAAGAAGGATTCAATTGTAGAAAACTGTAAAGAAGTATCTGAATATCTTTTAGAAGAATTAGATAAAGTAGTCAAAGACTATGATTGTGTTGTAGGTCATAGAGGTTTAGGATTAATGCAGGGAATTGTATTAAATGTCCCAGCTAAGAAATATGTCCAGGCATTACTTGATGAAGGTGTTATTGTAGTCACTGCTGGTGAAAAGGTAATTCGTTTATTACCACCTCTAGTAATCACAAAAGAACATGTTGATGAATTTATTACTAAACTTAGAAAAGTTTTAGGATAAAATATTAAGAAATCTCTCACTTATGAAGGAATAAATAAGTGGGAGGTTTTTTATATGCGTAAATATCCTATATATCTTCAGGATGATGAAGTATCCTGTGGCGTTTATTGTATCAAGATGATTTTAAAATATTATGATATTGAAGAAGACACACTCAATATTAAAAGAAAAGCACGTATGGATCATACTGGAACGACTATTAAAGGTTTAGTAGAAACATTGAAATCCTATGCGATAGAAGCAAAAGCCTATCATGCTTCTTTAAAAGACATAGAAGAACATATCACCTTACCTTGTATCTTACATACAATAGAAGATGGTATAGGTCATTTTGTAGTACTCTATGAAATCAAGGGAGATACGTATATTATTGGTGATCCAGCCCATGGTATTGTGGTCTATGATCAAGAAGAACTAACATCAATTTATACAGAGAATGTTGTATCTATTACACATATTGGGCGCTATTTTGAATATGAGAATAAGACATTTAAACAGTTCTTAAAGGAAATCAAGAAACTCTATCATAAAGATATTAGAAAACTAGGAAGCTATACATTCTTTATCACATTATTCTCTTATGTTTTATCACTTATCTATGCATCACTCATTGATTATATGAAGGTTAAAACACCTATTGTGGTATTAATGATTGTATCAGGTGCTTATTTTATTATCGGTTTAATAAAGATTGGAATAGAAAAGACAAAAGAGAAGAAAAGTATCCTTCTCACACGTGCTTTTGATAAAGAGTTTGTTTATACAAGTATTAGTCAAGTTATGGATCATAAAGGAGATACAGGAACACTCCATCCACAAATCATGGACTTATATCAGTTAAGTGAGTTTTGTATTGCCTATTTTAGTATCTTCTATGTAGATCTTGTTTCTATTGTATTAGAACTACTTGGTTTATTACTTATTTCTACGCAATTATCATTAGTACTTATTATTGTGTTAGTTATTCTAAGTATCTTTGTTTATTTTAAAAGTAAACATTTTATAGAACTCTACAAAGACTATATTGCAGCCCATATTGAATCAGAACATGCACTCATTGATTATTTAGATCAAAGAGAAATAGGAAAGAGATATTATGGAAAACATCAATGGCTTAAAAGATATGAACATTACTATGAGAATGAAGCCAATCATAAACAGGACCAGGAAGAATTCTCATTAACACTCTCTACTGGTATGCATATGATCCAAATACTTGGAGAAGCACTTATATTATTTGTAGGATTGTTCCTCTATCATAATAAGAGTATCAGCATGGGTGAATTGATTCTATTCTATATGGTTTATAATATGATTCTTATTCCCCTTATTCATCTCTGTACTACTTTAGTAGAATATTCTCAAAGTACAGTGCTTTATGAGAAATATAAGGAACTTACAACACCAGTCGTACAAGGTAAGCTATTGATAGAAGAACCAATTCATACTATTTATATGAATAATGTAAGTTATGCTTATGGCTTCCATGAACCTGTTTTAAATCATCTTGATTTAGAAATTAATCATTCATTCTTTATATTTGGAGATAATGGTTCAGGTAAATCTACATTAGCTTATTTACTAGAAGGTAATGATCCACATTATCGTGGTGAAATACTCATGAATAACAAGCCTTTAAAAGATATTAATCAGGATTCTTTAAAGAAACATATCATTCTTGTAGAAGAACATGAATCATTTATACCTGGTTCTATCAAAGAAGTATTGAATTGTGAGGATGAAGAACGTATACTTCATGTATTACTTTCCTTAACAGGAGAAAGATTGATTGAACTAGGAGATTCACCTATCACTTCACAGGGACTTCCATTATCTTTAGGAGAACAACAGATTCTTTCACTTGCCCGTGCATTGTTGTGTGATGGAGATATTTATATTCTTGATGAAGCCCTCAGTCATCTCTCTTTTGAACGTAAAGAAATCATCATTCGAACTTTGTTTGAAACATATCCAGAAAAGTTATTTATGGTGATTTCACATGATAAAAAAATTATGAACATGGGATATGACTATGTTATAATGGAAAAAGGAAAAATCATCGAGAAAGGGTGATCATAAATGAATATGGATTTTGTATTTGATAATGAAGTAGAGAACTTTGAAAATAATTATGAACAGGATTTTACAGCTATTATTGAACAGGCTTTAAAGACTTTAGGTATTGAAGATGATGTAGAAGTATCATGTGTTCTTGTAGATGATGAAAGAATACATGAAATTAATAGAGAATACCGTCATATTGATCGTTCCACTGATGTCATCAGTTTCGCGATGGAAGATAATGATCAATTTTATGTAGAAGGTATGCCTAGAACTTTAGGAGATATTTTTATTTCTGTAGATCATGCTAAGAAACAGGCAGAAGAATATGGCCATTCTTTAAGAAGGGAAATGTGTTTCTTATTTACACATGGTATTCTTCATTTGTTAGGATATGATCATATGACAGATGAACAAGAAAAAGAAATGTTTGGCTTACAGGATCAAATCCTAGGTGCTTTAAGCATTGAAAGAGAGGGAGCCTAATGGATTATCAATATCTTGTAGATGAAGCTTTTAAGGCAAGAGAGAATGCATATACCCCTTATTCACATTTTAAAGTAGGCGCATGCTGTGAACTTAATGATGGCAAGATGATTTATGGTGCCAATATTGAGAATGCAGCTTATGGCTCTACAATGTGTGCTGAGCGTAATGCAGTATTTCAGGCTTATTGCCAAGGCTACCGTAAAGAGGATATTAAAGCACTTGCGATTGTAGGAGATGGACCGACATTGATTTCACCTTGTGGTTCATGTCGTCAGGTATTAAGTGAACTCTTGAAATCTGATACACCTATTGTATTAGGGGCAAGAGATCACTATGAAGTGACTAATATCTATGAATTATTACCTAGAAGTTTTAGTGAGGAGGATTTATGAGTTATAAATCAGGTTTCGTAAGTATTGTAGGACGTCCTAATGTAGGAAAATCTACTTTATTAAATCATATTTTAAAGACAAAATTAGTGATTACATCACCTACTGCCCAGACGACAAGAAATACAGTTCAGGGTGTTTATACAGATGATGAAGCACAGATTGTATTTGTAGATACACCAGGTATTCATAAGCCACAGGATGGCTTAGGATCATTTATGAATACAACAGCTTTAAATAGTATTGTAGGAACTGATGTGATTCTATTTATTGAACCTGCCAATGAACGTATTGGTAAGGGAGACCGTTTTATTGTAGAAAGGTTAAAGAAAGCAGAATGTCCTGTCTATCTTGTATTAAATAAAGCAGATCTTCTTTCTAAAGATGAATTAATGGATAAACTGATTGAATGGAATCAGATGATGGACTTTAAGGAAATCATCCCAATTAGTGCACTTAATGGGGATAATGTGGATGAATTAATTAAGACTGTCAAACAGGATTTACCAGAAGGACCAGCTATTTATCCAGAAGATACAATTACAGATCATCCAGAACAGTTCATTATGGCTGAATTTATTCGTGAAAAGATTCTTTATTTCACTCATGATGAAATTCCTCATGATGTGGCGATAGAAATTGAACAGTGGATTGAAGATGAAAATGGAATAGATATCATGGCTGTGATTATTGTGAATAGAAAGAGTCAGAAGGGTATTATTATTGGTAAGCAGGGTACAATGATCAAGAAGATCAAAGACCAGGCAAGACGTGATATGAAACGTTTTGCGGGTGTTCCTGTTAAACTTTCACTCTTTGTAAGAGTAGAAAAAGACTGGCGTAATAAAGCACAGTATTTAAAGGAATTTGGTTATAACCAGGATGACTACTCATAATATCGAGAAAACAGAAGGGGTTGTACTTAAAATAACTCCTTCAAAAGAATCTGATGCTATACTTTCTATTTATACATATGACTATGGTAGAATATCAGTCTATGGAAAAGGAATTAGAAAAATCAATTCTAAAAATGCGCGTGGTGTCACACCTTCCTCGTTAAGCTTATTTGAGCTAAATGTACGTAAAGGATTATCATCTCTTATACGTGCTTCAGGAATTAAGTATTATACACATATCCAGGATCATATAGAAACAGATATACTAGCACAATGCTTATTAGAATACTATTATCGCTATGTTCCTGAAAATAAACCTGATCTAGAGACTTATACATTTTTAGTAGATGCTTTAAAAGCTATAGATACAGGATATTCATATAAATTGATTTATGCATTGATTCTTGTCTTTATTATGAAAGATAACGGAATAGAGTTAGAAGTAGACGGATGTGTTCATTGTGGACATACATCAGTCACTTCTTTTTCACTTGTAGATGGTGGTTTTGTATGCCATAAGCATCAAACGCCACAGGATGTAGAATTATCTATAGATGCACTTAAGGCAATACGTCATATATATAAGACACCCATTGCCCATATAGATGCATTATCTATAGATGAAGCAGTACTTAAAGAGATATTATTTATATTTGAATATTATATTGATGAATATTGTGGAATATATCTCAATGCGTTACGTTTTGTGAAGGAATGGATATGAGGGGAGGAATGATGTATGAAGCATGAAGAAACTTATACATCAACACTACATACACATGTTCACTTTTTCATTTATGAACCACAGGTGATCATTAGAGTCAAGGCTGTCTTATTTGTACAGCATGATCTTAATGAAAATGCATCTAACTATGATCATTTTGCGAATTTCATGTGTGATAAGGGATATGTAGTCGTAGTGAGTGATATGGTCGGACATGGTCATTCACTTATTGATTTTGAACAAGGTTATTTTGGAAAAACAGATGTTCTTGATCATTTGATGAAGGATATGCATCATCTGCAGAAGGTGATGATGGCACGTTATACAGATACACCTTATTATTATATAGGTACAGGACTAGGTGCACAGATGATTCGTGAATATGCAGCGCGCTTTGGGGACTATTTCCAGGGAATGTTGTTGATGGGAGCAGTGTCCGGTGTCAGAGCGTACCGCTATAAGAATCTTTGTCTTAACTTCTTTAAGCTTATGAAGGGTGAAAGATATCATCTCAACAAACTGGCATTAAGAAACAGAATGAAGTTATCACATCATTTCAATGGAAATCATCCATTCTCTTATCTTACAGATAATGAAAAATTAGTAGATAGATTTTCTAATGATACATTGACGAATTTCTCTTATACAGTTAAAGGGTATAGTGATATCTATAAAATTTCTAGACATGCCAACAGTGAAGAGACATATCAGAAAACACCAACATACTTATCTACATGGATTGCATCTGGTGCACTTGATCCTCTTACTCGTTTAGGTAAAGATGCGCAGCTCATCTATCATAACTATAAAACACTAGGTATGGCCGATATCACATTAAAAATCTATGACAACAAACGTCATGCATTACTATTTGGTAAGGATCGTATCAATGTCTATACAGATATTCTTACCTGGCTAAACGCACGTACTTACATCTAACCTTTCTTTCAGAAAGGTTCTTTTTTAATACACTTATAATTGGTTGACAAATATACACTATAAGGGTATAAATAGTGGGACTATAAAGTTCATGGCTTAGGTTATTCCTAAGTCATTTCTTATCTCAAGGAGGAAAATATGGCTACAAAAGATATGGAAAAGCTAATTGCACATGCAAAAGGTGAAGGTTTTGTCTATCAAGGTTCAGAAATCTATGATGGACTCGCAAATACATGGGATTACGGACCAATGGGTGTTCAGTTAAAGAACAACATTAAAAACTTATGGTGGAAGAGATTCGTTCAGGAATGTCCTTACAACGTAGGTATTGATTCAGCAATCTTTATGAATCCAAGAGTTTGGCAGGCAAGTGGACATGTAGGTAACTTCAATGACCCACTTATTGACTGTAAACAGTGTAAATCAAGACATAGAGCGGATAAATTAATTGAAGCTTATGATCCTGAATTACATCCAGATGGATGGACTCCAGAAGAAATGATGACTTTTATTAGAGAACATAACATCGCATGTCCTGAATGTGGTGGACATGATTTCACAGATATCAGACAGTTCGAATTGATGTTTGAAACATCTATGGGTGTTGTAAAGGATGCAAAGAGCAAGATCTATTTAAGACCAGAAACTGCTCAGGGTATCTTTGTAAACTTCAAGAATGTTCAGAGAACATCACGTAAGAAATTACCATTTGGTATTGGACAGATTGGTAAATCATTCCGTAACGAAATCACTCCAGGTAACTTCATTTTCCGTACAAGAGAATTTGAACAGATGGAACTTGAATTCTTTACAAAACCAAATGAAGACTTAGAATGGTTTGAAAAATGGCGTCATGACTGTATGCAGTTCTTATATGATTTAGGTATCAAAAAAGAAAACTTAAGATACAGAGACCATGACCAGAAAGAACTTTCTTTCTACTCTAAAGCAACAACAGATATCGAATACTTATACCCATTTGGATGGGGTGAATTATGGGGTATCGCAGATCGTACTGATTACGACTTAGGACGTCATCAGGAATATTCTAAGAAGAACTTAGAATACTTAGATCCAGACACTCATGAAAAGTATCTTCCATACGTTATTGAACCATCAGTAGGTGCTGACCGTTTATTCTTATCAGTTCTTGCAGATGCATTCGAAGAACAGGAACTTGAAAATGGTGATGTAAGAAAAGTTATGCATTTCCATCCTGCATTAGCTCCAGTAAAGGTTGCAGTATTACCACTTACTAAGAAGCAGTCTGATGAAGCAATGGAACTTTATAATGATTTAGTAAAAGACTTCTATTGTGAATATGATCAGGCAGGTCAGATTGGTAAGAGATATAGAAGACAGGATGCTATTGGTACACCATTATGCGTGACTGTAGACTTCGATACAGCTGAAGATCATAGCGTTACTGTAAGAGATCGTGACACTATGGAACAGATCAGATTACCAATTGATCAGTTAAAAGCTTATATTGCAGATAAAACACGTTTTAACTAAGAGGATGATTAGATGGCAAGATTATCACAGGAAAAGATTGATGAAATCAGACAAAGCGTAGATATCGTTGATGTGATGGGCCAGTACCTTGAACTTCATAAAAAAGGCAAGAACTATATGGCTATCTGTCCTTTCCATGATGATAATCATCCATCTTTATCTATTTCACAATCAAGACAGATTTATAAATGTTTTGTATGCGGCAACGGAGGGAATGTTTTCACATTCATTCAGGAATATTTAAAGGTTCCTTTTGTAGAAGCCGTTATGAAAGTGGCAGAGTTTGGACATGTAGATATGTCCGGCTATTCACTAGAAAAGCGTGTTGTGAAAGTAGATGAGGCGCTTGCGCCTCTTTATGATATGCACGCTTTTGCCTTGAAGCTTTATATGTATTATCTCTATACACAATCAGGTAAACAGGCACTTGATTATTTACGTCATCGTGGCTTTGATGATGAACTCATCAAGATGTTTGGGATTGGGTATGCACCAGATAAATCCATTTTACATGAACGTTTCCAAAAGGAAGGCTATACTGAAGTCGCTCAGGTGAAATCAGGATTAGTTTTAGAAAATGAACGTCATTATGATCGTTTCCATGATCGTGTGATGTTTCCTCTCCATGATGAATTTGGAAAGGTTGTAGGTTTTTCTGGAAGAGTCTATAAAGCACAGGATAAGAATTCTAAATATATGAACTCACCAGAGTCCGATATATTTATTAAAGGTAAAACACTTTATAATTACCACCGTGCGAAAGAAGCAGTCCGTCAGGCAGGCTTTGTATATATTAATGAAGGGTTCATGGATGTGATTGCGATGCATCGTGCCCATCATGATAACTGTATTGCTTTGATGGGTACAGCTCTTACTAAAGATCATTTAAGAATGTTGAAGCGTATGACACGTACGATTCATTTATGCTTAGATGGTGATATGGCAGGGCAGGCTGCAGCTATGAAATCCAGTGATTTACTTACATCACAGGGCTTTGAAGTCAAGATTATATTATTACCTGATGGACGAGATCCAGATGAGATCTTATCAACAGAAGGTATAGAGGGGCTTGATGCAGTTTTAAAGGATACTTTAAGCCCTATTGATTTCATGATGGCCTTTGAATGTTCAAGACTTGATTTACGTAATTATGAAGATCGTAAAACCTTACTTATAAAGGCATGCGAGAAGATTGCAAAGATAGAAGATAGAATTGATCGTGGACACTATATTACGAAACTTTCATCATTGACTGATTTCCCTAAGGAAATCATTGAGGAACAACTTTTAAATAGTTCTGCAATTATTGAACATCGTGAACAGTTTTCTCAAAATCGTATTGAAACAATTCAGGACCAGCGTCCTATTCTAGATAAATATACTTTGGCAGAAAAGAATTTATTATTCTATATGTTGAATGACCGTCAGGTCAGTGATATTTATGAAGCAAAAGCAGGCTTTATGCACAATGATACATATCGTGCACTTGCTGCTTATATTAGAGACTATTATCGTACGCATCAAACAATGGATATTGCGAACCTCATCGATAAGATTGGGAGTTCTCATTCAAGCCTTGTGAATGCGTTGACTGATATTGCGGAGTGTTCACTTCCACTCCCTTATCAAAAAGAAGTGATTGATGATTATATTGCGAGAATTACAGAAAATACCAAGAATATTCGTGAACAGGAATTACAGGAACAGTTTAAGAATGTTCTTGCGCCTAGCGCAAAAGCTGAGATTCTCCAAAAGCTAATTGATTTAAAAAAGGAGTAGCTATGGCAAAAAAGGATAAAGCAGTACAGGGTATTACTCTTGAAGAACTTGAAAAAATGCTGATTAGTGCCGCTAAGGCTAAAGGCAACCGTTTAACTCAGGATGACTTAGACGCTTTCCAGTCTAGATATGATTTAGATGATGAAGCATATGAAAACCTTATTGATGCAATCAATGAAAACCATATTGAAATTGAAGATGGTTTAGATGCATTAGAAATAGATGATGATGATGATTTTATGGCTGGAGGGGCAGATGATCTTGATGACCTTGAAGGCTTAGAAGTAGATACAGATGATGATTCAGGTGATGATGATATCGCTAATCTAGATTTCGGTAATGATCTAGATATGGACTTCGGTGATACAAATAAGATGTATAACCAGTCTGATGACGATGATGATATGAACCAGTTAGGTTCTAACGTTAAAATCAATGATCCTGTAAAGATGTACTTAAAGGAAATTGGTCGTGTAGACTTATTAACTCATGAACAGGAAATTGAACTTGCAAAACGTATTCTTGAAGGTGATGAACAGGCTAAGAAAGAACTTGCAGCTGCAAACTTAAGATTAGTTGTATCTATCGCTAAGAGATATGTAGGTCGTGGTATGTTATTCCTAGACTTAATTCAGGAAGGTAACATGGGTCTTATTAAGGCTGTAGAAAAGTTCGATTATACAAAAGGATTTAAGTTCTCTACATATGCAACATGGTGGATCAGACAGGCTATCACTCGTGCAATTGCCGATCAGGCACGTACTATCCGTATTCCAGTACATATGGTAGAAACTATCAACAAGTTAACTCGTATCCAGAGACAGCTTGTTCAGGAATTAGGTAGAGAACCAACAGCTGAAGAAATCGCAGAAAAGATGGATGGAATGACTCCTGCAAAGGTAAGAGAAATCCAGAAGATTTCTTTAGAACCAGTTTCTTTAGAAACACCTATCGGTGAAGAAGATGATTCTCATTTAGGTGACTTCATTGAAGATGAAGGTGCTATGAGCCCTGATGATTATGCATCTAACGAATTACTAAAAGATGAATTAAATGAAGTATTATTAGAACTTACAGATAGAGAAGAAAAAGTATTAAGACTTAGATTCGGTCTAGATGATGGACGTACAAGAACACTTGAAGAAGTAGGTAAAGAATTCAACGTAACTCGTGAACGTATCAGACAGATTGAAGCAAAAGCTTTAAGAAAATTAAAACATCCTTCACGCTCTAAACGTCTAAAGGACTTCTTAGATCACTAATGAAGCTTCATTCAAAACGTCTAAGCAAAGTTGCTTGGATGATTGAAGAACATAAACAAGGAACTATCCTGGCAGATATCGGCACTGATCATGCCTATCTGCCTTGTTTTTTACTTGATGAAAACATCATCACATCAGCTTATGCATGTGATGTAGCGGAAGGACCTCTCTCTAGTTCTAAAGAAACAATTCAGTCTTTACATCTTGAAAATCAAGTCATCCCATTACTTGGTAATGGATTAGATCCTATCATCGATAAGAAAGTAGATATGATCTCTATTTGTGGTATGGGTGGCTTATTGATGAGTGAAATATTAGATGCCCATCTTGACTATGTAGAAGATAAAATACTCTTCCTACAGGCCAATACAGCCATTGATTTATTAAGAGAATACTTAATGAATCATAACTTACAGATTATTGATGAAGCATTAGTCAAAGATGCTCATCATATTTATGAAATCATGGTTGTGAAAAAAGGCCATCAGGAATTAGATGAAAAAGATATTCTCTTTGGACCAGTCCTTAGAAAACAGAAGGATCCTCTCTTTATTGAGAAGTGGGAAAGAGAACTAAAGATTCAAAGACGTATATTGGATTCATTAAATACTGAACATGAAAAATATGCAAAGGTATTACATTCTATTGCCTTAATTGAAGAAGTACTCTAGGTACTTCTTTTTTGTGTTATAATGATTGAAACGGAAGGTGATATTTATGAAAGCAGAACAGATTATTAAAATCATGGAATCTCATTATCCTTTAAGCTGTCAAGAGGACTGGGATCATTGTGGATTACAGGCGGGTAATATTCATACTGAAGTGAATAAAATAATGATTGGTTTAGATGCAGACTTACAAACATTGCAGGAAGCCATTGATGCAGGATGTCAGATGTTGATTACCCATCATCCATTCTTATTCAATACATTGACTTTAGATACAACAACACCGGTAGGACGTTTTATTGAAAAAGCGATTAAACATAATATTGTTGTCTATAGTGCGCATACATCTTTAGATAAAATTTCTATGAATAGATGGTTAATGGAAGCATTAGGATGTTTAAATATTGAAGACGCCGATGAATCTAATATTACTAAGAAGGGTGTACTCCCAGATACAATGGGTATGTATGAATTCTTAGACTATGTAAAGAAAGCTTTTAATATTCCATCAGTCAATTATGCAGGTAAAGTGAAAGAAGTCTCTACAGTAGGAATCTGTGGTGGTTCTGGAGGAGATTTAATAGATGAAGTCGCTCCACAGGTAGATGCTTATATCACAGGTGATTTGAAATATCATAGTGGTTTAAAAGCATCAGATTATAATATTCTTTTAGTAGATGTAGGGCATCATGTAGAAGTCATTATGGTACATAAATTAAAAGAATTATTAGAAAAAGAAATAGATTGTGAAATCGTAGAAGCCACTTCTCCAGGTTATTTTAAGGGGTATTAAGATGATTCTGACTACAATTGCCTATTTAAAGAAAGATGGGAAAACATTACTTCTTCATCGTATAAAAAAGAAGAAAGATATCAATGAAGGTAAATGGATTGGTGTAGGTGGTAAATTAGAACCAGGTGAATCACCCGATGAATGTGTAAAAAGAGAAATACTAGAAGAAACAGGTTATACAGTACATTCTATTCAATGTCATGGTTATGTTACATTCCCAGGTCTTTATTATGGTGAAGATGAAGGTATGTTTGTCTATTCTTGTCATGACTTTGAAGGGACATTAAAAGAATGTGATGAAGGTGTTCTTGAATGGGTGGATGATGATTTGATTCCTGATTATCCACAATGGGAAGCAGATTATCATTTCTTAAACTGGATGGAAGATGATCATTATCACCATGCTAAGGTTGTTTATAAGAATGATGAACTTATAGAATATAAAGAAGAAATATATTAAAAAGGAGCGCGGATTAGATTAATCCGTGCTCCTTCATATTTTTATAAATACCATCATTTGCAATATCATCACATACCTCATCAGCAATAGCCTTTAAACTTTCTTTCGCATTACCGACTGCAACACCATGAGCTACAAATGTCAACATCTCTGCATCATTCATGCCATCACCATAAGCATATGTATCCTTTTGATCAATACCTAAATGGTTAATAAGTGCTTCAATGGCAGTATGCTTATTCACACCTGCTACAGATAATTCACCTGATGCATCACCAAATGCAGGAACAGTACATTCAATCACTTGGAATGCATCACTAAACTGCTTTCTAATTTCATCAAATGGAATAGATTCATGTTCTAAGAAACAAATCTTATTCACATCGTTTCTATACATATTCTCATTTTCAATCAGCGCAGTTATAAAATGACTTGGTTCCTCTTCCTTCTTTCTTCTTGCTTCAGGATCATTTTCTAGATCACCATAGATGATGCTTTCTAGTCTTTTAATGAGGTTCTTAGAGGCAAATAAACCACCATTAGACTCTAAATAATAGTCATAATGATTTGTTTCAAAGAAGTCTACAACACGATGAACATCTTCATCACTGACCTTCTTATGATATAACATCTCATCACCCATCTGTACAAATCCGCCGCCAGCACCAATGATGCCATCAAATCCTACATCTAGAATATAAGGATAGATTTCTGCAAGAGAACGTCCTGTACAAAGGTAACATAAATTTCCTTTTTTACGCGTCTCGTGCACTGCCTGGATAGTTGATTCAGGAATACATTCCTTTACAGGTCTCACATCTACTAAAGTCCCATCTACATCAAAAAATATAATCTTCTTACTCATATACGCTCCTATAACATCTTTTCATAAGGTATTTCAGGTTTAATAAAACTATCTGGATTGTTTTCATCATACTGTTTCAAGAAATCAATAATCTGATTAGTCAATACAGTAGGTGTAGAAGCTCCAGAACTCACTCCTACATGCTTCTTTCCTTTAAGCCATGATAAATCTAACTCTTCAAGACTTCCAATCATCTTGGTATCTTTATGTGCTTTCTCCATACTAATAGAAGCCAGCTTTTTTGTATTATTAGAATGAGGATCACCTACAATAATGACTAGATCAATATCTTCATCCATTTTCGCAATAGCTTCCTGTCTAATCTGTGTAGCTGAACATGTTTCTTTCGTGATCTCTACATCTAGTATTTTTATCGCATACTCACATAAATCATAGACATCATAAAGGGACATAGTTGTCTGGTTAGTCATCACATAATGTTTATCTTTATCTAGTGTCTCTAAATCCTTCTTAGATGTAATTAAATGAATATGTTCAGGATCAATCAATAATGCACCTTCAGCTTCAGGATGATTCTTTTTACCTATATATAAAACATCCTTCCCACGCTTTAACTGTTCTTTAATAAGTGTATGAGTCTTAATGACATCTAAACATGTTGCATCCACTACATTGAGTCCTTTACTCTTTGCCTTTTCTATAACACAATCTCCTGCACCATGTGCTGTAATAATGACTGTACCTTCATTAATTTCATCAAGAAGTTCCATTCTTGTCTTACTTGCATCCTCAATTGTGATGGCACCTCGTTTCTTTAATGCATCCACAATAAATTGATTATGGACAATCATACCAAGTACTGTAATAGGACCTGGCTGTTCTATTGTCTCTTTTACTATATTAATAGCACGAATAACACCCTTACAATATCCTCTAGGGACAATTCCTGTAACCTTCATATTCTTCACCTCAAAAACAATTCTAACATAAGTGAGATTAGATTTGTTTTTTTTTCAAATCATGGTATGATAATAGACGCTAAAGGAGGCGAATTATAATGGATTTATTTGATAAATTTCAATTTAATGATTATGTAAAAAAGACTTTAAACAACATACATTTCACATCACCAACACCTATCCAGGATAAGGTGATCCCCCTTGTTTATAAGAATAAAGATATTATTGGTATCTCACAGACAGGTACTGGTAAAACTCATTCATTCTTAATTCCTATTATTGATCGTATTGATACAAGTGCAGATTATGTACAGGCAGTTATAACAACACCTACTAGAGAACTTGCACATCAGATCTATGAAAACGCAAAGGAATTCAAGAAAGAAAACCCTGATTTAAGAATCTCACTTGTGATTGGTGGTTCTGATAAACAGAAGGCTATTAATAAGCTTTCTACACAGCCACATATCGTTATTGGTACACCAGGACGTATTAAAGACTTATCTTTAAATGAACAGGCTTTAATTATCACTACAGCAACTACATTTGTCGTTGATGAAGCAGATATGACTTTAGAATATGGTTATCTTGAAGATTTGGATGCAGTCTTATCTAAGATGAGAGAAGATTTACAGATGCTTGTATTCTCAGCAACTATTCCTGAACATTTATGGCCATTCTTAAGAAAATATATGAATGCGCCAGAATTAGTACAGATTGATGCCCATAAGAAAACAACAGACAATACAAAACATTACTTGATTCATACAAAGCATCATGATCGTTATACAGTATTAAAGAATATCATGGATATCATTGATCCATATATCTGCTTAATCTTCTGTAATAAGAGAACAGAAGCCACTAAGCTATCTGATCAGTTAAGAAGCGATGGTTATCGTGTCGGTGAAATTCATGGTGATTTAGAACCACGTGAACGTAAACAGATGATGAGACGTATCAACAATAATGAATATCAGTACATTGTAGCTACAGATATTGCGGCAAGAGGTATTGATATTGATGGTGTATCTCATGTTATTAATATGGAATTCCCAACAGAAAGAGACTTCTATATTCATCGATCTGGTAGATGTGGTCGTGGTAAGTATAAGGGTGAATGTTATTCTATGTATGATTCATCTAATCAGCAGATGGTTGAATCACTTGAAAAGAAGGGTATTCACTTTGAAGTAAAAGAAATCCGTAATGGTGTATTAACGGATGCCAAGGCACGTAATAAGCGTAAGAATAGAAATGCGCCACAGTCTGAATTAGAAAAAGAAATTCAGCGTATTATTAAGAGACCTAAGAAGGTTAAACCTGGTTATAAGAAGAAGAGAAAGAGAGAAATCCAGGCTATTTACCAGAAGAAGAAGAGAGATATTATTCGTAGAGATATTCAGAAACAGAAAAAAGAACGTGCTAAACAGGCACAAAGAGAAAAACGTGAAAGGGAGAATATGCAGTGATTATAGGTTCACATGTCTCAATGGGTGGTAAGGAAATGCTTCTAGGAAGTGTAAAAGAAGCATTAAGTTATAACGCCAATACATTCATGTTTTATACAGGAGCACCTCAGAATACAAGACGTAAACCTGTTTCTGAATTACGTGTAGAAGAAGCCAAAGAATTAATGAAAGAAAAGGGAATAGACATGGACAAAGTTGTTGTTCATGCCCCTTATATTATTAATCTAGGAAATACAATCAAGCCTGAAACAAGAGAACTTGCTGTATCATTCTTACGTCAAGAAATTGAAAGATGTGATGAAATTGGTGCTACAAGACTTGTTCTTCATCCAGGTGCTCATGTTAAAGCAGGGGATGAAGCAGGATTAGATGCCATCGTATCTGGCTTAAATGAAGCAATGAAGCCAGAACAGAAGGTACATATTGCCTTAGAAACAATGGCAGGTAAAGGCACTGAACTAGGAAGAACATTTGATCAGTTAGCTTATATTATTGGTCATTGTGATTATCCTGAATTATTAGGTTTATGTTTAGATACTTGTCATTTAAATGATGCAGGTTATGATATTTCTGATTTTGATGCCATTCTTGATGAAGTCGATGAAAAGATTGGTTTAGATAAGGTATTAGTTGTTCATGTCAATGACTCTAAGAATCCACAAGGTTCTCATAAAGATAGACATGAGAATATTGGTTTTGGGACAATCGGTTTTGATACATTGGACTCTATTGTATCTAATGAACGCTTAAAGGATGTTCCTAAGATTCTAGAAACACCTTATATTGAAAAGAATGCACCTTATAAAGAAGAGATTGAAATGTTGAAAAAGCATGAATTCAACCCAGGTTTAAAAGAAATGTTTGAATAAGCAGCCGTAATTGGTTGCTTATTTTTTATGTTCACTATTAGGGGAAAATCAATACATGATTTGGTCGAAAAGTGCGTAAATAGCCTATTTTTTTAGTTTTCGATTGAAATAATTTGGACGTAAAACTTTTCGATTGAATTTACGATTGCTTTTGATGTGTATTGTTGAATAATTCAGCTATATTATTACCCTGTCATGTAACAAGCGAGTTATCAATTTTGATAAAAATCCAACAAAGAGGGTGTTTTAAAATTTACGATTGAAAATATCGCGGACGAAAAAGTTTTCGATTGAATCTTCGATTGTTTTTACGCGTATTTTTGCTTGAATAAGCTCTATGTATCTAATGAGTGTTTGATATTGTAAAAAATACTGTTATATACTTTGTAATTTTTGTTATGTTTTAAAGCATGAACGAAAATTGAATCGATTGAAATTACGTTCGTTTTTAATTTTATTTATGAGAAATGGAATGTATTCTGAGATTGATATTCGTATAATTAAGTGTATTATTCGCTCGAAAATCATACAAAAAGGGTGTTTTTTCTGATTTACGATTGAAATAATTTGGACGAAAAAGTTTTCGATTGAATTTACGCTCATTTTTAATTATACTTAAAGTAGTAGAATAGGAAAGGAGATAATAATATGCGTGAAACAAGAAATCTAGAGTTTAAAGAAACAATCACAAGTACTTTCTTGAAAACAGTTAGTGCTTTTTCAAATTATGATGGTGGAACAATCTTGTTTGGAATTGACGATGATGGCAATATTAAAGGGGTGTCAGATATAATCAAGGCGTGTTTAGATATTGAAAACAAAATTAATGATACTATTTCTCCACAACCAGATTATGTACTTGAACCAAATGAAGTAAACAAGACTATAAAACTTATTGTGAAAAGTGGATTACAGAAACCATACTTATATAAATCAAAAGCATATAAGCGTAATGATTCTGCGACTATAGAAGTAGATACATTAGAGTTTTCAAGGCTTGTGTTGGAAGGGAAAAATATTAGTTTTGAAGAACTACCATACAAAGATCAGAATCTTACTTTTCATTTCCTTGAAGAACAATTAGAAAAAACTGTTCAAATCAGTTCGTTTAATCTTGATACATTAAAAACTCTTAATCTCTATGACAATAATAATGGATATAATAACGCGGCTGGTTTACTAGCGGATAATAATGATTTCCCTGGAGTTGATATTATAAAATTTGGAGAAAATATTAGTGTTATTCAGAAAAGAATTACATTTAATCATATGTCTATTCTAGAAGTCTATAAGAAATCGCTTGAGGTATTTAGAGATTATTATAGATATGAAGTGATAGAAGGATCTGAAAGAAAGAATGTCGAAAAAATACCAGAAGCAGCTTTTAGAGAAGCTATTGCGAATGGACTTATTCATAGGATGTGGGATGTGAATTCTCATATTAGAATATCTATGTTTGATAATCATATCGATATAGTATCTCCAGGTGGATTGCCTTCAGGAATTTCTGAAGAAGAGTATTTGAATGGTAAAACATCTGTTTTAAGAAATAGAAATCTTGCGAATGTATTCTATCGATTAGGATTTGTAGAAATATTTGGAACAGGTATTACACGAATCAAACAATTATATGAAAGTAGTTTTGTGAAACCTCGTTTTGAAGTATCAGAAAATACTATAAAGATTGAATTGCCTGTTTTTGAAGATATTTCTGATTTAACAGATGATGAGCATCTTATTTTAAAAGCATTAAGTAAAACAGTCCTAAAATCTATTAGTGAAATAGTACCAAGTACACCTTTTGGTAAATCAAAAGTATCTTCTCTATTAAAAATATTAGAGAAAAAGGGAGTTATACTGATTCAAGGAAAAGGTAGATCTACAAAATATATAATAAAATAGAAAATCTAACGTAAAAAAAGCGAGTTTATGAATTACTCGCTTTTTTCTTCGACCATCTTTAAAATCTCATCTTTAAGTGTCTGAACCATATCTTCCTGTTTAACACGTTTTACAATCTCTCCATGCTTAATAAGAAGACCTTCACCAACACCACCTGCAATACCAATATCTGCATGACGTGCTTCACCTGGACCATTTACTGCACAACCCATAATTGCAACTGTAATATCGAGATGAATATCTTTTAAGAAATCTTCCATCTCTTTAGCGATAGGAATCAAATCATACTGAATACGACCGCAAGTAGGACATGATACAAGAGTAGGGACACCCTTTAATAAACCTAATTCCTTTAATAGAATCTTAGCAACCTTAATTTCTTCTACAGGATCATCACTCAAAGATACTCTAATAGTATTTCCAATACCTTCATATAATAATGTACCAATACCTAAAGCAGACTTAATAGTGCCTCCTAAGGCACTACCTGCTTCAGTGACACCTACATGTAAAGGGTAAGGAAATGTTTTAGATGCTAATTCATACGCTTTAATAGTCAACATTGTATTAGAAGACTTTAATGAAATAACGATATCATGGAAATCTAGATCCTCTAGAATCTTTACATGCTTCATTGCAGATTCAACCATACCTTCAGGTGTAGGTTCTCCATATTTCTCTAGAATATCTTTTTCTAAAGAACCACCATTAACCCCAATTCTAATAGGGATATGCTTCTCTTTGCATGCATCTACAACTGCTTTTACCTTTTCGATAGAACCAATATTACCAGGATTAATACGTACCTTATCAATACCAGATTCTATGGCGATAAGAGCGAGCTTATAATCAAAATGAATATCAGCCACTAAAGGAATATGAATCCCTTTCTTGATCTCTTTAATTGCATAAGCATCCTCTTTATCAAATACAGCTACTCTTACAAGTTCGCAGCCGGCCTGTTCTAACGCATTAATCTGTTTAATAGTTGCTTCTACATTTTTAGTCTTTGTATTACACATAGACTGAATCACTACATGATTATTACCACCGATAGTTAAATTTCCTACCTGTACACTTCTTGTTTCTTCTCTTAACATATTTCTATACCTCGCACTTATATTTTAAGAAACTTACACCCTAAATGCAAGGCATAAGAAAACATCCAGCAAAATGCTGGATGTTTATGTTTCATATAGAAAACTCTATCAATTATCCGATTGAGTTAATTTTCTTCTGAAGTCTTGCTTTCTGTCTGCTAGCATAGTTCTTGTGATGGATATGCTTAGTTACAGATGCATCTAACTGTCTTGTGCAATCGCTAAATTCCTTAGCAGCAACTTCTTTGTCACCAGCTTCTACAGCGTTTAATACTTTCTTGATTGAAGTCTTTAAAGCGCTCTTTACTGCGTTGTTTGCTAATCTTTTTTCATTATCGTTTTTATAACGTTTAATCTGCTGTTTCATGTTTGCCATAATAATCTCACCTCGTTCTATAGTTTGCTGAACTATAATACCAAAAATGCTAGATGATTGCAATAGTTTTTTTGGTTTTTCCTGTGTGGTAGCACTTATAAAATGAGTATGTTATAATTAAAAAGTACTTACAGGAGGAATTTTATGAGTAAAAAAATAGTTTTTATGGGAACTGCATCTTTTTCATTAAAAGTACTGCAGATGTTACTAGAAAATAAATATGATGTTGTGGGTGTTGTCACTCAGCCAGATCGTTATGTAGGAAGAAAGAAAGTACTCACTATGAGTGATGTGAAACAGGAAGCATTAAAACATGATATTCCTGTATTACAGCCAGAACGTATTAGAAATGACTATCAGGCAGTCTTAGATCTAAAGCCTGATTTAATTATTACTGCAGCTTATGGACAGATTGTACCAACTGCTGTATTAGAAGCACCACGTTTAGGTTGTGTGAATGTACATGCGTCTTTATTACCACTTTATCGTGGTGGGGCACCAGTGCATCGTGCTATTATTGATGGTCGCAAAGAAACAGGTGTGACTATTATGTATATGGCAGAAAAGATGGATGCAGGTGATATTATCTCTCAAAAATCCACACCAATTACAGATGATGATAACTTAGAAATTGTATATGATCGTTTAACTGATATTGGTGCTGAATTATTAAAGGATACATTACCATCTATCTTTGATGAAACAAATGATAGAATTCCACAGAATCCTGATGAAGTTGTTTATGCACCTATTATTAAGAGAGAAGATGAAAGACTTGATTGGAATAAGACTGCAAGAGAAATCTTTAATCATGTAAGAGGTTTATATCCTCATCCAGGTACATTTACAACTTATAATGGACAGGTTGTAAAAATCTATAAGGGTGAAATTCATAACTGCCCTAATGCCAAGGAACATCATAAAGATGAAAAGAACGGTACTATCGTTAAGATCTTTAAGGATGCAATCGGTGTAAAGGTAGAAGATGGTGTATTCGTGATTACAGAGATACAGCTTTCTGGTAAGAAACGTATGTCTGTAAAGGATTATTTAAATGGTAAGAATATATTCGAGGTAGGAACTCAGTTTGAGTAGGTGACATTTATGAGAATGGTAGATCTTATTGAAAAGAAAAAAGATAATGTAGTATTAACTGATGAAGAAATTCATGAATTAATCCAGGGATATACAATAGGTGATATTCCTGATTATCAGATGAGTGCTTTCTTGATGGCTGTTGTCTTTAATGGATTAACAGATCACGAAACAGCCCAGCTGACTTTAGAAATGATGCATAGTGGTGATGTGATTGATTTAAGTGGTATTCACGGTATTAAAGTAGATAAGCATTCTACTGGTGGTGTTGGTGATAAGACATCTTTAGTATTAGGTCCAATGGTAGCTGCATGTGGTGTACCAGTCGCTAAGATGAGTGGTAGAGGACTTGGACATACAGGTGGGACTCTAGATAAGATGGAGTCTATTTCAGGACTTAATGTTTATGTTAATGAAGAAGATTTTATTAAACAGGTGAATAATATTCATTTAGCTATTATTGGTCAGACAGCATCTCTTGATCCTGCAGATAAGAAGATGTATGCATTAAGAGATGTCACTGGAACTGTTCAGTCTATTCCTTTGATTGCTTCTTCTATTATGAGTAAGAAGTTAGCTGCAGGCAGTGATGCAATTTTACTTGATGTCAAATATGGTGATGGTGCTTTTATGAAGAACTTGGAGGATGCGAAGAAGCTTGCTCGTACAATGATCACAATTGGTCAGCATCTTCATAAGGATACAAGAGCCACTATTTCTAATATGTCCCAGCCTTTGGGCTATGCAATTGGTAATTCATTAGAAGTAAAAGAAGCAATTGCAACACTTAATGGCAATGGTCCTGAGGATTTATTAGAATTATGTTTAACTGCAGGAAGTACAATGTTGATGATGGCTCAAAAAGCAGAAACAGTGACTGAAGCTAGAAAGATGCTAGAAGAAGCCATTTCTTCTAAGAAAGCATTACATGCTTTAGAAGCAATGGTAAAAGCACAGGGTGGAGACAGCGATTATATTCTTTATCCTGAAAAGTTTACAATGGCTGAACATATATTTGATGTTTATGCACCTGAAACAGGATATATTGAAGATCTAGAGGCATTAACTCTTGGACTAGTATCAATGCGTCTAGGTGGAGGAAGAGAAACAGTCACAGATGAAATTGATCATAGCGTTGGTTTAATTCTACATAAGAAGATTGGTGATTATGTAGAACAGGGAGAACCATTAGTGACTGTTCATGATAATGGTAAATGGACACAGGAAAGAAAAGAAGAATTATTAAGTGCATTCCATTTTAGTAAAGAAAAGGTAGAAAAACCTATATTGATTGATGAGATTATGGAGTAGTATATGAGTAAATTTTTATTTTTTGATATTGATGGTACATTAGTAGGAAAATCAAGACATATAACAGAAAAAACTAAAGAAGCGATTCAAGCAGCAAAGAATGCAGGAAATAAAGTATTCTTATGTACAGGTAGAGCACCTACTTCTATTGTAGGTGATGTCAAAGCACTACCTATTGATGGAATTGTGGCAAGTGCAGGAGGATTTGTCCAGGTAGATGGAAAGTACATCTTTAAGAACTACATGGATCAATATACTCTTTCAGAAATGATGACACTCTTTGTGAATCATGGTGTCTTATTCTGCCTAGAAACTGAACATGCTATTTATCAGACACCAGGTGTGAATGAATTCTTTGACAAGAGACACAATAAGGAATTTGGGGATAATGTAGAATTACAGAGATTCTTTGAGTTAAAACGTCAGGAAGAAAACCGTATTCCTGTCTCTCAGTTTGACTTAGAAAAGACAGGTGTCACTAAGATTGGTTTTATTGCCCCTGATCCGATCGCTTTTTATGATTGTGTAAAGTATATTGCACCAATGTTTAATATTGTGACATTCTCTAAATATGAAGATGATTTCATTAATGGTGAAATCATCTTAAAGAACTGTACAAAAGCAGATGGTGTGAGACGTGTTGTAGATTATTATCATGGAGATATGAAGGATACAATCGGTTTTGGAGATTCTATGAATGATTTCCAGATGATTGATACATGTGAAATTGGTGTCGTTGCAGAGAATGCGCCTGATAAATTAAAAGCCATTGGAACATGCTTCTTCAAGGACCCAGATGCTGATGGTTTAGCAGATGCAATTTATGAATTAAAATTAGATCAGTAGGAGAAAATTATATGAAGTATGAAATTAAAGGAAAACCACTTCCTGTCGCAATACTTCATCTAGATCAAGGTGAATCTATTTTGACAGATAGTGGCGCAATGGTATGGATGAAACCAGCTCTAACTATGGATACTGTATCAGGTGGTATGAAATCTCTATTTGGCCGTGCTTTTTCAGGAGAAACACTTTTCTTGAATAAGTATACAGCAACCGAGCCTAGTATGATTGCCTTAGGATCTTCTTTTCCTGGTGACATACTTGTGTATGATGTGAGCCAGGGAGATATTATTGTTCAGAAGTCTTCTTATCTTGCAAGTGAAGAAACAGTAAAAAGAGAAATCTCTTTTTCTAAAAAAGGTACAATAGGATTTTTTGGTGGAGAAGGGTTCATCATGAATAGATATTTTGGCTCAGGTTTACTATTTATTGAGATAGATGGTACAGCTATAGAATATGACCTTGAACCTGGTGAAGAGATGGTTGTGAATACAGGTAACCTTGTGGCAATGAGTTCATCTTGTCATATTGATGTTGTTTCTGTAAAAGGTATAAAGAATAAGTTTCTAGGAGGAGAAGGATTCTTTAACACAGTAGTCAAGGGACCAGGTCATGTCATTGTACAGACAATGCCTATTTCTACATTGGCTGAAAGCTTATCTGGTTTTATGCCTCAAAATGACTAAAAAGGATGTCAGTGACATCCTTTTTTAATAATGATTCCAATTTGTTTGTTCGTCTTTATCAGTTATTTCTCTTATCACATGGCATGGATTACCTACGGCTACACTGTTGCTAGGAATATCCTTTACAACAACACTGCCTCCACCAATGACAACATTATCTCCGATAGTGACTCCAGGCATCACCTGAACACCTGCACCAATCCAGACATTATTTCCTATTGTAATAGGATAAGCAAATTCAAGTCCTTGATTTCTACGTTTTGTATCAATTGGATGTCCTGCTGTATAAAAACCACAGTTAGGCGCAATAAAGACATTGTCTCCAAAAGTTACTGGAGCACAATCGATAATGACAGTATTATGATTCGCAAAGAAGTTTTTTCCTACCTTGATGTTATAACCATAATCACACCAGAAAGATGCTAGAATCGATGCGGTATCATCTATTTGTCCAAGTAGTTCCTTTAATAGTTTCTTTTGATTCTCTACATCAGAAGGCATCATCTGATTAAATTTGAAACATAAGTCTTTTGCGATTGTTCTTTCTTTAAGTAGATCTTCATCATTGTTGGCGTCATACAACATTTCTTTCAACATTTTCTCTTTTTCAGTCATAATCTTTCTCCTTACCTATATCATAATAATATGGTTAATATATCAATTAAACGTTTTTATTAGAAAAAACTGTTTAAATAGAGGGGCTGTGATATAATAGATAGGAATTAAAACAAGTTTATAAAGAAGGAGCTCACCATGAAAAAATTCATTATTGATCCAATGGACTTATCTGTTGAAGAAATTGATGATTTAATCGCACTCGCAAACGATATCATCAAAGACCGTACACGTTATCAGGACGTATGTGCACATAAGATTCTTGCAACACTATTCTTCGAACCTAGTACACGTACAAGACTATCTTTTGAAAGTGCTATGTTATCACTTGGAGGAAAGGTATTAGGATTCCCAACTGCAAACGTATCTAGTGCTTCTAAGGGAGAAACAGTATCAGATACAATTCATGTAGTTAGCGGCTATTGTGATATTATCGCAATGCGTCATCCAAAGGAAGGTGCTCCAGTTGTGGCTTCATCAACATGCACTGTACCTTTAATTAATGCAGGTGATGGAGGACATAATCACCCTACTCAGACATTAACTGACTTATTAACTATTCAGAGAGAAAAAGGCACTTTAAAGAACCTTACAGTAGGTTTCTGTGGTGACTTGAAGTTTGGACGTACAGTTCATTCATTATTAAAAGCAATGTCACGTTATGAAGGTACTAAGTTTGTATTTATCTCTCCAGATGAATTAAAACTTCCTGAATACTTAAAAGAAGACATTCTTGATCCAATGGGTATTGAATATAAAGAAGTACGTAGCATGGAAGAAGTTATGCCAGAATTAGATATTCTTTATATGACAAGAGTACAGCAGGAACGTTTCTTCAATGAACAGGATTATATCCGTTTAAGAGATACTTATATCTTAGATGAAGAAAAATTACAGGCTGCAAAGAAAGATATGATTATTATGCATCCACTTCCACGTGTCAATGAAATCAAGACTGAAGTCGATGCAGATCCAAGAGCTGCTTATTTCAGACAGGCTCATAATGGACGTTTTATCCGTATGGCATTGATCTTAAGCTTATTAGGATTACAGAATGAGGTGGAAAGATTATGAGAATAGACAGTATTAAAAATGGTATTGTGATTGACCATATTGCAGCTGGTAAAGCAAAAGAAGTATATGATGCTCTTGATCTAGGTAAGTTAGATTGTCAGGTTGCAATCATCATGAATTGCCGTTCTAATAAGATGGGTAAGAAAGACATCATCAAGATTGATAACGATTTTGATGTTGATTTAGATGTATTAGGTTATATTGATCCTAATATTACCGTATCTATTATTAAGAATGGTGAAACAGTAGAAAAGAAGAAATTACAGCTTCCAGAAAAAATCATTAATGTGGCTAAATGTAAGAACCCAAGATGTATTACATCTGTAGAAAGAGATTTAGATCAGGTGTTCTATCTAGCAAATAGAGAGAAACGTATCTATAGATGTTATTATTGTGAATCTAAGGCTGAGAAGAAGGACTAAGTCCTTCTTTTTTTATAATTTAATATTTAATAGCATACTATTGACATTAGATTGAAAGTGTACTATCATTCTAATGCGCAGAAGGAGGTAAACTGATGAGAGAAAGTGAAGCAGTAGGCTATATTAAGCATATTAATGACTGTTTAAAGAAGCGTGCGAATAATTCTTTAAGAAAAGAAGGATTAACTTTAATGCAGTCCCATGTTTTATTGAAATTACAGGACGCACCTGATCAGAGAATGACCTTTAAGGAGATTGAGAAGGATTTACATGTAGCTCAATCAACAACTGCGGGACTTCTTAGAAGACTTCAGGAAAAGAATCTGATTGATTGTTGTGATGATCCGAAGGATAAGCGAATTAAAGTTGCCTGTTTATCACAAAAAGGAGAAAGCCATTGTGCGCAGGTAAGACGTAATATAGCGCAATCAAATCGTTTGATGATGAGTGGGTTAACACAGGAAGAAATTGATACTTTAGCTGATCTTCTTAGTAAAGTCTATTCAAATTTAGAAAATAAATGAAAGGGGAAAAAAGATGAATATAATTCGTGTGCTTAAGAAAAGTATTCGTGAATACAAGAGAGATTCTATTTTGACACCTATCTTAGTTGCCTTTGAATCATTGACAGAATGTTTTCTACCATTGATGGTCGCAACTTTGGTGAATAAAATGCAGAACGGTTGTGATCTCTCTGTTATTGTGAAATATGGTGTGATACTTATTATCATGGCTTGTTTCTCACTCCTATTTGGTGCTCTTGCAGGTATTACTGCAGCCAATGCATCAGCAGGTTTTGGTAAGAACTTACGTAAAGACTTGTTTGTCGCAGTTCAGAACTTCTCATTTGAAAACATTGACCGTTTCAGTGCATCATCACTTGTTACTCGTATGACAACGGATGTCACTAACGTTCAGATGGCTTATATGATGATTATTCGTACAGTTATACGTGCGCCACTTATGTTGATCTTCTCATTAATCATGGGATTTGTAATGGGTGGTCGACTTGCATTAATCTTCTTATTCACTATTCCAGTACTTGGTATTGGTTTAGGTCTTGTTATTAAGAAGACAATGCCTTTATTTAGAAAAGTATTTAGAAAATATGATAATTTAAACAACTCAGTGCAGGAAAACATCAATGGTATCAGAGTTGTAAAATCATTTGTCCGTGAAGACTTTGAAATGAAGAAATTCAATACTGCAGCAGAAGATGTTTGTAATGACTTCACAAGAGCTGAAAAGATTCTTGCATTAAACAACCCAATGATGCAGTTCTGTATCTATGTTGTAATGATCTTTGTAATGACATTTGGTTCATTCTTAGTTGTTAATTTTGGTGGAGCTATTATCCAGGTAGGTCAGTTATCTTCATTACTTACTTATAGCTTCCAGATTCTTATGAGCTTGATGATGTTATCTATGGTATTTGTCATGGTGACTATCTCTATGGAATCATGTGAACGTATTGTTGCTGTATTAGAAGAAAAACATACTATCTCTAATCCAAAAAATCCTATCTATGAAGTAAAAGATGGTTCTATTGATTTTAATAACGTTTCATTTAAATATTCTAAACGTGCTGATCGTTATGCCCTTGCAAATATTAATCTACATATTAAATCAGGACAGACTATTGGTATTTTAGGTGGTACTGGTTCTTCTAAAACATCACTTGTTAATCTTATTTCACGTCTTTATGATGTAACTGAAGGTGAAGTAAAAGTCGCTGGTGTAAATGTAAAAGACTATGACTTAGTGACTCTAAGAGATGCAGTTTCTGTTGTATTACAGAAGAACGTCTTATTTTCTGGTTCTATTAAAGAAAACTTACGCTGGGGTAATAAAGATGCTACAGATGAAGAAATAGTAGAAGCATGTCATCTTGCATGTGCTGATGAATTCATCGAACAGTTCCCAGATAAATATGATACACATATTGAACAGGGTGGTACTAACGTTTCTGGTGGTCAGAAACAGAGATTATGTATTGCACGTGCATTACTTAAGAAACCAAAAATCTTAATTCTTGATGACTCTACAAGTGCTGTAGATACTAAAACAGATGCTATTATTAGAGATGGATTTAAGAAGTTTATTCCTGAAACAACTAAGATCATTATTGCTCAGAGAGTTTCAAGTGTACAGGATGCAGATCAGATCATTATCATGAATAATGGTTCTATTGAAGCAATCGGTACACATGAAGAACTTCTTGCATCCAATCCAATTTATCAGGAAGTATACTATTCACAAAACAAGGGAGGTGAACAGGATGAAAAATAATCGTGGTAATAAGAAGAACACATTTACACGTTTGATCAAAACACTCTTTGAATTCTATCCTGTTCTTCTACCTGTCATTATTTTCTTGATTCTTTTTAATGCAGTTGTCAGCTCTATTCCATCTATCTTCATGCAGAATATTATTTCTGTTATTGAAAAGTATTGGCGTACTAAAGACTGGGTACATGCAAAACCTGAAATCTTCTCAATCGTTGTTGTATTACTCGTTCTTTATATTCTTTCATTAATCGCATCATTTACATACAACCGTTTAATGGCTGTAGTGACTCAGGGCTCATTAATGAAGTTCAGAGAAAAGATGTTTGCGAAAATGGAAAGTCTTCCTATCCGTTATTTTGATACAAATGCACATGGTGATATCATGTCTATTTATACAAATGATACAGATACATTAAGACAGCTTATTTCGCAGTCATTACCTGCACTTATGCAGACTTCTATTGTTTTAATCACAGTGGTAAGTATCATGCTTTATTTTAGTTTATGGCTAGCAGGAGTTATCTTCATTGGCTGTATCGTCATGGTTTTAATTACTAAGAATTTTGGTGCTAAGAGTTCAAGATTCTTTATTAAACAGCAGCAGACACTTGGTGAAACTGAAGGTTATATTGAAGAAATGATGAACGGGCAGAAGGTCATCAAAGTATTCAACCATGAAGAAGAAGCAATTGCTGGATTTGATAAAGTAAACAATGAATGGTTTGAAGCGTCAAGAAAAGCCAATACGTTTGCGAATATCTTAATGCCTATTCTAAATAACGTAGGTAATATTCTTTATGTATTAATTGCCTTAACAGGAGGTGTTCTTCTTTATCTAAAGACACCAAATGTATCTTTATCTGGTATGGCACTTAATATTTCTATCGTTGTTCCATTCTTAAATATGACTAAGCAGTTCACTGGTCAGATTGGTCAGATTTCTCAGCAGATCAACTCTGTTGTTATGGGTCTAGCAGGGGCTAGTCGTATCTTTGGATTATTAGATGAAGAACCTGAATTTGATGAAGGTTATGTTACTTTAGTGAACGCTAAAGAAGAAAATGGTGAATTAGTAGAAACAACTGAACGTACTGAAATGTGGGCATGGAAACATCCACATGAAGATGGTACTGTGACTTATACAAGACTTGAAGGCGATGTAGAAATGCATGATGTAGATTTCGCTTATAATCCTAATAAGATGATTCTTCATAACATCACATTATATGCAAAGCCTGGTCAGAAAGTAGCCTTTGTAGGGGCTACTGGTGCTGGTAAGACAACTATTACCAACTTAATTAATAGATTCTATGATATTGAAGATGGTAAGATCAGATATGATGGTATCAACATCAATAAGATCAAAAAGCCTGATTTAAGAAGATCACTTGGTATTATCTTACAGGATACAAACCTCTTTACTGGTACAGTTATGGATAATATCCGTTATGGTTATCTAGAAGCAACTGATGAACAATGTATTGAAGCTGCAAAGCTTGCGGGTGCGGATGATTTCATTACTCGTTTACCAGATGGTTATAACACAATGTTGACTGGTAATGGGGCAAGTTTATCACAAGGCCAAAGACAGCTTATTGCGATTGCAAGAGCTGCGGTGGCAGATCCACCTGTTATGATCATGGATGAAGCAACATCTTCTATTGATACACGTACAGAAGCAATTGTACAAAAGGGTATGGATGCTTTAATGAAGGGACGTACTGTATTTGTTATTGCACATAGATTGTCTACTGTACAGAATTCAGATGTAATCATGGTATTAGATCATGGTCATATTATTGAACGTGGTTCTCATGAGGACTTAATTAAACAGAAAGGTCAGTATTATCAGTTATATACTGGTGCATTCGAACTAGAATAAAATGAGCATGCCTAGAAGGCATGCTTTTTTGAGTACGTTTAGTATATTATGAATGATTTGATGAGCATCGTCATGATAATAGAGATATAAAGAAGAAGTCTTATTTGTAGGGGAAGAAGATAAGTACTTACAATAAGGACTCTGGTCCATAACCTTCTTTCATACATGCTTTTAAAAGTAACTGTTCTATTTCTGTTTCTATATTCTTATACTCTGTAGATGTATTATAGAGTAATGGAAGAGATTCTAAAGTAGTATCTTTATGGCAATACTTGATGAGAGGGTATGTTTTTAACAAAAGAGAGGGGCCTTTTAGGGCATTATTTTCCATCATGATAATAAGATCCAGCTCTCTCTCATTAAACATTTGAATAAGCTCTATTCGTCAATAAGCACGATACTTTAATTCCATTTTACCTCATGTTTTTTATGGTTTTCTCTCCAAAATACAGTGAAAAACGGCTGAATTACACCCAATGGTATTAAGTTAAGCGAACAAATGCCAAAAACCTCTTTGATTTCAAAATCA
>ENA-OPAR01000192-OPAR01000192.1-human-gut-metagenome-genome-assembly--contig:-NODE-192-length-35615-cov-6.069348_pt1 | contig 35615 bp, 23 predicted proteins | sample MGYA00241061_ERZ501438 | MGnify/ENA primary metagenome ERZ501438 (study PRJEB25962, sample SAMEA2042580) | human gut metagenome | biome: human gut; feature: human-associated habitat; material: faeces...
CCAGCATCTCAAGGCCCATCTGGCTGATTTTTCACGACGCTCGAACCCAACCTGGGTATCGTCGAGTGCCGCGATCACCATTCGTTCGTCATGGCCGATATACCGGGCATCATCGAAGGAGCTCACGAAGGCAAGGGATTGGGAACCCGTTTCCTGCGCCATATCGAACGCAATTCGGTGCTCCTCTTTATGATTCCTGCCGACAGCGACGACATCCGCAAGGATTACGCGGTCCTGTTGGGCGAATTGACCCAGTATAATCCGGAATTGCTCGACAAGGAGCGCCTGCTGGCCATCACCAAATGCGATATGCTCGACGAGGACCTGATCGAAGAGATGAAAAGCCATCTGCCCGAGGGGGTTCCTTCGGTCTTCATTTCCTCGATATCGGGTATGAACATTCCCCGGCTCAAGGATATGCTCTGGGAGGCGTTGCAAAAATAAGATAAAGTATAAAAGCCCGCTTGGGGGACATATAATTATACAAAAGCCTCGTATTCCGAAAAGAATACGAGGCTTTGTCTTTCGGTCCGAAACGACGGGGACCAGAGTGTCGGAAGCGCGGCTATCGCCGGATTTTCCGACTGTATCGTTTGCGGGGTCGGCTTTACAGGGCCAGCGGTTCGTATTTCAGTCCCCAGGCATCCGCTACTTGTTTGTAAACGACCTTTCCTTCGACGACGTTCAATCCTAACTCCAGTTCGTGATTCTCCTTGCAGGCGCGACGCCAACCCTTGTCCGCCAGTTGGATGGCGTACGGCAGCGTTGCGTTCGTAAGTCCGAGCGTCGAGGTGTAGGGCACCGCACCGGGGATGTTGGCGACACAGTAGTGCAGAATGCCATCGACGAAGTAGGTCGGCTCCTCATGGGTCGTCGGCCGCGAGGTTTCGAAGCAGCCGCCCTGATCGATGGCCACATCGACCAGAACCGATCCAGGCTCCATATCCTTAAGCATGTCGCGCGTCACGAGTTTCGGGGCTTTCGCACCGGGAATCAGCACCGAGCCGATCACCAGGTCGGCGGTCTTGAGCTCTTCGCGGATGTTGTATTCCGACGACATAAGCGTTTTTACGTTTTGGGGCATCACGTCCGTCAGGTAGGCCAGACGCTTGAGGGAGATGTCGCAGATCGTCACGTCGGCACCCAGGCCGGCCGCCATACGTGCCGCCGCCGTGCCTACGACACCGGCTCCGATCACGAATACCTTGGCGGGCTTCACGCCCGGCATGCCGCCCAGCAGCTTCCCTTTTCCGCCGTGCGGTTTTTCGAGGAAGTAACAACCCTCCTGCGTCGCCATACGCCCTGCGACTTCCGACATGGGAATCAGCAGAGGCAGCGAACGGTCGGATGCTTCGACGGTTTCGTAAGCGCAGCAGATCGCACCACTTTCGACCATTGCCCGGGTCAGCGGTTCGCTGCTGGCGAAGTGAAAATAGGTGAATACCAGTTGTCCTTGGCGGATGAGTTTGTATTCAGGCTCTATCGGCTCCTTGACCTTGATGATCATTTCGGCTTTGGCATAGACCTCTTCGATGGTAGGCAGCAGTTCGGCGCCTGCGGCGACGTAGTCTTTGTCCGGGAATCCGCTGTTTGCACCGGCAGTCGCCTGCACATACACTTTATGCCCACGTTTGGTAAGCTCTTTGGCTCCGGACGGGGTGAGCGAAACCCGGTTTTCGTTGTTTTTAATCTCTTTTGGAATACCGATAATCATAAGTCGAGTCGTTTTTAAATTTTTCGGACTCAATTTATGGAAAATCCGTTGAATTGCCAAATTATTTCCGAAAAAATCGAACCGATATTAAAATTTGTAAGATATGGAGGCGTAAAAGGTCCGGGGATACGCATACAGATAACGGGTGTCCAGCGGTCGGTAAACATACGTGTCTGCGGTCCGGATACGGCGTACGCGGGGAGATTCGTAGCCGCTGAAGAGTTGGTCCCTGTCGTTGAGAAGGTTGCGTACCGAGAGCATCAGAGTCAGACGCGAGGCGTTGAAATAAAACGATTTGAAAAGCGTGACATTCAACGTAAACGCATCCCCGAGCCGTTCCTGGCGGGTAAACAGTTCGAAGGCTTCCGGCGATTCGGCCAGTTGCCGGGCGATGCGCGACGTGCGTCGTACCAGCGACGGTTCGACGAACCGATTCCCGGTCCATGCGGCCTCCGCCTGTACGCCCCAGCCTTTCGGACCGTAATAGTTGAGTCCCGCGAAACCCGTCAGTTGGGGCGTGTTGCCGACCGAACAGTCGCCCATGTAGCTCGCGGCGTTGCGGTCCAGCACCTCGTTGTTCGCGTCGGCATAGACCGTGACGACGGGATTGTCCGCATAGCGGTAACGTCCGGCGCTGGCTGCCAGCGTGAGGTTCCAGCGGTATGCCAGCCGGATCAGGGCGGTCGCTTCCGCGCCGTAGCGAAGCGTTCCGATGCCGGCGGCCGCCATGTCGCTGTATGTTGCGTAGAAATCGTCGTAGTAGTGCCGCACCTGCATGCCGTCCGCAGTGCGGACGACGAAGAGCGTCGCCCGAAAGCGCACATTGCGCCCGGACCAGGTGTAGTTCAGTTCAGCTCCGTACCGTTTCTCCTCGGTCGGATCCTCCACCGGTCGGTTGTTGTATTCGAGGTTCAGGAAAAGGTCGTCTCCGTCGGGTGTCCGCGATGAGGCGTAAACCGTCATTTCCAGATGATGTCGTACCGAGAAGGAGTAGCCTGCCGAGGCGCGGAACAGGTAGGGCGCGAAATGCAGCGCCCGCGATTTTCCGAAGGATTTATTGCCGGCGAAAAGCTCTTTTTCGTAGTGTCCCCGGCGGAATACGGAGGCGGCTCCGACCTCGGCTGCGATAAAAGCCCGCAGGCGGTCGGCACGGTATTCGAGTGAACCTCCGGCGCCGATTTCATTGCGCCGCAAGTCGTAGTCGTAGCCGAAGCGATCGCCTTCGCGGATGATCCGATCGGGATGACGCAGATCGTTCTGGAGTTTGTTGCCATAGACGCCGTCGTCGATCAGGTAATAGTCGCGATCGACGAAATAACTGCGCCCCATCAAATCCCTCATCTGTTTGTAGAATCGGGAGTCCGTCCGGGCCGCCCGGATGCCGTAGCGTACCGTCAGTCGTTCGCTGATTCGGGTGATGCCCTCCGCGAGGAGCTGCATATTGGCGATGCGCTCCACACGGTCCTCCATGAGATAGGTCGCGCTGCCGTCCTTGCTGTTTCTGTTTTGCCGGTAAAATTCGTCCCAGTCGATTTGGGTGTAGCGGACATCGTTCGCCCGCCAGATATTTTCCATTTCGAGCCGGGTTACGGGGTCCGTCTGGTAGCCGGGCATCCAGCGGTAGTAGTCCGGCATCGGGCTCGGAGCGTCGTACCATGCCAGCGAACTGTAACGCCTGATGCCCGTTTCCGCCGTGAAGGTCGCTGCGAGCGAAGTCGCATCCGTCAGGCGGATCCGGTATGCGGCTGCGGCCAGAGGAACCGCTTCGCGTCGGATGCGCCCGCTGCGCACTTTTCCGTCCTGATAGCCCCACGAAGGGTTGTAGAGGGGATTTCCCGTCAGGTCGAAGGCTTCCCGGGTCGATGAGGTGCGCAGGCTTCGCATCGAAACCGGTACGACGGTCAGCAACGAGAAGAGATGCCTGTCTCCGAATCTTTTGGATAGAAGTATCGCTGCATTCAGCGAATTGCTGAATACGCCGTCGGCATAAAGGTCCCGTCCCGTGCGGCCCTGTACGGTCGCCGCAAGGTCCCAGTTCCGGCCGAGGTTTTCGGCGATGGTCAGGCGGAGCCCCATCAGGTAGTTGCGGCCGGAGAATTGGAGTGCCGCATTGCGCTCCGGGAGCAGTGGCTCTTCGGAGGTTCGGTATTCGGCGTCCAGAGTCGTCGGTAAATGCCATCCGTTCATCGGCTCTCCGTACTTTTGGGGATACAAGGCATTCATCGACGGAATGTAGCGCGACGGCAGCCGGATGCCGTTCAGCGACATCCGGTCGGGCCGGTACGGTTCTCCGCGGCGGTTGTAGGCCACGAATGAGAATTTGAAGTCCGTGGCGTCCCGGAACAGGTCGCCCGTACTTTGGATCGCTCGGTAGAAGAGCGACGAATCGGTGTCGATCATCGGGCTGTAAGGCTCTTCGTAACCGTTCTGAAAGGGATAATACTCTTCGTCCCGCAGATTGTCTTCCGGGGTTTGGGCCCGGAGCGGGAAACAACCGATCAGGCCGATGACAACGAAGAGTAAATATCTCATTTGGGTCGTGGTATGATACAAATATACCCAAATAATGAAAAAATCGGACGCTTGGGTCCGATTTATCTTCAAGTCCGTCCGAGATATGGCTCCCGTTTTGATTCCGATCACCTCTGTATCCCTGGCAGAACAGCGGATTCCGGCGAGCGCCCCTGCGATATGGCACGCCGCGACCTGACGTTCCATAAAGAGGATGATACGAAGGCTCTACCTTCATTTCGCATCATAGCGATCGAGCGAAGGCCGCTTTATCCGGGGTGATTATACATTCGGAGTGCATCGCTGCATTCCCGGCAAGACGTTTCTGTATTTTGGTTTATGCTTAATTCTGCAGACTTCATTCCATGGGGTGCAATGCAGCAGAAATGCCGTCGTAGGCCCTGGAGCGGCCTGAAACGGAGTTTGATAAAAGAGCGCCGACTTGTTGGAAAATAACGACGCCGTCTTTCAATGATTGCGCAGATGGGATCCTCCTTCTTGGCCGTTCGCTTGAAACGAAATATGGAAATTTTTTCGAAGTCCGCTTTTGGACCGATTTATATAATAGACTGCCGGGTTACGGCTTATGTAGTGTCAGGGCCTCAAATGAGCGATCGGCATAGACCAGAATAACGCGCACGACGGGATTCCGGTCATTGCCGGCGAGGGTTTGAAGAACCGTATCGGTTTGCTTCGACAGCTCGTTGTCGTTCTCGGCCGTTTGTGTCGATGGAGCGACCGAACCGGCGGTGTTCGATCTCTGTTCCAGTTCCGTCCCGAACAGTCCGGTGTCAGTCCGACCATTTCCAGCGTCTGTTCCGTTCGTTGAAGAGGAACTTTTCGGATTGCCGGTTCGATACATCTGTTCGGAGTCGAGCAGCAACCAGTCCGGATTGACGCGCGGAAACCTCCGGAGAATCTTCTGCAGCAAATCGAATCCCGGTTTGTTCCGTCCGGCGAGAATGTGGGAGATTCCCGAAGGCTGGATTCCGAGGATCTCGGCCATCCGGCTGGAGGTTAAACCTTCGCTTTTCATCAATTGTTGCAATTTCTCCTTCATTTCCGGTATTTTTTACAAAAATAAATATTTTTCTTTTGTAAAACAACTATTTTGTACGATTGTAAAATGTTAATTGTTGTCGATAATGTTTACAAATGTAATTATTCGAATATGGTTAAATATCTTCGAATCTTGTGTGTGAATTATTTGTATATATAATTTTATGTAATTTATTGATTATAAGTATATAATGCTTTTATATTTTTATGAAATTCGATGTGGACTGCAAAACGGCTCTAAATACGGTTGGATTCTTCTTGTTTTTATTTAGTTAGTTGTCATAAATATATGGTTTATAGTATATTTATATTGATAATTCAATATTTTGATTCTAATAATGCAGGGGATTTTTGACTGTTGCGAGGGTTTGCTTAGTATTTTACATTTGTTGAATATCAACAGCATGTTTACAGAGTGTGTATTTACAAATAGATAAAATTAGGCAAGTTTAAGAAGAAAGATGTGATTACATTTGTAACATACTACCCTATTTTGCTGGATTTTGCAATAATTTCGGGATATTGAAATTCGCTCTCCATCGTTTTTTTAACATTATTTTCCTTTTGATTATATTATGTTAAAAAATAAGGCCGGATAGTGTAATCAATACACTACCCGGCTGGTAATTAATGGTTTGTATGTTCTGCCGTATGTCCTATTCCCGAATCATTCTGGCTGTTTCTTCGAACTCTTCCGGAGTGAATTTGGGCTTGACTTTGCGGAAATCAACGTCGTATTCGTTTTCCATCGGGATCAGGTGAATGTGCGCATGGGGAACTTCGAGGCCGAAAACCACTACTGCCACTCTTTTGCAAGCGATTTTCGCCTGGATTTTTTTCGCCACCCTTTTGGCGAAGACGATCATCCCTTGCAGGGTTTCGTCGTCCAGGTCGAAAATATAATCGATCTCTTTCTTGGGGACGACCAGCGTATGACCTTTCTCGAGGGGATTGATGTCGAGGAATGCCAGAAAATTTTCATCCTCCGCCACCTTGTAGCTCGGGATTTCGCCGTTGATGATGCGAGTGAATATGGATGCCATATGAAAATATGTTTATTGATTGCGTCGTTGCTTGTTGTGGCTTATCGCCTCTTTGAGGTCCCGTAATAAGCGAAGGGAGTTTTAATTTAATTCGGAGAGAAGAATCCTTCTCATCCTTCTATTTTGCATCGTGTCGGCTTCCGAAAAATACGGGAATCGATGCCGATGAGCGTATGTGCCTGTCTTTGGCTACTCCTCCTTGAATTTTGGAGCCATTATCTCCGAATAAAGGACCGCTTTTCGCACGTCGAATTCTTCGGCGATACCGGGGCTATGAGGTTGCTGTTCGGCGTCCGCTCGGGATATGCCGATCTGGTTGCGTAACGGAGATTCCGCTTTTTCAGTTTTTGGGGACTTGCCGGCCGTTTTTCGGAATCCGGACACCGGGGCGGATGTGTCCGCCTCCGCCTGACGGACGGGCTGTGCCGCCGATGCGGAGCGCAACTCTTTTCTTTGCATCTCCTTGAACTTCTTGACCAGCGGGACGATCGTGACTATGACGATCAACAGTGCGCTCCACAGTATTTGGATGATATCTTTGTCCATAGTGCCGATGGTTTAATCCTGATTACGTTTTACGGTGTCTATGCCCTTTATCTTGCGGATTTTGTCCATGATTGCATGCAGGCCCTCCGCATCCTTGACATAAAGGCTGATCGTGCCCTCGAAAATGTTGTCGTGCGTCTGGATATTGATCTGCCGGATATTGATGCTGAAGTCCTCGCTGACCGTTTTTGCCAGGTCGAGCAGTATGCCGGTGCGGTCGATGCCGCGCAGTTCGATGGTCGATAGGTACGACATGGCCTTGTGTTGCGACCATTTGATTTCGTCCTTGAGGATATTGCGTCCGAATTGAGCGGCCAGCCGGTCGAGCTCCTTGCAGTTGGATTTATGCACGATGATACGGTGCGACGCAGGGTCTTTATACCCTACCACGCTGTCTCCCGGAATCGGTTTGCAACATTCGGCCATGACGAATTGCGGTTCGCCTGCCGTTGCCGATTCTTCGGCTTTCGCGCTGTTCGGTTCCGGATTTTCGGCATCGTCGCCCTCCTCGTCCTCCTTTTTGTTGATAAAAAGCGTCCAGAACTTGAGTATCTTGCTGGTGGCATTGACTTTCAGGACCTTGTCCAAGTCTTTTAGATCGACGATCCCCGCCCCGATTTTGCTGTAAAGCTCCTCTTTGTTGTTGGATTCGTAAATCGGGACGATTTTGCGCAGCACACGACCGCTGAGCGGGGTATTGAGTTGCTGCATTCGCTCCTCGAGCATCTTCATGCCCCGTTCGATGTTGTTTTGCCGCTCGCGTTTGAGAAAACTCTTGATCGCCTGCTTAGCTTTGGTCGTGGTGACGATGTCGAGCCATTCGGCTTTGGGGCGTGCGTTGTCGGCGGTGATGATTTCGATCTGGTCGCCGCTGTTGATCTGTGTGGTGATCGGCTCGATCTTGTGGTTGATCTTGGCGCCGATGGCACTGTTTCCGATCTTCGAGTGTATGTCGTACGCGAAGTCCAGTGCGGTGGCTCCGTACGGCATTTTCCGAGCCTCTCCTTTGGGTGTAAATACCGCTATTTCAGATGTGTATAGCGATAATTTGAAGTTATCCAGGAAGTCAACGGCGTTTTCCGTCGGACCATTCAGTGCATCGCGTATCTTTTTGAGCCAGCGGTCGAGTTCGTCCTCGTTGTTCGACAGCGAGGCGTTTTTGTATTTCCAATGAGCGGCGAATCCCCTTTCGGCGATCTCCTCCATGCGTTGCGTGCGGATCTGCACCTCTACCCATACTCCGTCGGGACCCATAACAGTCGAGTGCAACGCTTCGTAGCCGTTGGCCTTGGGCATCGAAATCCAGTCGCGCAGGCGATCCGGTTTCGGCGTATAGATGTCGGTGATAGTCGAGAATATCTGCCAGCACTGTGTCTTTTCCGAGGGGAACGGCAGCGGCTGGAAGACGATCCGGATGGCGAACAGGTCGTAAACCTCCTCGAAGGGAATCTGTTTGCGCTGCATCTTGCTCCAGATCGAGTAAAGGCTTTTGACACGTCCCGAAATTTCGAAGTTGATATGGTCCCGCTTGAGCGCTTCGATGATCGGGGCGTTGAATTTGCTGATGAAGGCTTCGCGCTGTTCTTCGGTCGCTTTGAGTTTTTCCGACAGCTCGGCATATTGTACCGGGAAGCGATATTTCATGCAGAGGTCTTCGAGTTCGCTCTTAATAGTGTACAGGCCGAGCCGATACGCCAGCGGTGCGAACAGGTAAAGCGTTTCACCCGTGATTTTGATCTGCTTGTTGGTAGGCATCGACCCCAGCGTACGCATGTTGTGCAGGCGGTCGGCGATTTTGATCAGGATCACCCGCACGTCGTCCGAAAGCGTGAGCAGGACTTTGCGGAAATACTCCGCCTGCTCCGAAGTATCGGCATTGAATACGCCCGACATCTTCGTAAGCCCATCGACCATCTTGGCGATCTTGGGCCCGAAGATGCGCTCCATATCTTCGACCGTGTACTCCGTATCCTCCACAACGTCGTGCAGCAGGGCGGCGACGACCGATTTGACGCCGAGCCCGATCTCGTCCACGACGATCTTGGCTACGGCGATGGGATGCAGCAGGTACGGCTCGCCCGAGCGACGACGCACTCCGCCATGCGCCTCTTTCGCCAGGAAAAAAGCGCGTTTGATGAACTCCCAGTCTTCGTCGTTTTTACAGATTTTGGTGCACGACTGAAGCAGTTCCTCCCACTTCTCCTTGATTAATCGTTCGTCTTCCGGCGTAAAATCCATACCATCCAATGCTGTTTTAGGGTCCAACTACGAATTTCGACGGATTTCGTACCGACGATCTCGTTTTCTATCGTAAAATATCGTTTTTCGCTTCGTTTCCGGGGTGCCGTTTTATAACTGTCCCGGCTATACCGTGCGTCGCTGCCTGTATTTGTCCGAAGAGAGAAGACTCCGACCGGTCTTTTGGGCGTTTCCTGCCTTTGTTACAGGCCCCGGTCGGCTCTTCATTCGCTTTTTATGCTTTGCGGGCGGCAATCATCGCTTCGCGGACTTTGGCTTCGACTTCGTTGCGGAGCGCTTCATCGTTCTTGAGAAGCTCTTTCACGCTGTCGCGGCCCTGGCCGATTTTGCGGTCGCCGTAAGAGAACCACGAACCCGATTTCTTGATGATTCCGTAGTCCACACCCAGGTCGATGATTTCGCCGATCTTCGAGATGCCCTCGCCGAACATGATGTCGAATTCGGCCTTCTTGAACGGGGGCGCCACCTTGTTTTTGACCACTTTGACGCGGGTGCGGGTGCCGAGCTGTTCCTCGCCGTCCTTGATGACCGACACCCGGCGGATGTCGATGCGGACGCTGGCATAGAATTTCAGTGCATTACCGCCCGTCGTGGTTTCGGGGTTGCCGTACACTACGCCGATCTTGTCGCGCAACTGGTTGATGAAGATGCAGACCGTTTTGGTTTTGGAGATGCTCGAGGTGAGCTTGCGCAGTGCCTGCGACATCAGGCGGGCCTGCAATCCCATCTTGGCATCGCCCATCTCCCCTTCGATTTCCGCCTTGGGCGTCAGAGCCGCCACGGAGTCGATGACGATGATGTCGATGGCGCTCGAGCGGATCAGCGAGTCGGCGATTTCGAGCGCCTGTTCGCCGTTGTCCGGCTGCGAAATCAGCAGGTTATCGACATCCACGCCGAGTTGCTGGGCGTAGGAGCTGTCGAAAGCGTGTTCCGCGTCGATGAAAGCGGCGATACCGCCGGCCTTCTGGGCTTCGGCGATGGCGTGGATCGCCAGGGTCGTCTTGCCCGAGGATTCGGGACCGTAAATCTCGATGACGCGTCCTTTGGGGTAACCGCCTACGCCGAGCGCCATGTCCAGGGTGATCGAACCCGTGGGGATTACCTGTACGTCGGCGACCTCTGCGCTCGACATGCGCATGATCGAGCCTTTGCCGAAATCCTTCTCGATCTTCTCCATCACCGCGTTAAGTACCTTTAACTTGTCGGGATTTGCTTGTGTTTTCTCTGCCATATAGTCGAATTGTTTTTATTTTTTCGTATTTCGTATCCGGTGTCCGGTGCGTAAACCCGGGATTTTCCCGCCTGCCGAACTTTGCTGTTCTGTCGTCGCTGCCCGGCGACCGACGGATCTTCCGACACTGTTCCTGAAAGTCGGAATCGCCGTTTCGCTCCGGGTGTTTTACACAACGGGATTTATTTTTCAAAGTTACGAAATAAAATGCAATTATCGCCATTTCCGGCCGGATTTATGGCTGTTTGCGGATGTAATTCTGTGGGTGAAGGGGAAATTTGCGGCTGCGTGTCGGGGTGGGTCGTATTTTGGGGAAACAGGGTCGTTCGTTGCCGACGGCCTGAAGAATCCGGGATTTTCGGAGGCGGAGGATATGGTCGGCGAATCGACTGCCTCCGGTGTGGTTCAATGTCCGGGTGCAACCGGATTGGAGAAGTGTATGCGTGCCGGTGTCGGGGATGGTTTTGTCCGGAGTGACAACAAGCGGAAGGCGACGGAGTTTGCGGGCTTGTATGGCATCGGAAATATCGAGTCGTCGGTAAGTTTTTCGCAAATTTGTGATTCGGGAGGAGATGAAAAAAGTCCCGGCGGGTTATGCCAGGACCAGTTTTTCGAGCTCTTCCATCTGTCGCTGAAAAGCCTTGTCCGTTTCGATCTGGTTCGATACCGCCTTGCAGGAGTGCAACACCGTGGCGTGGTTGCGTCCTCCGATAGCCGAACCGATGGCGATCAGCGGGGATTTGGTGTGCTGCTTGGCCAGGTACATGGCGATCTGACGCGCCTGAGCCACTTCGCGGGTTCGTTCGGGCGAATTGAGGCGCTGGATGTCGATATGCAGGAAGTCGCAGACGACTTCGATGATGTGCTCGATTGTGATCTCTTTTTGGCATACCCGGACATAGACCTTCAGAATCTCCTTGACGAGCGACAGGGAAACTTTCTTGCCCATATAGACGGTATTGGCTACCAGGGCCGACAGAGCGCCCTCGATTTCCCGGACGTTGGCGGAGATATTGTCCGCCAGGTAGCGGACGATTTCGTCCGTAAGCTGGAGGCCGAGTTTCTGAGCCTTGATTCTGATGATCTTGACTTTGGTGTCGTAGTCGGGCGTGTTGAGCTGGGTCGAAAGTCCCCACTTGAAGCGGGTCAGCAGTCGCTGTTCGATGTCCTTCAGCTCCACGGGCGGTTTATCCGAGGTAAGGATCAACTGTTTGCCTGCCAGTTGCAAGTGGTTGAATATGTTGAAGAAGGCGTTCTGGGTGCCGGTTTTTCCCGTGAGCTCCTGGATGTCGTCGATAATCAATACGTCGATCATCTGGTAGAAATGGATGAAATCCGGAATTTCGCCGTTCTTGTAGGCGGTCTGGAATTGCGCCTGGAACTTGTTCATCGAGACGTAAAGCACCTGCAGTTCGGGGTGGCGCTGCCGCACTTCGTGGCCGATCGACTGCACGATGTGGGTCTTGCCCAGTCCGGAGTTACCGTATATATACAGCGGGTTGAAAGGCGTATGGCCCGGATCGACCGCGACGGCCATACCCGCCGAACGGGCCAGGCGGTTGCACTCCCCTTCGATGAAGGTTGCGAACGTGTAGTTCGGGTTGAGCTGCGGGTCGATGACGATCTTCTTGAGACCCGGAATGACGAACGGATTTTTTATATTTGCCGTGTTGGTCTGGGTGCTGAACTGCGAAATCGCCGTCGTATCGGCTTCTTTCGACACTGGCACGCTCTGTGCGTCGTTTTTGGGAACGGCGTAGTGCAGGCGGATCTCCTGTCCGTAGAGCTGGGAGATGATCGGCCGCAGGAACGGAATGTAGTGCTTCTCGATCTGATAGACGTAGCTCATGTTGGGCACGCACAGACGAAGCGTCTTGCCGTCGAATTCGAGCGGCACGATGGGTTTGAACCACTTCACGAACTCCTCTTCGGTCGTTCGGGACTTGATCTGGTCCAAACAAGTTTGCCATTTTTCGCAATATGTCTGTGCGGGAGCTAACATCGATGGAGGGTGTATCCGTTTTTTTTGGTAGCACAAAGTTGTAAATAAATTTGTGAAAATGGAGCGGCAAAATGCTTGCAAAAGTCGATACTTTTACTATAGAAAAAAGGATGTGGCAGGCTCCTCTTTTTTAACTTGCTGATAGTGAATATTGGAAATAAAATATGTATATTTGCGTATAAAATTTTTGGAGGATAACAGCTTTAAGCTATAAATAAAACCAATGTAGTTATGGAAAACGGATTAGAACAACAAGTGCTGGCGAAAGCCCAAAAATGGCTCGACGGCAATTATGATGCAGAGACTAAAAAACAGGTTAAATACCTGATGGATAATGATATGAAAGAACTTGTAGAGAGTTTTTACAAGGACCTCGAGTTCGGTACGGGCGGTCTTCGCGGGGTCATGGGAGTGGGCACCAATCGTATGAATATCTATACGGTAGGTGCTGCGACGCAGGGTCTTTCGAACTACCTGAAGCGCAATTTCGCGGGCGAGGAAATCCGGGTCGTCGTAGGGCACGACAGCCGCAACAATTCGCGGATGTTCGCCGAGCGTGTGGCCGACATCTTCGCCTCGAACGGATTCACCGTATTTCTGTTCGACGCGCTGCGTCCGACACCCGAGTTGAGCTTCGCGATCCGGGAGCTGAAATGTCAGTCGGGCGTGGTCGTCACGGCTTCGCACAACCCCAAAGAATACAACGGCTACAAAGCCTACTGGTCCGATGGATCGCAGGTTACGGCACCGCACGACAAGAACATCATCGACGAGGTGGAGAAAATCACCGAGGTCGATCAGGTGCTTACCGGCCGGAACCCGCAGAACATTCATGCTCTGGGCAAGGATTTCGACGAGTTATACCTTAATAAAATATACGAGTTGTCGCTTTCGTCCGAGAGCGTGAAACGTTTCCACGACATGAAGATCGTCTATTCGCCCATGCACGGTGCCGGCGTGCGGCTGGTTCCCGAGTCGCTCAAGCGCTTCGGCTTTACCAACGTGCAAATGGTTCCCGAGCAGGCGGTGATCGACGGTAATTTCCCGACGGTGGAATCTCCCAATCCGGAGGAGCGCAAGACGATGTCGATGGCTATCGACCTGGCGAAGAAGGTGAAGGCGGATCTGGTGTTGGCTACCGATCCCGATTCGGACCGTATCGGCGTGGCGCTGCCTGATGAAAACGGCGAATACGTGCTGTTGAACGGCAACCAGACATTGGTGCTGCTGATGACTTATCAACTGACCCGCTGGGCCGAGTTGGGCCGCCTGAACGGACACCAGTACGTGATCAAAACGATCGTTACGACCGAAATGGTGGATGCCGTAGCCGACTATTTCAAGGTGAAATGCTACGAGTGTCTCACCGGCTTCAAATACATCGCCAAGATCATTCGGGGGCACGAAGGTACCGATATGCAGTACATCGGCGGCGGCGAGGAGAGCTTCGGCTACCTGGCCGGGGACTACGTCCGCGACAAGGACGGCGTGTCGGCCTGCTCGCTGGCGGCCGAGGCCGCAGCCTGGGTGCGCGATACGATGGGTATCTCGCTGTACGAGTGGCTCAAGCAGCTTTATGTCAAGTACGGATTTTACCAGGAAGGCCTCGTTTCGGTAGTCCGTACCGGTAAGGAGGGTGCCGAATTGATCCAGCGGATGATGGTCGATTACCGTGCCAATCCTCCGAAAGAGATTCTCGGCTCGCTCGTGGTGAAGATCAACGATATTCAGACTTTGGAGTCGTTCGATGTCCGCACCGGAAAGAAGACGCATCTGGAGCAGGATAAGAGCAACGTACTTCAGTGGTATACCGAGGACGGCACCCGTGTCTGTGTCCGTCCGTCGGGTACGGAGCCCAAGATCAAGTTCTACTTCGGGGTGAAGGCTACCCTGCCGTCCGTCGCCGATTACGAAAAGGTACGGGCCGAACTGAACGACAAGATCGAACGGATCAAGAAGGAGCTGAAATTGGTGTAAAATATTCATATAATTTTATGGAATGCGGATATTTCCCGATTATAGGTTGGGGATTTTCACTCCGGAATCAAAAAAGAGAGCCTTAAAAAGGCTCTCTTTTCGTTAAATTCAATAATTGTAATTACCCTACTACTTTTCGGATGCGTTCCAGCCCTTCGGCGAGCGTCTTGCGGGGGCAGGCGATGTTGATGCGCAGGAACCCTTCTCCGGCGTACATTTCGCCTTCGTTGATCCATACGTGCCCCTCCTCCAGTAACTGCCGGGCTATTTCCGTCGTGGGGCGTTTCAACGTCCGACAATCCACCCACACCAGGTAGGTGGCCTCGAGCGGAGTGACCGGCAGAGCCGGCAGGTGCCGGGTGAAGAAGTCGCGCAGGTATTCGTAGTTCTCCCACAGGTATTTTTTCAGTTCGTCCAGCCATTCGCCGCCTTCGTTGTAAGCTGCGATCAGGGCTTCGACTGCAAAGGCATTCAGTGCGTGGAGTTCGTTATCGACGAGTTGCCGGTCGATTTTCCGGCGTATCTCGGGATCGGCGGCGATGATGTTGGCTGCTTGCAGACCGGCGATGTTGAAGGTCTTGCTCGGGGCGGTGCAGGTGACCGAATGCCGCAGAAACTCTTCGTTCAGCGAGGCGAACGGAATGTGGCGATGGCCGTCGAGCGTCAGGTCGCAGTGGATTTCGTCCGATATGACCGTTACCCCGTGCCGCAGGCAGATCTCCCCGAGGCGGGTAAGCTCTTCGGCGGTCCAGGCCCGGCCCGCCGGGTTGTGGGGATTGCACAGGAAGATCAGCTTGGCCTGCGGGTCCGCCGCCTTGCGTTCCAGATCTTCGAAGTCCATGCGGTAGGCGCCGCCTTCGTCGATGAGCGGATTGGCGAGCGGCTGACGGCCGGTACGCTCCAGCACGGCGAAGAAACAGTTGTAAACGGGCGTCTGAAGGATTACCTTGTCGCCCGGTTCGGTCAGGGCCTTCAGGATGACCGAAAGGGCGGGAATGACGCCCGTAGTCGGGAGGATCCACTCGTTTTCGATGCGGAATCCGTGCCGTTTGCCGAACCACCCTTTCACGGCTTCGAAATAGGCGTCGGGGACCTTCGTATAGCCGAAAACGCCGTGGCGGAGCCGTCGTTCCAGGGCGTCGAGTACGGGCGGGGCCGCGCGGAAATCCATGTCGGCTACCCACATAGGCAGCACCCGTTCGTCTGTGGCCAGATCCCATTTGACGGAGTTGGTACCCCGTCGCGGAATAATCTCATCGAAATCGTATTTCATAACTCTAAAGTATTTGATTACAGGTAACAGTTCCGTATTTTATCGCGGTATCGCCCCTTGTTCGGGGGATTACGGGCTTTTCGTATCCGATCCCGCTTTTATCGGGCGGTTTGCCGGAAGATGGTTTGTCGGAAGGGCCGTATTTTGTCGATAATGACTTCCGTCGTACATAACCTGCCGGAACGATTCGGGAACGTAATCGCCCGGAATACCTATCAGGCAATTATTATATTTTTCAATGTTCCAGCCATCGTCCGACGGTCGCTTATTCACAGCCTGTGTCCGCGTTTGTGATTCTCATCCTCTCCCGAACCCCCTTCTCGGATAAGTTATTATCCCCGCTTTTCGGGGTTTCGGTTCATAGCTTGGGATTGTTGCGGTGCCGCTCCTTGTCGCGGGCCGTTTTCTTGGCGAAGTTGGCTTCGAGGGCTTCGGTGAGGTTTACTCCCGTCTGGTTCGCCAGGCAGACCAATACCCACAGTACGTCGGCCATTTCGTCCGCCAGGTTCTCCTTTTCTCCCGCTTTGAAGGATTGGTCGCCGTATTTGCGGGCCATGACGCGGGCCAGCTCCCCCACCTCCTCGGTCAGGATGGCCATGTTGGTCAGTTCGCTGAAATAGCGGACGCCGTATTCGCGGATCCATGCGTCCACTCGTTTTTGCAATTCACTCAATTCCATATCGGTCGATTTTTCAAATTTCGTCGTTACAGAGCCGTTTTTTCCCGTTGTCTGTCGGCCGTTCGCTTGCTTGCCGGGTTTTCTTTCCTGCCCTTTCCAGCCCTGCCTTTATCGGCAGACGGCTGTCCTATTTTACCCGGATCAGATTCAATCCGTCCCGGATCGGGACGATCACGTTTTCCACCCGCTCGTCCTCCCGTATCATGCGGTTGAATTCCAGCAGCGCCTGCGTATGGCGGTCGTTGTGTGCTACCGGTTCCACGATCTTGCCCGACCAGAGGATGTTGTCTGCGATCAATATCGATCCGCTGTGCACCAACACTTTGCTTCCTCCGTCACCCATTAGCATCCGGTAGTAGTCTGGGTATTCGCGCTTGTCGCCGTCGATGAATACGAGGTCGAACGTATATCCGAGTGTCGGGACGATATCGAGTGCCGAACCGATATGCTGACGGATTTTTTGTCCGTGCGGGCTGCGGCGGAAAAACGAGGCGGCGAACTCCTCCAGCTCGTCGTCCACCTCCACCGTGTCGAGCACGCCATCCTCTTCCAGCCCGGCGGCCATGCAGAGGGCCGAATAACCCGTAAAGGTCCCTATTTCCAGGATGTTGCGGGGCCGTAACATCCGCACGAGCAGCTCCAGCAACTTACCCTGGATATGCCCCGAGAGCATGCGCGGCTGTACGACCTGCAGATGCGTCTGGCGGTCGAGTTCGTGCAGAAGTTCCTCTTCCGGCGACGAAAAATCGTGAATATATCGTTCGAGTGCGTCCATAATATATAATTGTGTGTCGGGTCGTTGAAAACCGTTATTTATAGATGAGCCGCGATGGTGAGGAGAAGACCGACGAAGCTACGGCGGTCAGGTCTTCGGCCGTGAGAGCCTGTATTTTGCGATAAACCTCCTCCATCGTATCGACCTCGCGGTGCGCCAGGAAACTCTTGCCCGCACCGAGCATGTAACCTTCGTTGCTCTCCATCGAGATCGCCAGCTGGGCGATGAACTGCTTCTTGGCCATCGAAAGCCGTCGGGCCGAGAGCGGCGTGGTTTGGAGCCGTCCCAGCTCTCCCTCGATCAGCTCGATGCAGTGATCCGTGTTGTCGTGGTCGCAACTGAAATAGATGGCCACGATGCCGCTGTCGCTGTAAGGCGTGTAAGAGGCTTCGATGTTGTACGAAAGCCCGTTTTTCTCCCGCACCAGCACGTTCAGCAGGGAGTTGGCCGAAGGGCCGCCGAGCAGATTGACGAGCAGCGCCAGCGGCAGGGGCCAGCCGCTCCGCGTCGTTGATCCCCTGCGCCCGAGCACCGATGATGCAGTGCGTCTGGTGCGTATGTTTGGTAACGATTCGGGAGAACGGTTCGACGGCGGCGGGTTGCCGGCGCGAGAAATCCCGTGCGGAACTTTTGATGTCGTTCAGGTAGCGGGCGACGGTCGTTTCGACGCTCTTGGCCGAGAGGTTCCCGATCGACGAGAAAACCATCTGGTCGGTGGTGTGCGTGCGTGCGACGAACTCCCGGATCGACTCTCCGCTGAAGCGTGCCAGGCTCGATTTCCGGCCTAAAATATTGTGTCCCAGCTCCGACCCGGCGAAAAGCATCTCTTCGAACGTATCGTAGATCATGTCGGCCGGAGAGTCCTTGTAGGTATTGATTTCGTCGTAGATGATCTCCTTCTCTTTTTCCAGTTCCCGGTCGGGAAAAGTCGAATGGAAGGCGACGTCGGCGATCAGCTCCACAGCCTTCGAAAAGTCGCTTCGCAGGGTCGTGGCGTGGATCGTCGTATCCTCCTTGGTGGTGAAGGCGTTGAGTTCGCCGCCGAGGTTTTCGAGCCGGCAGTTCACCTGGTAAGCCTTGCGGTGCTCCGTGCCTTTGAACAGGGCGTGTTCGGTGAAATGGGCCAGTCCGAATTGATTCTTCAGCTCGTCGCGGCTTCCGGCGTTTACCAGCAGGGCGCAGTGCGTGACGTTGCCTTTGATCCGACGGTGAATGCCCCGGATGCCGTTGGGAAGCGTATAGGTAGTAAATTCCATCGTTGTCTTATTCGTTTTTCTCGCGGAGCGCCAGGTAGCGGCCCGTGTAACTCTCCTTGCATCCGGCCAGCCCGTCCGGAGTGCCTTCGAAGACGATGCTGCCGCCCCGGTCGCCCGCTTCGGGGCCGAGATCCACGACCCAGTCGGCGCACTTGATAACGTCCATGTTGTGTTCGACGATCACGATCGTATGACCCCGGGCGATCAGGGCGTTGAAGGCGTCGAGCAGCTTGTTGATGTCGTGGAAATGGAGACCCGTCGTAGGCTCGTCGAAGATGAACATCACGTTGCCTTCGGTGCTCTCCTTCGACAGGAACGAAGCGAGCTTTACGCGCTGGCTCTCGCCGCCCGAGAGCGTCGAGGAGGACTGTCCGAGTCTGATATACCCCAGCCCGACCTCCTGCAGGGGGCGGAGCCGTTCGATGATCCGTTTGCAGGTGGCGTTTTTCTTATCATCGCCGAAGAAGGCGATCGCGTCGTCCACCGTCATCTCCAGTATGTCGTAGATCGATTTCTCGCGGTAGCGGACTTCGAGAATTTCATCCTTGAAGCGCTTGCCGCCGCAGGCTTCGCACACCAGCTCCACGTCGGCCATGAATTGCATGCCGACCTTGATGAATCCCTCGCCCTGACACTCCTCGCAACGGCCGCCGGCGATGTTGAACGAGAAGTGCGAGGGGTTGAATCCCGACCGCTGGGCGTAGGGCTGGTCGGCGTAGAGTTTGCGGATCTCGTCGTAGGCCTTGATGTAGGTCACGGGGTTCGACCGCGAGGATTTGCCGATCGGGTTCTGATCGACCATTTCGACCGAACGAAGCGTCGAAAGGTCGCCTTCGATGGCGTCGAAATCGCCCGGTTTGAGCCCCGTATCGAACAGCAGGCGCCGCAATGCGGGATAGAGGATGCCTTTGGCCAGCGACGATTTGCCGCTGCCGCTCACGCCCGTGATGCAGGTCATCACCCCGAGCGGAATCCGCACGTCGATATTCTTCAGGTTGTTCTGCCGGGCACCTTTCACGGTGATCCACGCTGCCGGGCTTCGCCGCGAGGTGGGCACCGCGATTTTGCAGCGTCCCGTAAGGTAGTCGGCCGTCAGGCTTTTTTTTTCTTTCAATAAGGCTTTCAGCGGTCCGCTGAAGACGACCTCTCCGCCGTTGTAGCCCGCCTCCGGGCCGATATCGACGATCCAGTCGGCAGCACGGATCACCTCCTCTTCGTGTTCGACGACGATCACCGTGTTGCCGATGTCACGCAGTTGTTCGAGCACACCGACCAGACGGTTCGTGTCGCGCGGGTGCAGGCCGATCGACGGCTCGTCGAGAATATAGAGCGAACCCACGAGGTTGCTGCCCAGCGAGGTCGAAAGATTGATGCGCTGGCTTTCGCCGCCTGAAAGCGTCGAGGAGAGGCGGTCGAGGGTCAGGTAGCCCAGCCCCACGTCCATGAGGTATTGCAGGCGGTTGCGTATCTCGGTGAGGATGCGGGCGGCGGTTTTCGTGTCGTGAGCGTCCAGCTCGAGCGAGGCGAAGAAATCGGCGAGCGTCTCCACCGGCATCACGACCAGGTCGGCGATGGTTTTGCCGCCGATTTTGACGTAAAGGGCCTCTTTGCGCAGGCGCGAGCCGCCGCAGTCGGGACAGACGGTTTTGCCCGTGTAGCGGGCTTTCATCACCCGGAACTGGATCTTGCGCCGCTCGCTGTCGATGTAGGCGAAGAAGTCGTTCAAGCCGTGAAAATACTCGTTGCCGCACCACAGGAGCCGTTTCTGTTCGGCCGTAAGTTGGTAGAACGGCGTATGGATCGGAAAATCGAACTTATAGGCATTGGCTACGAGCTGGTCTTTCCACGCCCGCATGGTCTCTCCGCGCCAGCAGGCCACGGCGTCCTCGTAGATGGTTTTGCGTTTGTCGGGAATCACCAGGTCCTCGTCGATGCCGATGATCTTGCCGTAACCTTCGCACGTCGGGCAGGCGCCCAGCGGGTTGTTGAAGCTGAACAGATGTTCGGTCGGAGGCTCGAATTCGATGCCGTCGGCCTCGAAACGGGCCGAGAACTCTTTGACGCCTTCGGGCGTGACGATTCGGCAAACCCCGTTTCCATAGGAGAAAGCACGGGCTACGGAATCCCGCAGGCGGGTCGGCAGGTCGCCGTCCTGCGAAACTTTGGCACGATCGACTACGATCGAGATATCTTCGGCACGGGTGTTTTCGTCCACGCGGGGCAGGAAATCCTCGATCGGCAGAGTCTCTCCCGCCGCATGTACACGCAGGATGCCTTCGCCCAGCACCAGGGTCAGTTTTTCGATGACGCCCTGCCCTTCGCGCAGTTGCAGCGGCGCTGCGACGGCCACGCGGCTGCCTTCGGGCAGGGAGAGGATATATTGCGCCACGTCGTCCTCGGTGTAGCACTTGACCTCCTGTCCCGATACGGGCGAGAAGGTGTGTCCGATACGGGCGTAGAGAAGTTTAAGGTAGTCGTACAGTTCGGTCGTGGTGCCGACCGTCGAACGCGGATTGCGGGTATTGACCTTCTGTTCGATGGCGATGGCCGGAGCGATACCCGTAATGACATCCACATCGGGCTTGTTGATCTTGCCCAGGAATTGTCGGGCATAGGCCGAGAGGCTCTCCACGTAGCGGCGCTGCCCTTCGGCGAAGATCGTGTCGAAGGCGAGGGTCGATTTGCCGGAACCCGAAAGTCCCGTGATGACGACCAGTCGGTTGTGCGGAATTTCGACCTCGATGTTTTTGAGGTTGTGCACCCGTGCACCTTTTATATAAATGGACTTTTGTTCTTTTGTCATGTTTTTTTACGTGGATCCGGTCCCTGCGCCGTGCGTGTTCCGGGCCGGACCGATATTATTTCATTTCGAGGGTCACGCCCCCGATCTTTTCCAGTTTGCCGATCATACCTCCTGCGAGACTTTGCCGGATCGCCAGTGTCATCCGGCAGAGGTTGTCGAACTGCTGCGTCAGCACCCGGGGCTGTTCTTCCTTGACCACGCGCATCACGTCGTTCATCGCCAGGTACGAAAACTCCACCTCCACGACGGTATCGACCGTCCGCTCCACGATTTCGGCCGCTCGGATCGCTTCGGCCGCCGACTCCTTGTAGGCACCGATCAGGCCCGATACTCCGAGTTTCGTACCGCCGAAATAACGCACCACGACGATTAGGCAGTTGACCAGTTCGTTGGACAGAAGCTGACCGAGGATCGGCTTGCCCGCCGTGCCCGAAGGCTCTCCGTCGTCGTTGGCGCGGAACGTTTCGCCGTGCGGACCCAGCCGCCACGCGTAACAGTGGTGCGTCGCGTCGTAATATTTCTTGCGCAGCGCATCGAGCAGCGTGCGAATCTCCTCCTCGCTTTCGACCGGATAGGCATAAGCGAGGAACTTGCTGCTTTTCTCTTTGTAGATGGCTTCCGCAGGCCCGGCAAGCGTATGATAACTGTCCGAGGTCACGACTACCCTTGTTTTATTTGACTTTGGTGAACATCCTGTTCCAGCGGATGTTCGCGGGGAAGCTCTTTTCGGGATCCAGCGACAGCCAGATGAAGGAGGCTTTGCCGACGATGTGGTCTTCGGGAACGAATCCCCAGAAGCGGGAGTCCGCCGAATTGTGGCGGTTGTCGCCCATCATCCAGTAATAGTTCATCCGGAAAGTATAGGTGTCGGTCTGTTCGCCGTTGATGAAGATCTTCCCTTCTTCGTCCACACGCAGGTCGTTGCCTTCGTACGTTTCGATAATCCGCCGGTACAGGGGCAGGTTGTCGGCCGTCAGCGCAACGGCCGTTCCCGCTTGGGGAATCCAGATCGGGCCATAGTTGTCCTGATTCCACGCATAGCGGCGATCCTGCGGAAAGACATCGAAATTGGGACTGCGGGCGATGTATTTCTGTACGGAAGCGACGTTGTCCAGCTTCTCCAGTTCTGCGGCGTTTTCGTCGGTGAGCGCCATGTAGTAGAGCGTGCCCTTGTTGCTCCATTCGGTGATACCCAGATTGTCGAGTGCGTATTGGGTGATCGGCGAGGTGGTTTCCACCAGATACATGAACTGTTTTCCGGCGACGGGCTCCTGCGGCTTCCCATTGACGTAAACCGCCGTTTCCTCGATTCGTATCGAATCCCCCGGGAGGCCGATGCAGCGTTTGATGTAGTTTTCACGCTTGTCCACCGGGCGCGTGATGACCGTGTATTCCTGCATCAGCCGTTCGCGGCCGGCCTGATGTCCGAAAGTTTGCTGATATTGCCGCAGTACGTCGTAGTACGAAACGTCCTGTCGTTCGAGCAGCACCGTATCGCCTGCCGGAAAGTTGAATACCACTACGTCGTTGCGCTCGATTCGGCCCAGTCCCTTGAGGCGGTGATAAGGCCATTTGACGCTTTCGGAGAACGATTTTTTGGTTTTCGAAAAAGGCATCGTATGGTGTACGAACGGAAATGCCACCGGGGTATTGGGCATCTGGGGACCGTAGGCTACCTTGCTGACGTAGAGATAGTCCCCGACCAGCAGCGATTTCTCCATCGACGACGAGGGAATCACGTACATCTGAAAGAAGAAGATGTGTACCAGCGACGCTACAACGGTGGCGAAAATGATCGCATTCACCCATTCGTAAACGGCTTTGTAACTTTTGCTTTTCTTGCACATCTCGGCGTTGTGCCGCCAGACGTACTTGTAGAAATAACGCGTGATATAAAGGTCGAAGATGACGATTTCGCCCAGCAGCAGCCACCAGTTGCCCGTCCAGAGGACGAACCAGAGGATGTATAAAATACTTGCCAGGGTGAATCCCACCCATTTGTTGCGGAAGAAAGCTTTGATTTTTCCCATGTTCTGTATCGTTTATTTCAGCAGGTCGTCCATCGTATAGACACCCTTTTTGCCGCAGAGGAACTCCGCAGCGACGACGGCGCCCAGAGCCAGTGTCCGGCGGTTTTTGATCGTATGTTTGAGTTCGATCCGGTCGTCGTCCGATTCGTAAGTTACCGTGTGTGTACCCGGAACCGCTCCTTCGCGCAGGGAGGTGACGACGATTTGCGAAAGATCGTCGCTGGGTTCATTCACCCAGCCCGTCTTCCGCCCGATTTCGCTGATGATCCCTTCTGCCAGCGTGATGGCCGTGCCGCTCGGAGCATCCTTTTTCTGTGTGTGGTGAATCTCTTCGATCCGTACGTCGTAGGCGTCGAAGCGCTCCATCATCCGGGCCAGCCTGCGGTTGAGGCGGAACATCAGGTTGACGCCCAGGCAGTAGTTCGAGGCGTAGAAGAGCGCACCGCCTTTTTCCCGGCAATAGCTGCGCAACTCCTCCAGACGATTTGTCCAGCCCGTCGTGCCGCTGACGACCGGAATCCCTGCGTCGATGCACGCCCGGATGTTGCCGTAGGCCGCGTCGGGGGTCGTGAACTCCAGTGCTACGTCGATGCCGGCCAGGTGTGCGGCATCCAGTTCCGATGCGTTCGCCTCGTCGATGACGGCGCCGATACGGTGTCCCCTTTCGAGGAGTATTTTTTCGATTTCACGGCCCATTTTGCCGTGTCCGATGATCGCTGCTTTCATTGGCTGAAGGGGATTTTACGGTATATTATCGCAAATATAGCTATTCGCCGCCGAAATAAAAAATAGTTTCAAGTTTATATGGTTTGTTGGCACGAATTGAAAATAAAGTGTTAATTTTGTCGAATTAAATTCGCGACGGATCGAAACTTAAACGTCAAAAACAATTATAAATTATAAGTATTATGGCAAATAATCAGAAAATGCGTACGGAGAGCGACCTGCTCGGCAGCGTAGAGTTGCCTGCCGACGTACTTTACGGTGTCCAGACCCTGCGGGGTATCGAGAACTTTCGAATCAGCAAATTCCATTTGAACGAGTATCCCCTCTTCATCAAGGGACTCGCCATTACCAAGCTGGGAGCTGCGGAAGCCAATCACAAGCTGGGGCTGCTCACCGACGAGAAGTTCAATGCGATCGCACAGGCCTGCCGCGAGATCATGGACGGCAAGCACCACGACGCATTCCCCGTGGATATGATCCAGGGCGGTGCCGGTACGACGACCAACATGAACGCCAACGAAGTGATCGCCAACCGCGCGTTGGAGATCATGGGCCATCAGTACGGCGAATACCAGTACTGCTCGCCCAACGACGACGTGAACTGTGCGCAATCGACCAACGACGCCTACCCGACGGCTATTCACCTGGGTATGTACGCTACGCATCTGAAGCTGGTCGAGCACCTGAAGCAACTGATCGAATCCTTCGAAAAGAAGGCTGCGGAGTTCGCCGATGTCCTCAAGATGGGCCGCACGCAGCTCGAAGACGCCGTGCCGATGACTTTGGGCCAGACTTTCCACGGTTTCGCCAGCATCCTGCGCGATGAGATCGTTCACCTGAACGAAGCTGCCGAGGATTTCCTGACGATCAATATGGGTGCTACGGCGATCGGTACGGGTATCTGCGCCGAGCCGGGCTATGCCGAGCTGTGCACCGAGAACATCGCTCGGATCACCGGCTGGAAGATCCGTTTGACGGGCGACTTGGTAGGCGCTACGTCCGATACTTCGTGCCTGGTCGGTTACGCTTCCGCCATGAAGCGTGTCGCCGTGAAGATGAACAAAATCTGCAACGACCTGCGCCTGCTGGCTTCGGGCCCCCGCTGCGGTCTGGCCGAGTTCAACCTGCCGGCCCGTCAGCCGGGATCGTCGATCATGCCGGGTAAGGTGAACCCCGTGATCCCCGAGGTAATGAACCAGATCGCCTACAAGGTGATCGGCAACGAGCTGTGCGTTACGATGAGCGGCGAGGCGGCCCAGATGGAGCTCAACGCCATGGAGCCGGTGATGGCCCAGTGCGATTTCGAGTCCGCCGAGTTGCTGATGAACGGCTTCGATACGCTCCGCACGCTCTGCGTGGACGGCATCACGGCCAACCGCGAGCGCTGTGCCGATTACGTGAAGAACAGTATCGGCGTGGTGACGGCTCTCAACCCGATCATCGGTTACAAGAATTCGACCAAGATCGCTAAGGAGGCTCTCGCTACGGGCCGCGGCGTCTATGATCTGGTGCTCGAGCACGGTATTCTCTCGAAGGAGGAGCTTGACACGATTCTCAAGCCCGAGAATATGATTCGTCCGGTGAAACTGAACATCAAGCCGCGCAAATAATCGCGGGATAGTATAGATGCGGGGTCGAAATCCTATCGGGTTTCGACCTCGTTTTTTATGGAGCGGAGTTGGCGTTCCGGATTTTATTATCTTTGACATAGTCTTAAATAGGTTGCGTCTCGGAAAACTGGGAACAAGTGCCCGTTTTCTGTCGGCTTTCACTATCTTTGCGGAAGATGGGAGGCGGTTCGGCAATCTTTGCGTGCAAGCCCGCACGATTGCTCTCACCTTTCACTATCTTTGCAGAGTATCATGGGTTCGGATTCTTTTTGCGAATGGAGATCCGATCAGCCGTGATTCTCGGCTCGGGATCGAAAGATTCGGGACGAGCCGGCTGGGATTCCTCCCGAAATGCGGGGACTGCCTGCAAGATGTGATAAATGGAAAAACGATGCGTTATTTTATCGAATTGAGATACAACGGCGGAGCCTATTGCGGTTGGCAGCGGCAGCCCGATATGCCGTCGGTACAGCAGACGATCGAAGGGGCAATCTCTACCCTGCTCCGTGAACCGATTCTGTTGACCGGTGCCGGACGCACCGATACGGGAGTGAATGCCTCCTATTACGTGGCGCATTTCGACACTTCCTCTCCCGTCGCCGATCCGGAACAGGTCGTTTTCAAGCTCAACCATATGCTTCCCGGCGATATCGCCGTAAGCCGTATCGTGCCGGTCGCGGCCGATGCCCACGCCCGTTTCAGTGCCCGGGAGCGGGAGTACCGCTATTATATCGAACCGCGCAAGAATCCCTTTACACGAGCCGCTTCCTGGCAATATTACGTCCCTCTGGACGTGGCGGCGATGAACCGTGCGGCCGACGTTCTGATGGAGTATGAGGACTTTACCTCCTTCGCCAAACTCAATTCCGACAACAAGACCAATATCTGCCATCTCAAACGGGCCGACTGGACGGTCGGCCGGGACGGTACGCTTTGCTTTACGATTCGTGCGGACCGCTTTCTGCGGAATATGGTGCGGGCTATCGTCGGCACGCTGGTCGATGTGGGCCGGGGACGTTATACCGTTGAACAGTTCCGCGACATCGTCGCCAGCCGCGATCTTTCGCGGTCGAGTGCCGGAGCACCCGCCCAGGGCCTTTTCCTGAGCGATGTGCTCTATCCGCCGGAAGTATTCGTGCGGGAAACCCGGCTGCCCGCTCTCCGCTATTTTTCATCGGTGGAAAAGTAGAGGCCGCCTTCGCTTCGATCCGGCAGCCTGTTTTCCCTTATGTTCGGGCGGTTTTCTCTTCGATTGTTTCGTTCGGCCGCTTTTCTTTTCATTCAATCGCCGATCGTCCCGGGGCCATGATTCCTTCGGTGTTATCGATTACTCCTTGACGGGCGTATGCAAATGAAACGGGGACGATCCTGTGCAGGCCGTCCCCGTTCGCATTGCGGTAATTTTCGATTTATACGTGGATCGCGGCACCCAGAGCTACCTCGGCCGCCTCCATAACTCCTTCGTTCATGGTCGGGTGTGCGTGGATCGTGTGCGCGATCTGCTGCGCCGTCGCTCCCAGCGATTTGGCAAGCGTCGGCTCGGCCAGCATTTCGGTTACGTTCGCTCCCACCAGATGTGCGCCCAACAGCTTGTCGTGCTGGTCGAAGATCAGTTTTACGAAGCCGTCGCGGTCGCCTGCGGCGGTCGCTTTGCCCGAAGCGGTGAAGGGGAAGCGTCCCACTTTGTAGTCGATACCCATCTCCTTGACCTGTCGTTCGGTCATACCGACCGAAGCCACTTCCGGCGAGGTGAATACGCACGAGGGAATCGTCGTGTAGTCCACTGGCTCGGAGTGTAGGCCGCAGATGGCATTCACGCAGCAGAGCGCTTCGGCCGACGCTACGTGCGCCAGGGCCGGACCGGGTACGATGTCGCCGATGGCGTAAATGCCCGGTACGTTGGTGCGGTATTGTTTATCGACGAGGACTTTGTCGCGCTCGGTCTTGATACCCAACTCTTCCAGGCCGATGCCTTCGATGTTGGATTTAATGCCGACGGCCGAGAGGACGATGTCGGCTACCAGCGTTTCCGCGCCCTTCTTGCCTTCCACCTCGACGTCGCATTTGCCTTCGGCATTGACTTTCACCGATTTTACGGTGGTCGAAGTAAGTATGGTCGCTTTCAGCTTGCGGAACGAGCGTTCCATGGTTTTGGCGACCTCTTCGTCTTCGAGGGGCATAATCTGAGGCAGATACTCGATGATGGTGACCTTCACACCCAGCGCGGCATAAAAATAAGCGAACTCGCTGCCGATGGCACCCGATCCCACGACGATCATCGTTTCGGGCAGTTTGGGCAGTACGAGCGCCTGCTTCGAGGAGATCACGTGCTCTCCGTCGATGGGCATGAACGGCATTTCGCGGGGCCGTGCTCCGGTGGCGAGGATGATGTGGTCGGCTTCGTACTCCGTGCCGTCCACGTCGATCCGGCCGTTTCCTTTCAGTTTTGCGAAGCCGTTGATCAGCTCCACGTTGTTCTTTTTGAGCAGGAACAACACGCCTTTGTTCATCGTTTCGGCCACGCCGCGCGAGCGGGCTACGATCTTTTCGAGGTTGGGCTGCACTTCGCCTGCGAAGTCGAGTCCGTAATGTTCGGCCGACTTGCAATAGTTGTAAACCTGGGCGCTCTTGAGCAGCGCTTTGGTCGGGATGCAACCCCAGTTGAGGCATACGCCGCCGGCCTCGGCACGCTCTACGACAGCCACTTTCTTACCCAGTTGAGCAGCGCGGATGGCGGCTACGTAACCGCCCGGACCGCTGCCGATCACAATGATATCGTATTTCATATTTTTTGTATGTGTTTATTGAATTACTTTCAGCACTTCACCGTGGTCGGCTACTACGGCGCGTTTCCACTTTTCGTTATAGCCCGGGAACTGGATCTTGTCGGGAATGTCGCGCCCGTTGCCGTTGTCGAGGAATTTACCCGGTTCGGTTTCGCTCTTCAGGTTGCCGTCGATGTATTTGACGAGCAGGTACCGGTCGAGTTCCGTCCAGCGGTCGAAGAGTTGCCGGGCCATATCCACCGAATAACGGGTAAGCCGTTTCTGCCGTTTCTTGGGCGAGTCGCCCTCTGTGGCTGCGTCGATCTGTTTGACCTCCTCCAAACGGGTATTCTCCCACTCGTCAACCACCTTGCGGATGTCGGCCGCGATCAGATCGTAACGCAGATAGGCGAAGTTGGTTACGCGGTTGAAGAGCCAGAATGCCGACGTGGGCGAATATTTGAGCATCGTGCCGTTGCCCTCGCGGAAACATTCGGGAACCTCGGTTGCCGAGCAGTAGATCGGCGTCAGGCAGGATGTCGCTGCGTCGTCCACCCCGAACCAGAGGATGCCCATGTCGTCCGGCAGCCAGGGCCGGGCCTGTGCCACGAACCAGAATCCGGTCTGCTGGGTTGCTACCGCACGCTCGTTCAGGTAGGTTACGCCGTCCACTTCGAAATCCATCGGGCGCCAGCGGTACGGCAGGGCATGTCCGCCCGCACCGATGTCCTGGGTCATGTCCATCGGAGTTCCTTCGTAGTGGTCGCGCATGGCGTCGAAAACGGTCTTGGGATCGACTTTGGTGCGGGGTTTCACCCAGAGGGGCATCCGGTTGGACATGTTGTATCCCATTGCATAGTCCGTGTATTGATCCATGTCGTCCGCTACGGTGCGGAAGAACGCCCACACGCGGGCATCGCATCCGCGCACCGTGCCGAAATCGGCCGGAGCGTAGGCATCGCAGAAGCTGAACTCCTCGTCCGGGCCGTTGAAATAGCCCTTTTCACGGGCGAAGGAGATCACGTCGGGAGCGTAGAGGCAGTTCTCGGGATCGTCGAGCGGGAAAGTCGTGATGCGCGACTGGTTGGCGTGTGCCGAAACGTATCCGTCGGGAATGCGGCGAGCTACCCAGACGATGCCCTTGCGGGTGTTGTTACCCTCGGCATCGAGCTCGCAGCCCTTGCCGATCAGCTCCATGATCCAGGCTTCGTTCTGGTCGGCGATCGAGAAGGATTCGCCGCTCGAAGCGTAGCCGTAGGTGTTGGCCAGATCCACGATGATCCGGATCGCTTCGCGGGCAGTCTTGGCGCGTTGCAGGGTGATGTAGATGAGCGAGCCGTAATCGATGCGACCCGTCGAATCGGCCAGCTCCTCGCGTCCGCCGTAGGTCGATTCGGCGATGATGAGCGAATGTTCGTTCATGTTGCCGATCGTGGCGTATGTTTGTGCCGCTTGCGGAATTTCTCCCAGGTAGCGGCCCGAGTCCCAGTCATAGACCGGGAGCATCGTGCCGGGTTTGTAGCGCCCGGCGAAGGTTTTGTAGAGTGCGCCGTAGAGCTGGTGGGAGTCGGCGGCGTAGGAGACCATCACCGAGCCGTCCGAGGAGGCTCCCCGGGTGATGATGAAGTTGGTGCAGGCGTCTGTCGCCTTGAATGTCAGACAGCACAGGGCTGCGGCAAACAGGGTTCGGAATAGTTTTTTCATGCGAGAATTTTTTATTTTGAGTGAGAACGGCGCGTATTCCTTGAACGATGCGGTTCCGTGTTTCCGGAATACGGCCGGTCCGGGCAAAAGTTATTTTCGCAAAGATAGCATAAACCGGAAATAAAACAAAACCAGCCGCATCCCTTTTTCCGGAATTCAACCGGTATCGTAAAAACCGGGACGGGATGCGTCGGGAGCATTTATGCCGGATGTTGTCCGGCCGGTTCGTTCGTTTCGGATGCGACGGGATGTTTTTCGACGGGAGGCGGGAGCGGCTGTCCGCTGTGCTCCTGCCGGGGGGCGGATTCGGGCTCCCGGCTCGCCCTGAGGGGCCGAAAGGGACATTATTCTCCGAAAAATTTGAATTGACCGCAAGTTGAGGCACATAACTTGCCGTGTATTTCGAAAAATGCAGAAACTATGTGTTACAGATCGTCTTCAATTCCCTTTATCCTGCTCGCGCTCTCTTTGCTCGCGGTTTCCTGCGGTTCCCGTTCCGGACATACCGGGCAGATGCCGCCGATGGAGATCGAAATCGCTGTCGCCGAGTTCGATTTGCTCTATACGCGGCGGAGCTTCATTTCCCAGATCAACAGCGATAACGAAGTGGTGGTCGAACCCCGTGTGAGCGGGTTTCTCGTAGCCCGGCACTATAAAAAAGGTATGCCCGTGCGCAAGGGTCAGTTGATTTTCGAAATCGACGACAGTGAGTATTACACTGCCCTGCTTTCGGCTCAAGCGGCTCTGGAGTCGAGCCGTGCGCTGGCGCTCGAAGCCAAGAACAATTTCGACCGGGCGGTGCCGCTGGCCAAGATCAATGCCATCAGCGGTACGCAACTCGACCAATATACGGCGCAGTACGCCGCTTCGGAGGCCGACGTGAAGTCGGCCCGGCAGGCTCTGCGGAATGCCCAGCTCAATCTGGGCTACACGAAGATCTATGCACAGATAGACGGCATTATCGAATCTTCGAACGGCTCCGTCGGTGATTATGTCGGTCCGGGTACGCAAATTCCGACCCTCACCACGATTATGAATATTGATACGGTCCAGGTCCCCATTGCGATTCCGATGACGCAATTCCTTCGGTTGGACAGCAATCGGACGAATATCTACGACAACGCCGAACTGCTTTCGGAGATCGTGCTTTACGAGGCGGACGGTACCCGCTATCCGCTTTTCGGCAAGTACGATTACACCCGGACGGCCGTATCTTCGGCTACGGGGACGATCGTGCTGATCGTCCGCTTCCCGAATCCTTCCTACCGGCTCAAGACCGGACAGTTCGCGCGTGTCGAAGCCAATATCGGGGCGAAGCTGCCCCGTGTACTGGTGCCGCAGCAGAGTGTCGTGCAGACTCTCGACGTATCGTCGGTCTGGGTAATCCGGCCGGACAGCACGGCCGAATACCGCAAGGTTACGCCGGGCGAGACGTTCGGCGGAATGTGGGCCATCGAGTCGGGCCTGGAACCGGGAGAAACGGTCGCTGTGACCGGTTTGCAGAAACTTCGTCAGGGAATGCGGGTCGTTCCCGTTAAAAAATAGGCAGGTATGGGAAAATTTTTCATCGCGCGGCCCATTTTCGCCATTGCGCTGGCGGCAGCTATCGTGCTGCTGGGTATCATTTCTATATTCGACCTGCCGATCGAGCAGTATCCCGACATTACGCCTCCTGTCGTCGAAGTTTCGACGACCTATCCCGGTGCCGATGCCGAAACCGTGAACAATGCGGTCGCCACGCCCGTTTCGCAGAGCATCATGGGTGTCAGCGATATGCTCTATATGCAGGCTACGAGCGCCAACGACGGGTCGATGAATCTGCAGGTGACCTTCGATATCGGATCCGATCCGAACATGGACGCTATTTTTACGCAGAACAATGTTTCGACGGCCCTTTCGCAACTTCCCGCGTCGGTGACCCAGCAGGGCGTCACCACGCGCAAGACCATGACCGGCTTTCTGATCGTCTATTCGCTCACCAGCGACGGACGCTACACCGGCGATTTTCTCTCCAACTACGCCTATATCAACATCCAGAACGAACTGTTGAAGATCGACGGCGTAGGTAAGGTGGACATTATGGGCGCCGGTGAATACGCCATGCGTATCTGGCTGAAGCCCGACCTGTTGGATTACTACAAGATCTCGCTCGACGAGGTTTTTGCGGCTGTCGAAGCGCAGGGCGGCATCTTTCCGGCGGGCAAGTTCGGCGGGGAACCCGCTGCGGGCGACGTGACTTATACCTATACGGTGACCATGCCGCCCCAGATCTACGATGCGGAGCAGTTCGGCGACATCATTATCTCCACCACTCCCGAAGGCGAGCAGGTTCGGTTGAGCGATATTGCTGACGTGGCTCTCGGCAGCCGCCAGTACGGTGTCGAATCGCTCTTCAATAGCGACCCGACCGCCCTGCTTGTCATTTATCAGCAACCGGGCAGCAATGCCGTCGATGTGGGCAATTCGGTCAAGGCCGAAATGGAGCGCCTTTCCAAGCGCTTCCCCGATGGCATTACCTATACTTCGATGGTCGATGCCACGACCAGTATCGAAGCCGGCGTGAAGGATATTTTCGTCACGCTCATTATCGCTCTGATTCTGGTGATCGCCATCATCTTCCTCTTCCTGCAGGACTGGCGTGCGACGCTCATCCCGCTGCTGGCGATTCCGGTGTCGATCATCGGCGCTTTCGCGCTCTTCCCGCTACTCGGGTTCTCGATCAATATCATCTCGCTGTTGGGTATGGTGCTGGCCATCGGCCTGGTGGTCGATGACGCGATCGTGGTGGTCGAGGCCGTGCAGGTCAATATCGAGAAGGGGCTGAGTGCGAAGCAGGCGACCGTCGAAGCGATGCACAGCGTCTCGTCGCCGATCGTCGCTACGACCGTCGTACTGCTGGCCGTGTTTATTCCCGTATCGTTCATGGGGAGTATCACGGGTCTGCTGTTCCAGCAGTTCTCGATCTCGATCGCCGTATCGGTCTGCATCTCTTCGTTCAATGCCCTCACCCTTTCGCCTGCGCTGTGCGCGTTGCTGCTCAAGCCGCGCCCGAAGGTGCAGAAGGGATTCTTCGCCGCTTTCAACCGCTGGTTCGGCAAACGTACCGAAGAATACACATCGGCTACCACCCGTTTTATCGGTCACCTGAAGCGTACCGGAGGAATCGTCGCCGTAACCCTTGCCGCTATCGCCGTGATCTGGCACTTCCTGCCTTCGGGCTTCCTGCCCGACGAGGATCAGGGGTATGTCATGGTCTTCGTGCAGACGCCCGAGGCTTCATCCCTGCAAACCACCGTCAAGGCGATGCAGCGGGTCGATGAACTCGTCCGGCAGCGTCCGGATGTCGAGGCGACCTCCTTTGCCGCCGGTTTCAATATGCTGGCGGGTATCGCTTCGAGCAACAGCGGTATTATCTTCGTGAAGCTGGTCGATTACAGCCAGCGCAGCAAGACCTCTTCTCAGATCGCTTCCGCCTTGACGGAGGAGTTGTACGTGGCAGTTCCCGAGGCCGTCAGCTACGCCTTTATCTCGCCATCGATCCCCGGTTTGGGCGTAACGTCCGGCATTACGTTGCAGGTACAGGATCTTGAAGGCCGGGGTACGGAGTTCCTGGCGGACGAAACCATGCGCTTCATGGATTCGCTGCGCAAGCAGCCGCAGATCGGCTCCGTGACCACCCAGTTCAACGCCGGCATCCCCCAGCGGCGAATCGAAGTCGATAAGGAGAAAGCGCTGGCACAGGGCGTGCCGCTCCGGAGTTTCTACAAGACGATGAGCACTCTGCTCGGCGGTTCCTATATCAACAATTTCAACCGGTTCGGAAAACTTTACCAGACTTATATCCAGGCTGCGCCCGAGTACCGTCGTGACAAGTATTCGCTCGAAAGCTATTTCGTGGACGACGGTCAGGGCAACTCGATTCCCGTTTCGTCGTTCACGACCGTACGGGATACTACGGGTGTCGAATTCGTCTCGCAGTTCAACCTCTACCGGTCGATCGAGCTGACGGTCAATCCCGCCGCGAAAGTTTCGACCGGTCAGGCGATGGACGCCATCGAAGCGGTGGCCGCCGACGTGCTACCCGAGGCGGTCGGAACCACCTGGAGCGGCTTATCCTATCAGGAAAAGACGGCTTCGGGTAGCAGCGGCGCCGTTTACCTGCTGGCTATTGTCTTCGTGTTCCTGACTCTTTCGGCCCTCTACAACAGCTGGGGGCTGCCGCTGGCGATCCTGTTGAGTGTCCCGCTCGCGGTGCTCGGCGCACTGTTATTTGTCGGTGCGGCGTACCTGGTCAGCCCTGAGTTTATCAATAATATCTACATGCAGATCTCGTTGGTCATGCTGATCGGTCTTTCGGCCAAGAATGCCATTTTGGTCGTGGAATATGCCGATCAGCTCTTCTTCGAGAAGAACATGGACCTGAAGGCCGCGACGATCGAGGCGGCGAGGCTGCGTATGCGGCCGATCATGATGACCGCCTTCTCGTTCATCCTGGGCGTCATGCCGCTGATCTTCGCCAGCGGAGTCTATGCTACGGCCCGCAATATTATGGGTATGGCTCTGGTGGGCGGTATGTTGCTCGCCACGATGCTGGGCATTTTCATTTACCCTGCTCTGTATTATCTGGTTGCCCGTGTCGGCAAGTTCGAACACAAGCGGGAGTTAAAACAAAAAGAGTCATGAAACGATACTTTGCAATCATTCTGTTCGCTGCCGCACTGGCATCGTGCACTCCGAAACTCTACGACGCGCAGGTCGAAGTGCCTGAGAATTATCGCTTCGCGGGCGATTTCCCGCAGGATTCGGTGTCGCTGCCTTTCGCCTGGTGGGAGATTTTCGGGGATTCGACGCTCAATCGCCTGGTGGAGCACGCGCTCGAGAACAACCGCAATCTGGCGCAGGCGGCTTCGCGCATCTTCGAAGCTCGCGCCAATATCGCCGTGGCCCGTGCGCCTTTCCTGCCGTCGGTCGGATTGAATCTTTCGGCACAGGGAAACTATACCGAGCCGACCGGTACGACCCAACAATATACGATCGAACCGTCGATTTCCTGGGAAGTACCCCTTTTCGGAACACTCCGCAGCGCTAACCGGGCGGCTAAGGCAGCTCTCTACTCTTCGGAGTGGTTCGATTATATTCTATATCTTTTCCTAGTTCTGTTTCCATCCATTCGTGAGAATATATTTCCATTAGTTCCTTTTTATATGGTAATTCATGGATGATGATCTCAACTTTAAAATCTTTTAGTAAGTTGTAAACAGGATCGCCAATTTTACCATCATATAGGCAAATTAATCGAAGAGATGTGTTTTTACGAGCACTAATTAAGGTTACCTTTAACATGTTAAAGTAATCTTTTCTGTTGACAATAGAGTCTGTCAAACAAATATAACATTTCATAATTTATAGAATATATAAAATAAATTATACTAATATGTTTCTCAAAGCTATCATAACTGTAAGTTATACAATAGTCCTTGCCAAACTGTTAGAATTGTATTGTATCTTACAAAAATAAGCAAAAAAACTTTTACTAAGACGTTTTGATAAATAATTGTGATATGTTAGGATTTTCTTTCCTGAAGAATTGAATTCGAAGAGTTAAGGATGGATGATCTACATTCTATATTTATCTGTTAGCTTTGGAAGTCT